>Ga0316605_10000613_pt1 | contig 23923 bp, 16 predicted proteins | sample OWC_soil_day20_n_FD_207666 | JGI IMG/M metagenome (GOLD analysis project Ga0316605, IMG submission 207666) | Wetland soil microbial communities from Old Woman Creek delta, Ohio, United States - OWC_soil_day20_noCT | ecosystem: Environmental > Terrestrial > Soil > Wetlands | place: USA: Ohio...
AACAACTGGCCCTCATCCTCGTCATCATCATCTTCGCTGGCGCGCTCGAACTGCATGCCGACTTCGATGTTCTCGGGGAACAGGGAGCGGGGTTCGATCTCCACCAGGGTCTCGTCGTACTCGCCAAAGCCTTGCTCCGGCAACAGCTTGACCACCAGTTCAGCACCGGCTTCCTTGCCCTGCAACTGCTCCTCGATGGTATCGAAGATACCGCCATAACCGCCATGGAGATAGACCAAGGGCTCTTTGCCCTCGTCCACCAGGTTGCCGTCGCTGTCGGTAACGCGGTACTTGAGGGTGACTACGCTGTCTTTTGCGATTTGCATGTTCGGTTCAGTTCCTTGATCAATTGAAAAACCTCAGCGGCGTGACCCTTGGGGTTCACGTCGTAGAGGGCGTGACGGACGATGCCCTGCTTGTCGATGATAAACGTGGAACGCACGACGTCGAGTCGCTTGTGGCCGTCGTGTTCGCGGTAATGATAGACGCCGTAGAGGTGACCCACCTTGCCATCGGCGTCGGAGAGCAGGCGCACCGAGAGCCCATGCTGATCGCGAAACTCGGCGTGACGCAGACAATCATCGCGGGAGACGCCAATCACAATGGCATTTTGGCGATTGAACTCCTCGTCGTGATCGGAAAAGTCGATGGCCTCCTGGGTGCAGTAGGGCGTACCGTCCTTGGGGTAGAAGAACAGCACCACATGCTGCTTATCCATCACCGAGGCGAGATCGAACTCCTCCATGTCCGCGTCCGGGAGCGAGAAAACAGGGGCCGTATGTCCTAAGCGCAGCATCGGGAGTCCTCCTCAGACGGGAATCGTCGCCCCGATTCTAACCGACAGAGAAACTGTGGCAAGTGCACGATCTGTAACACGGACTTACGCCTCCATTCGCTCCCCAGGACCGCCGTGGCCGTGAGTCTCGAAGCGGCGGTGGGCGCTGGCCAGATAGTCATGGGAGCGCATTTCGATCAGGCGGCTGACGGTGCGCTGAAACTCGCTGGCCTGGGCGCCCGAGGTGTACAAATCCTCCGCCGCAGCATCGGCAGTAATCACAAGTTTGACGCGGTGATCGTAGAACACATCCACCAGCCAGGTGAACCGGCGCGCCTCGGAGGCCTGATCGCTCCCCATGCGCGGCACCTTGGACAGGAACACGGTGTGCATGGCGTGGGCCAGTTCCAGGTAGTCGTTCTGGGAGCGGAAACCGCCGCAAAGCGTGGCGAAGTCGAACCAGGCCACGCCCGGCGCCCGTCGCAACACGGGCAACTCGCGACCGCAAACCATCAGCGACCGCTGATGACCCTCGCCGCTGGCCACCTGGGCGAAGGTCTGCATCATGCGGCCCTCGCCGAGAGTGTCGGCCGGCGTGTGATAAATCTCGGCTTGGGACAGGGCGCGCAGCCGGTAGTCGATGCCCGAGTCCACCTCGATTACATCGAGTTTTTCTTCCAGCAGCGCAATGGTGGGCAGGAACAGGTGGCGCTGCAAACCATTGGGGTAAAGGCCGCCGGGGGGATAGTTGGAGGTAATGCAGAACAGCACCCCGGCGTCAAAGAACGCCTGCATCAGGCGACCGAGAATCATGGCATCGGCGATGTCCGAAACATGAAACTCGTCGAAGCACATCAGACGGGTTTCCCTGGCTACCTGGGCCGCCACCTTGGCCAGCGGGTCGGCCTCGTTCTTGAAGGCCTTGAGACGCTCATGGGTCTCGTGCATGAAGGCGTGAAAATGCACCCGCCGCTTGCGCTGGTAGGGCACAGCCTCAAAAAAGCAGTCCATGAGAAAACTCTTGCCACGGCCGACGCCGCCCCAGAACCAGACGCCTCTGGGCAGTTCGGGGCGCGCCAGCAGCTTGCGCAGGGCGCCGCGACGCGCCGCCTTGAAGGCCAGCAGGTCATCGTAGAACTTCTGTAGCCGCATGGCGGCAATTAGCTGGGCGGGATCGGCATGGATACCGCGGGTTTCGAGGGCCGCGTTGAAGGCCTCGATCATGCCGTCCTTGGGGACGTTGAGAATTTTGTGGGGCATGGGCGTTACAAAGTAAAAAGCGCGGAGATTTTACTCTCCGCGCTTTTGAATACCGGGGAATCGTGGCTGCGGCTTAGAAATGCAAAGGCCGCTTGTCCACCGCCAGGGCGGCTTCGTGCATGACTTCGGACAGGGTCGGGTGGGCATGGCAGATGCGCGCGATGTCTTCCGACGAGGCGCCGAATTCCATCGCCACCACGGCCTCGGCGATCAGCTCCGAAGCGCTGGCGCCGATGGCGTGAACGCCGAGGATGCGATCCGTCTTGGCGCAGGCCAGCATCTTGATGAAGCCGGTGGTGTCACCCTGACCGAGGGCGCGACCGTTGGCGGCGAAGGGAATCTGGCCGCTGCGGTAGTCCACGCCTTCGTTCTTGAGTTGGGCCTCGGTCTTGCCGACCCAGGCAAGCTCGGGTTGGGTGTAGACCACATAGGGGATGGTGTCGTAATCCACATGACCCGCCTGACCGGCGATTAGCTCGGCCACCATGACGCCCTCTTCCATGCCCTTGTGGGCCAGCATCGGGCCGCGGATCACGTCGCCCACCGCCCAGACGTTGGGCAGGTTGGTCTGGCAATGCTCATTGACGTCGACCCGACCCCGATCATCGAGCTTGAGGCCGACGTTGTCGCCGCCCAGGCCTTCGGTGTTGGGAATGCGGCCCACAGACACGATCAGCTTGTCGCACTCGAGGGTAAAGGCGCCGTCACCCATCTCGTAGTCAACGCTCACCACCGACTCCTTGCCCTTCTTGGTCTGCTTGACGGAATTGATCTTGACCGAGAGATTGATCTTCAGCCCCTGCTTCTGGGTGAATATCTTCCAGGCTTCCTTGGTCACGGCCGGATCGGCGGCGGCGAGGAAGTCCGGCAGGGCTTCGAGAATGGTGACATCAGAACCGAGGCGCTTCCATACCGAGCCCAGTTCAAGGCCGATCACGCCGGCACCGATCACGCCAAGGCGCTTCGGCACCGCGTCGAGAGAGAGGGCGCCGACGTTGTCGCAGATCACCTTGTTATCGACGGGAATCCCGTCCAGGTGACGTGGCTTGGAACCGGTGGCGATGATGACGTGCTTGGCTTCCACCACTTCCTTGCCATCGTTGCCGGCGACCTGAATCTGCCACAGTTCGTTTTCGCAACCGACGAAGCTGCCGTAGCCGGAGAGCAGGGTGATCTTGTTTTTCTTGAACAGACCACGAATGCCGGAGGTGAGCTGGGTGACGATGTTGTCTTTGCGGCGCACCATGGTGGCCACATCCATCTTCACGTTTTCCGCTGAAATCCCGTGCATGACAAAGCCGTGAGTGGCTTCGTCGAACAGCTCGGAAGACCGCAGCAGCGACTTGGACGGAATACAGCCGACGTTGAGGCAAGTGCCGCCGAGGCGCACGTCACCCTTGGGGTCGGCGTAGGCCTCGCCCTCGATACAGGCGGTGGAGAAACCCAGCTGGGCGGCGCGGATCGCAGCCACGTAGCCGCCGGGGCCGGCGCCGATCACAACCACATCGAATTGCTTGTTAGCCATGGCTTATACCCCCAGGATCAGACGAGCAGGATCTTCCAGCGCTTCCTTCATCGTCACCAGACCAAGCACGGCCTCGCGGCCGTCGATGATGCGATGGTCGTAGGACATGGCCAGGTAGTTGATGGGGCGGATGACGATCTGGCCGTTCTCCACCACCGGACGATCCTTGGTAGCGTGGATGCCGAGGATTGCAGACTGGGGCGGGTTGATGATGGGGGTGGAGAGCATGGAGCCGAACACGCCGCCATTGGAGATGGAGAAGGTGCCGCCAGAGAGTTCTTCCAGGGACAGCTTGCCGTCCTTGGCCTTCTGGCCGAATTCGGCAATCTTCTTCTCGATCTGGGCGACGGAAAGCTGGTCGGCGTCGCGCAGGATCGGCACCACCAGACCACGGGGACTGCCGACGGCGATACCGATATCGAAGTAGCCGTGATAGACCACGTCATTGCCATCGACGGAGGCATTCAGCACCGGGTACTTCTTCAGAGCCGCAACCGCGGCCTTGACGAAGAAGCCCATGAAGCCCAGACGCACACCATGTTCCTTCTCGAACTTGTCGCCGTACTGCTTGCGCATGGCCATCACCGGGCCCATGTTCACCTCGTTGAAGGTGGTGAGGATGGCGTTGGTGGCTTGGGATTGCAGCAGACGCTCGGCGACGCGGGCGCGCAGGCGGCTCATGGGTACGCGCTGCTCGGTGCGCTCGGCGATGATGGCATCGGCGCTGACGACGGCCGGCTCGGGCAGGGAAGCGCGGGGAGCCGGTGCGGCCATGGGAGCGGGTGCGGCAACCGGCTTGACGGCAGGCGCCGAACCCGTGCCCTGCACATCCGCCTTGGTGACGCGACCGCCGGGGCCGGTGCCCTGCATGGTGGCGGGATCAATGCCCTTCTCGGCCATCAGCTTGCGCGCGGCAGGGCCCGCAGCAGCAGACGGCGCGGCGGCAGCCGAAGCTGCGGCAGGCGCTTCTTTTACAGCAGCCGGCGCCGCAGCACCGGCCTTAGCTTCGGTGTCGATCTGGGCAATCACTTCGCCAGAGGTAACCAACTCGCCATTGGCCTTAAGTATCTTGACTATCACCCCGGCGTCGGGGGCCGGCAACTCCAGCACCACCTTGTCGGTTTCGATGTCGATCAGGTTCTGGTCACGGGCGACGGCATCGCCCTCCTTCACATGCCAGCTGGACAGGGTTGCCTCGGCAACCGACTCGGACAGCTGGGGTACTTTGACTTCAATCAACATGATTGTCTTCCTCTAATTATTCGACGTTCAGCTTGCCGAAGGCGCCTTCGATGACGGCCTTCTGCTGCAGCGCATGTTTGGCGGCATAGCCCACGGCCGGGGAGGCCGAGGCGGGACGGCTGACCAGGAACAGGCCCTGGCCGGAACCCACGGACTTGGCCAGCCACTGACGCGACACCAGCCAGTACCACATGCCCTGATTGCGCGGCTCTTCCTGGCACCACACGATTTCCTTGGCCTTCGGGAACTTGGCCATTTCGGCCTCCAGGGCCTGTTCCGGGAACGGATAGAGCTGCTCCAGACGGATGATCGCGGTGTTGGTGATCTTCTGCTCGCGACGGTGGGCCATCAGTTCGTAGTAAATCTTGCCGGAGCACAGCACAACGCGGGTGACCTTCTTCGGATCGAGTTCGTCGACTTCACCGATCACGGTCTTGAAGCTGCCCTTGGACAACTCATCCAGGGACGAGGTGGCATCCTTGTGGCGCAGCAGGGATTTCGGCGTGATGATGATGAGAGGCTTCCTGAGCCGGCGCAGCATCTGGCGCCTCAGCAGGTGGAAGACCTGCGCCGGGGTGGTGGGAATACAAACCTGCCAATTCTTCTCAGCGCTGAGGTTCATGTAACGCTCGATGCGTGCGGAGGAGTGCTCGGGACCCTGTCCTTCGTAGCCGTGGGGCAACATCAGGGTGAGGCCGGAGAGACGTCCCCACTTGGCTTCGCCGGAACAAATGAACTGGTCAATCACCACTTGAGCGCCGTTGGCGAAGTCGCCAAACTGGCCTTCCCAGATCACCAGTTCGTTGGGCTCGGTGGTGGAGTATCCATATTCAAAGCCCATCACGGCTTCTTCGGACAACACCGAATCGATGACAACGAAGGGAGCCTGCTTTTCGCTGATGTGCTGGAGCGGCACGTAGGTGCCGGAATCCCACTTTTCGCGGTTCTGGTCGTGCAGCACGGCGTGACGGTGGAAGAAGGTGCCGCGGCCGCAGTCTTCGCCAGACACACGAACGCCGTAGCCTTCAGTGACCAGAGTGGCGTAAGCCAGCGTCTCACCCATGCCCCAGTCAACTGCCTGCTTCTTTTCCCCCATCAGACGGCGGTCATCGACGATTTTTTGCACCCGTGAATGCAGGGTGAACCGCTCGGGAACCGTGGTTACCGATTTCGCCAGACGCTGAAGATCGGCAATGGGAACGCCGGTGGGACACTCATCGGTATATTTTTGCTTGATGAAGGGCGTCCAGTCCGCCATGTACTTGCGCTGATGACTGGAGAGCACCGGGTTGTACAGCAGCTCACCCTTGTCCAGATGCGCACGGTAGTCCTTGATGATCTGGTCGGGCTCGTCCTCGGTGCACACTCCTTGGGCCACCAGCTTGTCTGCATAGACTTTGCGGGTACCCGGATGGGCCTGAACCTTCTTGTACATCAGGGGTTGCGTCACCATCGGCTCGTCCTGCTCGTTGTGGCCGAGCTTGCGGTAGCAAATGATGTCGATCACCACGTCCTTGCGGAATTCCTGGCGGAACTCCATGGCGATCTGGGTTACCAGAGCCACGGCCTCCGGGTCGTCGCCATTCACATGAAACACCGGGGCGTCGATCATCTTGAAGATGTCGGTGCAATACAGGGACGAACGGTAGTCGCGAGGGTCGGAGGTGGTGAAACCAATTTGGTTGTTCACCACGATATGCACCGTGCCGCCCGTGCCGTAACCACGGGTCTGGGAAAAATTGAGCATCTCCTGATTGACGCCCTGACCAGCCACGGCGGCATCGCCATGGATCAACACCGGCAGAACCACCCTGCCATCCTTGTCGCCGCGACGGCGCTGGCGGGCATAGACGGAGCCTTCCACCACGGGATTCACGATCTCCAGGTGAGACGGATTGAACGCCAGATTCAGATGCACCGGGCCGCCAGGGGTAGCCACATCGGAGGAGAAACCCATGTGGTACTTGACGTCGCCAGCGGACAAGTCAGACGCCTTCTTGCCTTCGAATTCATCGAACAGCATCTTGGGCGACTTGCCGAGGGTGTTCACCAGTACGTTGAGACGACCGCGGTGGGCCATGCCGATGACGATTTCCTGTACGCCCATGGCGCCGCCGACATGGACCAGCTGGTCCATGGAAACGATCAGCGATTCGCCGCCCTCCAGGGAGAAGCGCTTCTGACCCACGTACTTGGTGTGGAGATAGCGCTCCAGGGTTTCGGCTGCGGTGACGCGACCAAGGAAACGCTTCTTGTCCTCGACACTGAAGCCAGCGGTGGCGCGCATCGGTTCCAGCTTGGACTGGATCCAGCGCTTTTGCTGTACATCGGCGATGTACATGTATTCGGCGCCGATGGTGCTGCAATAGGTTTGGCGGCAGGCTTCGAGAATCTCGCGCAAGGTGGCCGTATCAGCCACCGCCTCGAAGGAACCGGTCTGGAACACCTGCCCCAGATCGGCCTCGGTAAAGCCATAGTAGGAAGGCTCAAGTTCAGCAACCTGGGGACGATCAACGCGCTTGAGCGGATCGAGCTGGGCCCAGCGGTTGCCGAGGAAGCGGTAGGCGTTAATCATCTGCAACACCTTGACCTGCTTGCCATCGGAGGCGACCGCCTTGGGCGGCGTGTGCAGAGTGCCTTCCTTGGCGCGCTGGGCGAAGGAAGTAATCACCGGCATGTGGGCCACATCAGGGCCGGTATAGTTGCCGGCGCCCGGCAGGGTAGACAACTTGTCGAAATAGTCGCGCCAGGCCGGCTCAACAGAGCCCGGATTGGCCAGGTAGTTCTCGTAAAGCTCCTCGATGAACGGGGCGTTCGAGCCGAAGAGATACGAGTTGGACAACATTTGTTTCATCATGCCATCACCTCTTTTAATGGGGGTGAGTCAAAAAAAGGGGCGCTTCGGTTTCCCGGTCGCGCCCCGTCTCCTCCTGCCTGTTACCGCTTGCCGATCTCGGGGACGTCGCGCTTGGCGGCACCGATGTAGAGTTGGCGCGGACGGCCGATCTTGTACTCGGGATCGGTAATCATTTCTTCCCACTGGGTCATCCAGCCCACGGTACGAGCAAGGGCGAAAATGCAGGTGAACATGGACGTGGGAATGCCAATCGCCTTCTGCACGATGCCGGAGTAGAAGTCCACGTTCGGGTAGAGCTTCTTCTCGACGAAGTACGGATCTTCCAGGGCGATCTTTTCCAGTTCCTTGGCCAGTTTGAACAGGCGATCATTCTCCAGACCCAGCTCGCCCAGCACCTCGCCGCACACCTTGCCCATCAGCTTGGCGCGGGGATCGAAGTTCTTGTACACGCGATGGCCAAAGCCCATCAGCTTGAAGGAATCGTTCTTGTCCTTGGCGCGCTTGATGTATTCACCAACGCGGGACACGTCGCCGATCTCTTCCAGCATTTGCAGGCAGGCTTCGTTGGCGCCGCCGTGGGCGGGGCCCCAGAGGCAGGCGATGCCGGCAGAGATACAGGCAAACGGGTTGGCGCCGGAAGAGCCGGCCAGACGCACCGTGGAGGTGGAAGCGTTCTGCTCGTGGTCGGCATGAAGAGTGAAAATCACGTCCAGGGCGCGTTCCAGGGTGGGGCTCGGCTTGTAGGTCTCGCAAGGCGTACCGAACATCATGTGCATGAAGTTGCCGGTGTAGCCGAGGTCGTTGCGCGGGTACATGAAGGGCTGGCCCTGGTTGTACTTGTAGGCCATGGCAACGATGGTCGGCAGCTTGGCCACCAGACGGTTGAAGGAAATGCTGCGATGCTCGGCATCGGAGAAGTCCAAAGCCTCGTGGTAGAAGGCCGCCAGCGCGCCAACCACGCCGACCATGACCGCCATCGGGTGTGCATCGCGGCGGAAGCCCTGGTAGAACTTCACCAGTTGCTCATGCACCATGCTGTGCTTCTTGATGATGTCTTCAAAGTCGGCCTTCTGCGTCAGGTTCGGCAGTTCGCCGTTCTTCAGCAGGTAAGCCACTTCCAGGAAGGAACACTTGTCGGCGAGTTGCTCGATGGGATAGCCGCGATACAGCAGCTCACCCTTGTCGCCGTCGATGTAAGTCACCTTGGATTGGCAACTGGCAGTGGAAAGAAAGCCGGAGTCGTAGGTGAACAGACCCGTCTTGGCACCCAGGGTACGGATATCAATGACGTCATTGCCATGGGTGCCCGACATGATCGGGAACTCGGTGCTCTTGCCGTCAATAGTCAGCGTTGCAGTACGTTGTGTGTTCATGGATGCATCCCTCTGTTGAAACAATCACTCCCTCTTGGCGGCGTAGGTCATGTCTGACGCAAACGCTCAACCAGCCCCATCAGTTGCGAATCGTCCGTCGCCGTCCGTCCGCTTACCAAATCCCACAAATCGTGGTCTTCCAGCGCCAGCAGCCGTTCCAGGGTGGTGGCGGTCTCGTCGTCGAGATCGCCTCCGTTTGCCTCCTGGTGTTGCCAGAAGCGCTGGAACACGATGTCCAGCTCAAGCAGCGCGCGCCGGCAATGCCAGCGTAGACGACCGTTGCGGGCGGCGCGCTCCTCGTTTGTCACTTAGATTGCCCTTCTCACCATCATGTCCTTGATCTTGCCGATGGCCTTGGTGGGATTGAGTCCCTTCGGGCAGACATCGACGCAGTTCATGATGGTGTGACAGCGGAACAGGCGATACGGATCTTCCAGATTGTCCAGACGCTCGCTGGTGGCCTGATCGCGGGTATCGGCGATGAAGCGGTAGGCGGCGAGCAGGCCGGCGGGACCGACGAACTTGTCCGGGTTCCACCAGAACGACGGGCAGGACGTGGAGCAGCAGGCGCACAGAATGCACTCGTAGAGACCGTTGAGTTCCTCGCGATCTTCCGGCGATTGCAGACGCTCGCGCTCGGGGGGAGGATCGTTGTTGATGAGGTAGGGCTTGATCGAGTGGTACTGCTTGAAGAACTGGGTCATGTCCACGATCAGGTCGCGCACCACGGGCAGGCCCGGCAGGGGACGCAGCATGATCGGCTGGGACAGGGAATTGATGTCGGTCAGACAGGCGAGACCGTTCTTGCCGTTGATGTTGAGGGCGTCGGAACCGCAGACGCCTTCGCGGCAGGAACGACGGAAAGACAGGGAATCATCCTTGGCCTTCACTTTCACCAGGGCATCGAGCAGCTTCTTGTCGGTGGAATCGAGCTCGATGGAAATGTCCTGCATGTAAGGCTTGGCGTCCTTGTCCGGATCGTAGCGGTAGATCTTGAACTGGACGGTACGAGTAGTGGCGGTCATCGTCGTGATCCTTTAGTAGGCGCGCTTTTTCAGCTCGATGGTATCGACGGAGAGCGGCTTCATCTGCACCGGCTTGTAGTCGAGGCGGTTGCCTTCGCGGAACCACAGGGTGTGCTTGAGCCATTCCTTGTCGTTGCGACCATCCGGCGTCTCGGGGGTGTCGTGGGCGTCGTCGCGCACATGGGCGCCGCGAGACTCCTTGCGCGCCTCGGCGGAAACCATGGTGGCCTTGGCCACTTCGATCAGGTTGTCCAGTTCGAGGGCTTCCATGCGCGCGGTGTTCCAAACCTGGGACTGGTCCTTGATCTCGGTATTGGCCACGGCATCGGCCACTTCCTTGATCTTGGTGACGCCTTCCTTGAGCAGGTCGTTGAAGCGGAACACGCCAGCATGCTTCTGCATGGTGCGCTGCATCGTCAGACGGGTCTCATGAACATTGGCGCCGCCCTTCTGGGTGGCAATGCGATTGAGGCGCGCCAGGGTTCTGTCGATGTCGGCAGTGGCCAGGGGCTTGTGCTCCTTGGGCGCCTTCTTGAGGTCTTCGACGGCGGTTTCGCCGGCGGACTTGCCGAACACCAGCAGGTCGAGCAGGGAGTTGGTGCCAAGGCGGTTGGCGCCATGCACCGAAGCGCAGGCGCACTCGCCGGCGGCATAGAAACCACCGACGGGCGCGGCGGAATCGCCATTCTTCGGCACCACCACCTGCCCCAGGTAGTTGGTGGGAATGCCGCCCATCTGGTAATGGGCGGTCGGCACCACGGGAATCGGCTCCTTGAGGGCATCGACACCGGCGAACTGCACGGCAATTTCATGAATGCCGGGCAGGCGCTTCATGATGGTCTCGGGCGGCAGATGGGTGATGTCGAGCAGCACGAAATCCTTGTTGGGGCCACAACCGCGACCCTCGTTGATCTCGGTGGTCATGGCGCGGGAGACGACGTCGCGGGAGGCCAGATCCTTGGCGTTGGGGGCGTAGCGCTCCATGAAGCGTTCGCCGGAGGCATTACGCAGAATGCCGCCCTCGCCGCGCACCCCTTCGGTAATCAGCACACCGGCGCCGGCGACGCCGGTGGGATGGAACTGCCAGAACTCCATGTCTTCGAGCGGGATGCCGGCGCGAGCCGCCATGCCCAGACCATCGCCGGTATTGATGAAGGCGTTGGTGGACGAGTAGTAGATGCGACCGGCGCCGCCGGTGGCGAAGATGGTGGCCTTGGCCTGGAAGACGACGATTTCGCCGCTTTCCATGTCCATGGCGGTAACGCCTTGCACATCGCCGTCGGCGTCGCGGATCAGGTCCAGAGCCTGCCACTCAACGAAGAACTGGGTATTGACCTTGACGTTGCGCTGGTACATGGCATGCAACATGGCGTGACCGGTACGGTCAGCGGCGGCACAGGAACGACGCACCGGCTTTTCGCCGAAATTGGACATGTGGCCACCGAAGGGGCGCTGATAGATCTTGCCGTTATCGAGACGGTCGAAGGGCATGCCGTAGTGTTCCAACTCGACCACGCACTCATTGGCCTTGCGCACCATGAATTCGATCGCGTCCTGGTCGCCGAGCCAGTCGGAACCCTTGACGGTGTCGTACATGTGCCAGTGCCAGTGATCTTCCTCGGAATTGCCGAGGCTGGCTGCAACACCACCCTGGGCGGCAACGGTATGGGAGCGGGTGGGGAAAACCTTGGTCAGCACGGCGGTCTTGAAGCCGGCTTCCGAGAGTTGAATCGCGGCACGTAAGCCGGCGCCGCCGGCGCCGACGATGACCGCATCAAATTTGCGAACGGTGTAATTCACGCTCAAAGCCTCCACAGAATCTGGGTTGCCCAACCGGCATAGCCCACCAGGGCCAACAGGGTCAGGACGTGCAGGGTCAGACGCAGCCCCACGGAATTGATGTAGTCCATCCAGATGTCACGCACACCGATCCAGGCGTGGAAGCACAGGCTGAGGACAAACAGGAACGACAGGAGGCGCATGAAGCCATGGGAGATCAGGGCCTTCCAGCCATCCAGGGTGGACGCGGCGCCGGAGAGCACGGCGGCGACAACGATCAGGGTGTAGAGCGCCATAACCAGGGCGGTGACCCGCTGCCCGAGCCAGTCGCGCAGACCATAGTGGGCGCCGACAACGATACGAGCTTTCATCACAGCACCCCCAGGAATTTCAGAGCGACCAGCACGGTCAGGCTCAGGCTCACCGCCAGCACGGCCTTCGCGGACGTCGCTGCCTGTTGCTTTTCAACGCCGACATGGACGTCGATCAGGAGGATGCGGATACCCATACAGAAGTGATGCAGATAGGCCCAGGAAAGACCAAACAGCACCAGACGCACCACGATATTGCCGGTGACGGCACGGAAGGTTTCCTGCGCCTCGGGAGACCCCAGGGAAAGTCCGAGCAGCCAGACCAACAAGGGCAACATCAGAAAGAGGCCGGCACCACTGATGCGGTGCAATATCGACGCGTAGCCTGCGATGGGGAGACGAATCTCCGCCAAATTCAGGTACTTAGGCCGTGCTTTAGTCAATTCAGGCATAGCTTGGAACTCCTGGTTTGTTACGGTGCAAAATAAGAGAAACTTGGGTCTAGCAAAAATATTATTATAACCAACTCACTCCACCAGCCACCACCCAACAATCACTCTTTAGCCCAACTCGTTCAGATAGCAATGTTCCGCCGTCGAATACAGCCCCCGCCGCCATTCCACCGGCCGGTCGCCGTAGGTGTAGCTGATGCGCTCCACGGAAAGCAATGGGCTGCCCTCTTTCACGCGCAGCAGATCGGCGCTGTTGCGATCCGCCGCCACGGCGCGAATGCGCTCCACGGCGCGGATCATGCGCACTCCGAAGCGCGACTCGAACAGGCTGTAGAGGGAACCCTGGTGGTCCTTGAGCACCTCCAGGGAGAGACCGGAAAAGATTTCCCCCGGCAGGTAGATTTCATCCACCACCGTCGGCTTGTCGGCAAATTCGAGCAACCGGCGCACGACAATGATCGAATCACCCAATTTCAGATCGAGAACCCGTGCCGCCTCGGGGCCGGCCTTGGCGCGCCAGCATTCGAGCGGCACACTGCTCGATTGTTCGATGCCGCCATTGATCGGCACCAGACGCAGAAAACGGAAGAAGGCGCGGGGATCGGAATGGGTGGCGACGAAGGTGCCCTTGCCCTGACGGCGCACCAGAAGATTTTCGGCGGCCATTTCATCAATGGCCTTGCGCACGGTGCCCTGGCTGACATTGAAGCGGCCAGCCAATTCGGTTTCGCTCGGAATCGCCTCGCCCGGACGCCATTCGCCCGCGTCCAAAGCCTGAAGAATCAGGGCTTTGATCTGACGATAAAGAGGGCTGAACGTAGGTGAGGTCATAGTGGGGTCCGACGCCATGGAGCGCATTGAAGCATAATTTTTTTAAATCGTCTAGAGTCTATCTTATGTCTTATATAAGATATCTGATAGCTATTGACACAATATCACGAAGAAGGATATGATCACATTCGCTTATGGTGGAACGAAGAGAGTGAATCCCGGTTCGATACCCCGCCGGCGCTGCATCGACCACCCTGCCCGCAGCCGAATCCGCAACATCCAACCCTCACGCTAAGGAGTTCTTCAATGGCCAAAGCCCCCATTCGTGTCGCCGTCACCGGCGCCGCCGGTCAAATCGGTTATGCCCTGCTGTTCCGTATCGCCAGCGGCGAAATGCTCGGCAAGGACCAGCCCGTCATCCTGCAAATGCTCGAGCTGCCCATGGACAAGGCCCAGCAAGCGCTCAAGGGCGTGATGATGGAACTGGAAGACTGTGCCTTCCCCCTGCTCGCCGACATGATCGGCACCTCCGACCCCAAGATCGCCTTCAAGGACGTCCAGCAAGCCCTGCTGGTCGGCGCCAAGCCCCGTGGCCCCGGCATGGAACGCAAGGACCTGCTGCTGGAAAACGCCAAGATCTTCACCGAGCAAGGCAAGGCGATTGACGAAGTGGCCGCCCGTGACCTCAAGCTGATCGTGGTCGGCAACCCCGCCAACACCAATGCGCTCATCACCATGAACACCGCGAAGAGCCTGCCGCGCGAGCAATTCACCTCGATGATGCGTCTCGACCACAACCGCGCCATCTCCCAGCTCGCCGCCCGCACCAAGGCCTCCGTGACCGACGTCAAGAACATGGTGGTGTGGGGCAATCACTCACCCACCATGTATCCGGACATCCGTTTCGCCACCGTCGGCGGCAAGGCTGCCCCGGCCCTGGTGAACGATGAAGCCTGGTACAAGAACGAGTACATCCCCAAGGTGGGCAAGCGCGGCGCCGCCATCATCGAAGCCCGCGGCCTCTCCTCCGCCGCCTCCGCCGCCAACGCCGCCATCGACCACATGCGTGACTGGAACATGGGCACCAACGGCGCCTGGGTCACCATGGGTGTGGTCTCCGACGGCTCCTACGGCGTCCCGGAAGGCATGATCTACGGCATGCCCTGCACGTGTGCCGGCGGCAAGTGGGAAGTGGTCAAGGGTCTGGAAATCGACGCCTTCTCCCGCGAGAAGATGGACTTCACGCTCAAGGAACTGACCGAAGAGCGCGACGGCGTCAAGCACCTGTTCGCCTAAGTCACAGAGTAAGAAATGAGTGGCGGGGAACGGCACAGCATGAATATTCCGCTGCACCCCGCCGCCGTGCTTTACGAGGGGAGCGAACCGTTCCCCTCCCTCACCGCCTGCGAGCATTACGCCGGCAGCGAAAAACTGATCCGCAAGGCCCTTCAGCTTCAGGCTGAAATGGGGCCCGTGTTTGACATCACCGGCGACTGCGAAGATGGTGCTCCCGCCGGCGCCGAAGTTGCGCACGCCGAAATGATCGCCGCCCTGATCGCGGCACCCGAGAATCTTCACGCTCGCGTTGGCGCGCGTATCCACGACGTCACTCACCCTGCCTGGCGTGCCGAACTGGAAATCTTCGTCAGCCAGGTCGGGCACAAGCTGGCCTTCGTCGTACTGCCCAAGGTTAATAGCGCCGACGATGCCCTGACCCAGATCACCTTTCTCGATGAACTGCGCGTTCGCCATAACATCGGGCGTCCGATCCCGGTTCACATCCTGATCGAAACTCCCGGCGCCCTGCGCGAAGCTTGGCAGATTGCCGCCCTGCCCCACGTCGAGTCGATTGACTTCGGCCTGATGGATTTCGTCAGTGCCCACCATGGCGCCATCCCCGCCACGGCGATGCGTTCGCCGGGCCAGTTCGATCACCCCCTGGTGGCCCGCGCCAAGTGCGAGATTGCCGCTGCCGCCCTGGGCAACGGCGTCGTGCCGAGCCACAACGTCACCACCGAGATTCGCGACACCAATGTCGTGCGCGACGATGCCCGTCGTGCCCGTCTTGAATTCGGCTTCCTGCGCATGTGGAGCATCCACCCGAGCCAAATCCAGCCCATCGTCGAGGCCATGCGCCCCGATTTCTCCGAAGTAGCCGAAGCCAGCGCCATCCTGATTTCCGCCCAGAACGCGGGCTGGGGACCGATCCAACATGAAGGCAAACTGCATGATCGCGCCTCCTATCGCTATTTCTGGGAGCTGCTGCAACGGGCCCACGCCACCGGTATGGAAGTGCCGGCGGACGCCCGCCACCGTTTCTTTTCACCCCTTTCCCCAACGTAAGCCGTCAACCCCGCGAGGACACCACCATGCTGCAAGCCTATCGTGCCCACGTCGCCGAGCGCGCCGCCCTCGGCATTCCCGCCCTGCCCCTGACCAAGCAGCAGACCGAAGAACTGGTCGCGCTGTTGAAGAATCCGCCCAAGGGCGAAGAGGCTTTTCTGGTCGAGCTGCTCACCTACCGTGTCCCAGCCGGCGTCGATGATGCCGCCAAGGTCAAGGCCGAGTTCCTCGCCAAGGTCGCCAAGGGCGAAGAGGCCTGCGCCCTGATCTCCAAGGAAAAGGCCACCGAACTGCTCGGCACCATGGTCGGCGGCTTCAACGTCAAGCCCCTGATCGACCTGCTGGCCTGCCCCACTTGCGGCTCCGTCGCCGCCGAGGCCCTGAAGAAGACCCTGCTGATGTTCGACTTCTTCCACGACGTGAAAGAACTCGCCGACAAGGGCAATGGGAACGCCAAGGCCGTGCTGCAATCCTGGGCCGATGCCGAGTGGTTCACCTCCCGTCCGGAAGTACCCAAGTCGATCAAGGTCACCGTGTTCAAGGTCACCGGCGAAACCAATACCGACGACCTCTCCCCCGCCCCCGACGCCTGGAGCCGCCCCGACATCCCGCTCCACGCCGTAGCCATGCTGAAGAACCCCCGTGACGGCATCGTCGCCGACGAACCGGGCACCCGCGGCCCCATGAAGCAGCTCGAAGCCCTCAAGGCCAAGGGCAACCCGGTCGCCTATGTCGGCGACGTGGTCGGCACCGGCTCCTCGCGCAAGTCCGCCACCAACTCCGTGCTGTGGTGGACCGGCGACGACATTCCCTTCGTCCCCAACAAGCGCTTCGGCGGCGTCTGCCTCGGCGGCAAGATCGCCCCCATCTTCTTCAACACCCAGGAAGATGCCGGCGCCCTGCCGGTGGAAATCGACGTGGCCCAGATGGCCATGGGCGACGAGATCGAACTCCAGATCGACCATGCCACCGCTGCTATCAAGGCCCTCAAGAACGGTGCCGTGATCGCTGAATCCCAGCTCAAGACCGCCGTGCTGCTCGACGAAGTGCGCGCTGGCGGCCGCATCAACCTGATCATCGGTCGTGGCCTCACCACCAAGGCCCGCGAGGCCCTGGGCCTGCCCGCCTCGACCCTGTTCCGCCTGCCGGTCGCCCCCAAGGACACCGGCAAGGGCTTCAGCCTGGCGCAGAAGATGGTCGGCCGCGCCTGCGGCATGCCGGAAGGCAAGGGCATCCGCCCGGGCACCTACTGCGAACCGAAGATGACCACCGTCGGCTCCCAGGACACCACCGGCCCCATGACCCGCGACGAGCTGAAGGATCTGGCCTGTCTCGGTTTCTCCGCCGATCTGGTGATGCAGTCCTTCTGCCACACCGCCGCCTACCCGAAGCTGGTGGACGTCAAGACCCACCGCACCCTGCCCAGCTTCATCACTGCCCGTGGCGGCGTCTCCCTGCGCCCCGGTGACGGCGTGATCCACTCCTGGCTCAACCGCCTGCTGCTGCCCGACACCGTCGGCACCGGCGGCGACAGCCACACCCGCTTCCCGATCGGCATTTCCTTCCCCGCCGGCTCCGGTCTGGTGGCCTTCGCCGCCGCCACTGGCGTGATGCCCCTGGACATGCCCGAATCCGTGCTGGTGCGCTTCAAGGGCAAGCTGCAACCCGGTATCACCCTGCGTGATCTGGTCAACGCCATTCCCTACTACGCCATCAAGCAGGGCCTGCTCACCGTCGCCAAGGCCGGCAAGAAGAACGTCTTCTCCGGTCGCATTCTGGAAATCGAAGGTCTGCCCGACCTCAAGATCGAACAAGCCTTCGAGCTTTCCGACGCCGCCGCCGAGCGCTCCGCCGCCGCCTGTTCCGTGCGCCTGAACAAGGAGCCGATGGTCGAGTACATGCGCTCCAACATCACCCTGATGAAGTGGATGATCGCCAACGGCTACGAAGACAAGCGCACCCTCGGTCGCCGCATCAAGGCCATGGAAGACTGGATCGCCAAGGGCGTGTTGCTGCAACCGGACGCCGACGCCGAATACGCCGCCGTGATCGAAATCGATCTGGCCGACGTTAAGGAACCGATCATGGCCTGCCCCAACGACCCGGACGACGTCAAGCTGCTGTCCGAAGTCGCCGGCGACACCATCGACGAAGTCTTCATCGGCTCCTGCATGACCAACATCGGCCACTTCCGCGCCGCTGCCAAGGTGCTGGACGGCAAGAGCGACCTGCCGACCCGCCTGTGGATCGCCCCGCCGACCAAGATGGACGCCATGATCCTCAACGAAGAAGGCTACTACGCCGTCCTCGGCAAATCCGGCGCGCGCATGGAAATGCCCGGCTGCTCCCTCTGCATGGGCAACCAGGCCCAGGTGCGCAAGGGCTCCACGGCGGTTTCCACCTCCACCCGCAACTTCCCCAACCGCCTCGGCATCGACACCCGCGTTTACCTGTCTTCCGCCGAACTCGCCTCGGTCTGCGCCCTGATGGGCAAGATCCCCACCGTGGCCGAGTACATGGAGCAAGTCAAAGCCCTCGAAGCCAAGGCCGCCGACGTCTACCGCTACATGAACTTCGACCAGATCGCCGAGTTCAAGGAAGTCGCCGACACCGTCACGGTTTAAGCCTCACGTTTTAGCCTTGCCGGCACCGCCAACCAGGCGCCGGCGACCGACGCCCCCGCCCACAAGGCAGGGGCGTTTTTTTTCGTCCCGACGCCCCCTCCCCGCCGAATACTTGACCTTTATCAACGTACCTATGGCTAGCGAATACCATCATGGTTAAACTAGCCTGCGGATCGTTGTGATCGGTCCCGGCAGTATTCGACATGGAGGCGCATCCTTGCCAGTAAACGCAGTTGCTATCCATTTCCCTGAACTTGCTGAACCGGCGCTGAAAAGGGCTTCCCTGATCGTGAGGAGAAGTGTTGGCGCCCATCCCCTGAATCACCCTTCTTTGCAGCCCGCCCCATGACCACCAGTGACTTGCCCCCCTCCGGCAGCGAACTGGAGCGTCTGCGGTCCCGCAACAAGAAGCTGGCCGAAGACCGGGCCTATTTTCAGTTGATCCTGCAACTGATCGAAAAGCTCAATCCGTTGCCGGGGCTGGACGACATGTTGCGCAACATGCTTATCAACATCGTCGAGTGCATTGGCGGCACCAATATCAAGCTTTACTACTGGATCGGCGAGGAATTGCATTACCGGGACTTTCTCGGCGCCACCCGGCGCCTGGAGGCCATTGACGATGCCGACGTCGCCCGGGTCGCCAGCAGCCGTGAATTCGTCGACTACCAGGGAGACGCGGATGAGGCGCTGCTAAAGGATGGAGCGTTGCGTGGCTCCTGGACCTGGGCCTTTCCGCTAAAGGTGGGCGACGAACTGGTGGGTATCGTCAAGCTCGAAAATCTGCACATCCACGGCGCCTCCCTGGGCAAGTACCTGCCGATCTTCTTCAGCCACGCCGCCCTGATCCTCAGCAACGAGATTCGCAACGCCATCCACCGCCGCGCCGAAGAAGCGCTACAGATAGCCACCGAACGCCTGCACGTAGCGACCGAGGCCGGCATCATCGGCATCTGGGATTGGGACGTGGAACGCAACGAATTGGTCTGGGATGCCGCCATGTACCGGCTCTACGGTCGCCACGAGGGAGACTTCGGCGGCGCCTACGAGGCCTGGCTCGCCGCCGTGCATCCCGACGACAAGCCATACGCCGAGGCCGAGATTCAGGCCGCCCTGCGCGGCGAACGGGAATACGCCCCGGAATTTCGCGTCATCTGGCCCGATGGTTCGGTGCATCACCTCAAGGCCGCATCGCGCACTCTCCGCGACGCGGCCGGTACGCCCCAACGCATGGTCGGCATCAACTACGACCTGACTGAACGCAAGCAGGCCGAGGAAATACAGCGCCGCCTGAACCGGGAACTGCGCGCCATCAGCGACTGCAACCAGGCCCTGATGCACGCCGAGGATGAGCAGACCCTGCTCAACGACGTCTGCCGCATCATTTGCGACGAAGCCGGTTACCGCGTGGCCTGGGTTGGCTATGCCGAGCAAGACGAGGCCAAGACAGTGCGCCGCGCCGCCTCCGCCGGCGTCGACGACGGCTATTTCGCCGAGGCCCGCTTCACCTGGGCCGACACCGAACGCGGACGCGGTCCGTCGGGCACCGCCATCCGCAGCGGCAAGAGGGTTTACATTCAGGACTTCGCCACCGACCGGCGCATGACCCCCTGGCGCGAAAGCGCCCTGCGTCGGGGCTACCGGTCCGGTATCGGCCTGCCGCTCAAGGATGAAGAGGAAAAGGTTTTCGGCGTCCTGCTGATTTATTCGGCGCAAGCCAACGCCATCACCCCGGACGAAATCCGGCTTCTGGAAGAACTGGCGGGCGACCTGGCCTTCGGAATCACTGTGCTGCGCTCGCGCATCGAACTCAGGCAGGCCGAACAGGAACGCCAGGCCTATCTGAACTTCCTCGAAGGCATGGAACGTCTCAATCGCGCCATCCAGGGCGCCAGCAGTCCCGAGCAGATGCCCGGCGACGCCCTGGAGGCGGTGCTGTCGCTGCTTGACGGCGACCGCATCAGCCTGGTTCACCCCTGCGATCCGGAGGCCCCCGAATGGCAGGTGGTGATGGAGCGGGCAAAGCCCAACGTTCCCCTCCTTGCCGGCCACGGCCCCATGGCCATGTACCCGGAACGCGCCACTTCCCTGCGTCGTCAGTTGGACGCCGAGGGCCCCCTGGTCTTCGGGCCGGAAGGCGACTTTCCCCTGTCGAACACGGCCAAGGAGCGCTTCGGCATCCAGTCCTACATGGCCATCGTGCTTCGCCCCCGCGTCGGCAAGCCCTGGGAACTGGGCATTCAGGCCTGTGCCACCGCCCGCGTCTGGACCCTGGAAGAACGACGCCTGTTCGAGGAAATCGCCCGACGCCTCGATGATGCCCTCACCAATCTGCTGATCTTTCAAGACCTCAGAGAAAGTGAACGCCGGCTCAGGGAGGCCGAACGCATCGCCCATGTGGGTTACTGGGATCGAGATCTGGTGGCGAACCGGATCACTCTCTCCGACGAGTCCTACCGGATTTTCGGCCTGTCGCCGAATGAGCGTTTCGACGACCTGGATGCCTGGCATCGGCGCTGGCGCCAACTCATCCACCCGGACGACCAGGCGCGGTTGGATCAAACCCTAGCAGAGGCCCTGGCGGCGGGTTCCCGCTACGAAGCGGAATACCGGGTAATCCGCCCCGATGGCGAGGTACGCCACATCCGCTCCAGAGCCCACATTCCCCGCGACGACGCCGGCAAACCCACCCGTATCGTCGGCTCGATGCAGGATGTCACTGCGCAAAAACGCGCCGAGGAGGCCACGCGGGCGCGGGAAAGGGAATTCCGCACCCTGGCGGAAAACTCTCCCGACGTGATTGTGCGCTATGACCGGGAATGCCGACGCATCTACGTCAATCCGGAGTTCGAGCGGGTCAACCAGCTCTCAGCGGCCGCCGCCCTGGGCAAGAGTCCGCAACAACTGGCCACCACCCTCACCCCGAAGGTGGATGTGTTCACGCAAAAGCTCAAAGCTGTCATGGACTCCGGCGTCGCCGCTGAAATCGACCTGGCCTGGGAGAAGGATGGAAAGACCATCTGCTGGTATGTCCGCATCGCACCCGAGCGGGATGCCGCCGGAAAGGTCGTCAGCGCCCTCACCATCTGGACCGACATCACCGAACGGAAACAGGCCGAAGAAGAACTAAAGCGTCACCGTCAGCGTCTGGAAGAGGAAGTGGCGCTGCGCACCCAGGAGTTGTCCCAGGCGCGGGACATGGCCGACGCGGCGAATCGCATGAAGTCGATTTTCCTTTCCAACATGAGCCACGAGTTGCGTACCCCGCTCAACGCCATTCTCGGTTTCGCCCAGATCATGGAACGGGATGAACGCATTCCCGATGATGAGCGCCACAATCTGGCCACCATCAACCGCAGCGGCCGCCACCTGCTGGACCTGATTAACGACGTGCTGGAAATCTCCCGCATCGAAGCCGGCCGCCTGACGCTCCAGCCCGCAGCCTTCGATCTGCCGGACATGATCGCCTCCTTGCAGGAGTTGCTGACGCCCCGCGCCCAGGCCAAGGGGCTGGAGCTGCGCTTTAGCCTCGAACCGAACCTGCCCCGCTATGCCGTGGCCGATGTCGGCAAGCTGCGCCAGGTGGTGCTCAACCTGTTGTCGAACGCCGTCAAATACACCGAAGCCGGCGAGGTCGAACTCTTGGTGTCGGTGGCGGCCGGCGCATCGGCTCCCATGCTGCAATTCGCCGTGCGTGACACCGGCGTCGGCATTGACGACAAGGACAAGGAAAGCATCTTCCAGCCCTTCTTCCAGACCGACTACGGCTCCGCCCTCGGCGAAGGAACCGGCCTCGGCCTGACCATCAGCCGGGAATACGCGCAACTGATGGGCGGCGAACTCCGCGTCGAAAGCAAACGCCACCACGGCTCCACGTTTTATCTTGTCGTGCCGCTGGAACTGGCGGCAGACATGGCGCCGGCGCCCCCCGCCCACGGACGGGTTGCCGGACTGGCAGCCGGACAACCCAACTACCGGACGTTGGTGGTCGAAGACGACGCCGCCAGCCAATACCTGCTGGCAGAACTGCTCAAGCAGACCGGGTTCCAGGTGCGGGTCGCCAACAATGGCGAGGTGGCGCTGCACGTCTTCCAGAGCTGGCGCCCTGACTTCATCTGGATGGACATGCGCATGCCGGTGATGGATGGCTACGAGGCCACCCGCCGCATCCGCGCCCTTCCCGGCGGCCGCGAGGTCCGGATCGCCGCCCTCACCGCCAGCGCCTTCCTCGAGGATCGCGGCGAGATCCTCGCCGCCGGCTGCGACGACGTGCTTTCCAAGCCCCTCGACGAGGAACAACTCTTCGCCGCCATGGAACGCCTGCTCGGCCTGCGTTACCGCTACGCCGAGGCGCCGGCCGCCACCGCCGCTGCCGCCACCGGCATCGACCTCACCGGCCTGCCGCCATCCCTGCGCGACGAACTCTGCCGCGCCGCCCGTCTGCTCGACGTCGAAGCCGCCGAGCAGGCCATCGGCCGCATTCGCGAGCTTGATCCCCGAATCGCGGAAGAACTGGACGAACTGGTCCGCAGCTACCGATATGATCGGATAATAGCCCTCTGTGACAGCCTCCAGGAGGCAAACCGTGCCGACTAAAACCCTGCCCATGAAAACCTACCTCTACGCCCTGGCGGCGCTGGTGGTGGCGTCCCTCGTCGGCATGCTGGGCTTCACCCTTTACTCCGATTTCAACAATGCCGTGGCGCTGGAAAAATCCCGGCTCAGAACCCTGAGCACCCTGATCGCCAGCAACACCGGGGCGCTGCTCAGCCGCAACCGGGATCGCCTGCGCGGCATTGGCAAGCGCGGCGAGGTTCAGGCCATGGACCCGGCCCGCTGCGGCACCTTGTTCACCGACCTGCGCGCCATGTTTCCCGAGTTCGCCAACCTAGCCACGGTAGACCTGAACGGCCTCGCCCCCTGTTCCGCCGTTCCACAACCGGGCGGCAAGCCGGTCTCGGTGGCCAAGACCGAGTGGTTCCAACGCGCCATGGCCGAGAAACGCTTCATCGTCGGCAAGCCCTTCCTCGGGCCGATCACCGGCAAGCAGGTTTCCGTGCTGGTGGAGCCGGTCTGGGACACGAACAAGGAATTGCGCGGCTTTCTTGGCCTGCCCTTGGACCTGGAGCGCTTCAACCCGCGTATCCCCGCCGAGTCCCTGCCGGAAGGCACCCGCTACGGCTTCATCTCCGCCGATGGCTTCATGATCTGGCGCAACGCCGACCAGGAGAAGCTGATCGGCAAATATGTCGGCGACCAGACCGGCCCCAAGCTGGCGCTGCAAATTCGCGATGGCGACGCCGAGACCATCGGCACCGACGGCATCGCCCGCCATTACGCCTTTACTTCCATTCCCGAGGCCGACTGGATCGCTTTTGCCGGCGTTCCCAGCAAGTCGATTACCAGCAGGGTGTTTGCCGCCGCCATGCGCAACACCCTGATCGGCGTGATCGGACTGATCCTGATCGGCATCGTGCTCTGGTTCCTGCTGCGCCGCATCGACCGGGCCGAGCAGGAGTTGCACAACGCCCTCGATGCCGCCGAAGCCGCCAACCGGGCCAAGAGCGTCTTTCTCTCCAACATGTC
>Ga0316605_10000614_pt1 | contig 23913 bp, 14 predicted proteins | sample OWC_soil_day20_n_FD_207666 | JGI IMG/M metagenome (GOLD analysis project Ga0316605, IMG submission 207666) | Wetland soil microbial communities from Old Woman Creek delta, Ohio, United States - OWC_soil_day20_noCT | ecosystem: Environmental > Terrestrial > Soil > Wetlands | place: USA: Ohio...
TTGTTTGGTTTGAATATGCATTATCTTTTATAAATTTTTAGATCTATTCCAAAACGGTTTTATCAGTTTTTACGCTTATCGTGCAAGTAAAAATTTGAAACTCAAACCAAAATTAGTGGACGAAACAGGGAACGTTGACGACACCAGCGGTGCAGTCATCTGACGATCGAAAAACAGCTGCAGATTGACCTTGGAACTGAACACATAATCGGCAGTGAACTTGATAGAAACCACTTTATTGCCACTGGATGCCTGCGTGATATTTTCATTCACTTTCCGCAGAAGCGTTTTGATATCCTTATATGAAAAATCGGCGTTGAGTTTAAGGTCATTTTTCACAGTCTGACGTTTACTTGACTTCATTTTCATAACCACATCAAAATCATTGACTACATACCCTACTCCGACTACAAATTCGTCGGCATCGGCTTCAATCAGCTGAGTACTGGTAAGATTAAGAGACAGGTTACGTTGTTTCTGATATTTTGCTGTTGCCGTCATACTGTTTTTCATCGCCACATTCACACCGATAAGCGGACTGAAACTCTCATTAAGCGATACTGTAGAAATGTCGTAGGGCGAAGAAGGTATCGGTGTATTATTCTGCACATCCCGAATATATCCCAACGCGCTATTATCACCATCCATTGGTACCCAGGTTGAGAATGAGGAATAATTGCCGATGGTATAACGATTGGTATAAGCATGATTTATACTTACCGAACGAACTTTATCCTTTATCCAGCCAATATTTGACAATCCATTGAAATTCAAACTCCAGTTAGGAAGCATCTCCAGAATTGACAAAAACGGATTGGTCGAAACAGCATTCGGGTCACGTCCGGTATATGCCGACAGAAATGCGGGGATGAGCACATCGGGCGAATTGAGGCCAAAGGTTCCGTTTGCAGCATTGTATTCCTTGTTGGCGTAATCGGGACTTTCATTGAAGAAACCTGTTGACGGATAACGTGTACCTGTATATCTTCCGTTCAGCCTGTCAGCTATGATTTGCCGGTTGGCCAAAAACTTATCAAATGTTTTGGATGAATAATTCTGATCTGCAGTTCCGATTTTATCAAAAGCAGTTGCCAGTGCAATCTGTGTGATGTTGAAGTTGCCATTGAATGTGGAAGGCATACCCTCGTACATGTAATGGATCACAGTGTTTGAAGCTGTTTGGCGTTTAGCTGTAAGGTCAATTTTAAAACCTGCTATCGGTTCAATGCTTGCACGAACATCCAGATCAGAGGTAAGCGCCTCATTAGCAGGATTGATCACATCCGTTCCCATATAAAGCCAGCCATTATCGGCCGCATTTTTCAGTGTATTGTTGTCGTGATATCCAAATACATATCCCCAACCCGGAGCCGATAGTCCGTCGACAGTTTGTAAACCCAGGATGCCGGGCTGATATCTGAAACCGGGCATGGTAAGGCTACTGGTCTGACGGTAAGTAACCGAAGCACGTCTGACAGACATCAGAAGCCGGGTTGTAAAGTCGGTGAATTGCTGCCCGGCAGAGCGGGTATTCGGATTCTGGCTCACCAGGGTAATCGCTACACTTTCAGCATCAGTTGTTGGGTTCAGTTCGATAGTTCCGGCATTTTTTACCGTATATTTCAGACTGACGGTTTTTCCGTTTTTATCTTTTGCTGTAAGTAATAGCCGCTGGCTGCCAAGTGCATGATTTACCGTCAGTGGCGTTCCGGCTTTCAGATTCACCGTTTGCCTGTATGTTTTCGACACAAAGTTCTGAGGCCTTTGTGAAGCCTGAGAGCGTGCATTTACGTCTTTGAGGTATTTTACTTTATTGTAAAGTGTTTCGAAGTTCAGGGTTCCGTCCAAACTCATTGAACCCATCGAAGAAGCTACATTTCCAATGTCGGTACCACCTTCCATGGTTGCGCTGCGATTCCAGCTATACGTGGAATTGTACTGTGCATTGGAAGTAATCCAGTCCAGTAACGGAAGTTTGTCGATCGGTATTTTCCACGATGCATCAAAAACCTGCTGATAGGTGTATGGAGTTCCCATTTTTTTAATGTTATACCACACCGTATCTCTCCACTGTTCATAGTATTCTTTTCCTATTTCGGGTGTAAATTGTGGTTCGGCAATATTCGCATTCGTGGCAGTTTGCAATCCCACTTTCAGTCCGCGGGTAATGTTGTACTGAATATCGAACTGCCTGTTCCACATAAAATCTTTGCTGGAGGATATATTTCCAAGCGCCTCGGGTTGAGCGAGCGGTGATACACCTGTGAGCAGGTCACGAAGCAGAATTTGAGAGTAGACTCTGTTCAGACTTGTGTTGTAACTGAGCGAAGTCGGCAAATAATACACATTAAATTCTTTGATCAGTTTTAGCGCCTGACCTTTCATTCCCTTTGATTTTTTGAACGGTTCCCAGGGTTCGTTACTGAAGGAGAAAGTATAATTCGCGGTTGCACGCTGTTGCTTGGTTAGATTCTGAAATATCTCAGGAGTATGTTCATCCGTTTCGTTGGACGATATGCTGAACGTGATATTTGCCGGATCGTAGAACTTTGGTTTTTTACTTTTAACATTAATTTTTGCATTCGTCACATTAAAGCTTTTCGTTGTTACAACACTTTGCGAAACATTTTTCAGCGAATCTTTTTCCAGTTTACTCTGCAGATTATCGAGTGCATCTTTCAGTAAGATATCATTATCCAGCGGATTGTATTTCGGCGATACTGTTTCGGTGGTGTATGTGAAATAAGCAGGTATCTGCAGTTTTGCCTGCTCGGGCAGGAAGCGTCCGAGATCAAGAGCAGCCGACAGATTCATCTGATAGGTATCGTCCATGCTTCGGTTAGTTATCGTACTTTCCAGACCACCAAACCCGGATGTTTCGACTCGTCCCGAAACATTAACCGAACCGAGATCAGATAAACCTACCGACAAGTTTGCTATCCCTGCCCAACCCGCATTTTCGTCAAACTCCGACATACGCATTTCATTGACCCAGACTTCTCCCGATTTTACATTACCGCTTACATTGCGGATACCAATCATGATGTTTTCCACTTCCGAAATGGTCGGATTACCCACTACAGTAATTTTATTGTTTTGATTATTCTCATCAAATACAACAAAAGGAGTTGTGTTTGACACACCCGTTTGTCCCTGCTGACGTGCTTTGTTACGTTTCAGTTTTGCATCGGTCAGAACAGTGAACGGAAAATCGAACATATTTTGAGGTTGCCATACCTCTTCACGGTCGGCAAGCTTATCACTCAGGTACATTCCCGGTTTTGTCAGTTTCAACGGAATTTCGTATTCGTAGTAATTGTTAACCATATCCGAACCAAAACGAATAAAGCAAGAAAGTTCATAATCCTTCAGGTTTTGTGCCTGAGCAGCCGCATCGACCATCGCTTCACCGTGTACAAACATTTGAAGCCGTTTGTACTTACGCATGTCGTAAGTGGTATTTTTATATACGGCACGTGCTTCTCCGGCAGCCAGATCGGTTACCCGCATCACCATCGATTGCTCGTTTTGCTGCAACAGTTGTGGCTGACTGGGGTCAGTTTCGCGTGTGATACCCGGAGGAAGCACATAATTCACCGGATCTTTCCTTCCGTTTTCTTCGATATTTACAGCCAGCACATCCAGTTTTGAGCTTGTAGCGGTTGCCGCATTCAGCGCGTTCAGGGGTTTTGTGTACGTTTTCCATTCACCGCGCACCAGATCCAGTGTTCCGAAACGCAAATGAGTTTCGCGGCTGAAATTGGTTAAAAACATCCTGATAAACCGTATCGATTTGAAGTTACGGATACTTCCCACTTTATCGTCATATTCACGAACCGGAATTTTGAACTGATACCAGTGGACTGTTTCTGTTTTCCCGTTCTTGAGCGTAACATTAGCATCAAGAATGTCTGTTATATAATTTGAACCGATTTCCATTGCTCCCGGACGAAGCGCCACCTTGTACTGATAGTATTTTTCGTATTCGTTCAGCGTATTGTCCGAATTGATATCCTCCATATCGGGTAGCAGAGTTGCCGATGTCGAATAGGTTTCACCGGTAGTTTCAGTAGCGGGAGAGTTGCCTTCGGTTCCGTTGTAATATTTATACCGTTCGGCAATATTTAGTTTCTGTTCGTCATAGTCGGTGCCGCGATAAAAATGATAATCGTCACCAGCAGGGTCCTTGAGTGGTGAGAACGGATCGTTCTGCATCCGGCTGACAGCGTCGGGCGAAAGTTTCTTTGTCAGTTTTTCCACATAATCCCGGTAAGCCGGGAAATCAAATTCCTGACGTGTCGAAAGTCCGTTCAGACCCACATCCTGATTAATTCGTGCTCCGGCGGCATTATCGAAAGCAGTGACAGTAGATTGTGTAGTAGGAATTCTTCCCCAAACGGTAGACGTTGTATTGGCATCACCTTCATTGATGGGCAGTCCGTGTTCAAATGCTTTCTTTCCATCCTTGAGAATGTCTTCGCTGATATCACCAAGATTAAAATACAAATCACCTCCTGCTTCGTTGCTTTTATCTGAAATAAACGGATCCATCATCCAGAATTCAATGTATTCGATGTTGGCAGTTTCGAAATCGGTAGTTTCCAGACGTCGCATAATACCTCCCCAGCGGTCTTTCGGATTGAGAAGCGTTCCATCGGAATTCATTCCATCCACATCAAGATTGTAAGGTCCGCGCTGAGTGGGATAATATGAAAGATTTAACACAGAAAGCAAAGAGGAACGTGTTGGATCCAGGTCTTTGTTGGGGAAAAGTTCCGTTTCGCGTACCTGACGGGTACGATGATCGGACTGCAGTTCAGCATTGCCGCGCAGATTGGCAGGTGTCTGGCGGCTTTCACCGTTGAGTACCGGATCTACAAAATACCACGACATCAGCGCGCGGTTTTTTCCATAATCCACGTTATCGCTCAGCGATGATTCGGGGAAAAGTCCCGGCGTACTTGCCAGATACCAGTAATATGGATAATGTATATCAATATTTGTTTTGGTCGATTCGAAATCGTCGAGATAAGCAAGTCCGGCATTGCTTATAACATCGGAATGCCCCGGCAGCAGCTGTGCAAATTCGGCATTGAAGGTAATGTTCGAAGGCTGTGTAGCATTGACAAACGGCAGTTTGTCGAGCATATTGGTAAGCCACTGAGATTCGGTTCGCCAGGCGGTATTCAGTCCCCAGATGGTATTTTTGATGGGTTCGCTTCCGGTATTTACTTTTTTGGTGAGTGGCATTTCGGAAAGATGCATGATCGTACCACCCAAGCTGAAGTCTTTGCTAAAGAGGTATTCCAGATGAGTTCCGGTCAGCGATTTTCGCTGCATACTGAACATCGACTGATTTTCCAGTTTGACATCAATATTCGTATTGGATTCCAAAATAGACTGATTCAAGATTGTAACTGTCCCCATGGTATAATCCACCGAGTAATCCTCATTTTCAGTGAGTGTAGCTCCTCCGGCAGTAACCACTACAGACCCACGGGGAACATTCATGGCATTCAGGCTGATTTCAGAGCCATTAGCAGAACCTTTGTATCGCCCAACAAGCAAAAATTTATTCTTTTCGCTGTATTCCTGCGCCACCACGAGAGTAGAATCATACAATTCCTGATATACATATTTTGCTGCGAGAGCATCATTGTTCAGTTTCTTTCTCAAATGGCTGCCAAAAGGTTCCAGAACCGGGAAAATTATTCGTCCGGATGAACTTTGCGCGGTGATATCTTCAACATAGTCGAAATTTCCATCCGGATTTATTTCGTTCTTTTTGTCCAGCCGGTCGAGGTTCATCACGGTGAGCAAACGTTTATTGGCAATATCGCCTTCGGTCAGATACTGAAGCATGGTGCCCACAGAGTCATTCTGATACATTACGTTCAGTTCGAAATCCTCCTTTTGCATCTGCATGGCTCCGATGGAGTAAACATTTTTCATCATCAGATCCCACGATTTGAGCTGAGGCGATTGAGTGGTACTTTTCAACAGCTTGAGAATGAGAGCATCAGGTGCTGTCACTCCGTCGGTTGAGAATTCACCAACCTGATAAATTTTTCCTCCATAAGAATATTCATAAGCTACTGCAAGTACTTCGTCGGGATTCAAACTTGAACGTAGTGAAATGTAACCCAGCGATTGGTTAAATGTAAATTCGGAAGGATCGAGGCGGCGCGCGCTTTCAATCTTTTCGTAATCTTCACCACCGTTAATGTCTTTAGAAGAATAAGCGTCAGCCAGCAACGCATTGGATTGCTTGACATCACGTACTCCACCAATAGCCGTTACTTCATCGTAAAGTGTATTTGATTTATTGCTGGGTAGCTTGGTAGTCCCTGTGGGTTTCCAGTAGTTATTATCGATGGAATCTGTTTCTGCAAGATCCATAAATGCCAGCACGTTGCGAGCTTGATCAAAATTACCACGTTTATTGGTAATCCATACTTCTACCCTGTTGATGATGACACCCGACGAGATAAACGGCAGTTTACTCAGCGCTGTTTCATAATTATTCCGGAAAAAATGTGAAAGGAAGAAATGCCTGTTGTCGTCATACTGATCAATAGGAACTTCGAAAGAAATTGTCTGTGAACCGCCCTTGGAACTTACTGACTGTGACTGTGATTCCTGTTGCGACGCGATGGCCGACACTTTCAGTTTTCCGAACTGCATATCGGTTTTTATACCGAAAAGTGCTGTACTTCCGGTTATGAGCGAACTGTTGAGCTGCATGCTCACATTACCGGCTTCGATATTCTGAAAGATATCATCTTCCTTACCTTTGTACGATAGTTTCACCAGTTTCTGGTCGAAATCGAACGATGCTTCGGTGTTGTAATTCAGGCCAAAGTTGATTTTATCTCCCACTTTCCCGTTCACATTCAACTGTATTTTCTGGTCGAAATTAGGGATGTTTGAACGTCGCGCACGTTCGGTAAGCGCGGGATTGTCGATAAAATTGCTTTTGAAGCCGAAAATAAGCTCTGCTGATCCCTGCATTTTGAGCTGCATACCGCCCGGTCCGAAAATCTTGTCAGCTGGTCCGAGACTGAATTTCATGTCTGTCACCGAAAATTTATCCTCGTTGTTCTTGGCGGTTGCAGAGTTTTTTTCCCGCCAGTATTTCATCATGTCATTCTGTAGTGAGTATTTCTGATATTCGACGGGTGTAAGCATGTAAGGGGTTGATATTTCCATTTCACCAACCTTTGTGCGTAACACATAGTTGCCGGTTTTCACATCATACTCCACTACCGAATTTACATTATCGGGATTTTTCAAATCCATCGGATACTGCTTATTCAGGTCATCAAAGGTTTCCTGCCGCTGATTACTCACCGGGAATCGGGTTACCGTATCGGTCTGTGATTTGGGCTGCTGCATATCGGGGGCTGCATCAAAATCATAAGATCCGGATGAACCGGCTAATCCATAGGCAGTTCCAACCAGGGCGGTAAGAAGTATGATTACAGGAAATAATTTTTTCTTAAAAAACATATACAACAGATTTACAAGCGATGATATTAAGCCGAAGTTTTTTCACTGAAAACAACAGATTATTCAATCCGCTAAATTGAATTAAAGCAATTTCAGAGCCAGTTTAAGCACTTTTTCAACCGGAAGTGAAGGGTCATCCTTTATGATTTTATCCACCACTTTTTGCGAAGCAGAAGCAGCGAAACCAAGCATAACCAGCGCCGCAACCGTTTCGTCGCGAACGGGGCTGCTTGTGGGAAACAGACCGCCTTTCAAATCGGTACCGGCACCCACTTTCAGTATTTTATCCTTCAGATCGACGATGATACGCTGAGCTGTCTTTGTGCCGATGCCTTTGATGGCATTGAGCGACACCACATCGCCTCCGGCTATCATTTGCTGTATTTCGGAAGCGGTATAGGACGACATGATTACACGGGCTGTATTGGCACCAATTCCGGAAACAGAAATCAACAACAAAAAAAGCTGCCGTTCGTCTCTGCTCATGAAGCCGAAAAGTGAGTGGGCGTCTTCCCGAATTGCCTCATAAACAAACAACTGCGCTTCGGTTTTCCCGTTCAGGGCAGTGTAGGTCGTCAACGAGATATTAATAAAATAGCCCACGCCACCTGTTTCAAGAACCACGTTGGCCGGAGTGAGTTCGGTTATTTCACCTTTAATATAATCAATCATGAGTTTAATGTCTATTAACCTGCAAAGATAAGTTTTCCCGCTGATTTTTCAAAACTTAAATTCACCGACGGGCTATTGCAGCGTACCGCAATCATTAACGGACTTTTGAAATAAATAGTACAAAACAAAATGTTAAAATAAACATTTCAATTCAGTCATTAAGACTGATGATATCGAAGAATAGGGTCGGCTGAAAAACTTCAGGGATAAGCCAAATATCAATCTCAACACACAGATCAAAAACTATTCAGATTACAAGAGAAAAAGCAAGCGGTTAAAAGAGCTTATTGCAGAATTGAAAGATGCAATTAATCAGATTGAACAAAAAAATCAAACTATAATAGATAACGATGATACTTTATCAAACCAGCATAAACTTTTAGGTTGATGGAATTGGTGAGAGAACATCTATAAAGATCATAGTTAAAACAAATACTTTTCATGATTTCAAAAATCCTCGTAAGTTTTGTTGTCATGCTGGTGTTGCTCCATTTGAGTACACATCAGGAAGCAGTGTACATTCAAAAAATAAAGTCTCAAACAGAGCCGACAAAAGTATTAAAGCACTTCTACACATGGCGGCATTATCAGTAACAACAGGTAAAAGCGGAAAAATGAGTGAATATTATAATAAAAAAGTTGCTGAAGGCAAAAACAAAATGTCGGTCATTAGCTTATTTTGAGTTATTGAGTATATATTTTTCTTATTTGAGAGTTTTTCTCTTCGTTTTATATCTGGCTCAGATTTTCTCACTCTGCTAACTTGAGGATTCTTTTCAGGTTTACCGTGAAAATAGCCAATGCCCCCTGCATTTGCATACCAGCAATTCCGTAAGAACAAGCTTTGCCGTATCCATGTACATTTTTTAATTCGCTATTTTTTGCTTCAATCTTGTACCTGTGTTTTGCCCTTTCTTTCTACATCTGATACGTCATAAATAGTTTTTAGTAACAGGTATTTGAACATGCGGATAGGACTTTCAGCATTGCGACCATTGTTTGAGCAGCACTTGCTCACCAACTCATCATATATCAAGGAAGAATCGATTAACTCGTTAATTCTGCGCAGAAGATTATATTAGAATAGATAATATCATATAAATCGGAATAAGTACTCAGAAGGAGTTTTTGCTGTTGTGCTAACATCGAAGGGCATGGTTTTGAATACCTAAAGATACAAAAGAAAGCAAAAACAAGGTATTTCTACCTGAGTTTTTACTGTTTTTATTATTATTTAAGGTTAAGCTACTTTTTCAGTGACCTCCATAATTGGTGGGTATTTTTTAATCCCGCCAACGGTATTAAAAGGAACCGTGTTCCGGACAAAAATAAATTCTTTATATTTGCTGTGTATATTTCTTCGGATTAAACATCCTTGTACAACAAAAGCTCTGATGACGTGTCCCTGCAACCAGTGCAAAAGGTTGCTGCTATTAAAGAGCAAATCCGAAAGAGCAGTTTACGCCAAAGAATAACAATAAACGTATGAAGAGCAGTCTTATAATATTATCTTTTTTCGCTACAGGACTTTTGCTGGGCGTTTTCCGGATTTTTCCGCAGGAATGGGCACAGTCCAATCTGAGTTTCTACATCCTTTGTCTGCTAATGTTCAGTGTGGGGATAAGTATCGGTCAGGACCCGAACGCTTTCCGGCAATTCAGAAACCTTTCTCCCCGCATGCTTTTTTTGCCGGTAATGACCGTGCTGGGTACTTACCTGGGTGTCATTGTTGTGGGATTATTTTTGCACGACCGTTCGCTTACCGAATGTCTGGCGGTTGGTTCGGGGTTTGGTTACTATTCGCTTTCGAGCATTCTGATAACCGAATACAAGGGTATCGAATTGGGCACCATCGCTTTGCTGGTGAATATTTTCCGCGAAGTGCTCACCCTTCTACTGGCTCCCCGTATGGTGAAGTATTTCGGAAAACTCGCGCCCATTTCCGCCGGAGGAGCCACTACCATGGATACAACCTTTCCGGTGATTATCAAAAACTCAGGGAAAGAGTATTCAATCATTTCGATTTATCACGGCTTTATCATGGACTTTTCAGTGCCGTTTCTGGTTACCTTCTTTTGCAGTATCTAAAAACACTATTGTCCGATATAATTGAATATTTTGCCACTCTGTGGCAAGAAATCTTATTTTTTACATCTTACTACAAAGATTTAGCCACTCTGTGGCTGTTTTTGCAACAGCGTTGCAAAATATTTGTAGTATTTGGTAACGACAGGAAATCAAGCCCCCGTGGGGCTTAATATTCTTGTTTGTTTCTATTACAGCAAATTACAGACGTCTTTTGTGTTTTTTATTGGACAACATAATATATTTAAAACAAAAAAAAGAGCGAAATCGCTCTTTTTTATATTCTCAATATCTTAACAGTGTTTCAGAACAGGTATGTCAACGATACCGAAAAGACTTTCGAAACGGAAGAAACCTCCAGGTTTGGAAGTGGTATCCCATCTGAAGTTTTAATCATGTCGGTGAAACTTTTATTGGCATCTTTTTTCATCAATCCCTGACTCCAGTTGGCTCCAATCTGAATAGTGCTCATTATCTCAATGCCGCAACCCAGACTGTATCCATACTCAAATCTGTCCATAAAATCATCCAGGTTTTCGGCCGTCTCAAGATCGGTGATAATTTGTGAGTCGAATACCGACTTGCCATTCAGTGCATAATCGCCGTAAACTCCGGCAGAACCATAAATGCCAAGTGCTCCCAGACAAAACCTGTACCGGAGATTCAGAGGTACTTCAATATAGTTTATTTCCCTATATGCTTTTTTGAATGAATTAACCACCCCGGTACTGTCAAAGTGAAACATGCTGCCTTTCTGCGACAGCAACGCTCCCAGTTCCAGACCTAGTCCCGATTTTCTGGGATTGAGCTGAAGTACCAGCCCTGCCTGATAACCGGTCAGATTATCACTTCGAAAAGCACCCTGAAGTTCTTCCTTGTTGAACGAGCGGATTTCATTGGCCATATTCACTCCGCCGCGTATTCCCAGCTGTGCGTGGACGAATGTCACGGCCGAGAGAGCGATGCATAATAAGATGAGTTTTGTTTTCATATCCGGATATCAGACTTATATTATTCTGCAAATATAACGAATAGATTGATTAATTATTTTTCGAGAAACGTTTTCTTTCATTTTCATCCAGATAAATTTTTCTCAAACGGATGCTCTGTGGTGTAATTTCCACATATTCATCCTCTTTGATGTATTCCAGCGCTTCTTCAAGACTGAAAACAACGGGAGGTGCCAGGTGGGTCTTGTCATCGGCTCCGGAGGCACGCATGTTTGTCAGCTTTTTCGATTTGGTAACATTCACCACGATATCGCCTTCTTTTGCATTTTCGCCTACAACCTGACCGGCATATACCTGATCCTGCGGATAGATGAAGAATTTTCCGCGATCCTGGAGTTTGTCAAGCGCGTAAGCAAAGGCAGTACCTGTTTCCATGGAGATGATTGAACCGTTGTTTCTCCGCTCAATTTCACCTTTATATGGCTGATATTCCAGAAAACGGTGCGACATGATGGCCTCTCCGGCTGATGCTGTCAGCACATTGTTGCGCAGCCCGATAATACCACGCGAAGGTATGGAAAATTCCAGTTGTATGCGGTCGCCGACAGCTTCCATGCTGATCATCTCTCCCTTGCGGATTGCCACCATCTCTATAATTCTTCCGGAGCAATCTTCGGGCAGGTTGATTGTCAGTTGTTCTATCGGTTCACATCGTACTCCGTCAATTTCTTTAAGGATAACCTGTGGCTGACCCACCTGCAGTTCGTATCCTTCGCGGCGCATAGTCTCGATGAGTACCGACAGGTGAAGTACACCGCGTCCGAATACATGCCAGACATCGGCATTGACCTCTTTTTCAACACGCAAAGCCAGGTTTTTGTCCAGTTCTTTAATCAAGCGCTCGTGGATGTGGCGCGAAGTTACATATTTTCCCTCTTTGCCAAAGAAAGGCGAGTCGTTATTGGTGAAAACCATACTCATCGTTGGTTCGTCAATGGCAATTGGTTTCAGGGGTTCGGGATTTTGAATATCGGCAATGGTATCCCCGATTTCAAAACCATCGATACCTACCAGGGCACAAATATCACCCGATTTTACTTCGTTGGTTTTCGAACGTCCCAAGCCGGTGAAGGTATGCAGTTCTTTTATTCTGGATTTGATTTTTGAACCGTCTCTTTTGCAAAGCATTACATCCATGTTTTCTTTCAGTACACCGCGGTGTACCCTTCCTACTGCTATTCGTCCCACGTAGGATGAAAAATCGAGGGAAGTAATGAGCATCTGCGGAGTTCCCTCCAGCATTAGCGGTTCCGGAATGTATTTGATGATGGCGTCGAGCAACGGACGGATATCTTCGGAGGGCTCGCGCCAGTCGTCCGACATCCAGTTGTTTTTGGCAGAGCCGTAGATAGTCTTAAAATCCAGCTGATCTTCGGTTGCGTTCAGGTGATACATCAGGTCGAAAACCATTTCGTTGACTTCGTCAGGGCGGCAATTGGGTTTATCCACTTTGTTAACAACCACAATAGGTTTTAATCCCAAATTCAGTGCTTTTTGCAGCACAAAACGGGTTTGGGGCATGGGACCTTCGAAAGCGTCGACCAAAAGCAGCACGCCATCGGCCATGTTGAGTACACGCTCCACCTCACCGCCAAAGTCGGCGTGTCCCGGAGTATCAATGATATTTATTTTATATCCTTCGTAATCAATCGAAACGTTTTTGGCTAAAATGGTGATACCACGTTCTCGTTCCAGATCGTTATTGTCCATAATCAGTTCACCGGCTTGTTCGTTGTTGCGAAACAGATGCCCGGCAACCAGCATTTTATCAACTAATGTCGTTTTGCCATGGTCAACGTGAGCGATAATGGCAATATTTCTAATCTTTTGCATTTATACCTTTTTTATTTGAGGGTGCAAAGGTAGTGAAAATCCCTGAAATTTTACCGATATGTCTGTATTACTATGCGTTAAATATCAGGAAACAACAAATGTAAATGGATAAATGGCTGATATCATTCTGAAAACCTGAAACGAAAGAAATGTGAAATTATCTGCTGATACCACATTTCTTTCGTAAAAAGTGGATTTTTCAGTCCTTTTTTCGGAGGTTAAAAGATGGATTACCGTCGAAATTGTCAAATAAAGCCTGAAGCGGTGTGATTGCATCAACCGGAGTCGTTGCTGCTGTCATTGCAAACAGGTAAATATCCTTATCGTTAGGCAGTGTGATTGTTTTTGCACCTTCAGGAATAGGAATTTCGTATTTGTACAGATAACAGTACTGATAGGCAAGATTTTTCATCGGATACGCGTTGTGACAACGCGATGCAAACCAGGCAATAATGTCAGTTGAAAATTCAATTAGTCATGCAACTTTGGAGGCAAAATAGGAGAGTTTGTTTTTGATATTCAGTTATGTCTGATTATTCAATTTTTTCACTTCTCTTATGTATTATTTTAAGCATTAATTTTAATGTGAATTTAAAATGTGTTTAACATTACAGTCCCGTGTAGCAAGACTTTATTTTGTGATATCAGGTATAAATGAGTAAAAATGACCCAGATTTGCAATAATCTTTTATAAATATTGTTTTATTGGTTTTATTTTCACTACATTTGCTTTGCAAACTTTACTTACTAAATATTTGTTAATATATTAATTGCTTTTTACGCTTTGTCTTGTTCGCTTGTTTCTGAAGATTCTCCGTGTTTAATTGGTTTACACGAAATGATTTATTTATGATAAATTTAAACGAATTTCCGGCTGCTGCAAAGTTCAATATGGATTTATCTCCCGGGTCAATGATTCCGATTAATGACCTTCAGATTAAAACCATACTTATCTATGAGAATGGGAAAGTGCTGCAAATGAACGAACTGTGTCGTAAGTTTCTGAATAAGAACTTTGGCGGTGATTTTGACAGAAAAAAATTTTTCTCAGTGAATAACCGGAGCGAGTATGTTTCCATACTCTGTGCTGCCCGTCGGGATGGTCAACTTGTTAATCATCAGATAGTGCTACACGACACCGATGGCTCCAGCACCTTGCTTACTTATTATATCAGCTATGCTGTAGAACGTGATTACTTTGTGCTTCAATTTTACGAAACCTCAGCCTGGCAAAATCTTTACTCCGTTTCCATACACAATGCCGCTCGCAATGAATTGCAAAAACTCAATCCTTATCTCAATAAATACGGCAAGGAACTGCTTGCTGATATACTGCAAAAGGTTAATCCTGAAAATATCCTGCACCTGAAACAATATCAGTCCTATTTCCAAAACGAGGTCTTGCTGCGAATAAGCAGCCGCTACCCTGTGCTGTCGCAAACGGAAGTGTCTCTGTGCGGTTTTTACGCGCTGCAAATGTCCATTACCGATATGTCGATGTTGCTCAACCGAAGCAACAACTCCATTTATGTGAATACACACCGCATACTCCGAAAACTGGGTATGAAAAGCCGTGAAGAACTGATAACGACCATGTGCGAACTGACAAAAGGCGGAAAAGAAATAAATAACTAAAATAGAAAAACAAGAAATTTACACTCAAAAAAGCATAATCATTCTCTGAAAAACAAACGAATATGAGAAGTTTTACTATTTGTTACAACCGATCTGCTGCAGGACCAAACCGGCAGAAACAAACACCTTCCTTACTGCAAGGAAATAATACAGTCAGTCTTTTCTACAGTAAATTCATATTATTGGCATTCATAATGGTTATCGTGTGCGGAAACGCAAAGGGGCAGACAAGGATGCAGACAGCTACCGGGAATACCGGAAGTTCTGCTGCTAATACTTTTACTGTAACTCTTAACTCTGCACCTGCAAATGGAAATACGTTGATGGCAATAGTCTCTACACGTGGAAATACAGACAGCCGGATGATTTCCATATCGCAAACAGGAGCAACCTGGACACGTGCTGTTCAAAAAACAAATACAAATGGTGTGACAACTGAAATCTGGTATGCACCTAATACCACGAGTGCTGTTACAACTGTGAGAATTAATCTTGCAGCGTCACTTTGCGCAGCTGCTGTGGTAATGGAATACAGTGGTATATTAACAACAAATCCGTTGGATAAAACAGCATCTGCCACTGGAAACAACAATAGCCCACTTACGGGTACTACAACAACAACCACGCAGGCAAATGAACTCTGGATAGGGGGGGTAGGATTTATGAATAGCAATTATAATATACAAGGAAATCCAGCAAATTACTTCACTAATATTACTTCTGCAAATTCAAATTCAGGTTCAGGTTCATGGTGGTGGTGGACGCCGACACCAGATAATGATGCAAAGGTGTATGCTTTCGAAAAGATTGTAACTTCTACTGGGCAAGCTTCAACTGGTGGTACGTTAAGCAATTCTACAAATTGGTCCGGAGCAATTGCAACTTTTATTAAACAACCACCACCTCAACCCCCTACCATCACCAGCTTCACTCCCAAGAGTAGTTGTGCAGGTTCTACAGTTACAATTACTATAAATGGAACCAACTTAAGCGGAGCAACGGCTGCCAATGTAAAAATAGGTGTAACGGCAGCAATTTCAATTACATCAAACACAGGAACACAAATCGTAGCTACGATTAAACCAACAGCAACCGGAAAAGTTACTGTAACAACACCAGGAGGAACTGCAACAAGAGATGACAGTTTTACTGTAAGTAATTCAGTGCCTGCGGCTGCGGGTGCTATTACCGGCACTGAGAATGTTTGCCAGGGTTCTAATAATATAACATATACGGTTCCTGCTATTTCCGGAGCCACAAGCTATGTCTGGACATACATGGGTGCCGGTGCAACTCTCAACGGTTCGGTAAATACAGTGGTAACCACTACAAATAGTGTTAGTATTAACTTCAGCGCTACAGCTACGACCGGATTCTTGAATGTAAAAGGTCAAAGTCCATGCGGAGTGGGTACTGTTTCTCCCAATTATGCCATACAGGTAAATTCATTGCCTCCCAATCCCATCCGTGAAATTATTACCAACGAAAATTGTCCGGGTGATAAAGACGGAGCTATCAAACTCAAAATACCAACTGCTCTGATATTTGATGGCCCGATACCAGGGGTAACGAAAGAAGTAAGCAATTTGGATGGTAATCCGGCTTACAACGACGGAGTAAATCTTAACGGTAGTTTACTGAATAATCTTACAGGCTTTACAGTGGAAGGCTGGGTTAATACCGATGTTACCGTAGGTAATGTGGCCCTTTTCGGACAGAATAATGTCATTGAAGTGGGTTTCTTTAATAATAAAGTTGAGCTTTATTCGATAGGAATTAAAGCTGGTAATTGTGTTTCTGACATTGAATATCCCATTGATGGCAAGTGGCATCACATTGCAGGTACAGGTGATAAGTATAGAATGAAAATTTATATCGATGGCATTCAGTATCGCGATTGGGTGTATGATGCTGCAGATCAGGTAACTAATTATGGATCAAGTACGTATCTGACAAGAATAGGCCGGCAGGTTTTTGACGATACAGACTTACAGCCATTCACCGGTCAGATTGTTAAGGTGGGCTTCTGGAATTATGCCATGACACAGCCTCAGATTGCTGCGCTCGCTGGAGGTGGTTTTCATGATTATACAAGTTCAGATGCCGGACTGATAGCCGGTTACAATTTCTATGAAACAACCGGTGATGTCACCCTTGAACCGGTATCTAGTACCTCCTCAACCATTCCGATGGGAACTCTTGTTAGAACCCCGCGATGGAATGAAGTGTACGATTATGTGTGGACTAAAACAGATGGTGGAACTTATAGTGGTGCTGCTACTAAAAATATAAAACTGATTGAACGGGGTGACTATAATGTAACGGTTGCATCCAAATATGGTTGCGGAACTAATTCAGCTACATTTACCGTTACGGGTAAAAATAATTACTGGACAGGCGCAGTCAGCACCGATTGGGGTAACAAAGATAACTGGACCTGCGGAGTAGTCCGCGAAGGGAAAGATGTGGTCTTTGCCACTTCAGTAAATAATCCTTCAAAACCGGCTGAGAAAGATTTGGAATTACTGGATGCCAATCATACGATTGGCGATCTTAGAAATGAAACTTCGCTGGTTACTGTCATACCACCCGCAAGGATACTGACAGTACAGGGCAAAGTTTACGGTTCGGATACCGATCCGAAAAAGATACTTATTAAGGCGGATTCGTTAAAAGTTAACGGCAGTCTGATATTTACCAATCCGGAGCTCAATCCGGCCGTTAAAGCTACGGTGCAGATGTATGCCCGTGGTTTGAAGGATAAGCCCTGGTCGTGGTATGACCCTATATCCCGTCAAACTTTTTCAGGCTCGTACCGCTGGCAATTTTTCGGTGTCCCGGTTTCAGATTCCGGTACCCTGGCGAGCAATTCGAGTTTGTGGGGCTCATATATCAGGAAGTACAATGAAAATAAAAATCTGAATGCATATTATCAGAAATGGGAAGACCTGGGAAATAACGATGTGCTTAGTCCGTTTACCGGCTATGAGATTACCCAGGATAAGCCAAAAATGGTTACCTTTAGTGGAAAACTGGTTACAAATGATGTGACTCTTTCACTCACAAAAACGACAGATGTCAATTCTACAAAAAATTACGGTTCGGGTTACAATATCTTTGGCAATTCGTTTACCGCTCCCATTGATATAAAACAATTGGTATTCGGAGACGATGTGGATGCAACTGTTCATATTTACAATACCGGCAGCCTGAAGGAATGGGGAAATGCTCCCAGAGGTGGTACTCAGGCCGTGGTCGGTGCTTATATGGCAATATCTAAAGACCTGGCAGGCATAGGAATACCCCGTGACATACCTTCCATGCAGGGCTTTCTGGTGAAAGTAAAAGATACAGGAGGAGCGAATGCTACTGTCACCATACCTTATAATGCTATCAGGAATATTTCGGCTATTCCCGATTTAAGTTTGCAGCATGTCAAACGATCCGAAAATGAGGGAGATATAACCTATATGACTGTCGATGTGACGTGTGCCAGCGGCGTTGACCGTGTGTGGTTGTACAGTGTACCCGGTAAATCGCACGGCTACGACAATGGATATGATGGCGAAAGAATAATGCTGGCTACGGGTGTGGCTCTCTATGCTGATGAACTGAGTGGTAAGTACCAGTTGAATGCTGCTGAAGACCTCGACGAAACCTATCTGGCATTTCGTGCAGGCAATGAGAGTGATTACACACTGAAAGTTGACAAGAGTAAACTGAACGGATACGAAACCCTTTACCTATGGGATTTGAAAACGGGAGCTGAAATAAATCTGTCCGCTGTTGATACAGCGACATATCATTTCAGTGCTTCCAACAATCAGGAAGCGGAAAAACGCTTTGTGCTAACACGCAGAAGTAAAACCGGCATTGAACCGAACATTCAGCACTTAATCACCATCTATTCGGCAGGTAAAACTATCTGGTTGAATAATATATCGGATTCGCAGGGAATTGTCGAAGCTTTCGAACTCACCGGTAAACAAATCTATTCCGGTACGATACAGGCACGGCAAAAGAAGCAGGTTGAACTGAATCTGCCCGAAGGTGTTTATGTTATCAAAGCGAAGACTGAAGAAGTGAACGTGGTTCGTAAGGTGCTGATAGGTAAAAATCAGTAGCGAACAAATGCTGTTCTGACAGCAGGGATGATAATAAAATTAGAGGAGAAAGAAGTATCAGACAGAAAATTTTCATAGTGTTTATAATGTCAGTTGTGGTCTTTGGGGGCTATTTGGTGTTTTTAGCCAAAAATCCGCTCTTCAAAACTGCAACTCCAGTTTATGTCTCGTTTAATGGACAGGGCATTGAAGCTGCCGGCCGTTCCGATTTGTCGCATCCCAGCCTGAAAAACAAGAAACTGAAATCGCCCAAGGATCGGAAAGAACTGGACATGAAACCCGACCTGAAGGAAAATCCGCTGATGAAGCTGGAACAAATTGTTGCCGGAGAAGCCGAAACTTTTCTTGATCAAACAGGTGGAGCAGGTGCTGCTCCTGCCGCCCGTAAATCAATTTCAAGCTCATCGGGTTCAGCAGCTGGCAGTGGTTTCATGCTGGTAGTTGCATCCCGTTCGGGAGGTAAAAGCAGCTCTGGCAGCACTCAGATTTCAGCCATGTCCCCCTCAAAAGTAAATCTGGTAACCACACCCGGCATCCGAAGCGGTGCACCCGATGGTACCGAAGGAATTAATGACGGTGGTGACCCGGGAGGTGATCCTACTAAACCTCCCATTCCTGTCGGTGATGGATTTTATGTTTTGTTGATACTGGTGGCAGGTTATGCATTTGTTCACAGAAAAAGAATAAATGAAAAATAAATATGCCTGTCTACCCTCCCCCCGAATCTTCCAATCCGAAATAGTTCTGATAAATAGGGGAAGACAGGGATAAATTGTCGGGAAGTTAAAAAAATGATGAAAAACTATTTCTGAAATCGAGACCATTCTTCGAACGTTTTGTAATTTAAGCCCCTCTCTGCATGGAGAATAATTTAACATGAATTCGGCATAAGATATTCTTTAATACTGATGACCGGCAACCACTTTATTCAATGGAATTTACACAGAGTGTCTTTGGTAAATTATTTGGTGACTGAGGGTACATATCACAGAAACTTCAAGAATTTCTTTTTCTCGATGACATACAATTGATTACAAAAATGAGAAATAATATGGAAGGAGGAGAAATTCCATTGAAAGATAAACTTATCTTCAGAAAAAGAGCTGTTATTGAAACCGCTAATGATGAGTTGAGAAATATATATCAAATTTGAATATACCAGACATCGTTCATTCACCAATTTTATTACAAACTTGATTGCAGTTTACTTACTTATAGCTTTTTACCGAAGAAACCATCAATCAATGTTGATTTCATTGATCAAGATCAGCTTATATTATTCTAACCTTATATCGAACTCACGTTGGGTTTACGAATATAAAAAAATACTGATTCTTTTATTGGGATAAGAAATGGATTAAAGCTGATGAAAAGCATGTTACTGAAAGTAAAGAACTCTATTTTGATAAAATACTATCAAATACAATTTATCTTCTTGTTCCTGAATATTCTCAAAATAAAGAACGGATTCTTACGTTTAACGATAAAAACGAGTTAGAGTATTGGTGAAATTTGTATAGTTTGGCTTTTATATCAATATCATCTGTTGCTCTGGAAGGAACCCAGCAAAGCGGACTGCCTTTTGAACTGAAAATCGCCAATCTGGCCCAGGATGGTTAGATGCTCGAAATTGCACGGCGAGCTGCCTACGATATACTGGAGAAAGACCCAACGCTCACAAGTTCGGAAAATCAAATTTTCGTCAGACAACTTAAAAAATTGAAAACAAACACGATAAATTGGGGCGCTATTAGTTAAAAAAATATTTTTAATGCAAATGCGCTTTGTCTATTAATTTGAATTTCTTTATCTTTGAGAATATTTTATTTTTGAATTAAAAGTTCAACGTAAAAGTAAATGGAAAAAACCCTGGTCATCATCAAGCCTTGCGCCCTTCAACGTGCCCTTACGGGAGAAGTGATTAAACGCTTCGAACAAAAAGGACTTCGCCTGGCAGGTATCAAAATGATGCAGCTCGATGACAGGATTTTACGAGAGCATTATGCTCACCTGGCCGAACGTCCCTTCTTCCAACGCATTAAAGACTCGATGATGATTACTCCGGTGATAGTTACATGCTGGGAAGGAAAGGATGCTGTGAAAGTTGTACGCGCCATGACCGGTTCAACCAATGGTCGTGATGCAGTACCCGGAACAATACGCGGTGATTTTAGTTTAAGTGTGCAGGAGAATATTATTCATACGTCCGACTCTGTTGAGACTGCTGCTGTGGAACTCGCACGTTTTTTTAGTGATGATGAGATTTTTGCTTATAACTATCAGTCGCTGCCATTTTTATACGCTAACGACGAAATTTAACGCCAATGCATTTTAAATTATTATTTCTTACATCAATAGTAAGCCTGATTTCAATTAATACAAATGCGCAAATTTTTGCGGTAACAGCCAATGCAGCTCCCGAAAATATGAAATCGGCTGCTAAAAAAGTATTTCCCTTACAAAAACAAAATTTCCCCTCCGTAGCCGACACCACCAACATCTACAACGACATGTTGAATGACGAATCGGACGACTTGATGGAGAACCACCCTGCCGGTGATATTTACAACGACATCTGGTCGAGCGAACGGATCAATCCCTACAAAGTACCGATTGAAAGCCTGCCTGATTCTGTCTTTATAAACTGTTCGGATTTTGTTATGCCAGTGTCAGGCGGCAGAGTTTCGTCCAAATTCGGCCCGCGCCGGTACCGCTATCATTATGGCATTGACGTAGCCATCAAACCGGGTAATGAAATTCGTTCGGTGTTCAGCGGTAAAGTTCGCATCATTGATTACGAACCGGGTGGATACGGCAACTATGTAGTAGTACGTCACGATAACGGACTGGAAACGGTATATGCTCATCTCAGTTTTGTAAAAGTAAAACTCAACCAGGCCGTAAAAGCCGGTGAAGAACTCGGACTTAGCGGAAACACTGGCCGTTCGACCGGACCTCACCTGCACTTCGAAACCCGCTACGTAGGCAACGCCTTCAATCCGGGAACCCTTATTGACTTCTCTGAAGGCAAGGTGTATGCATCGCATTATATGCTCACAAAACGGAAAAACTTCTACTATCAGCAATCTGTCAGAGCACAGACACTGGCTAAATACTATAAAGTACGTAAAGGCGACAATCTCGGAAGAATTGCAGCCCGTAACGGAACCACTGTTACCAAACTCAAAAGGCTCAACGGTATTGCAAAAGCCAACAAGCTCAAACCCGGCCAGAAGCTGAGAATACGCTAAGACTTTATTATTAAATATATACAGATGAGGATATCCGAAATCGGATATCCTCATTGTTTTTTAGTATTATAAGCAGGTGAACTTTTCAAAATTATCCGCGAAGCAGTTTGTTGAATTGATACTAATATTCAAATCAGTCATAAACGGCTTTATTTTTAGCCGTTCTACTATTACCTGACGTATAAACACCAATATCGGTACCATTGAATTTATTCAAATTACTTTCCGAAATGCAGCTGTGGTAAAGTTATACGAACAGGTCCTTGTAAAAGGCCACACAGTTTTTCATTCTTTTGGCATCATCAGCAGGGTAGCATTGATTTGAGTTTCTCTTTCTTCGTAGTCTTTTTTAATATATTTACCTGAAACGCGAATGCTGTAAGGACCTTTCGGATTCAACAGATATTCTTCGAGTGCTTTGCTGTCTGGTATCGAGAGGGGAACAATAATTTCATGGTATTCCTGATCATTTTTTTGAATAGTACTTCCCATAACACCATGCGCAAGCTCGTATTTCGGATTTACTTCTTCGGAAAACGAAGTCAGTTCTCCGCACGAATAGTCTCTCCTCTGACCGACTCTTGTGGCAGTGGTTCTGTATTTTGACGATTGGAACAGTAACCGCGCATTCGATCCGGGGGTGATGACAAGGCAGTATCTCGGGCTGAGACTGGTGAGTGTCGTGTTTCCGGTTTCAATCCCCCGTTCGAGAGCAATGCTAACCCGAATGTCCATTCCGTTGCTGCTACCTTCAATCTGCTCAGTCATATCCAGTTGCAGTTTGTCCTCACAAGGCAGATAAGTGGAGTATTCCGATTTGCTTCGTACCGAGACAGGTTCTCCTGCCTTGTCTTTCATTGTCAGCCCGTCAACAATGCTGAACTCGTCCAGTTCCAGCGCTCTGCTCAACATTTCGCTGCTTTTGTTTATCTGAATAATACGTTCGGGGATGATAGTCAGATCCAGCGGCGATACTGCAACCGAATGAAAAGTACTTTTACCGTGCTCAGTGTTTGCCAGCGTGGGATTTCCGGTTTTGGTAAACTCCTGAATCTCTATCTCTCCGGTTAATTCGGTTATTTTCTTTTTCACCTTTACCGGTACGATCACATCGTCCACCCTGATTATCTTTTCACTGGGTGCAGTAGCTTTGGCAAAACAACGGATGCTGTACTCCGTATTTTTATCGGGTGTCTTGTGCTTGAACCTGACCATTCCATACTGATCCGTTTTTGTTTCCTGCATATCGAGACTTCCCTCATCGCATCTTGCTGAAATATCGGCATCTTTTACAGGCTTGCCATCAGTATCCTTCAGCTGATACATTAACAATACTTCCTCTTCCGGTTTGGCTTCAATAGTTTTTTCCTTCATCAGATACACCAGGTCAGGACAAATGGTTTTTCTGTTGTCATCTTCCCTCACTTTCTTCTCGTAGTCGGTAATGATGTCAATCAACCGGCGTGAACCTGTACCTGATGCACCCAGACTTAATGCAGCTGTCATACCGGCAAATTTGGCTTCAGAAGGATTTGTAAACGTTGAATTTGCTTTTGCAACCTGAAGTCTTGTATTTGCCGTAACCAGATAGAGAGTAATATTGTATCTGCCGGTACCTGTTTCTTTCAGTTCACCCCATATCATATAGTCGATGTTGGAGTATGGACCCTGACCGGGACCAATCAGCACCTGTTCAGTTGCCGGTTTCAGAACTCGTACAGGTTGAAAGTCAAGGCTGAAAAATTCATTTGACGCCCTCGAATTCAGAAGCAGCTGTTCTACACAACCGTCACT
>Ga0316605_10000615_pt1 | contig 23892 bp, 18 predicted proteins | sample OWC_soil_day20_n_FD_207666 | JGI IMG/M metagenome (GOLD analysis project Ga0316605, IMG submission 207666) | Wetland soil microbial communities from Old Woman Creek delta, Ohio, United States - OWC_soil_day20_noCT | ecosystem: Environmental > Terrestrial > Soil > Wetlands | place: USA: Ohio...
CAATAGCCGCCTCTTGCGGGGGAAATACCGACAAGAAGGCCGACGAGCTAATAACAAAGAGCAACATAACTGTTGAGGGGGGCAGGCTCACTCCCGAAGTTATGCATAGCATGGGAAAACTCACAGACCCTCAGGTTTCTCCGGACGGGCTGGAGGTTTTGTATGGCGTAGCCTATACAAGCATCCCGCAAAACAAGAATAACCGCGAGCTTTTTGTCATGAAGGCCGATGGCTCGGATAATCGTCAGCTTACAACCACTGTCAAGAGCGAGAATAATGCGCGCTGGATTAACGAAGGCAAAGAGATTGCATATCTTCTTGACGGACAGATATGGGTTATGGGAAAAGACGGCTCAAATGCTAAACAAATAAGCAAATACGAAGCCGGCATATCGGAGTTTACATTCTCGCCGGACGGCAAAAAGATTCTTTTCATAAGCAATGTCCCTTCAGGGAAAAAGCCGAAAGAGATTTGGCCTGATTTGGACAAAGCAAACGGCAGGATGATTTCCGACCTTATGTACCGCCATTGGGACCATTTTGTTGAAGAAATTCCCCATCCTTTTATTGCCGATTTTGACGGAAAAGAGCTGGCAAATATTACAGATATTCTTGACAAAGAGCCTTTTGAATCGCCAACACTACCACTTAGCGGCATTGAGCAACTGAGCTGGAGTCCGGATGGAACAAAAATTCTGTACGCATGCCGTAAATTAACCGGTGTTAAGTATGCTTTTTCTACCAATACAGACATATATCTTTACGACATTGCCGCAAAGACGCACGATAATCTTACAGAAGGCATGATGGGTTATGATACCGACCCTCTTTTCTCTCCCGACGGCAAATCGCTTGCATGGATATCAATGGAACGAGATGGATATGAGGCCGACAAAAAGAGACTATTCATAATGAATCTCGAAAACAGGGAGAAAACAGAACTTACTACCGATTATTTGTACAATATTGAAACTATAACATGGATGGCTGATGGCTCCGGGCTATATTTCACTTCTTGTGTAAAAGCACTTACAGGTGTTTACAGTGTTAATTTAGCCGACAAGGCAATCCGCAAAGTGGCAGAAGGACAGTACGACTTCGACGGTGTAATGCTTGCCGGAGAAAAACTGATTACTACATACAAGAGTATGTCTATGCCAAACGAAATTGTATCGATAAATCCTGCCGACGGAGTCTTTACTCAGATATCTTTTGAGAACAAGCACCTGCTGGATCAGATAAAAATGGGACGCGTTGAAGAGAGATGGATCAAAACCGTAGACAACAAAGATATGCACATGTGGGTTGTATATCCTCCGGATTTCGACTCAACTAAAGTATATCCTACACTTCTGTTTTGCATGGGCGGCCCTCAGGGAACATTAAGCCAGAACTGGTCCTACAGATGGAACTTCCAGCTTATGGCAGCAAACGGCTATATCGTAATTCTTCCAAACAGACGTGGCACATCGGCATTTGGCCAGGAGTGGAACGAGCAGATTTCCGGCGACTACATTGGCCTCAATATGCAGGACTACTTCTCATCTGTTAAAGAGCTGAAAAAAGAGAAATATGTAGGTAAAGTAGGTGCTGTTGGAGCAAGCTACGGCGGATATTCCGTTTATTACCTGGCAGGAATTCACAAGGGAATGTTTTCTGCTTTCGTTGCCCACGCCGGGATATTCAATCAGGAGCACATGTATATGACAACTGAGGAGTTGTGGTTCCCGCACTGGGATAACGGAGGAGCACCATGGGATGACAATCCGGTTGCCAAAAGACATTATGCAAATTCGCCTCATAAACTTGTCAAGAACTGGGATACTCCAATTCTCATTACACATGGCGAGATGGACTACAGAGTTCCCGTAGATCAGGGAATGGCAGCATTCAATGCAGCAAAAATGATAGGGGTGCCTTCTGAAATGGTTCTTTTCCCCGGGGAAAACCATTGGATACTTAAACCACAAAACAGCATTCAGTGGAACAGGATATTTTACGCCTGGCTTGACAAATGGTTAAAAGAACCTCAACAGGTCATATCTGAGTAACATATCCGGACAGCATACATAAAAACACAAACTTCTGAAAAGGGTTTGTGTTTTTTATTAAATTTGTGACAATTAGAAATTGTTAGCATGAAATATTATTTCAGGGAACATATAATTGAAGAACTCCTGTTATGGGGGCTCTTTTTTTTGCTATCGGCCTGTAGCGGAGGACAACCTAAAGAAAAAGAGAATTCTCCCAAACCATCAATAATTGAAGCTACCGGATATGTTGTTCCAATAAACAGTATTTCCCCGCCGGCAATTGTTCCTGCCGGCAAACCTACAGTGATAAAAACAGGAAATCTTAAAGAGAAATCTGCGGGTTCAACCCTGCTTTCGGCTTCTGCGCCAAAAAAGCTGACAACCCTGCCTCCGGTAAAAAGGGATATTAGCACAACCGGCTTCACAAAACCTAACGTTATCAAAACTGCAGAAAAAAACATTTTATGCGAAGAACCTGAACCGGTGATCGTAAAAGACCCGTTTTTCAAAGACATAAATCCATCAAATTTCTTCTATTTCGGAAGATTTCAGGGATTAAGACACGATCAGGTGAGGTGCCTTATTCAGGACAAATCCGGCAATCTTTGGCTCGGCACAGATAACGGACTAACAAAATATGACGGAAAGTACTTTTATCATTATACAACCAAACAAGGTCTCAACAATAATACTATAATCTCTTTGTTTGAGGATTCAAAGGGAAATATCTGGTTCGGAACTTTTAACGGGGGAATAAGCAGGTACGACGGCCGATACCTTGTTACATTTACCGATAAGGACGGGCTGCCGGGCAACATTGTCAACTGTATTTTTGAAGACAACTCCGGCAACATCTGGTTAGGAACCAAAAAAGGCCTGTCTATGTATAACGGGAAAAGTTTTACAAACTATACTGTTACGCAGGGCCTTGGCGCCAATGAAATAAGGTCGATAATTCAGGATGATTCGGGTAAAATGTGGCTTGCTACATATGGTGGAGGCATATCTGTTTATGACGGGAAAAGTTTTTATTCATATTCGATAAAAGAGGGAATGCCTCATAATCATATGTCATCTCTATTCAGGGATACAGACGGAAACATCTGGATAAATACTGCCTTTGAAGGAATTATTAAGTATGACGGGACTGATTTTTATCATTACACAACAAAAGAGGGTCTGGGCACTAACTCAATAAGAAGTGTTCTGCAGGACAATAAAAAGAACTTATGGTTTGGGAATGCAAACGGCAGCATCACAAAATTCGACGGGAAATATTTCCGTCAGTATGGAATTAATGATGGTCTCGTTGCAGAAGCAATCCGCTGTTCTTTGCAGGATTCGAATGGAAACATATGGTTCGGAACCCGCGGTGCGGGACTTATCCGTTTCGACGGAAGGCTGTTCACTCACATGACTGATTTTGAAGGGTTGAGCAAGAACAAAGTAGAAGCAATCGCCGAAGATAAATCCGGTAATTTATGGTTTGGAACTTTTGGCGGATATGTGACAATTCTCTCCGAGCAGGAAAAATCGGGAGTAATAATACCGGATTACCGGGTATTCGGGAAACAGGAAGGACTTGGCAGAAGCACTGTTTCCAGTATAGTATCGGATAAAAACGGCAAGATCTGGTTTGCAACCGGCGATGGCGGTATCTCGGTATTTGATGGAATTTATACATACACATATCAAAAAGGGTATGGATTTCGAAACAACTCTGCTCTGAAAATTTTTTGCGATAATGAGGGTAATGTTTGGATTGGCTCGCTATTAGGAGTCCTAAGATTTGACGGGAAGAATTATATAAAATACGGGAAGGAGCAAGGCCTGAGCGGCAATCACGTTAAATCAGTTTTTCAGGATAGTAAAGATAATTTGTGGTTTAGTACTTCCGGTGGAGGAGCGACAAAATTTGACGGAAAAACATTTACTCATTTCAATAAATCAAACGGTTTCTACAGCGATACCGTTAACTGCGTTGCAGAAGACAGGCTCGGAAATATCTGGTTAGGGACAAACGGAGATGGCATTGTAAGGTATGACGGGAAAACATTCATAAGATATCTGGATGAGAGCGGGCTAAAAAACAATTACGTGGTAAGCATGTTAATCGATTCCAAAGGAAATCTTTGGGCGGGGTCTAACTCATACCTTCACTTTATAAAAAAGGAAAGTCTTGAAGGGATAGATACTTCGAACAGGGAAATATTTATAAACAGTTTTGGCATTGAAGACGGTTTTTCGGGGACGAGATGCAATGTGGGAGCATTGATGGAAGATAAAAATGGGACAATCTGGATAGGAACGCAGGACCGGCTTATTGCATATCACGGAGAAAATCGTACCGAAAAGACTGTTCCTCCTAACCTTAAAATCACAAATATCAGGCTTTTTAATGAAAATGTGCCATGGAAGGTAATCGCGGAGAACAAAGACACCTCTGTAACACTTCAGAACGGAGTAAATATTAATAAATTTCATTTCAAAGACATTGCTAAATGGTACGATGTTCCGGTAGACCTTGCCTTAAAACACAACCAGAACTACATCACATTCTGTTATATTGGAATTACACACTCGCAGATGCGGAATGTAAAATATCTCCATAAGCTTGAAGGCAGGGATAAAGGATGGAGCTCTCCTTCCGAGAAGACAGAGATATCATTTGACAATCTGAATCCAGGGAAATATGTTTTCAAGGTAAAAGCGGTTTCCGGTGATGGAGAATCCAGCGATGAAGTGAGCTATCCTTTTCGGATTTATCCGCCTTGGTGGAACACCTGGTGGTTTTATATATCAATTACAGTCTTTGCGCTATTCCTGCTTTACTCCTTTATTAAACTCAGGGAAAGAAAATTCAGGCAGGACAGGGAATTACTTCAAAAAAAGGTTGATGACCAGACGCATGAACTTACAGACAAGAATCGCGAATTGCAAAAGCTCAATCTCGAAAAAGACAAACTGTTTTCAATTATTGCACATGACTTAAGAGGACCCTTCAGCAGTTTTCTCGGCCTCACAGCGTTAATGGCAGAAGAGCACGATATGTTCACGAAGGAAGAAATCAAGGAGTGTGCTGTAAATCTTAATTGCTCTGCAAGCAGTTTGTACCGGCTGCTTGATAATTTGCTTCAATGGTCCAGGGTTCAGCAGGGAACAATACCTTTTAATCCAAGAAAAATTAACCTGAAATCTATTGCTCTTGAATACATGGAATTGGTTAAACATACCGCTGAAGAAAAAAACATTGAATTCGTTATCGAAATCCCCGATGAAACAGAAGTGTATGCAGATAAGAATATGCTTCAGTCGATTATCCGGAATCTGGTTTCAAACGCACTCAAATTTACCTCCAAAGGCGGCAGGGTATGTCTTTGTGCCGGGACTAAAGCTGATAACAAGATTGAAATTATTGTTGAAGATAATGGAATTGGGATGAGCAAAGAGATGATTGACACCTTGTTTCACCTCAACGTAGAAACCGGACGTACCGGTACTGACGGAGAACCGAGTACAGGTCTTGGATTGCTTATTTGCAAGGAATTCATTGAAAAACACAACGGAACTCTCACAATAGAATCCGAAATTAAAAAAGGGTCACGATTTATCGTAACCCTTCCTGTTTAGAATTTGCAAATTATAGCACAATCTATTTCATTCTTAATAGAATAACATTTTCTCCCGAGGAGAGAATTTCTGCCGGTTTATCCTCTCCGGATGAAGTTAGCCCCTTGCTGAAAGCAGAAAAATCTTCAGAAGAAACAAAACGGATTAAAATTATGTCTCCGGTCTCCTTCCCCTTTAGAATCCATGCCTTGTATCCTTTTAATTCTTCAAGCAGAGGCATTAGTGATGAATTAATATTGGAAAGCGAAATGGGGCCGGTTGCATATTTGAGAGAGAGAGACTTTTCATCTCCGGGATTCATGAGGCCGGCAATCTGGTCCGGTATCGCCGGTTTTCCGCCCGAGCCGTAAAGTGTCGTATAATGCTTAGCAATTAAGTATGCAAAATCCTTTGCCATTGGAGAGGCCGGGTCAAAGACTACGGAAATGTAGAGATTGCCTTCTGCAGCCTGAAACTGCCTGACAGAGGTACAATCGAGATAAAACCGGGAATCTGCCGGAATGCACTTGAATGTATGTTGTGAATAGATACCAAAAGCATCTTCCGGAGATGGCATCCTGTAAACTTCAACAGTGAATGGAATCCCTTTATACATAATTTCCAGTGCCTTTAAATCCCGAAAACCATACTCCAGAAAAAGGTCGCTTCCGCCGTTCATAAAGCCATAAAGGGCTGTTCCGGTGAAATCCCGTTCTCTGGTTATTTTTATGTCCGAAGGAGAAAAATCTGACGAACCATTCTGAGCATAAAGCCCTGAATAAAAGGCCAAAGAAGTGACAAGAAGAATGAAATTCTTTTTAATCATGGAAAAAGATTTGGAGTATTATTAAATATTATGCTCGATTAGTTCAATTTTTGTGCGGTCTCCTATTCCAAGTTTAAGCTCCTGCGCCAATTCCAGGAATCGGCCGGAAGAAGGAATCTCTTCTTTTTGAATGCCTTCTGCAATTCTCTTCTTTGTTACAATATCCAGACCAATACGGTCAACAGCAACAGGGTCACTTCCCACCAACAGCATATTGTAATTGCAAATGAACTGAGGAACGGCAGACGGGCCTCCGTCATAACACCCTATCAGCCCGTCGACAATGTTAAGAACCACTTTGTCGCGTAATGGCGGGAACGCACAAACATAGGCAGATGTTTCATGCCAGAGTTTTGTGTGAAGCCTGCCTGTATTTGAGACAGAACCAAAGGCAAGGTTTTTCATGCAAAGAGTGGTTGAACGGCCTGCATTTTTGAGAATCGGCAGATTGATAATTTTAGTTACCTTTTCTGTAACAATCTTTGTGAAATAAGACTCTTTGCCTCCGTTAACCATAAATGGTATTGTATAAGCGTCGTACTCGCCTGCGACATCTGCAAAGAAGTACTGGCTTTTGTCCACTCTCTCCTCGGCATAGAGTTTTCCCTCCATATTATAATAACCGCCCTTTTCGTCCTGACATTCGGTTCCGGTAATTGTTATGCCGGGATATTTATCCTGAGTATATCCTGTTTCATGAAGCTGCATTTCGCGTCTGTCCCATATAACGATGTTTTTACGCGGAATTCCCGCCTCCTCAAGTTGCTTGATAACGGCTCCGGTAACAGCATGAGATGTAGTTAGAAGTTTGCCTGCAACCGGATTGACTTTCAAGCCAACTACGTCTTTTGGGGAAACAAATTTTCTCCAGGCTTTTTTGAGATTCTTTTCTCCTGTAAGGCGAAGCATACTTTCTTTAAGCATGTTGTATGCAGCCTCCGGTGAAGGGACTCCGTCAATTACCGATTTTTCATCTACAACTTTGACTACCTTGCCGGGAAATAGTCCGGGCATTGAATTTTTTACACGCGGAACAGCAATTGCATCTTTGATATTTGTTGCCGGCTTGTCATCTACGGCAAAAAGCGGTGACGATTCTGCTGCTTTTACTACAGGATTAAGAGCGAGACCTGCTCCTCCCAGGGAGAGGTACTTGAAAAAATCTCTTCTTTTCATTTTAAAGAGCTATTATGGTGTTAGTTTAAATTCCATTCAGTACCCTCCTTGGTGTCTTTAATCTGAACACCAAGAGAGTTCAACCTCTCTCTTATTTTATCACTTGTTTCAAAATCCTTTTTTGTCTTTGCATCTTTTCTTACATCAAGAATCATCTCAACAATTCCCGTAAGAACATCTCCGTTACCGGATGAAGCCTGTTCGTCAATGAGGCCAAGCACATCTCCTGCAATACCGTCAAACAACAACATCAGAGTATCCTTATCCTCTTTGTTAACAGATGTCTGTTTTTCTTTTGCGGTATTTACAATTCTCACAGCCTCAAAAAGGTGGGCAATAGCTATTGGTGTGTTGAGGTCATCGCATAATGCAGAATAAATACCCTCTTTGAGTGCGGCAAGTCCTTCAACGGGGGAACTGCCTTCTGCAACCTTAAGTTTTGCTGCATCTTTTCCTGCCAGAATGAGTCTTTTTAATCCCTTCTCCGCAGCCTGCAGGGCTTCATTGCTAAAGTCAAGAGTGCTGCGATAATGCGCCTGAAGTATAAAGAAGCGTATTGTCATAGGGGTGTATGCCTGCACAAGAATTTTATGGGACCCTGTAAATAGCTCTTCCAGAGTAATAAAATTGCCAAGCGATTTCCCCATTTTTTGTCCATTAATGGTAATCATATTGTTATGCATCCAGTAACGGACTCCTCCGTTGCCCCGGGAGGCTGTGTTTTGGGCAAGTTCACATTCATGGTGCGGGAAAAGCAAATCCATTCCCCCTCCGTGAATATCGAAAGACTCTCCAAGATATTTGGCAGACATTGCAGAACACTCTGCGTGCCATCCCGGAAAGCCTTCGCTCCACGGAGATGGCCAGTGCATAATATGTTCAGGCGCCGACTTTTTCCATAAAGCAAAGTCGAACTGCGAGCGTTTATCACTCTGTCCTTCAAGGACCCTTGTGTTGGCCTGAAGATCTTCGAGGGAACGGCCGGATAGCTGACCATAATGGTATTTTTTACTATATGCTTCAACATCGAAATATACGGACCCGTTACTTTCGTATGCGAAACCTTTGTCCAGAATACTTTTAACCAGTGATATCTGCTCTATTATGTGTCCGGATGCCCTTGGCTCAATATTGGGAGGAAGAGTGTTTAACATTCTCATTGCCTCATGATATCTTAGCGTATAGTACTGAACCACCTCCATAGGTTCAAGCTGTTCAAGCCTTGCCTTTCTGGCAATTTTGTCTTCTCCGGTGTCGGAATCGTTCTCAAGGTGACCAACATCGGTGATGTTTCTCACATATCTCACTTTGTATCCTATATGTTTAAGCAGGCGGACAAGAACATCATATGTTATTCCGGGTCTTGCATGACCAAGGTGTGCATCTCCGTATACAGTAGGCCCGCAAACATAGAGACCAACCATTCCCGCGTGAAGGGGTTCGAAAAGCTCTTTCTTCCTTGATAATGTATTGTACAGGTAAAACTCTCTCATTTTCACAAAATTTATAGATTGGGAGCCTTTAACGGGACTCCCAATCCAATTTTGTGTAAAAATACAATAAAATTTTTATTCCCCCTTTTCGATGTCGTGTTGTTTTATACTTAATGCAACAATCTCATACGTGTGTCTTTCCACTCCGGTTTTCGTCTGATACTGTACCGGTTTCAATCTTCCCGTAACCGAAAGGGTATTTCCTTTTTTTATTGATGCAAAATCGGGCATGCCTTTTCCTGCCCATGCGACTATATTGTGCCAGATTGTCTCCTCCTGCCACTCCCCTTTTTTATTTTTAAAGGCTTCATTTGTTGCAAGCGACAACCTCATTACCTGCACTCCCTCTTCCAGTGAATTAATCCTGGGATCAAATCCCACATTACCTCTCAGCTCCACTCTGTTGATCGACTTTTCCATAATAAACGATTTAAATGGTTTTACAGTACAAAGAAAAAGAGAGATAGAATTGCTACCTCTCTTTAAATAATTATTGTCGACAAAAGTCGTTTATAATCGGTTAAAAACCTCTTTTAGCATATTCGATACTATTTCTTTCTGCAACCTCATACTTCTGTCCGTCAAAAATAACCCTGGATATACTGCAAGGGTAGAAAAACCCGTGAATCTTCCAGTAATCGTTAAACCAGATTTTTTCAAAGTGCGCCATAATGAGCCTGAGTATAACAGCATGCGTGACAATGAGAACCTTCTCATCCTTATGCTTTTCAAACAAAGGAAAGATAAAATCAAGAGCTCTTTTTTGCACCTCTGAGAAGTATTCTCCGTTCCCCAGCGGAACAAAATCTGCCGGACTTGACGCAAAAGCCGCCATCCTTTCCGGATACTCTTCCGTTGCACTGGCAAAAGTTCTTCCTTCAAGACCGGCAAGGCCTATTTCAATAAGAGAGTCTGTAGTAATAAATTTATCCAGCCCTGTCTCCCGCTGGATTATTGTGGCAGTTCTCTGTGCTCTTGGAAGTGAACTTGAGTAAATAACTGAAATATTCTCTCCTCTTAAATATGAACCTAAAACTCTTGCCTGAGAAAGACCCATCTCTGTAAGAGGTGAATCAAGCTGTCCCTGCATCCGTTTCGCAACATTCCATTCAGTCTGGCCATGTCTGGTAAATATTAGTTCGGTCATCCCAATTATTTATATACGTGACAAATATAGTTTTTTTAAATTTTAGCATTAAAAATTATTATTGACCTAAAAAATATATAAACAGATAAATGTTTACACAAAAGCACTTTACACATATTTAATAAATTATATTTGAACTAAAAACATGTCTGATTGTATTGAGTGTGGGAAGGAACTGTTTGGAAGGTGCGATAAAAAATTTTGCAGCGACGGATGCAGAAATTCGTACAACAACAGAATTCGCAGAAATGGAACTGAGGAGCCAAGAAGAATAAACAGAGTTCTGGAAAAAAACAGGAGAATTCTGGAAAAAATGATTATTTCAGGGAGGAGAAGGTCTACTCTGATGAAACTTTCGGGAGAAGGATTCAACTTCGGATACTCCACTTCTTTTGAAATCCGCAGGAATGGAAAGCGAGTCATTCATTGCTACAATTACAGCTATATAATAAGCTCAAAAGACATTGTTTATGTGGCTTTTAAAAATATTTAACAAACAAAAAAAATAATGCATACATTTGAGCCATTATAATAAACGGCTTAGAATATACAATTAATTAATTACCAATAACATGAAAAAGATTTTAGTATTATCGTTACTTGCTTTTACTGTTTTTTCTCTCTCGTCTTGCGTAGAGAGTTCCAGCAAGTATAAAGCACTGCAGGCTCAGCTTGACTCACTGAGCGTTGTACATTCGACCAAGAGTGCTGAGTTCGAAGAGGTGTTTGCAACACTTAACGAAGTGGAAAATGGCCTTAAATCTATCCGTGAGACTGAAAATATTCTTGTTCTTCAATCACAAAAAGGCGGAGCAGAAGTTCCGGAGAGCTCAAGAGAACAACTTAAATCAGACGTTACTGCTATCGGCGAAGCAATTCAAAGCTACAAAAAGCAAATTGACAAACTGAAAAGCGACAATAGAATTCAATCTTCACAGTTTAAGAAAAGACTTGCCGCCCTTACTCAGGAACTGGAAGCAAAATCAGTACTGATTGCAGATCTTGGAAGACAACTCGAAGAGAAAGACAGGCAACTAATTGTAAAATCTCAGCAGATTGAAAGTCTGGACAAGACCGTTTCCAACCTTAGAGAAGATGTTTCAACCCTCAGCCAGACATCGTCAAGCCAGAAAGAGACTATTGCCAATCAGGATGCACAAATTAACACCGGTTACTATATTATCGGCACTAAATCTGAACTTATTAATGCCAAAGTGATGTCTAAAGGCGGTCTATTCAAATCGGCCAAGATATCTTATCAGGCAGAACAGTCGGCTTTTGTTAAGATTGACATCAGAGAAGTAAAAGAGATTCAGCTTAATGCAGAGAAAGCAAAAGTTCTCTCTATCCACCCAACAGGTACTTATACACTTGAACCTGGTGCAAACGGAATGCAGGTACTTAAGATTTCTCAACCGACTACATTCTGGGAGCAAACTAAATATCTGGTTATTCAAACTCTATAAAACGATTTATGAAGAAGACCGGAATAGTTATTGCTGCCATCTTATCGTTAGTTTTAAATGCATGTAATTCAAAGATGACAGAAGTTAATCCATTGCTTGAAGCCTCGAACAATCCGTTCGGGGCTCCTGCTTTTGACAAGATAAAGAACGAACACTACAAACCGGCTTTTGAAGCCGCAATAGCTCAGGGTAAAGCTCAGATAGATTCAATAGTAAACAACACCGAAGCTCCTACTTTCGCAAACACAGTTGAAGCTCTTGAATATTCAGGCAGGACTCTTACAAATATCAGCTCGGTATTTTTTAATCTGAACGAAGCTGCAACCGATTCGGTAATGCAAAGTATTGCACTTGAGGTTTCTCCTATGCTTACAGACTACTCAAACGACATTATGCTCAATGAGAAGCTTTTTGCAAGAATCAAATCGGTATATGATTCAAAGGATTCTCTCAAGCTCAACCCGGAGCAGGCCCGCCTTCTTGAAGAGACTTACAAGGGTTTTGTAAGAAACGGGTCCAATCTTGCCGGAGAAGACAAAGCTAAATTCAAAGAGATAAATAAAGAACTGTCTCAGCTTGGCCTCCAGTTTGGGCAAAATGTGCTTGCCGCCACTAACAAGTTTTTCCTCACAATTACCGATAGCAGCCAGCTAAAGGGGCTTCCGGATTATGTTAAGGAGATGGGCGCTGCCGAAGCAAAAGAGAAATCGGTGAAGGGCTGGGTATTCACACTTCAGGCACCAAGCTATGGCCCGTTCATGCAGTACAGCGAGAACAGGGAGCTTAAGGAAAAGATGTGGAAAGCGTCAAATACCAAAGCCTTTAAAGACGAATTTGACAATAGGGAAATAGTAAAAAAGATAGCGGGACTTCGCATCGAAAGGGCAAATCTTTTAGGTTTTGCTACTCATGCAGACTATGTTCTTGATGAGAACATGGCTAAGAACCCTAAAACCGTAAATGCTTTTCTTAAAGACCTTCTTGACAGGACACTCCCTTATGCAAAACAGGATGTTGCCGAAGTTGAGAAATATGCACAGTCCACAGGTTTTGAAGGCAAACTTATGCCTTGGGATTTTAGCTACTATTCAGAAAAATATAAAAATGAAAAATTTGCTGTCAACGACGAACTTCTTAAGCCATACTTTAAGCTTGAAAATGTTCAGACTGCAATTTTCGCACTTGCCGATTCTCTCTACGGACTAAAATTCAAAGAGAACAAAGATATTCCGGTATATCACCCCGATGTTAAAGCGTATGAAGTGTATGACGCTTCAGGCCGTTTTATGTCGTTGCTGTACATGGATTTCTTCCCCCGCGCAAGCAAGAGGGGCGGTGCATGGATGACATCATTCAGAGATATGAGTGTTGAAAAAGGTGTTGAGAAGCGCCCGTTTGTTTCACTTGTTTGCAACTTTACCAAGCCAACCGAAACATCACCTTCTCTTCTCACCCACTACGAGCTTACCACTCTGTTGCATGAGTTCGGACATGCTCTTCACGGAATGCTTGCCGAAGGCACATACCCGTCAATTACAGGAACCAGTGTTGCAAGAGATTTCGTAGAACTTCCTTCTCAAATTATGGAGAACTGGGCATTCAAGAAAGAGTTTCTTTCATCGTTTGCAAAACACTACCAAACCGGAGAAGCAATTCCTGACGAACTGATAAACAAAATTATTGCAGCCAAGAATTATCTGAGCGGATATACCAATATCAGACAACTTTCATTCGGCATTAACGATATGGCATGGCACTCACTTACAAAAGTTCCTACAACAAGTGTTGATGCATTTGAAAAAGAGGCCATTAAAGCAACTCAACTGCTTCCTGCCGTTGATTCAACATGCTTTACAACATCGTTCAGTCATATTTTTGCAGGTGGATATTCTGCAGGCTACTACAGCTACAAATGGGCAGAGGTTCTTGAAGCAGATGCATTCTCTTTATTCGAAGAAAAGGGTATCTTTTCTAAAGAGGTAGCGGCAAGTTTCAGAGACAATATCCTTTCAAAAGGAAATCTTATGGATGCCGATGTTCTTTACAGAAACTTCAGGGGACGCGATCCTAAACCAGAAGCCCTTCTTGTAAAACTCGGAATGGGTAAGAAATAGGACCCATACATAAATACCAATTACTTGGAGGCTGTCTGAAAGCAATTTTTAGACAGCCTCCTTTTTTGTGCCTCCGGCTGCGAGTTGAAAACCGCCGACAGACTCTCTATAAACTCAAAAACACTGTTAAAGTATTTTTGTCCCCCTTTTTCCCAGACATCGAGATGACCTGCCGAGGGGATTGTCAGAAACTCTTTTTCCGGAGAGCTAAGCCTTTTGAAAACATCAACTGCATCGTTGATATTTATTTTCTTATCCAATTTGCCATGAACCATGAGGATTGGTTTTGAAATGTTTCCGGCAATTTTAAGAGGAGAAATTTCCTGAAGATTAAATCCGGCTATTTTCCCTGCCCGCCAGACCGAGAATTCACCAATCCAGTCGAAATAAAATCTCAGGTCTCTTTTAAGATAGTCTTTAACTGTCTTAGGAAGGTCAGAAAATGTACTCTCTAATATTCCGTAATCTATTCTGTCGTCAATAGCCATGGCCTGCATTGCTATCGCTGCGCCCATGGATTGGCCCCAGATACCTATACCTCCTTTTAACTTCTCCCTGATTATTACAGAATCAATAAGGTCGCACACATCCTGCTTTTCAAAATAGCCATAAGTAATATATTTCCCCTCGCTCTCTCCATGGGAACGCAGATCGGGAATAAGAGAATTAAAGCCTCTTTCACTCAAAAGTTTTGCAACAGGCAGGAACTGTTCCTTGTGTCTGCGGATACCATGCAAAAAAATAATGGTCCCTTTCTCATTGGACGAGTCTGCAAGAACAAGAATGGATTTTAGCTTAAGGTTGTCCCGGGAAATGGTTGTAAACTCTTTGAAGTTAAGGCCAAGTTTTTCCGGCGTATTTAGAGTATCAAAACTATAATCCTTTAAAAAATAAGAAAATACTCTGCCATTTATTCCAATTACTATTCTTGGCAGAACATAGGTTATTGCTGCAACAGAAAATAAAATTAAACCTGCAGCAATTATAATTGCTTTTCTTGCCCGCGGCATTTAAATATTGTTCTAAAAAGTGCTATCAGGAGCATTCCAAAAACCAGATAAAAAGAAGTTTCAAATATCTGCAGGCCGAATATTGACGCAACAGCAGAAAGAACTATTCCGGCAACAGCTATAATCGACGATACAATACAAACTTTTCTCCATTTATAAATAAGCGAAAGCAACACTATCAGATAAACAGGATTGCACCATAATAGATTGTAATTATTCAGGAGTTCAACATGATCTGTCATTATGACAATAACAGGAAGTACAATTCCGAATACAGAAACCACTCCCAAAAGCAGCTTGTCAAGCACAACCAGCTTGCTGATGAACAGCGAAGCAACCATTAGCGTCAATAAAAGTGAAAAAAGGAAAACCGGGCTGAGCAGAAAAGGAGTTTTTCCTTCCGACGGGTCCCTTTTTACATCATTTAATACAATAGTTTCTTTAACAATTTTCCCTTCATTGTTTTCGGCCCTTCCCAATACTTCAAAAAGGTTATCAGGCAAAAACATACTTTCATAAACAGTAATGTCCCTGTCAAGGGATGAGCCGAGCAAAAGATTGATACCCACTTTTGTCCATTTCATATTGCCGACATATATATCAATAAGTTCTCTGTGTGTTTTGCCTATTTTTTTCTCCAGCGGAACCTTGTCCAGATTCAACTCATCATAAATCAGGTCTCTTAACTCTGTTGTACAGTTTTTAAATAAAAAGCTGTAAAGATAGTTTCTGAACTGAGGCTGATAAAGGTACAGCAACCGCTCAACAATTTTTATTTCCTGTTCTCCGGTTAAGTTAAGCACCTGTTCCACAACACCTCTTTTATCGAATTTATATGCTTCAATAAAATCCTGAGTATACTGGACTCCAAGCATGTAATTTAATTTACCCTGCGTAAACTTCAGATAAAAATTGGGAGTATTGAAATCAAACAACCCAAAATTGAAAACAATATCCTGATTCCTGGAAGAGTCTATCACCCTTAGTGCGCTGTGCCCAAAAGTGGAGTAAAGTTCCGAGCCTCCTGAACATGTGATAAGGCTAATCCGCAGAGAATTGTTTGCAGAAGAGAGATTATAAAAAAACAGAAACGAAATTAGAATTATCAGACACTTCCTTATCATTTATGCTTCTCTTTTTTTGATTTTAACATAACATAGTTGAGGTATTTCGGCGCCTTGCGGTGCATAGTTCCCTGTTCAAAAGCATAAGCAATTTCAAGCAAAACCGGTTCACTCCAGGCTCTGCCAAAAAACGAAATTCCAACAGGAAGGTCGCTTATGAAGCCCATTGGTACTGTTATATTTGGATATCCGGATATTGCCGCAAAAGAGGAGCTGCTGCCAAGGAAGTTGTCGCCGTTTACAAGGTCGGTTTTCCAGGCAGGACCTCCGGTAGGAGCAACAAGAGCATCAAGTTTGTTTGAATTCATCACCTTGTCTATACCCTCTTCTCTTGTTCCTTTTTGCATAAGTGCAAGCGCCTGTTTGTACTTGGGATCGTCAAGGCTCTCTTTCTTTTGTGCCATTTCCAGAAGCTGCTGATCGAAAAACCTGAGCTCTACAGAATCCTTTTTATTAAATTCAATGAGTTCCTCTATATTTTTAACCGGTGCTTTATCTCCTAATGATGCAAAATAGTTGTTAAGCCCATCCTTAAATTCGTAAAGCAGCACCTGGAATGATGCTCCGCTTATTTCCCCCTTCATTGGCATATTTACTTCAACAACCTCTGCTCCAGAAGTCTTGAGAAACGCAACTGCATCTTTCATTAATGAGTCCACTTTAAAGTGGAAACCGGAAATATTTGTCACAAGGCCTATCCTTTTACCCTTTAGCCCGTCTTTTTTGAGAAACGGAGTGTAATCGTTATAGAATTTCGCCTCTTTAGCGAGGGTTTTTGAGTCTGTTGAGTCTGCGCCGGCAAGCACGCCAAGTGCAACAGCCACGTCTTCGACTGTTCTTCCCATAGGACCGGGAGTATCCTGAGTAAAGGAAATAGGTATGATTCCTGTTCTGCTAATGAGACCTACTGTAGGTTTAAGGCCCACAATGCCATTATTGTTTGAAGGGCATACAATTGAACCGTTTGTTTCTGTACCTATCGCAAAAGCGCAGAGATTGGCCGAAACGGCAACACCTGAGCCTGAACTCGATCCGCAGGGGTTTCTGTCGGTTACATAAGGGTTTTTGGTCTGCCCGCCTATTCCGCTCCATCCGCTCGACGAAAGGTTGGCCCGGAAGTTTGCCCATTCACTCATATTGGATTTTGCAATTATGACTGCCCCGGCCTCTCTTAATAATTCAGCTACGCGGCTGTCTTTTCCTACAAATGAATTTTTAAGAACCACAGCTCCTGCAGTTGTAGGCATAGAATCTTTTGTGTCAATGTTGTCTTTTAATATAACAGGAATGCCGTGGAGAGGCCCTCTGATTTTTCCCTCTGCCATCTCTTTGTCGAGTTCCTCAGCGATTTTTATGGCATCAGGATTTATTGCTATTACAGAGTTGAGCATAGGACCCTTTTTGTCAATCTTATCTATCCTCGAAAGGTAATCGGCTACAACCTTTTTTATAGTTGTCTTGCCTTCTCTGTAGTCTTTTCCAAGTTTTGAAACTGATATCTCTTCCAGGTATGAAGTATCAACTTCGCCTTTTTTATTCTCATTATTCCCGCAGGAGAACAAAGAGAGAGCAAGTAAAAGAAAAATGGCGGAACCATTAATCCTGATAAAAAACTTCTTCATAATTATCTGTTTATAAAAATAAATATTACTTACCTAAGCGCCACCGGCTGAGCATGGATTCTGCTTCAGGGAAAATGCCCTTTTGCTTAACCCTGACATCCTCAACAACATAAAAAACTTCCGGATCAAACTCAGTAAGAATCTGCTCAACCTTCTTAAGTTCTTTGCGCTCAATTACAGTCTCAACAATTTCAACTTTTTCAATAGACCCTGAGCCCTGCAGGAAAGTTGCCCCAAAGTTTTGTTTACTTAGCATCGAAACCAGCTCGGCTCCTTTTTTCCTTGTATAAACCCTGCAAAGGATAATTCCAAATGCAATTCTTTGTTCAATTATTATTCCCACATAATTTCCTGTTGCGTATCCTGCAGCATAAGAAATATATGCAAGTATGCCGTGCGCTTTTGACAGAATTTCGGATATTACAACTATCCATATAAGAACTTCAAAGAATCCAATAAGCGGAGCTTTATACTTCTCCCCCTTTGAAACAAAAATTATACGAAGTGTTCCTAAAGACACGTCAACAATTCTTCCGAAAAAAATAACGAAAGGAAGCAGATAGGGATATTGGTCCAGAAATTCGAACATAACTTAAATTTTAGTGAAATTACCTGCCAAATTTAGCAAATATTATTCTATCTCAGCCTAAGGAAGGCATCGGGAAGAGAATCACGGATGTTCCCTGCCGTCATTGATGTTTCTCCAAATTTTTCCATTGCGATATCTCCCGCCATTCCGTGAATAAATACGCCAATGAGAGAAGCAAGACGCGGAGAGTAATTTTGTGCAAGCAGACCCAGTATCACACCTGTGAGAACATCTCCGCTTCCGGCAGTAGCCATCCCCGGATTCCCGGTGGTATTTTCCCACAATTCACCGCCCGGCAGTGAAATTGTGCTATTTGCCCCTTTTAGTACGACAATTATACCGTATTTTTCCGAGAGCTTTTTCTGGCTTTCAATTCTCTCCTTTCTGTTTTTGTGAAGGCCGGCAATCCTGTCAAATTCGCCCGGATGAGGAGTGATAATTGTGTTTGCCGGAAGCAGTCCCATAAGTTTGGGATTAATAGCCAGTATATTCAGCGCATCAGCATCCAGAATAAGTTTTCCGGGTTTCATGTCTAACAAATCCTTTACAGCGGTCACCGTTTCCGGTGCCAGCCCAAGTCCGGGACCCGCACCAACGGCACTATATTTTTCAACAACCGGAGCCCTGGAAAAATGATCTTCAGAAGGGTCTATGCTACACATTGCTTCCGGTACAGAAATCTGAACTATCTCGTACAATATCTTTGGAATATGTGTAGTAAGCAATCCTGCCCCGGATCTTAACACTGCGCCGGAGGCAAGAATGGCAGACCCGCCCATTCCCAGAGAGCCGGCAATCAAAAGGGCATGGCCGTAATCTCCCTTGTGGGAATCCTGTTTTCTTTTAACAAACAGAGAAGCAATATACTCCGGTTCTATTTTTTTCACTTCCTTAAAAAGTTGAGATCCTGAAAATCGTAGCTGAAATCGGTTATCGGAGAAATAGCATTCATGGTAAATCCCGCAACATTGCCCTGATTATTGAATGAGAAGTTAGCATAAGAATCGGCATCAAAACTTCTGTCGAACCACTTGACGATAAATGTGCTTCCCTTATAGAAAACCATTTCCCCTGCCATTTTAGGAGATTTTTTTGAATTGAACATCAGCTTTCCGTCCCTGAGGGAAATTTCCACGTCGCCAAACCAGTTGTCCCTGTATGTTCCTGCGAACATTCCAATATCAGCAACAGAGATTCCTTTTACCTTATTTGACTCAACAACTTTCCAAACCTCTTCCGTAACCTTTGATGCATTGTCATGAGATTTCTGCAAAGATTCAAGGTTTTCCGCAACACGGTCCACTCCGGTAATTCCAAAATAGCTGTCAAGAATTGAGTTTGTAATGGAAGTAAATGCCTCGCCGGATTGCTGGTTTGTAAATACAATGATTCCAAGATTCAGGTCTGGGATGAGAGTTACCTGTGTAACAACACCGGATAATCCGCCTGTATGAGTAACTCTTTTATATCCGTTCACATCGCTCAGGCCCCATCCAAGTCCATAGCTGCTGAAATGTGTTTTGTAAGTGGTCTTCCCTCTGACAGGAATAATTGTCTGAGGAGTCCACAGCTCCTGATGAACAGCCGGAGAGAGAAGTGTTTTCTCCTGAGAGTCGCCGTACTTTCCTCTGTTAAGCTGCATTATTGCCCATTTGGACATATCTGCAACAGAACTGTATATTCCTCCCGCAGCATTTGCCACATTGTTCATAGTCATTGGTACAACCTGCAGTTTCCCCTCTACCGGAATATGAGGGTCAAAAACATTGCTCTTATCTTTCAGATTATCGTACGAACCGGCACTGCGAACCATCTTAAGCGGCTCCATAATTCTTTTTTGAACAAATTCTGCCCAGGTCATTCCGGAAATGCGGGATACAACTTCTCCGGCAACAATATAAAGCAAATTGTCGTAATCGTATTTAGTTCTGAAACTTGAAACGGGTTTGAGATAACGCATATTGTGTATTATCTCCGGAAGTGTAAAAGAAGAGCCGTCCGGCCAGATCATAAGGTCACCGGCACCAAGCCCAAGCCCGCTCCTGTGTGTAAGAAGGTCTCTGATGGTAAACTCTTCTGTTACATAGGGGCTGTAAAGACGGAATTCCGGAATAAAATCAATAACTCTGCTATTCCAGGTAAGTTTTCCTTCGTCAACGAGTATTCCAAGAGCGGCCGATGTAAATGCTTTACTGTTGGATGCTATTGCAAAGAGCGTATTCTCATCTGTTTTGTCTTTAGAATTGAGAGAACGGAGTCCATAGCCTTTTGAATGAATCACTTTTCCGTCTTTAACAATTGCTACTGCAATTCCCGGCACATTAAATGCTGTCATGGTTTTTTCTACCAGCTTATCAATCTGGGCCGGAGATAAGGGCTGAGCTGTAGCCTGTATGCTAAAAATCACAAAGAGTGCCGAAAAAAGGAAAAGCTTCAAAGAGGTTGTAAATTTTTTCATTTTTAAATCTGTTATATTCTGTCTATTCGTTTTTCAATACTTAGCCGGAATTCCGAAATCTTATTCTCTGCCTCACTATCATTATGTATCTCTTTTCTGATAAGTCTTGCAAACAAAAGCATTATCGAGTAAAGCGCCGAAGGCTCCCAGGGAACAGAGACAATTGAATCTGTGGCCTCCTTAAGATAGTTTATATTATAAGGAATTCTGTCTATTTTAAGATATTCGTTAACGTCTCTGGCTTTCTTCGCTTCTTCAAAAATTTCCTTCCAGCTCTCTTTTGCCCTGTAATAGAAACTAAACTGAAAATAATTCAGTTGGGTGTCGTAGCCAAATGAAATGAGTTCAACTTTTTCCACAGATGGGCTATAATTTATCTCCTCCAGGGTCTCTCGCAAAATCCCGTCAAAAACAGATTTATCTCCCCAGTCAAGGCTTCCGCTTGCAGAGTATGTGCGGCAAAGCCTGTGTGTGTCAATTACCTCATGGTTGGGAGTCATATCTATTAACACTCTGCCATAGTCGTTATCTGCGCAGTCTATGAAAATTCCGGTACCGCAATGGTTTGAAAGCAGCCTGCTCCCCACCCATCCGGTATCCAGACCTTCTCCCCAGTGGGATTGTCCTGTTACTTCCCGGAAACTCTTGTAGATACTGTATTTTGTAGGATGGAATCCAAGCCTGAGCATATTTCGCCCGTTATCAAAAGAAAAATAGGTGAGCCTTTTTGTATCGCTGTCTCCATATTTCAGTGCCAATGCTGCCCTGCGCTGAATTTCCAGAAAATGTTCCTTTGTTATAAAACCCCAATATTCCCGATAGTTTTCTGCATTGTCCGCTTCAAGAATTACTTTTTCATAATTGAGCGATATTTCCGGAAGAACTCCGTTTTCTTCTACGCTCATAAGCTCCACAAACGGAATTTCCTCCCTGAAAATTTTTGCTTTCTTTATTAGATTTTTCATCTGTTTCAAGCAGTTTTCAATGGGGTAATTTTTAATAAAACTAATAAAAATATTACAATTAAATGATTTAAGTTTTTTATGTAACTTCGTAGCGTATTTTTTCGCTATCATATATGACAAATCTCTTCCCCAAACATATTAAAACCAGGTTACCCCTGTTTTTTTCCATCACTTTACTGTTTTTTTCATTTTGTTTATCAAAACCTGCTTTTTCACAACATTCTATTGGATTGATTATAGGTTCCGGCAGCGAAAAACTGGGCAATATTGTCGATTTGGGATTTGATTACAAGTACCGTGTAAAGTTCCATAAACTTCAATACAATTACACTTTCTGGGAAAGACGCACATGGAGCCTTGATGCTGTAGGTATTTTGCAGTTAAATACGTCAAAATATCTGAATACCGCTTCAGAATCAAATTATACGCAGGGATACGAATTGGGGTTTAATGTCGGAATAGCTCTCCGCAAACGACTTTATAAAGATTATCTCAGTTGCTATGCACTCCTTTCGACAGGTCCTCATTATATCTCCGGAGCTCCTGCCAGACAGATAGACGGTTTTATATTCTCGGATAACCTGTTCATTGGATTTGACGTAAAACTGGTAGATAATATTTACCTCAATATCCGTCCCGGATTCAGGCACATTAGCAATGCCGAGACAAGACATCCCAACCTTGGCATAAACAGTTTTGCATTAACAGGAGGTATAATTATCAATCTGACTACCCTTTAGAACTGCTAGCCGGCTGAGCCGGTGCCTTCTTATAAGGGATTGAAAAATAAAATGTCGAGCCCATTCCATATTGTGAATCAACCCATATCTTACCGCCAATAAGTTCGGCGTAAGCTTTAGATATTGCGAGCCCAAGCCCTGCACCTTCGTATGACCTTGCCAAAGAGATATCTGCCTGCACAAAACGGTCAAAAATTGAATGCTGTTTATCGCTTTCTATTCCTATGCCTGTATCTGTAACATAGAATTCAATTGTGCCTTCATTAATAATATATCCAAACTCGACATATCCTTTATCGGTATACTTTATTGCATTTTTTATCAGATTTGTGAGAACCGATATCACCTTATCCTTGTCTGAAAGAATTATTGCATCGTCTGTATTTCCTAGCCCCAGCTTACAAAACAGTTCAAGTTTCTTTTCTTCTGCCTGAATTTTAAAAAACTGATATAGAAGATGCATCTTTTCATTGAGGTCAAACTCGCAAATAAAGAGTTTCATTTGCCCCGATTCAAGCTTTGATATATTGATGAGGTCATTTATGAGATCGAGCATACGCTCGCCGCTGTTTTCAATAATCTTTATGTACTCAAGTTGTTGTTCTCCCGTAATTCCCGGTTCTTTAAGAAGTTCGGCAAATCCCATGATTCCGCTCATTGGGGTACGGATTTCATGACTTACATTGGCAAGAAATGCAGATTTGAGCCTGTCACTCTCCTGAGCCTGGCGTTCGGCTCTTCTGAGTTTTTCGATGTGTCTGCGGATAAAAATAAAGAATATTGATGCTGTGATAATAACATAGAACCATCCTTTATAAGACTGGATTCTCGTGATAATATGCGGGTCATCTATTAATGACACCAGAAAAGTATCTGAAAAATGAATCCACAAACCTCCAATAACGAGGTAGGCAATGGTTATTCTGTATTCGAACCTAAATTTTGACATAGGCACCTATAGTGGTCTACATAAAACAATCAGAATCTTTATTGCACCAATAATCAAAAGTAATACTTTTTTGTTATATAAAAGTATGCAGGAAAAAGAATTATACGGAATGAGGAGAGATTACTCTCATAAGCCGCTTTATGTTGAGGATTTAAACAATGACCCGTTTCTTCTGTTTGAAAAATGGTTCAAAGAGGCTCTGGAACAGGAAAACATAGAAGCAAATGCGATGGTTTTATCTACCGTGGGGAATGATAAGATGCCCTCTTCAAGAATGGTTCTGCTTAAAAAGTATTCCGATTCCGGATTTGTTTTCTTTACAAATTACAACAGTCATAAAGGCCGGCAACTGGAAGAAAATAATCGTGCAGCACTTCTTTTTTTCTGGCCCAACTCGATGAGACAGGTAAGAATTGAAGGGAATGTAAAGAAAATTTCAACTGCCGAATCCGACGATTATTTTGATTCACGGCCAAGAGAGAGCCGTGCCTCTTCTGCTCTGTCCAGGCAGAGCGAACCTTTGCAGGAAAGAGAGGTGTTTGACTCCGAAATAAAGAATTTATCGGAGAGT
>Ga0316605_10000616_pt1 | contig 23872 bp, 24 predicted proteins | sample OWC_soil_day20_n_FD_207666 | JGI IMG/M metagenome (GOLD analysis project Ga0316605, IMG submission 207666) | Wetland soil microbial communities from Old Woman Creek delta, Ohio, United States - OWC_soil_day20_noCT | ecosystem: Environmental > Terrestrial > Soil > Wetlands | place: USA: Ohio...
AATCGAGAGCCGTAATCAATGAAACGGTAGAAACACAATATAAACAATTCTTTTTCGTGACCGAAGTCCGTTACATTGTGTCGGGATACGTTGTGGAGTTTTACGACCCCGCCACTGAACCGGCTCCCGCTGCTGAAGTAAGTGTTTATGCCGAACCCGCTAAACCAGTATCGCCCACCGTAGTGACGAAAGGTATCACGGCAGGCGTTACGCTTCAGCCTGATGAATCTTTATGGGATTATAATTATACACACGATCCCGGATTTCACTTAGGCTATATGCTTGAATTCTCGAAACCCGATATTAAGTATCTATTTTGGGGTACGCAGTTAAATCTTACTTATCTGAATACCATTACTACCTATCAGAATAGGTCCTGGTCGAGTGAAAAAGATCTGTGCATCGAGATTCCGGCATTGATTGGAGTAAAATTCCCAGTCGGTCGCAATTTTCAGTGGTTTATCAAGGGCGGACCTACCATAGGAATTATACTTAACAATTATCAACCGCAAGGTTCTGACAGCTGGAGAAATGATTATCTCGGAGATCTCTTACCATCAGTTGGCGGTGAGCTTTACACCGGATTACAGGCAGGAAAGCACTTTCAGCTGAGCGCAGGACATCGCTGGAATATCGGGTACTACGATTATGACTACACCAAAATATCGCTCAGCTACTTGTTTTAGAACTCAGCTACTGCACGGATATTTATGTTGAGTTCAACATTAAACGGTGAAAATTATGAAGATGTTATTTTTAGTTCTGATTCCGTTATTTGCATTGGTCGTTTATAAAAGGATAAAATTTATCGTTGCAGACGTAAAAGATAATAACCATTCAAAATTGAAGGCAGATATATTCCTTTTCATACTCCAACTGATTTTAATTGTACTCATAAGCCGGATTATTCTAACCTGGTAATTTTTTTACCTTCTCACATCTCAAGGAAATATAATGAAAACCGCCGCACGTTTTATTTAATGTGCGGCGGTTAAAAACTGTCTGTGAATTATCTCAGCGCCAGCCAACAGGTGACGAGGTAGTCATTAACGATTGAATTCCAAAAGAACTGTCCGGTTAGAATTTTAAGCTCAGACCGGCAGAAAAAACCTGTATATCCGGTCCTTTATCGTTTTTGAATAGCGGGGTAGGTGTGTATTTAGCATAAACTCCTAAATCATCCCAGCCCATTTCAACTAAATAACTCAGCGAAAACGGATTGACATTATAATCCTTACCTTCCACCTTCTTGATTTTGGTGTCATCATCCGTTTTGTATTTCACCTTGTACGAAGTAAATGTATTTATCCCGAGAAGCGCCCCTCCCATGATATAAAAATCTGATTTTCCGAGCGGATGAATTTCCAGGTACAGCGGCATATTGAAACCGAAAGCCCGTAAGCGTGACGAATAATAGGTAATTCCTTCGGGAGCGGGTTCCGGGGTTGTAATACCGTTGTTGTTTACCAAATGTGTGTTGTTGCCCAAATGCAGGTTTCTCCATGTCATTCCAATCCCGGTAGTTATTCCTGCATACCCGTTTATTATTGGCACCGTATAACCTATGGGGCTGAAGGTAAATTCGTTCGACAAATCTGCTTTAATTCCTCCCGCATCGTTGAAATTTATGAAATTTTCAGTGGTGATAAGGGTTCCAAGTCCAAAACCAGTAAAATGACCTGCAAATTTTGAAGTCCGTTTTCTTTTGTTGAAAGGAAAATCGAAACCGAACTGAGTTTCCACAGAATACTTTTCAAAGCTGTTTCCATCGGTGAAAATGCCTTCGTAAATCTTTTTATATTCGGTGGTATCCGTCTTAAAAACCTGAACTTTCACCTGGTCGCTGCTGTCAGTAACAAGTATTTGTTTTTGGTTGAAGAATAATGTTGTGTCTTTGACTGCCTGTGTTTGAGCATTGACTGCAAGTGTGGCGGTAAGCAAGATTGCTGTTAGAATTTGAATTCGCGTTTTCATACGTAAATAATTTATTTTTTCTTTAATATTAATTTCATTATTTCTTCCGAATCTTTTTCGGATTCGATATATATCAGGGTCATTTTAAGCTCCGGAACAGACTTTTCGTTGAAAAGTATCAGCCTGTTGTATTTTCCTTTTTTGGGCAATTGCAGATAAACGGAACTAGTTTTACCGTTAGTGACTACCTGTTTCACTTTTTTTGCACCACTCTGGTCTGTTTGCAGGCATCCGCGGGTAAAATCACCGGCTTCTTTATTGTTGCTGATGACAATGCTCTTGTAAAACGTGAAATCGTATCCATCGAGCATCTCTTTGCTCATTTCTACCATCACAGAACCTTTCTGTTTGCCGTATTTATCGAATATCCTGTTGATTTCCAGATCGCTTTGAGCTTTAAGTCCCGATCCAAATCCGGCGATGAACAACACGACAAGGATCAGGTATTTACATTTACTTTTCATGATTATATATTTTTGTTATAATTCAATTTCCGAAAAAGCATCCAATTGATTTTTAATTGTTTCATCATTCTTTAAGTTATCCAGTCCGTCCTCCACTTCGTTATTGTCCGACACGAAATTTATTGTCGTATGAGCCAGTGATATGATTTCCTGCGTGTTGGTTATTTTTACTCCGTTGATGTAAGCATAATTCGTCTTTGCTGAAGCCTGAAAGATTGAAACCGGGATTATAATTCCGGCAACAATAGCTGCCGCTGCCGCCCATTTCAGGTAAGGTTGAAGACTGAAATGCTTTCCGGTTTTTTTACTTTCATAATATCCGAAGATTGCTTTCTCCGCTTCGAATTGAGGAGGCACATTGCTTTGTGCAAGAAAAGTCCTCAACAGATTTTCTTCGGTTACGGTAGTACAGCCTTCGTAATATTTCTCCAACAGCTTTTCAGCTTCCTGAACTGTAATAATATTTCGTCTGATCAGTTTCATCTCTGTGTTAGTTTAATGTATTCTTCTCTGACTTTTTTTCTCGCTCTTGATAAGTTCACCCGCACTGCTTCCGCGTTGGTTCCCGTAATTTCCGCGATTTCATCAACCTCGTATTCTTCTATATCTTTCATCGTGATGATTAGCTGTTGCAGTTGCGGTAATGTCCCGATGATGTGTTTCAGTAATTGTTCCGTATTTTTTCTTTCCAGTTGCAGGTGCGGATTGTCTCTTGCAGCTACTGCATAATGGTTATCGATGGTTTCAGTTTCTTTTTTCAGCTTCAGTTTATCAAGGCAGTGGTTTTTTGTTACCGTCGTGGCAAATGCTGCCGGATTATCGCAGGTAGTCAGCGTGTCCCGTTTGCTCCACAACTTGAGAAGCACCTCCTGTACCGCGTCTTCCGCATCCTCACTGTCATCGAGCATTTTCAGCGATACTCTGAAAAGTTGATGACGCAACGGCAGTATTTCATTCTTAAAAAGTTCTGAACTCATTTACTTAATTGACGAATAAACATCTGAAAACATAACATTGAAAACATCTTTTTCTCAAATAATTTTCAAATTTATGAAAAAATAATTGCTAAGACCTCTACGGCGATATTAAAGAAACAGATTTCATCTTTCTCTGTCCATCTGTCAATGCTGAATTTCAGTAACATACAAAACGAAACAGAAAGAAATGAATCTCAAATGCTGGAATTTATAACCGTTTTGCATACTTTTTTACGGAAATTTATCCATCCAATAATAAGAAACTGCAAGATGGGTTAACAAGCCGGAAATATAAACTACATTTTTGATTAAAAAAATAAACCCTTTGAATAGTTGATAATCAAAGGGTTTAATCGGTTAGTGTAAAAAAGACTACGGAATTGTTGTGATCTTTTCGTTTTTCTTAATTTCTCGGTAATACAAAATGGATGTTGTGATAAAATAAATCAGTGTTTGCATCCATAAACCGACAGTTTCAAACTTGATTTCAGAAGCTGATGCTCCCATTGTATTTGTTTTGATAAATCCCTGGATCCCAAAAGTGGAAGGAAAGAGATAACTGAATACTCTCCAAAAACCGCTCATGTTGTATTGAGGCCACGAAATTCCGCTCAGAAATAATAAAATCAGCGAGAAAAATACCAATAAAATCATCTGTGTTTCCCTTTGCATATTGAAAACTGAAAGTGTCATTGAGAAAAATATAGTTGCCAATAAAAACGGAACGACAAAATACAGCATTGTTTGAAAATCACCTATGTGTGGCAGATTGAATATTCTGGGTACGATAAGCAAAATAAATGCTGACCAAAACAAATACACTGCAAAGTAGGACAAAGCCCGTCCTAAAACCACTCTGAAAAGTCCTCCGCGCGAAGTACTTGACATGATCAGTTCATTATTCGGATTATCTTCTCTTTCAGCTCCGGCAGCCATTCCTATTCCAAAAACCAATGTTTGATGGATCATTAAAATAAGAACAGCCATAAGCAGGAAACTTGAAAATCCCATTCCCGGATTATAAAGAATTGTACCTTCATTCTCAATTGGTTTTGCCGATACTTCTGCGTCGTATCCTGAAACGCCTGCGTCATTCAGGCGTTCTATCTTTATTTTCTCACCCATGTCGAGCGTTGCATAATTTACTGCCAAAACCATTGCTCTGTAATACAGGAAACTACTCATATCACTGTACATACTCACAAATGCCTGATCTTTTAGAACAATTCTTTTATTGAAATCACTCGGGATATACAAAATCCCGTGAATATTTCCCTTGTACAGTTCAGTTTTAGCCTGCTCCAGATTATCGAGTTTTTCAGCAACTTTTAAATCCATGGTTGCATCCAAAGCTCTTGTAAGTTCAGCGGATCGAGTTGTGTTTGAATTATCCACAACAGCTATCGGGACATCAATAGCCGTTTCATTTTTATAAAGATAAGGATACAACAATGGATAAACCAGAGGTGCAACTATGATAATAATCAACACTCCACGATCTTTGAATATCCATTTAAATTCTTTTATGAAAATGTAAATCGTTGCCCGAAGATTGGATATAAACTGCAGAAAAATATTATTTTTATTTGATTCGTTCATTTTTATAAAATAAATTGAAACTTAATTGATGCTATTTTATTGGATAATTTTGCTTTATTGCTCCACTTTTAAGTCGCATAAACACGAAAAACGGTAGAGCCAGAAAAACTATCATTGCAATAAAATATACTATTGAATATTGAATTGGAGCGCCCATCAATGCTTGATTTGCATAGATTTTAAAATAATATCTTATCGGAAACAAAAAACTGAAAATCTGTATGTTGTTCACCATTTGCTCAATAGGAAATGTAAATCCGGCAAATGTAAATCCAAGCAATCCGTAGAATGCAGCCAGAGCAACTCCATCGCGTAATACAGGAATAATCCCAATTATAAATATACCTATTGCCTGATATGCAACTACAAATAAGATTGTTGCCAAAAACATCCATCCTATACTCGAATTCATTGGGAAATGTAAATGCCTGTAAAGAAGAACGTTGGAAAAAAGTCCGAGCAAACCAAATATAAGAGTGTAGGGTAGGAGTTTCCCTGTTAAAGCCACAAACATATTATTATTTGCAGTTTTCAACCATTCATGCGATGTCTTTTCTTTTAATTCTACACCAATAACAAAAACGGTCATCATAATAATCATCAACTGCATCACACCCGGAAGCAAAATGTTGCTAAGATAAATTCCGTAATTTGTCCAAGGATTTCCTAGCATGTGTGCATCAACATAAATTGGTTGAACTTCAGCCATAATTCTATCTTCCGCCACTCCTTTTTTTCTCAAAATCGCCTGTTTTAATGCTCCTGAACCAAGTTCACTCAAGTAAGTAATATCTTTCATCAGCAACGAACCGGCAACCAGGTAACCATCGTTTACATAAAATGTGATGGTTGGTTTTCTTCCTGCAACAGCATCCGATTCAAAATTCTTTCTGATAACAAGAAAGGCGTAAATATTTCCTTTTTGCATCTCTCTGCGAGCTTCGGTATAACTGCCTAAGTGCATTACAACTTTTGCTTGCTGAGTTGCATCTAAATTTCTCACTAACGCACGTGAAACCCACGATTGATCCAAGTCCACAATGCCTACGGGCATTTTATCCGGCATTCCATTTTCAAGTAATGTTACAAAAAAAATGAAACAAAAAAGCATTACACCAAATGTACCAACCAAGTATATCGGGAGTGAAACCATTCGTGAAAATTCACGTTTTAGCGTTTGTTTGAGAAATATATATAAATTTTTATTTGACATCTTATTGATTATAAACAATAACTGTAAGTTCTGAATTCAAACGTTCAAACTATTTAACTACAATTCCTGTCATTCCCGGAAGCAGATTTTCAACTTTATTTATCGGACGAACTTTTACTTCAAATGTTTTCACATCAATTTGTCCACTGGTTTTTGTTGAACGCCATGTCGCATAAGAAGCTAATGCTTTTATGTTAAACACTTTTGCTTCAACTTCCAGATTATTTAAAGCCGGTATTTTTATTTTCAAAATAGTTCCTTGTTTCATAGAACCGAGCAAATCTTCGCGCACGTTGAAAGTGAACCAAATATCATTCAGGTCAATAATGCTCATAATGGGAGCACCTGTCCCGACTAATTCGCCGCGTTCAGGATAAACTTCTTCAATTTGTCCGCTAATAGGAGCTATGAGCATAGTTTCTTTTATATATGATTTTACTTCGTTAACAGCACCTTTTGCGCGCATCACAAGTGCATTTGCTGCAATTTTATCTTCCACGTCTGCTCCGTTTGCAGCCATGTCGTATTGCGATTTTGCAGCTTTTGTAGTGGCTACTGCGGCATTATATTGTGCTTCGGCTTCGTCTCTTTTTTGTGCCGGAACTACTTCTTTAGCGTAAAGATTTTGTATACGATCAAATGATTTTCTTGCAATATCTTCGCCTACCTTTGCTTTCTGCCACATTTCATAAGCTCCTTGAATTAATTCTTTTCTGGCGCCATTTTTTGCTTTCTGGCTTTGAGCGGAAGCTGCTTGTTCTGCTGCTGATGCTTGTTCCATTTTAGCATATAATTCAGGACTATCAAGATAAACAAGTGTGTCTCCTGCATTTACAATGTCGCCTTCTTGTGCATTGAATTTTGATATACGGGCAGGAACTTTTCCTGAAATTCTTACAACCGATGCTTCTGCTTCACCTTGAATAATAACCGGTTCCGGTTTATAAATTACCAAACCAATGATAAATACCAATATTAATACGATGATTAATCCAATTAATCCGATACGTAATTCTTTATTTTTTGCGTTCATTATTTTATGAAATTTTATATTGTTATCTTTATGTATTTCTTTACTAATCTGTTTCTATTTTAAAACCGGTATTTCAATATTTCCCGAAGCGCGTTTTAGATACAATTGATTAAGCATAACGTCAATTTTTGCATCAATATTTTCCGATTTGGCCGAAAGCCAGGCTGTCTGCGCACTCAGCAAATCGGTCGAAGTGATTATGCCTGCATCAAAACCTTCAGTGGCATAGCGTAGATTCTCCTGTGCCTGTTCAATGTTGCGTTGTGTGGCTATTTTTTTCCTGATGCTTTCACCAAGTTTATATGAATTTTGTTGAATCTGGAGTTGAATTTTTTCTTTTGTTTCTTCCAGCTGTAGTGTTGCTATTTTGCGTTGTGATTTGGCCGCATTGAGCGTGTGAAGCCTATCTCCGAAATGGAAAAGTGGTATATTTGCCACCACACCGACGGTGAACATTCCACCCAGTTCTTTTTCATAACCGTTATACACATTCGGGTTGGAGATTAAATAATTCCCGGTAAGTCCTATGTTAGGCATAAATCGCGATTTCATGATTTTTTCGTTTGACCTGGCGATGTTTTCAACCTGTGTCAACGCTTTAATCTCCGGACGATTATCGATGGCTTTCTCAATAGGAATGAGCTGAGTGACTGTTTCTGATTCCAAATCCTGATCAGCTAATTTATAAGACTCATCAAGTTGCATACCGCATAACTGGTTTAATGCCATTTTCGAGAGATTCAGACCATCTTCTGCTTTGGTTAATGTCATCTCTGCTTCGTTAAGTTTCACTTTCACTTTCAAAGACTCTGCCTTGGTAGCAACCCCTTCTTCGATCATGACGGTTACATTCGAATCAACCTTAGCTATCAGATTGCGGTATTCCTTTGCCAGGGCGACCTTATTTTCGACTGAAACCACCCGCCAGTAAGCTTCGTCCACTTCGAGCAACAATTCAGTTATTTTGTTTTCCTGCTGAGCCATTGCCAGATTTTCGCCATAATGGGCAATATTATAGAGTTCCTTTATTTTGCCACCCATAAAAATCGGTTGTGTAAACCCGATTGTCCCCGCAAAGATATTGTGAATGTCGAATTCCATGGCGCTTTTGGGTAATAACGCGCTGTTTTTCCACTGAATTTTTTCTGGATTTGCTTTGGGGTCAAAGGGAACTCCGTTTGCATCCAGCGGAGCATAAGTGGAAGGCGCTACCTGTGTCCATTTGTTATTCCATGAACCCGCATAATTGGGACTACCGTCAGCATTCAGGTTGTAAACCGGTAAATACTTGTCCTCAGATAAAAGGGAAAGATTTTTTTGATTCCAGTTGTACGTACCATTTGCCGAGAAATTGGGCAAAAATTGCGTAAAGGCGGCTTTTTTTAATTCTCTTGCCGCGTTCACGCTTTCCTGTGCCATTTGCAAACTCTTATTGTGTTTGAGCGCCAATTGTCTGCATTCTTCCAGTTGCAGTATCTTCTGCGGATACATCTGTATGGAAGTGATTAAAGCGATAATAACTAATACCTTTTTTTTCATACCTAAATAATAGTTTTTTAGTTTTTTGTATGAAACTCGTCCCGAAAAAATCGGGATCAGTTTCATTTTCTATATAATTTGATTAAATAAACGATAGTTGTCTATGCAACTGTATGGTTAAAAAAACTAATTTAAATTTGTAATTATTTTTTTCAATACAGTTCTGCTGATATTGAGTTCTTCATCCGTGATGTTATTGAGCGCTTTACTTACAATTTTCTGAACAAGTTCAGTTGCTTTTTGTTCCAAAGCACAACCTTTATTTGTAAGATGAATTAAATTGATTCTCCGGTCATTGTGATCGGAAACGCGTGTTACCAGGTTGCTCCTTTCAAGTTTGTCGATCAGCCTGGTCATGCTTGGCTTGTCTTTGGCTGTAATGCTGCAAAGTGTTTGCTGAGTTACCTTATCTTTATTCCATAAACAGGCCAGTACCGTCCACTGCTCAATGGAGATATCAATACCTTCAGCTGTAAATGTGCGCAGAAAGGTTCGGTTGATGGTGGCGGAAATTTTACCAGCCAGGATGTCAAATAGTTCGTCGTTCTGTAATTGTACCATAATAGTTAATTGATTAATGGTTGTCTAAACAACGATGCAAAATTACTATGTTTTTGAGTAGATTGTTCGCAGTCTTGAAATATTTAAAGTATTTTTACAGAAAGTACGGGCGTTGTAAACTTTATTAACGATAAAAACTGGAAGAGTTAAGGAAAATAAAACCATCGGAGTAATATTGACTAACAACAGTAAGTCAGACAGATCAGGACAAACCGATGTGATAATATTGTCGGAAAACAGATTTTATAAAAGAAATTCTGAAAAACGGTGGGTTAATCCGGAAGAATGGTTTTATAGTACTCCCTGAAGGTGTTTTATTATTTTATCAGCAATCTGGCTGTCAGTGCCGCTTACTCTGATTTTAGCCTGATTGTAGAACAACTCCCTTTTTTGCAGCGCAGATGCGATAAATTCTTCCAGATCGTCGCCCTGATAGCTTGCAAGCACTGGACGGTCGTTCAGGTTCGTGGTCCGAAGCCTGGAAGCCAGTTGTTTTGGTGTCAGACAGATATAAATCGTAACGCCCAGGGAGTTCATGATTTCCATATTGTCAAAAAAACAAGGTGCGCCACCTCCGGTGGAAATGATTGCCTGTTCGTATCCGGCAACTTCCAGCAGACAGTTTCTTTCAAGTTCACGAAACCTGTCTTCGCCCAGATCGCTGAAAATTTCGGCAACAGATTTACCAGCTTTACTTTCGATAAGTTCATCCATATCCGTAAAGTTCAGATTCATCCGCTCGGCCACAAGCCGTCCGATGGTGGTTTTACCCGACCCCATATAACCGATAAGGAAAATTAGCATGATGTCTTTTTCTTTTTAATGAGAAGTGAATGCAAAAATACATATTTTTTTCTGTCCGGTTTCACTGTAAATCGGCTAATAACATTTCCTCCGAACTTATAATGCAATAACACTAGTTGCCATTGAAGCAAAGCAGCTGAAAAATATCAGTTATTTGACTGGTAATAAAATGACAAAATGATAGTTTAATATTAAAAAACAATTATCTTTGCGTTGAATTTACTTGCAAAAATTCTATGAGCATTAAAAATTCTGTCTTATTGATATTTACCGGTGGAACCATCAGCATGTCTGCCAATCCGGAAACCGGTGCACTTCGTCCCGCCGACTTTGAATCGATGCAAAAGCTGATGCCTGAATTGGGCGATCTGGGTATCAACATTCACGGTATTCCTTTGCTTCCGCTCGTCGATTCGTCGGATATCGGGCCGGATACATGGGAACGCATTGCCATGACTATCAAGGATAATTACAATCTTTTCGACGGATTTGTAGTGCTGCACGGTACCGACACGATGTCTTATTCGGCTTCGGCGCTGAGTTTTATGCTCGAGGGTCTGTCCAAACCTGTCATTTTTACAGGTTCACAGCTTCCCATTGGTGTATTGCGTACCGATGCCAAAGAAAATCTGATAACAGCTGTTGAAATTGCTGCCGCTCATTCAAACGGTCATGCCATGGTGCCTGAGGTGTGTTTGTTTTTTGAGGACAAGCTTTTCAGAGCCAACCGAACCACCAAACAGAATTCAGAACATTTCAATGCGTTCAGATCGTTCAATTATCCTGAACTGGCCGAAGCAGGTGTTCACATCAGATATTTCCCCAACTACATTCGCAAACCGGATAAAAATGTTGTGCTGAAAGTCAGAACAAAGATTGACTGTAATGTAGCCATTCTGAAAATTTATCCCGGTATCACGGAGCAAACGGTGCAGGGTGTGTTCAATATTCCGCAACTGAAAGCGGTGGTTCTCGAAACCTTCGGAGCCGGCAACGCGCCCCGTTTCGACTGGTTTTACCGTGCATTGAAAAGTGCCGCCGACCGGGGAATAATCATTGTGAACAAATCGCAGTGCAGCACAGGCTCAGTAGAAATGGGCTTGTACGAAACCAGCCTGAACCTGCTCAACGCGGGGGTTATCAGCGGTTACGACAGCACCACTGAAGCGTTGATTGCCAAGCTGATGTATCTGCTGGGTGAGAACGAAGATATTGAAACAGTGAAAAAACTGATGCAAACCAGTTTGTGCGGCGAGATAACGGTACATCCATAAAGGAAACCACTCACTTAAGGCAACTAAAGGGGAACAAGACACATTTTCAGAAAAATTCAAATACCTACTTTGTTTAGAATCTTTTCTTAGAATCATCTTCAATGAAGAAATCATCACTATGTGGCTCAATGATTTTTAATATCCTGTTTACTTCAAAGAAATCACACCTACACGGACATTATCCGAAAGTGGTATTTGTTGATAAGATTTAACTTACGAGAGAAAATCGTCGTTGGCTCAAAGAACATGGGATAATACACATGGGTGATCCTTTGGAACGAAAGAAGGTTATAAGTCCGCTCTCAGCTTACCAGAAGAGATAGAAGCGGTCAGAATGTGCTGAACGCAATCAAATTGAAGGAAAGTTTGGGCAGAGCAAACGAGGCTACAATCTGAATAATATCAGGCTCCGATTAAGTTCAACATCAACGAGTTGGATCGCAGCCATCATTTTTGTGATGAATATCCTGCGCCACATGAAGGGTATTTCTTTGTTAATTTTTTGGCTGATTGTTGATAAGCCTATGAGAACGAAACAAATAATAAAAAAACAAAATTCCAAAGCCGACATATAATTTTGCCGGATTTGGAATTATTCAGTGAACACGAATTAAATCGTTTTTTTTTATAAGTTGAAGTGTCCATCCAAATTCAGAAAAGTTAAAGTAATTAACACGATCTCCTCCGATTTGTGCTAAATTATCATTGATTTCATTTAATAATTTTTGTGCTGGAGTTTTCTTCCCATATAATTTTTCATAATAGAAAAAGAATAAACAAACACCCATTTTTCCAGAATACACACTTAAGTCAGAAATTTTTGAATAGTTACGATTTAGAGTTCTATAAATGAGTTGAATTTTTTCTTCCGATTGATGTTTCAAATTATCATTTATTATTAGCTGTTCCATTATTAAGTATAATTTTTTTCGCAAATTCCAATTGAGTGTCTATATTTTTCCGTATATCCGAGATTTTCATTTCACAGAAATAATCAGGCCGAATGCCAATACAATGATGCTGCGAACCATCGCGATTATAAAATTTATTGTAGGTCATGTGAAAATTACAGTTCGGAATATTAATATGAGTTACATCACCATTACATCCTGCAGTGGGAGTACCTACAAGGGTTCCAATCTTATAATATTTAATCATTTCCACAATCGATTCACCAAAACTTATGGTTTCATCATTTATTAAAAACACAATGGGGACTTCTATTTTTATCGGTAATGGTGTTTTATATTCGTATTTTTTACTCGCACTTTTACTACTTGGAGAAATGGCAGGTTCAATAGCCCACTTTTCAACTGCTTTGTAATCAATGTTTTTGTGATTTGGGAAACGATAAATCGGTCTAACAAGCTTACCTATTTCAATTTTTCCACTAATAAAATGGCTGATTATTGACATTATGTCGCTTTGAGGGTATCCACGCAAATCAAATATAACTGCTTTTGCTGATTGTAAATCAGGGATATGCTTTTTAAAACGTATATAAGTGCATGTATCAGAACATAAGTTAATATAATATGATCCGTCATCGAATTTTTTCAAGAAACACTTCCCCTTTTCAAGAGGTGCTTTGAATAGATTTGTTTGTAAATCTACTTCGTATGTTTGGTTCGACTGGTTTTTAAGGGCTATTTTAATAATTGAATCACGATTGTCTGTCTCGAGTAATTTCCCCTTGAGAGCTATTCGTCGTAATCCTGCCTCTTCTGTAGAATAAGCGTTCATCAACAACTTTTGTCGAACCAAAGATTGTACAGGTTGATTGTTGATTGACACAATAATATCTCCTTTGGCTATTTTGCTTTTATAGTTTTCTCCTACATTTTTTATATAACAAGTATCTTTTACAAATTCATAAACAATATCAGGATATGACATAGGTAAATGCATTGGGAGCCATGAAAGTCCAATGTCAATTGACCGCCATAAAGACAAATGTTGATCCTTGACGATGGATGTATAGTTACATAAATTGTAATAATAGTTATGGAGATTATTTGTTTGGGCAATGATGTTCAGAGTGGTTTTAAAGTGGCTTTCTCCGGTTTTTGCAAGTCCGTCTTCATCATAATAGCCGTAAAAATGTTGAATAAAATTATACCTTATCATTAAGTCAGCTATTCGGTAATCGAATTTATGATACAAAAACTTTGTAGTAGTTATTGCTTTTTTACGATTAAATAAAAAATCCAGCGTATTTATACCCCCCTCATCAACTTTATCGATGAGCTTGGTTAATCTATCGAAACTTTTCGTTTTGGTCGGAAGATGGTACACTGCAATTGGGAAACGAACAAATAACTTGTCGTTTATTTTGTAACAATACAAGCTATCATAGTTTAATTCATCAGTAAATAAAGTAATTGGCGCGTAGTCTTTTCCAAAAAAAATATTCGAATAACTACCAATACCATTATGCTTTATAGCATAAAAAGGAGGTTTTATTTTAGAAACAGACCGTAGCGTGTCATCAGCAAACGTGATGGAGGGGCATAATGGCAGAAACAACTCATTTAAAGTTACTTTTAGTTCTTCATCTGTTTTAACAGCATCGACTTTATTTACAGCGTACATTAAAAATTTCACCCAATCAAGCTTCCCCAAATTTGGATTTGGATAAAAATAACGCACATATCCATAACAATTACCTAGTGCTGTGAAATTAGCTATCTGACGTGTATTTAATGATTTACACTCCCAATAAGTAGTATCACGCTGTGTAGAGTAAATATGTCCACACGTCAATAACAAAATAAAAATGGATATAATCTTTGCTTTCATAATTTAAACTTTAAATAATTAGTAAATATAATGTGTATTCAATTTAGAAAAATACTAATACCGCATATACTAATACAGTATTAGTATTTAATTTATAACATAAATGCTGTTTTGGGCCATATGTAAAACATCTGACCAACAGAGATATATGGAATGAAATTTATTTTTTCTTCTTTTCCCTCTGCGATAACGCGCTACCGGCTACTGATTTACTTGCTGTACTTGTTCTGCCATCTCGAAGCACTTTTGATGCAGTGGATGCTACTTTTGGACTTGTTACTTTCTTTTCCATATTATTAAAGTTTTGTATATTTAGAACCGGCTATAAACTTTTACTTAAGAGCTCTTCCAATTCTTCCAAAGAAATATTGTTAACAATTATTTTTCCTGTACTATCTATCAGGAAATTAGTAGGAAAACCATGAATGGATAACCTCTTCGCCTCTTTTCCATTCATATCCCAATATTGTTTCCAACTAAGTTTTTCGTTAATGATACTATCTTCCCATTCTTTTTTGTGTGTATCTTTATCTACAGATATACCGACTATTTCAAATCCTTTTGTATGAAATTGTTTGTATAAATCTTTTAATCTATTGAATTGTGCCCGGCATGGTGAGCATCCACTATACCAAAAATCAACTAAAGTAAATTTATTATTCAGAAAAATAGTTGGTGAAAACTTTTCATTGTTACGATTGACACTTTGCAAAAGCGGGAATTGCTTCCCTACGGAAAGTTGTCTGCCATTTTTTAGTTTTTTATCTAAAACTCTGCCTGCATATCCATTCTTAAGTTCACTGGTAAAGGAATTATAGATGGAATCAAGTATTGGCTCATACCCCCAAGTCATTGTACGAATAAGTCTCCAAAATGCGATATGAGAAGTTGGTCTTTCCTGACTATATTGTAATAATGTTTTATTGTCTAAATCACATAAAATGCTGTACTCTTTATCTATATTTAATTTTACAGTTTTAGGTAATTGACGATTATAGAGCGTATTGAAGCTATCTACTTTTTGATAAAAACGTCTCCACATACCTTGTATTTTTTCAAAATATGCCTCGTATTTCGGATATTCGTTTGTCATTATCTTATTTAATACTACAGGCACTTTTCGTGTCGTATCTGTGTTTATAGAAATAGTTTGTTCCCCTTTTTCAATAATAAAATCAGACGACATATAGCGATCATCGAAAAAAATATTTACAGCTTGTGGTTCCGGAATGTATCCAGAGAATGAAAATTTGTTATCCCTCACATGCGATACTAACTCTTTTGTTTTATTTGGTATATAGTCTCGATAAAAGTAGAGATATACTGTTCCGGTATCGGCATTGATTGTACCATTTATTTTGAAGTAAAATTGTTTGTCCTTTTGTCCAAAAGAATTTGCTGTCATCAAAAACGACAGGAAAAATAACACACAGCACTTTTTCATGTTTTTTCTAATTTTAGTTTTGATATATCTGCTGTAAATACCAGATTAATTTATTTGTTGTTCAACACAGCGGAAAAATTCCGTGCACTGTATTTTTACATTGCATTTTTTATTTATTTAAAGATGTTTTTCATCACTTCGTCCATCTCTTTTTCATTCTCTTCAGAATATCCCTCCCACTTTCCAATAATTTTTCCGGATTTATCGATTAATATATATTTTGGAATACCGTCAGTTGGATATTTCTCATTAATATCTTCTGTATTGATATACCCTTGAAGCCTTTTATCTAAATCCTGTACTTGAAGAACTTGAGGCCATTTAGTTATCTGGTATTTGTTTATCGTTGTTTTCCATTTGTCTTTATTTATATCTGTTGACACGCCGATTATCTGTAATCCTTTAGTATGGTATGTATCATATATGTATTTCAAGAAAGGAAATCCTTGAATACAGGGCAAACAATAACTAGCCCAAAAGTCGAGCAAGACATAGCTCTTTTCTCGATAATCAGATAATTTAATAATTTGTTTGTTGTTATCTATTGAAATAAAATCAGGTGCTATTTTATTTATTTCTGTATTTTCTCTTATCTTCAAATAATTATTAAATGAAATGCCTATTTGGCTGGTTTTCAGTTTTAAAGACAATTTGTCGAATACCTTCCTTACAGTATCAATACGTAAATGACCATTAGATATATAAACTAAACAACGGTTGGAAAGCAACGGATAAAAAGAATTTGGATTAGTTTCTAAAATACATAATGCTTTTTTAGCCAAAGAATTATATATAGAATCTCTGTTTTGTAATATATATTTTCTTTCGTCAGTGAGTTCTTTAAATTTTGGATTATCTTCTGGCAAACTATCCAGTTGTTTGTCTATAAGACACCATCTGTTGTGGTTCTGCATCAACAACTCATCTTCTTTTTGAGTTTTGATTCTCAGTTGTATGTATTCATTGTGTGTCTTTGAACCGTAAAATTTAAAACTATCCGGTTTATTTTTGGATATATATATCTTCATATTGACAGGTTCTATATATATTATTTCTTCAATATCATTAATTTTTAACAGTGCTTCTACTGGTTCTATCAAAAAACCCTTGAATAGAAAAGCACCTTGATTAATTGTCGATTTAACAGTGATCTCTTCCCATTTACTATTTGATAAAATCCTATATGATAATTCTGCATCGCCAAAAGTAATCCCGTTTATTTTACCTTTCAATACAAACTGATTTGATGCTGAATAAACATTCAACATGCTAATAATAAGGAGCAGGAAGATTATTGTTTTTTTCATTTGATTTTTTTAAATAGGGGTTGTAAAATATTCATGAATTTACAACCCCTAAAATTACTTTTATCTGTAACAATAGCACGTCTATAACTTAAATTTAATCGTACATCATACAAATTTTTCCAAACGTTGTTTGATGACAGCGCTGACAATTACTACCGCAATCACTGTCTGAACTACATTTATGATCACATGGCATACTACCGACACTTCCTGCCATAATGTTTTTCATTTCTTTTCTACTCATTTTGCCCTGCAGATTAGCAAGACTCATTTTTACTGTTTTCACTGCTATCGTAGGTCTGTGACCTGTGCTATTCAATAAAGAATGTTCTTGTCATTTTTCGGTATTGGCACGTGCCACAGACCCGCACCAGCTTGCGAGGTTATTTTCATGATAATCATACGTTTAACATAATGATTAACGAACTATTGTTATACTTTTAGTTATTATTCAATTCCTGATCACGCAGATAATACACCCCATCAAATGTATAGAGCCACTTGCCATCCTTTTTTTTCATAAAACTAGTATTAAATGGTTTATCATAATATCCTTCGGAATAACGTAAAGGAGTAAAAGCAATAAAAGCAAAAGGAGCATCTTGTGTTGCATTAATGATTTCCAATTCAAGTTTTCCATCTTCATCTCCTTTATAAACATTTTTAGAGGTCATCGCAAGTGAAAAAACTTTATTACTAACAGTTGAATTTGCGAGGAATTCTCCCATTGATTGAGTTGTAAAATATCGGAGAGAGTCGGATGGTGCTACAATTTGTGATAAATCTTTACAACCATGATAATTAGCACACCAAACCGTGAATTTCTCTTTTGATTCATTATCAGCATACCATTCAATATTTTTTGCCATCATTTCGTCTCTGTTTTTCTCATTGGCTACTAAAAAAGTAGTATCTATATTATTGTTGATACCATATGCAATTGAGTTATATTTAGTATAAGGAAATGCATTTCTCACATTCCTTACCCATTGAATTAATGCCTTTAAATCCATATTATTCCCTCGTTTGGAAATAATGTTGGCGGTATAGTTTGATATAATATTAACCATATTCATAAGCTTATACTCTTCTGATTTTGTTAATGGCTTATAATTCTGTGGATATAAATAAAAAACCAAACGAGACGAATATAATTTATATAATTGATCCCAGTTGATATCCAGTGGAAAATCCTTTTTATATTTTTCAAGTAATATTTGTGCTGAAACTACATCAAACATTCCAAGTTGCCCATCAATTCCTAAAACCTTTATTTTCCTTTGTTGAATTTGTTCTATTAGGGGTTGACAAGTTTTCTGATCGGTCCAAACTTGTGCCCAGAAATAATCAAATTTCCAATCTTTTGTTTGTTTCACATATTCAGGATTTGAAAAAACATAGGTACTCAAAAATGGTGCTGTTTCCATTGCAATGGCGTTAAATCCTTTTTTTCTTAGGTAGCTAATCATATTAATTTTAGCTTGAGAAGTTTTAAGTTCATAATGTCCCGGCTCGCCCAATATGATAATTGATTTTTTTCTGGCTATTTTATCCAGGAACGATAAATCGGAACTATCTTTCAGAGTAATTGCATTAGCAGCAATATTTTGCTCAGTGGTTAGTTTATTGTCCCATTTTTTAGGTTCTGCGGCATAACAATTTAATGTTACCGATAGAAAAATAGAAAGTGTAATAAAAAATGTTTTCATTTTCATTTTAATTAGGATTTTAATTTGGCAATAGAAATAATTCATCCCATAATTGAGAGTCTTTTGTTAAATATGAAAGTAATACTAATTCTATTCCGGATAGTCCGGTCAGTAATGAGTTATCATTATTTGAGACAGACATCATTCGCTCGTCTAAGAGTTTCAATGTTTCTTTTATCCAATAATCTGTTGCCAAACGAAATTCTGAAATGCCGGTATTGAGATACATTCGATTAAAAATCATAGCTATTCCAGCACTGCCATGACAAATTCCGGCATCTGAAATATAAGTATCTTCCTGTAATAAACTTTTAGTAGAACATTGAAAAACATCAATTGCTTTTTTGCTCCAAACTTCATTTTTCATTACGTTACCAGCTCACCCTAATGCAGTGGCAATCGCCCGCTCGCACAAGTTTGTAATTTGTGTGTTGCTTTGAAAAAGCAAGTATTTCTTCCTCTATCAAGCAAGACAACGACTACAAGTCCGCGCCAGCTTGAGAACTTAACAAAAACCAACAAACACTCGTAGTTACAAACCCACGCGAGCGGGGGGAGTGAAACCGGTAACGGCACGTCTGATACTATTTTTACCAAACGTGCCATAGTTATGTTACTCTAAGTCGCTTTTCAGCATTTTATAAATGTTTACATCGTATCCTTTCTCACTTTTAACAATCGTGTTATAGTTTTCTTCACAATAAAGTGACGGAGAAGGACATTTTATACCTCCTATACCAAGTTTTTCTCTTCTAATCATTTTTTCATTACTATAAATATCTATAGAGTCAGTATATAAAATAAAAAATGGACGAGCATGGGATCCTCCAGTCATAGCATAAAATACTGCACTACTTTCATTGTTTTTCAGATTAAATGATTCATACTCTTTCATACCACTTCCGTATTCCGAATAATAAAATTTGATAAAAACATCTGTCCCTGTTTCGTTTCTTATTTGATAATACTTTGGGTATGACTCTGGCTCAGTGCAACATTGAAAGAATATCAATATCAATGCAATCACTAAATATCTACTTAATTTTTTCATAGGTTTCAAATAGTAATCTTTCACTTTTTTTATTCAAATCAAAAATCTTCAATAAGGATAGTATAGACATAAATTGTTTCTCCTTTTGAACCAATTTTTATAGAATCATAAAATTTTGTATTATATAAAGTTTTAATTGTAAAATTATCACTTCTTTTATATCTTTTCTTTAATACATTATTCGCCAATATATCTATTGAATCTGTAGAAGAAATAAAAAATAAATAATCATTGTATCCTCCTTTTCGTTCAGAAAAACTTATACTATAATCTTCATTTTTTAGGATAAATGAATCGTAGTTTTCTGGTGGGGTAAATCTATTCGTATAGTAGAAGATTAGCTTTAGCTCTGTCCCACTTTCATTTTTTATTTGATAATATGTACATTTACCTTATTTATCGACACAACTGGTGAAGAACCAAAGAATGAAAGATATTAAAACAATATGGTTTTTACTTAACTTTTTCATAGGTTTCAAATAGTTTATCAATGTTAGACAATGTTGTTTCATCCGTTCGTAGTGCTTTTACATTGGTTTTTAATCCTTTTAGGGTAAAAGTTTTTCTTAAAATACCACTTAATTCGGATAGTGTGAATCCGGTAACGGCACGTCTGATACTATTTTTACCAAACGTGCCATAATTATGTTACTCAAAGTCGCTCATCAATATCTTATATACACGTACATCATGTCCTTTTTCGCTTTTTACAACCGTATCATAATTAAATTCATAATATAATGATTTTTTTGGTGGCGTTTGATTATTTGAATAAAGTCGTTTATATCTTTTTACTAAATTATTATTTATATAAATGTCAATTGAGTCTGTATCATAAATAAACAAATTCATATCTTTTCCGCCATAACTCATTTCATAAAACTCATCGCTACTTTCATTGTTCTTTAGTTTAAAAGAATCGTAATGTCTTATGTCTGTAGGTACTGAATAATAAAATTTAATTAATGCATCTTGCCCTGTTTCATTTTTTATTTCATAGTATCTATAATATGCTTTTGGCTCAATACAACTTTGGTAAACAGCAAAAATGAGAACAACCAATAAATACTTACTTAACTTTTTCATAGGTTTCAAATAATTTATCAATATTAGACAATGTTGTTTCATCCGTTCGTAGTGCTTTTGCATTGGTTTTCAATCCATTGAGGGTAAAAGTTTTTCTTAAAATACCACTTAATTCGGATAGAGTGAATCCGGTAACGGCACGTCTGATATGATTTTTTACCAAACGTGCCATAGTTATGTTACTCAAAGTCGCTTTTCAGCATTTTATAAACGTGTACATCATATCCTTTTTCGCTTTTAATAATTGTGTTGTAATCTAAACCATTATATAAAGTTTTTTTGGAAAACGCTTGCTTAGCAAAATAGGGACTTTTGTATCTCTTTACAAATAAATTATTAATATAAATATCAATTGAGTCTGAGTATTCAATGAACACACCATGTTCTCCAATACCTCCACCAACCATTGCGTAAAACACCTCACTGCTTTCATTGTTTTTCAGATTAAAAGAATTGTATTGTTCTACATTTGTTTCTACTGAGTAGTGAAATTTAATGAATACGTCTGACCCTGTTTCATTTTTTATCTGATAGTACACAGGGTATGGTGCAGGTTCGGTGCAACATTGAAAAAGAAATGTACCAAACAACACGATTATAATTTTACTTAACTTTTTCATAGGTTTCAAATAATTTATCAATATTAGACAATGTTGTTTCATCGGTTCGCAGTGCTTTTACATTGGTTTTCAATCCATTGAGGGTAAAAGTTTTTCTTAAAATACCGCTTAATTCGGATAGAGTGAATCCGGTTACGTTGTCATTAGGATATTCATAAAGGCTACTGCTAAATTCAACTTGATTTAAATTATCCATTAAATCAATAAAAACAGGTGAATAAGCTTTGTCACCGTAATATATTTTACTATAATCTGTTTTTAATAATCCCCATTTGCTTTGTTTATTATCAGAATAATTATAGGAATAACCTTTGAGTCTGCCATATTCTTTGCTTGTTACGGCCCAATCAACAGCTGATGCCCAGCTTTCATAAATTAACTTTCCGACAAAAGCGTAACTTGCTAAATCAACATCCATATCCATAATATGAAACGAATGCGCCAATTCGTGAATAGTTGTGGCATATACATCTTCTGATGTTCGTAATGTTCCGTCGTCTTCTTTCATGTGTATTGATATTTGAGAAAATACAAACCAATTTGCTCCATAGTTAATCCCAGTTCCTTGGTTATCGTATACGGAAATTTTTTGTCTGTTCTCAAGAATAAACCTGTCATTCTTCGACTGGTCGCTTGCGCCTAAATTATCCCCGTAAAACATTGTCCAACAAGCTCGATGCACATGGGCATACGCTTTACTTTTCCCTCCATCAATATTTGCAACCCAATTGCCTGATTGAGACGGATTGTTTGAATATGCCTGTTCAAATGCACCATCACGAATACTCCAATAATCAGCATCCCATTTTATATGATAATTCACTTTGCCACCAAAACTACCGGATATTTTTGCGATGCCCTGTGAGTTAGTTATTCCCGATTCCCAGTTGAACCACCAACGAGCCAATACCGTTACTCCTTCTACCGGAATAAATTTACCCACCAAATCATCGAAAACATTTATGGTTACCTGTGGCCACCACCTGGCTTTTTGCATTCCCGAAGGCTGAGTTGTCGTTTGTAAGGCATTTCCTGTCAGTTCAAGCGATTTCCTCTCTAATAATTTCCAATTATCTGTATTTATTGATTTCATTGCTTGTCGAGCTTGCTGTGAACCGGTTGTCTCAGTTGGCAAATATAAGTCTTCAAGTATTTCATAATTACTAACAGGGGAAACAAAATCTACAGGTACTCTTGTATAAAGCCAGGTAAATTGATTGCCTAATAAAGTAGAGTCAATGTATTTTTCTCCTGCCGTAAGCTCACAATCAAGTGGATAACTAAATAATTCCAAAGAAGTATCATTCATCAGTGTTTCAAAATCAGCGCTATCTTTAGGTAAAAATCGAACATAAAGATGTGTTGCCTGAATGTTTACATCTGTCCTCATTAATCCTTCTTGTTGAAGTTTCATCTGCGCTTTTCGCATATTAGTAACGGAATAGGGATTCTCCAGCTTTTTTACAATGTGAATAATAAGATCGGCATTTGTGTTTAAGTTTGATTCAATTGGTGTTTCATTTGGCATCTCATTTGTTTCACACGAAACAAATGCAAATGCCATAAAGGCAATCAAATATACTATTTTTTTCATTTTTATAAAAATAAATTGTTAATTAATCCGAAAACTCTTTTTTGAAATTTACTGTTTATAAGTCAAAACCTGAATACCAGTCATGACTTTAAAAACATAAGCATAGCATTTTAGATATTTGTTTATTCTTATCTTTGTGGTCTCCTTTCTTTTTTAAGTGAGTGAGTGGGCGGAAGTCGGTTAAGTTGCTTGAAACAATGCTATAACCGGCTCCGCTTTTTTGTGTTTAATCATTTTTTTTCACAATATCCGGAAATGACTTGTTTAATCTGTGTGATTATGTAATTGCTACTTATGGTATCAGTAAATTTCCTGTCTTATCTTACATTCTACGAGCAATCCTTCTATTATATTTCAACCCACTGCGGCATCATCAGATACCGCAGTGTGAGCTGAAACGGGCTTGCAAATTTATAATTCAAATTGACCTTTATAGGTTGCTCTACTGTTTGTCATTAGCTTTATTGTATAATTTCCCTCCGCCGCCGCACGATGTATCGCGTGGCAACAAGGCTCAAATCAACACAATGTCCAATAAACCTTTCCTCCTGCATGATCAATTCATTCAACCACTGCAAAACTTACAAAATATCTCCTTCCGGATTTTATGAATTTACAGTTTCTACTCATTTCTTTTCATTGCGTTAGCTGTGTACTCAACATCCCTGCCGCACGATGCATGGTGCGGTAGCGGGTGTACCGAACTATTGTTATAATGTATATTTGAGTTTTAAACCTGCACCAAATTCAGAACTATTGCCAAATGGATTTGAGCTATCAAATATTATTTCCGGTTCCAGAGTTATTTTATCATTCAACTCAAT
>Ga0316605_10000617_pt1 | contig 23851 bp, 21 predicted proteins | sample OWC_soil_day20_n_FD_207666 | JGI IMG/M metagenome (GOLD analysis project Ga0316605, IMG submission 207666) | Wetland soil microbial communities from Old Woman Creek delta, Ohio, United States - OWC_soil_day20_noCT | ecosystem: Environmental > Terrestrial > Soil > Wetlands | place: USA: Ohio...
GCGGGGGGACATCGCGAGCGCAGCGAGCAGGCGGTCTCCCCGCGGAGCATTAATTGTTTTCGTCGTCCTTCTCAACCTTCTTCTTGCTGGGATCCTCCAGGCTCACCTGGTCGTTGGCCTTGAGGCCCGCGAGGATCTCCACCCGCTCCAGGGTGGCGATGCCGGCCTTGACGGGCACCACGTCGAAGTAGTCCTTCCAATGGTCGGCCAGCCAGATGAATTTGCCCCGTCCATTGAGACCTTCCTTCGCCTTGGCGAGATCCTGAGGCGCGAGGTTCTCCTTCAGACGGAAGACCACGGGCTGGCCGTCCCGGCGCTGCAGGGCCTCCAGGGGGATGCTCACGGCCTTGTCGCGCTTCTCGCCGAGGATCTCCACATTGGCGCTCATGCCCGTCTTGAAGGAATCGGTGAGCTCGTCCAGAGCCACTTCCACCTTGAAGACCTTGATCTTCTCCACCAGGTCCGCAGCGGGGGCGACGAAGCGCACCTTCCCGGTAAAGGCCTTCTGCGGATAGGCGTCCAGGGTGATGCGCACTGGCTGGCCCACCTTCACCTTGGCGATGTCCACCTCGTTGAGGTTCACCTTCACGATGAGGGAATTGAGGTCGGCCACCGTGAACACCACCGTGCCGGCGTTGAAGGAACTGACGCCCGAGGTGATGGTGTCACCCAGCTCCGCGCCCTTCTTGATCACCACGCCGTTCATGGGGGCGGTGACCCGGGCCTTCTGGGTGGAGGCGTTGCCACTGATGGGAATGCCCCGGTCCTCGACGATCTGGTAGCGGGTCTGGGCGCTCTTGAAGGATTCCTCGGCGAGGTCCCGCTTGGTGCGCGCGTCGCGGTGGGCCTGCTCGGAGATGAGCCCTGACTTGAAGAGGGCCGCCTGCTGGACATATTCCCGATCGGCGTTCAGGAAACTGAGCTTCGCCTGGGAGACGCTGCCCTGGACGTCCGAGAGGGTCTGCGCCTGGTTCACGTCGGGCTCGACTTCGGCCAGCACTTCGCCCGCCTTCACGGTGGCGCCTTCGCGCACCCGCAAGCTGACAATCCGGCCCGACACGGTGGATTTCACATCCACCTTGGTGAGGGGGTCGACCACGCCCACTTCGCGGACGCTGACCTGCAGGTCCTCGGCCTGGACCTTGCCCAACCGGAACGGCGTGGAAGCCTCGGCCTTCTTGGACTTGCCGTCGCCGCCCTTGAGGGTAAAGAACATGCCGGCCGCCAGGGCCGCCCCGGCCACGGTCACGATGACCCATCGCTTCTGCATGGAACCCCCCAAGATGGGAAAGACGCCGGACTCGCCGGGGATGATGGAATGCCTACGGGGCAGAGTCTGGGGCCGTTTAGAGGGGGATCAGCTCCGGAATCGGCGACCTGTCTTCCAGAATCGGCCAACGATCCGGCGGGCGGGAGAAGGCTGGATGTGGCGTCCCGCGACGTCCCCTGTGGCAACGTTCAACTCAAAACGAATTAAACCTTTATTTAATGTTGGTAAAACAGATCTTTGTGAATTGGCATGGCAGGCGCTACCTGGCGCTTCGGGACGATTCCCCTTCGCGGCAGCGCCGCAGCAGGAGCAACCATGAACACCCCCCTCAAGCGTGTGGCCTTCTTCCTCGCGGCCGGCCTCATCGGCATTTCCCTCATGGCGCAGGCCCCCACCGGTCAGCAGGTGGAGCGGAAGGGCGAGCGCGTCGAGCGCCGCGGCGAGGCCCAGGAACGTCGCGGTGAGCGCAACGACCGGCGCGGCGAGCGCAAGCAGCGCCAGGGCGCGCGGATGGAGAAGCGGGGCGAGGCCCTCCAGGCCCAGGGCAAGGTGGCCGAAGGCAAGGCCCTGGAGAAGGCGGGCGAGCGTCGCGAGAAGGTCGGCGAGGCCCAGGAGCGCAAGGGCGAGCGGCAGGAGCGCCGGGGCGAGCGCAAGGAGCGACGCGGCGAGCGCCTCGAGCGCAAGGGCGAGCGCATGGAGGCGAAGGGCAAGTAGGGCCAGGGTCGAACACAGAACGGCCCCCGGTTGGGGGCCGTTCGCATGGTTCGAAGCTGGTTCAGCGCACGGTTTCCCGGGCGATCATCAGCTCTTCGTTGGTGGGCACCACGGTCACGGCCACCTTGGAATCGGGGGTGCTGATGATGCGCTCCCCTGTGCCGTGCTCGTTGGCTTCCACATCCAGCTTCACGCCCAGGAAGCTGAGCTTGCTGCAGACCTTGGCGCGGACATAGGTGCTGTGAGTGCCGATGCCGGCGGTGAAGGTGATGGCGTCCACGCCGTCGAGCACCGTGGCGTAGGAGCCGATGAACTGGCGCACGTTGTAGGTCAGGAGGTCCCGGGCCAGGCGGGCGCGGTCGTTGCCGCGGTCGGCGGCCAGCTCGATCTCGCGGAAGTCTGACGAGACACCGGAAATGCCGAGGAGGCCGGATTTCTTGTTGAGCAAGTCGGTGATGGCCTTGTAGTCGAGGTGCTCGTATTCCATGAGCATCTCCACCACGCTGGGGTCGATGGTCCCGCAGCGGGTGCCCATGATGACGCCCTGCAGCGGCGTCATGCCCATGCTGGTATCCACGCTGCGGCCGTGATCCACGGCGCAGATGCTGGTGCCGTTGCCGATGTGGCAGGTGACGATCTTGAGGGCCCGGAGGGGCCGGCACAGGAGGATGGCCGTGCGGGCGGCCACGAAGGCGTGGCTGGTGCCGTGGAAGCCGTAGCGGCGGATGCCGTACTTCTGGCTGAGCTCGTAGGGGATGCCGTAGGTCCGGGCATGGTCGGGGATGTTGTGGTGGAAGGCCGTGTCGAACACCGCCACATGGGGCACGTCGGGGAAGGCGGCCTGGGCGGTGCGGATGCCCAGGGCGTTGGCGGGATTGTGCAGGGGGGCGTACATCGAGAAGGCCTCGATGTCATGGAGCACCTCGTCGGTGACCAGCACCGAATCCCCGTACTTGGGGCCCCCGTGAACCACCCGGTGGCCCACGGCGTGGATGGGGGTCTCGTGGAGCACGTTGGCGTGCAACCGCTCCAGGATGGCCTCCAGAGCCTCTTTATGCGTGGGCAGGGGAAGGGCTTCCCGCCGCTTTTCCCCATCCATGGTGCAGGCGAGGACGGCTTCGTTGAGGCCGATCCGCTCCGCCATGCCCTCGGCGATGGAGACCTCCTTGCCCATGTCGAAGAGGTTGAACTTCAGGCTCGAAGAGCCAGCATTCAGAACGAGAACGAACACGGTATCCCCCATAACAGGGAAAGTCTAGCGGCCCTTGCCAGTGACCGATGCCTCATTGTTGATGCAATGGTCGCTATGTCAGCTTGAACCGGCGCGTGAGGGTCTGAAGCTGCTGGGCCAGGCTGGCAAGCTCGTCCGTGGTGCGGGCGGTCTCCTGGACGGTGGCCGAGAGCTCGGTTGCCGCCGAGGCGTTGCGCTCCACCATCTGGGTGGCCGACTCCATGGCCTGGACCACCTCTTCGCTGGCCCGCCCCTGCTCATCCATGGCGCTGGCGATTTCCTTCAGCTGGCCAGCGTTTTCCCTGACGTGGCCTTCGATGCGTTCGAGGCTCTTGGAGGCTTCCTTGACGGATTCGGCGCCGAGGCCCACGCGGTCGGTGCTCTCCTGGATGAGCGCGGTGATCTCCTTGGCGGCGGTGCCGCTGCGTTCGGCGAGCTTGCGCACCTCCTCGGCGACCACGGCGAAGCCCTTGCCCATGGTGCCGGCCTTGGCGGCCTCGATGGCGGCGTTCAGCGACAGCAGGTTGGTCTGCCGGGCGATGTCCGTGATGACGGTGACGATCCGGTTCACCTTGGCGGAACTCTCCTCGATGGCCTCCATGGCCTTGCCCGTGTCCTGCACCGCCGTGAGGCCCTGATGGCCCGCCTCCTGCGACCGGGCGGCCAGCTCCTCGGCCCGCAGGGTGCTCTGCTTCACCTGCTGGATGTTGGCGTTCATCTGCTCCAGGGCGGCGGAGGAGCGCTCCATGGCCTGGCGCTCCAGCTCCGTGCTGCGGCGCAATTCCTCGGTGGTGCGGTTGACCTGTTCCGTGGTGGCGGCCAGCTCGGTGGCGCTGGAGGCCGTGCCTTCGGCGGACTGGGCGATGGCCTGGATGTCCGACCGCAGGCCCTGGATCACCTGGGAGAGTCCGGCGGCCACCTGGGCCAGCTCATCCTTCCCGTGGACTTTGGGCAGCCGGGTCAGGTCGCCCTTGGCGACGCCGTCCATGATGGTTTCGATGTCCTGAGCCTTCTTGCCGACCCGGGAACCCACGGTTCGGCTCAAGAAGGCACCGATCACGATGGCCGCGAGGCCCACGCCCGCGATCCAGGCCTTGGCGGCGGACGAGTGCTGCAGGTCTTCCTTGATGGAAGCCTCCGCGGCCGCCTCGGCGGCCTTTTGGAGCTTCAGCACGCGGTCACGGGCCGTGCGCATGATCTCCACATTCCCCTCCATCAGCCTTGAGATGGTTTGAGGCGACCGGTCGGCCTGGGCCTGGGCCAGCAGCGTGGAGAACCCGGTTTCGTATTGGCGGAAGGCCTGCACGGCCTCGTCCAGGAGCACCTTGTCCTCCGGGGACCAGGTCAGGGCCTTGGCCTCGGCCAGATCCTTCTCGAGGGTCTCGCCGTATTTCTTCATGACCCCTTGCCGCATGCTGATGTAGGCGGCGTCACCGGCCCCGCCGATCATGCTCACGTGGACGGTCCGGAAGACGTTCATGCCGTTGAGCACCCGCGAAAGGGTGGCGGTCTTTGCCAACTGGGAGGCCACCTCGCGCTGTCCTGACTGGAGCTCGTTCACCGAGAGCCATCCAAGCGCGCCCACCAGGAGCAGGGCCATCGTCTGGATGGTAAGGAGCAGGTTGAATTTCCCCCTCATCCGAAGGTTGTCCAGGAATTTTCCAAGGTTCATAGGTCACCCCATTCCGGACCTTATCGGGGGGTGTTTGAGCCGGTTTAATCCTGGTTATTCAGAGGCATAAACCCCGTTCGAGAGTTTATGGGGTTCGGGCCAGGGAGCTTCGAGGGCCGCCTCCGCGGCGGCCGAGAGGTCCGCTTCCAGGCGGCGGCCGAGGTCAGAAGGTACGGACCAGCCCCGCTGGGCCATCCAAGCCTCGAGGCGGGGCAGGGGATCCCTGGCGGCCCACTGGGCGATGAGCTCGAGATCCACATAACGCTGATCATCGTGCTCGGCGTGGCCCTTCATGCGGAAGGTTTCGCAGACGATGAAGACGGGCCCCTTGCCCTCGAGGCAGCGCTGGCGACCCTGGGCCGCGGCCTCGAACACGGCCGCCCCGTCGTTGCCGTCCACGGTGAGGGTGAAGGCCCCCTGGGACCGCATCGACATGCGGCCGGCCATCTGCCGGTCCGGTGGCGTGGAGAAGGCGAAACCGTTGGATTCCCCCACCACGATGAGGGGCAGCTTCTGGACCACGGCGAAGTTGAGCCCTTCGTAGAAGGCGCCGGTGGAGCTGCCCCCGTCGCCGATCCAGGTCATGGCCACCCGGCGCTCGCCCCGCTGGCGGAAGGAGAGGGCCACGCCCGCCATCACGGGAATGAGCGCGCCGAGCATGGAGGTCGGCGCGATGATGCCCCGCGCCACGCTGCCGAAGTGGTTGTTGTGCTCCCGTCCTCCGCTGGGGCTGGTGGCCCGGCCGAGGTACTGCAGGAAGATCTCCTCCGGCGTGACGCCCCGGACCAGCATGGAACCCAGGTTTCGGATCAAGGGCGCGATGACGTCGTCCGGGCCCAGGGCCATGGCCGTCGCGCAGGCGGTGGCCTCCTGGCCGAGGCTGCGGTAGACGCTGCCGAGGGTCTTGCCCTGGCGGAAGAGCTTCACCAGCCGCTCCTCCGTGAGACGGGTGAGCAGCATGGCCTCGTAGAGGCGGAGGGCGGTCTCGCGGTCCATCGGGTTAGCATAGTCCCATGCTGACCCTCCGACCCGCCGTTCCCGCCGACGCCCCGTTGATCCTGCAGTACATCCGCGAGCTCGCGGAGTACGAACGGGAGCCGGAGGCCGCCGTCGCCACCGAGGCCGACCTCCAGCGCTACGCCTTCTCCGACCATCCGCTGGTGAAGGTCACCATGGCCGAGTGGGATGGCCAGGCCGCGGGCTTCGCCCTCTGGTTCCTCAACTTCAGCACCTGGGAAGGCAAGCCCGGCATCTACCTCGAGGACCTCTTCGTGCGTCCTTCCTTCCGCGGCCACGGCATCGGCAAGGCCCTGCTGCAGCACCTGGCGGCCCTGGCCGTGAAGGAGGGCTGGACCCGCTTCGTCTGGCAGGTGCTGGACTGGAACACGCCCGCCATCGCGTTCTACGAGGCCCACGGCGCGAAGGTCATGCACCCCTGGCTCACCTGCCGGGTGGAAGGCGAGGCCCTCGCCCGGCTCGCCGGGACGCCGGATTGACCTGGGCGCCCCTGCTCCGTCTGCGGGAGGCCCTGGGGCCCGACGCGGAGCTGGCGGTGGTGGGGGGCGCCGTCCGGGATGAACTGCTGGGCCGGCCCCATGCCGACTGGGACCTGGCCACGCGGCTGCTGCCCCAGGCCGTGATGGACCGGGCGCGGACCGCGGGTCTGAAGGTCATCCCCACGGGACTCCAGCACGGCACGGTGACCGTGATCCTGGAGGACCGCCCCGTCGAGATCACCACCTTCCGCAGCGATGGCGACTACTTGGACGGCCGGCGCCCCGAGTCGGTGCGGCTCGGCGTGGACCTCCTGGAGGACCTGTCGCGCCGGGACTTCACCATCAACGCCATGGCGCTCCCGGTGGGCGGCGGAGCCCTGGTGGATCCCTTCGGCGGCCAGGTGGATCTGGCGGCGAAGGTCATCCGGGCCGTGGGGGATCCCATGCTTCGCTTCGGCGAGGACGGCCTGCGGCCCCTCCGCGCCTGCCGGTTTGCTGCCCAGCTGGGTTTCGAGGTGGAGGCCGCCACCCTGGCGGCGATCCCCAGGCGGCTGGACGTTTCCCGGAAAGTCTCCGTGGAGCGGGTCTTCACGGAGATGGACAAGCTGCTGCGGGGCCTGGAACCGGCCCGCGGCCTGGACCTGCTGGCCCGCACAGGGCTGCTGGACCTGTGGCTGCCGGAACTGCGGTCCCTGATCGGCTGCGAGCAGAACCGCTATCACCGGCACGATGTGTGGATCCACACCCTGGAGGTGGCCGGGTTCGCGCCCCCGGAACCCGCCCTGCGCTGGGCCGCCCTCCTCCACGATGCCGGCAAGCCCGCGACCCGCATCACCGGGCCAGAAGGTGACGTGCATTTCTACGGCCACGAGGAGGCCTCCCTGGAGGTGGCCGAGGCGATCCTCGGGCGCCTGAAGGCCAGCCACGCGCTGCGCCAGGATGTCGCCGCCCTGATCCGCCACCACGGCATCCATCCTACGAAAGCCTGGGGCGACGCCGCCTGCCGCCGCTTCCTGCGCCGACTTGCCGACGACGGCCTGTCCCTGGCCCGGTGGGGCGCGTTCCGCCTGGCGGATCTCCAGGGCAAGGGTGTGGATGTGGACCAGAACCTGGCCGAGCATGGCGGCTGGATGGCTCGGCTCCAGGCCCTGGCCGCCACGACGCCGCCTCTGTCGGTGCGGGCGCTGGCCCTGGATGGCGCGGCCCTCATGGTCCTGGCGGGGCGGGGCGGGGGCCCCTGGCTTGGGGACCTGCAACGGCGCCTCCTGGAGGCGGTGATCGAGGACCCCGGGACCAACACGCCGGAACGGCTTGCCGAGTTGGCTCGGAAGGAACTGGGACAGGCATGAAAACGCCCGGCGGGTGCCGGGCGTTTTCATGGAGCAGGGCAGATCAGCCCGCGCCGCCGCCGCCGGCGACGGCGGGACGGTAGGTGAGGCTGGCCTTGATGAAGTCGCGGTTCATGCGCGCGATGTTCTCCATCTTGATGCCCTTGGGGCAGGCGATTTCACACTCGCCGTGGTTGGTGCAGGTGCCGAACTCCTCTGCGTCCATCTGGGCGACCATGTCGCGAACGCGGGTGTAGCGCTCGGGCTGGCCCTGGGGCAGCAGCGACAGCTGGCTGACCTTCGCCGACAGGAAGAGCATGGCGCTGGCGTTGGGGCAGGCGGCCACGCAGGCGCCGCACCCGATGCAGGCGGCGGCATCCATGGCGAGTTCGGCATTCTCCTTGGGAATGGGCAGGGCGTTGGCATCCTGGGCCGAACCCGTGGGCACGCTGACAAACCCTCCCGCGGCGATGATGCGATCCAGCGCGCCGCGATCCACCATCAGGTCCTTGAGCACCGGGAAGGCCTCGGCCCGCCAGGGCTCGAGGGTGATGCTCTCTCCATCCTTGAAGCTGCGCATGTGCAGCTGGCAGGTGGTGGTGCGCTCCTTCGGGCCATGGGGACGGCCGTTGATCACCATGCTGCAGGTGCCGCAGATGCCTTCGCGGCAGTCATGGTCGAAGGTGATCGGGTCCTCGCCCTTGCGGATGAGGCCTTCGTTGACGATGTCCAGCATTTCCAGGAAGGACATGTCGGGGCTGATGTTTTCGGCGGGGTACTCGACGAACTTGCCGTCGCAGGTCGCATTCTTCTGCCGCCACACGTGGAGGGTGAGATTGAGGTGCTTGGACATGGCTCAGATCCTCACTTGTAGTTGCGAGTGGCGAGGTGGAGGCTCTCGAAGGAAAGGGCCTCGGTATGGCGGACCGGTGCGTTTCCGTCACCCTTGTATTCCCATGCGGCGACGTGGCAGAAGTTCTCGTCGTCGCGAAGGGCTTCTCCGTCTCCGGTCTGCCATTCCTCTCGGAAGTGCGCGCCACAAGACTCTCTGCGATTGAGGGCATCGAGGCAGAGCAGCTCGCCGATCTCCAGGAAGTCCGCGACGCGGCCGGCCGTTTCGAGTGCCTGGTTGACCTCTTCGCCGGCCCCGGGGAGGCGCAGGTTGTGCCAGAACTCCTCGCGGATCTGGGGGATGAGCTCCAGGGCCTTCTTGAGGCCGGCTTCGGTGCGGCCCATGCCCGAGTACTCCCACATGACCTTGCCCAGCTCCCGGTGGAAATAATCCGGTGTCTGCTTGCCCTGGATGCTGAAGAGGCGGTTGATCTGCCCGGAGACAGATTGTTCCGTGGCCTTGACGACCGGGTCATCCACCTTGATGCGGCTGCCGGGCTTGATGGAGGCCAGGTAGCCGCCAATGGTGTAGGGGATGACGAAATAGCCATCGGCCAGGCCCTGCATGAGGGCCGAGGCCCCCAGGCGGTTGGCGCCGTGATCGGAGAAGTTCGCCTCACCCAGCACGAAGAGGCCGGGGATGGTGCTCATCAGGTTGTAGTCCACCCACAGGCCGCCCATGGTGTAGTGCGAGGCGGGGTAGATGCGCATGGGCGTTTTGTAGGGATTCTCATCCGTGATGCGCTCGTACATCTCGAAGAGGTTCCCGTAGCGCTCTTCGATCTTGTTCTGGCCGAGGCGCTTGATGGAGGCTTCGAAGTCGAGGTAGACGCCCCGGCCTGTGGCGCCGATGCCTCGGCCTTCATCGCAGGCCTGCTTGGCTGCGCGGCTGGAGATATCCCGGGGGGCCAGGTTGCCGTAGGAGGGGTACTTCCGCTCCAGATAGTAGTCGCGGTCCTCTTCAGGGATCTGGCTGGCGGGCTTGCCGCAGTCTTCTTTGCGCTTGGGCACCCAGATCCGGCCGTCATTACGCAGCGACTCGGACATGAGCGTCAGCTTGCTCTGGTGATCTCCGGTGACGGGAATGCAGGTGGGGTGGATCTGGGTGAAGCACGGGTTGGCGAAGGCCGCACCCTTCTTGTAGGCGCGCCAGATGGCGGTGCCGTTGCAGCCCTTGGCGTTGGTGGAGAGATAGAAGACGTTGCCGTAGCCGCCCGTGGCCAGGCAGACCGCGTCCGCGACGTGCGATTCCACCGCACCCGTGACCATGTTCCGGGTGACGATGCCCTTGGCGACGCCGTCCACCACGATCAGCTCCAGCATTTCGTGGCGGGGGAACATCTTCACGGCCCCGAGGCCGATCTGCCGCTCCAGAGCCTGGTACGCGCCGAGCAGGAGCTGCTGCCCCGTTTGCCCGCGGGCGTAGAACGTGCGGCTCACCTGGGCACCGCCGAAGGAGCGGTTGTCCAGCAGTCCGCCGTACTCGCGGGCGAAGGGCACGCCCTGGGCCACGCACTGGTCGATGATGTTGTTGCTGACTTCGGCCAGGCGGTGCACGTTGGCCTCGCGGGCGCGGAAGTCGCCGCCCTTGACCGTATCGTAGAAGAGGCGGCGGACGCTGTCGCCGTCGTTGTGGTAGTTCTTGGCCGCGTTGATGCCGCCCTGGGCCGCGATGGAGTGGGCGCGGCGGGGGCTGTCCTGGTAGCAGAAGCACTCCACCTCGTAGCCGAGCTCGGCCATGGAAGCCGCGGCGGCGCCGCCGGCCAGGCCAGAACCTACGACGAGGACTTTGTACTTGCGCTTGTTGGCCGGATTCACGAGCTTGAGATCAAACTTGTGCTTCTCCCACTTGTTCTCGATCGGGCCGTCTGGGATTCGGGAATTGAGTTCCATGGATGGCGCTCCTTCGGATCAGCGGATGAAGCCAGTGAGGACGGCGAGGGGGTAGGTGATGTTCACGCCCACCACAAGCACGGTCAGCCCCGTGGCGAAGTTGCGCCGCAGGCTGTCGTAGCGGGGATGGGACAGGCCGAGGGTCTGGGTGACGCTCCAGACGCCGTGCCACATGTGCAGGCCGAGGCAGAGCTGGGCCACGATGTAGAACCCTGCGGCAGCGGGCACCTTGAAGCCGTTCACGAAGTTCGCGTACGGATTGGCATGGTCGAAGTTGGGATGCGCGTTGCCGATGGTCAGGTGCATCAGGTGGTAGACGATGAACGCGGCCAGGATGACGCCGCTCCAGCGCATGGTGCGCGAGGCCCAGGTGGAGGCCACGTTCTGCTGGGCGCGGTAGCCCACGGGGCGGGCGGCGCGGTTGTCCAGCGTGAGGGTCACGGCGGACCAGATATGCAGGCCCGTGGCGGCCAGCAGGACGGCGCGGAAGATCCAGATGCCGCCGCCATGCAGCATTGAGTGCAGGAACTTGGCGTAGGCGTTGAAGGTCTCGGCGCCCATGTAGGCCTGGGTGTTCCCGATCATGTGGACGGTGACGAACCCGAAGAGGATGATGCCGGTTCCGGCCATCACGACCTTTCGGCCGACCGAGGACGCCATGAAGCCGTGGCCGCGTGCTTCCGCGCCCGCGATGCTCTGTTCAGCGACGGACATAGGTGGACTCCTTGAAGAGGGCGAATAAAAAGAACAGGGGTCCCAGGTGGGGCGGGGGACCGGCGTCATAGAGCAGGGTCATATGGGACCGATTATCTTCCTCGAGGGCAAGAATCCCAAGCCCCTTGCCGCTGACCTCCGTCACAGTGCGGATCGGTTCCCAGCAGGCTGGCAGTTGTCCAGTCCGTCGGTCTTGCGGCACCCAGCCACCGTACGGTAGAGTCACACACGATCCAAGTATGATCTTTGGTGGCGTGCCCCCGGGTGGGGCTTGTGTTGCATGTGCACAGGCCATCTTCAGTCCAGTGGATCTCCCCCCGCTTTCCATCACCAAGCCCCCCTTTTATGAATCCATCTGGAGGAAACCCATGGAGACGCTGAAACGCCTGCTTGGCTCTCTGGCGCCAACCCGCCTGCTGAACGGGAGGCTGACGCTGCTTCTCGCCTTCCTGCTGGCCTCCCCGGTGTTCGCCGGCGGCGAGGCCGAGCTGAAGATCCCCTCCCTCAAGGAGCAGATCTTCCTGGGGACCACGGGCCACAACCTGCTGCTCATCGGCCTGGTCATCTGCCTGCTTGGCATCGCCTTCGGTCTGGTGCAGTACGGCCAGATCCGCGACCTGCCCGTGCACAAGTCCATGCTGGAGATCTCGGAGCTGATCTACGAGACCTGCAAGACCTACCTGGTCACGCAGATCAAGTTCATCTCCCTCCTCTGGGCCTTCATCGCGGTCATCATCGTCGCCTACTTCAAGTTCCTGGCGCACACGCCCATGGGCTGGGGCCAGGTGATCGTCATCCTGCTCTTCTCGATCATCGGCATCCTGGGCTCAGTGGCGGTGGCCTGGTTCGGCATCCGCATCAACACCTTCGCCAATTCCCGCACGGCCTTCGCCAGCCTCAGCGGCAAGCCCTACCCGACCATGGACATCCCCCTCAAGGCCGGCATGTCCATCGGCATGCTGCTCATCTCGGTGGAGCTGGTGCTCATGCTCGGCATCCTGCTCTTCATCCCCGGTGACGCGGCCGGCCCCTGCTTCATCGGCTTCGCCATCGGCGAGTCCCTCGGCGCTGCGGCCCTCCGCATCGCCGGCGGCATCTTCACGAAGATCGCCGACATCGGCTCCGACCTCATGAAGATCGTCTTCAAGATCAAGGAAGACGATGCCCGCAACCCCGGCGTCATCGCCGACTGCGTGGGCGACAACGCGGGCGATTCCGTGGGCCCCACGGCCGACGGCTTCGAAACCTATGGCGTCACCGGCGTCGCGCTCATCACCTTCATCCTGCTGGCGGTCCCCCAGCCCACGGTCCAGGTGGCCCTGCTGGTGTGGATCTTCGTCATGCGCGTGGGCATGATCGTGACCTCCGCCGTCTCCTACTGGATCAATGGCATGTGGTCGAAGGCCAAGTTCGGAACGGCCTCCAAGTTCGACTTCGAGACGCCACTCACCACCCTGGTGTGGCTGACCTCCATCGTCTCCATCGTGATGACCTACGTGCTGTCCCGGGCCCTCATCGGCAACCTGGGTGACGGCATGTGGTGGAAGCTCTCCACCATCATCACCTGCGGCACCCTGGCGGGCGCGCTCATCCCCGAGCTGGTCAAGGCCTTCACCTCCACCAATTCCGGTCACGTCCGTGAGGTGGTGACGGCCTCCAAGGAAGGCGGCGCCTCCCTCAACATCATTTCCGGCATCGTGGCGGGCTACTTCTCCGCCTACTGGATGGGCCTCACCATCGTCGCCCTCATGGGCGCCGCCTACTGGGTCTCCCTGGGCATCCCGGCGCTGGTCATGGCCGGTACCGCGGCGCCCATCTTCGCCTTCGGCCTGGTGGCCTTCGGCTTCCTGGGCATGGGTCCCGTCACCATCGCGGTCGACTCCTACGGCCCCGTGACCGACAACGCCCAGTCCGTCTACGAGCTCTCCACCATCGAGACCATCCCCGGCATTGAGGCGGAGATCCAGAAGGACTTCGGCTTCAAGCCCGACTTCGAGAACGGCAAGATGTACCTCGAAGAAAACGATGGCGCCGGCAACACCTTCAAAGCCACCGCCAAGCCCGTGCTCATCGGCACCGCGGTCGTGGGCGCCACCACCCTGATCTTCTCGATCATCCAGGTGCTCAACGGCAAGTTCGGCGTGGAGAACGTCTTCCGGGGCCTCTCCATCATCAACCCGCTGTTCCTGCTGGGCCTGATCACCGGCGGCGCGGTCATCTTCTGGTTCTCCGGCGCCGCCTGCCAGGCGGTGGCCACGGGCGCCTACCGGGCCGTGGAGTTCATCAAGCAGAACATCAACCTGGATTCGGGCGCCGAGAAGGCCTCGGTGGAGGACTCCAAGAAGGTCGTGGAGATCTGCACCCAGTACGCCCAGAAGGGCATGTTCAACATCTTCCTGGCGGTCTTCTTCTCCACCCTGGCTTTCGCCTGCGTGAACCACTACTTCTTCATCGGCTACCTGATCTCCATCGCCGTTTTCGGCCTCTACCAGGCCATCTTCATGGCCAACGCCGGCGGCGCCTGGGACAACGCGAAGAAGCTCGTGGAGACCGAGCTGAAGGCCAAGGGCACGGCGCTCCACGATGCCTGCGTCGTGGGCGACACCGTGGGCGACCCCTTCAAGGACACCTCTTCGGTGGCCATGAACCCGGTCATCAAGTTCACGACCCTCTTCGGCCTCCTGGCCGTGGAGCTGGCCATCGAGCTGAACCCCGCCACCGCTCACATCGCGGCCCTGGTGTTCTTCCTCATCTCCACGGTCTTCATCTGGCGCTCCTTCTATGGGATGCGCATCCCCACCATGGAAACCAAGTAGGATTCCAGCCCTACCTGACAAAGATTTAACGGACGGGCCCCTCAACCGAGGGGCCCGTTCTTTCGTGGTACGTTGGACACCATGTCCCACAGGAGCCTGCCATGTCCTCCCGTTCCCTCCGCCTTGCGGGCCTGGCGGCCCTGGTGAGCGCCGCCATGGGTCTGGCCGCCCAGGGGCCCGTCCCCCCCACTGCCAAGCAGATCGAGCACCTCTCCATCTGGCACGGCGAGAAGGTCAACGATCCCTGGTTCTGGCTGCGGGAGAAGGGGCATCCCGAGGTCGTCGGCTACCTGAACGCCGAGAACGCCTATACCGAGGCGGTGACCTCGGGGCTGAAGCCCTTTTCCGAGGCCCTCTACAAGGAGATGTTGGGACGCATCAAGCAGACGGACCTGAGCGTCCCCACCCGCCGGGGCGGCTACTACTACTATTCCCGCACCGAGGAGGGGAAGCAGTACCCCATCCAGTGTCGCCGGAAGGCAGGGAAGGGCCATGCCTACGACGAGAAGGCCCCCGAGCAGGTCCTCCTGGATCAGAACGAGCTGGCCAAGGGGCTGAAGTACCTGGGCGTGGGCAGCTTCTCCGTCAGCAACGACGACCGCACCCTCCTCTTCAGCACCGACACCACCGGGTTCCGCCAGTACAAGCTCTTCACCAAGGACCTCGCCACCGGCCGCGTCACCGGCCCTCTGGCCGAGCGGGTCACCTCCGTGGCGTGGGCCGCGGACAACCGCCATGTCTTCTTCGTGACCGAGGACGATGTCACCAAGCGCTCCAACCAGCTCTGGCGGCTCGACCTGAAGGCCGGGAAGCCCGAGCTGGTCTTCGAAGAAAAGGACGAGCTCTACCGCATGGATGTGACTCGCACCAAGGATCGCCAGTTCATCGTCGTGGCGTGCCAGTCCACAGACACCTGGGAGTGCCGCTACCTGGCCGCCGCCCAGCCGGCGGGCGCGTTCAAGGTCCTCCTGCCCCGGGAGAAGGGCCACAAGTACGACGTGGAGCATCGGGAGGGCACCTTCTACATCCGCACCAACAAGGATGCGAAGAACTTCCGCCTGGTGACCGCCCCGGTGGCCACCCCGGATCCCGGGCACTGGACCTCGCTCATCCCCCACCGGGCCGATGTCCTCCTCGAGCGGGTGGATCCCTTCCAGAAGTACCTCGTCGTGGCGGAGAAGCGTCAGGCGCTCTCCCGTTTCCGCATCCTGGACTTCAAGACCGGCGCCTGGAAGGAGGTGGCCTTTCCTGAGAGCGTCTACGCGGCTTTCCCCGGTGGCACGCCCGAGTTCACTTCCAAGGCCTTCCGTTTCGCCTACCAGTCCATGGTCACGCCGCCCAGCGTCTACGACTGCGACATGGCCACCGGCAAGCAGACCCTGCTGAAGGAGACGGAAGTCCTCGGCGGCTACGACAAGAGCCAGTACGTGACCGAGCGGCTGTGGGCGCCGGCCCGGGATGGCGTGAAGGTGCCGCTCTCGGTGGTCTACAAGAAGGGCGTCAAGCGGGACGGCACCGCGCCCGTCTTCCTCTACGCCTATGGCTCCTACGGCATCGGGATGGCGCCGACCTTCAACATCCCGCGCCTCAGCCTGCTGGACCGGGGCGTGGTCTACGTCCTGGCCCACATCCGCGGGGGCAACGAGATGGGGGAGGGCTGGCACGACGACGGCATGCTCATGACGAAGATGAACACCTTCACCGATTTCATTGATTCCGCCGAATTCCTGGTGAAGGAGAAGTGGACCGCCAAGGACCGCCTGGTCATCGAGGGCGGCAGCGCCGGTGGCCTGCTCATGGGCGCCGTCACGAACCTGAGGCCCGACCTGTTCAAGGCCGTCCACAGCGCCGTGCCCTTCGTGGACGTGATGAACACGATGATGGACGCCAGCCTGCCCCTCACCGTGGGCGAGTACCTCGAATGGGGCAATCCCAACGAGAAGGCGGCCTTCGACTACATGCGGCGCTACAGCCCCTACGACAACCTCCAGAAGAAGGCCTACCCTTCGATCCTGGTCACCACCAGCTACAACGACAGCCAGGTGATGTACTGGGAACCCGCGAAATACGTGGCCAAGCTCCGCACCCTCAAGACCGATTCCAATCCCCTCCTGCTCCGGATCAAGATGGATCCGGCGGGCCACGGCGGCGCCTCGGGCCGCTATGACGCCCTGAAGGACCGGGCCTTCGAGATCGCCTGGATCCTCGATCAGGTGGGCATCACCAAGTAGCTGCAACACGGCAGGGGGCGCGAAGGCGCCCCCTGCGGTTGAAGGAGGTGGATCATGGCCGTTTCTCCCGTACCCGAGGGCTACCGCATGGTCACCCCCTACCTGGTGGTCGCCGACGGGGAGGGGCTCCTGGCCTTTCTCCGGTCGGCCTTCCAGGCGGAGGTGGTGAGCCGCTCGTTGCGCGCCGACGGATCCATCGCCAACGCGGAAGTTCGCATCGGGGATTCCATGGTGATGCTGGCCGAGGCGCGGGAGCCCTGGACGCCCATGCCGACCGGCTTCTACCTCTACGTACCCGACACCGATGCGGTCTACCGCGCTGCCCTGGCGGCGGGCGGCAGCTCCCTCCTGGAGCCTTCGGACCAGTTCTATGGCGACCGCAACGCCGGCGTGCAGGATCCCTGGGGCAACAACTGGTGGATCGCCACGCACATCGAGGATGTGGACGAGGCCGAGATCCAGCGGCGCCTGGCGGCCCGAGGTTGAGTCCCAGGGGGTAAACGGGGACAATGGACAAGCGCGGCGAACCGCCGCGCTTGTCATGTCTGGAACCTCATGTCCCTCTCCGAAGAAATCCAGCGGCGGCGCACTTTCGCCATCATCAGCCACCCGGACGCCGGCAAGACCACGCTGACCGAGAAGCTGCTGCTCTACGGTGGTGCCATCGACCGGGCCGGCTCCGTGAAGGCCCGGGAGGGCGGCGCGGCGGCCCATTCGGACTGGATGAGCATCGAGCAGGAGCGCGGCATCAGCGTCACCTCCGCCGCCATGCAGTTCGAGTACCAGGGCCGGGCCATCAACCTGCTGGACACCCCGGGCCACCAGGATTTCAGCGAGGACACCTACCGGGCCCTCACGGCCGCCGACGCCGTGGTGATGCTGCTGGACTGCGCGAAGGGCGTGGAGGAGCAGACCAAGAAGCTCTTCCGCGTGGCCCGGGAGCGCCGGCTGCCCATCTTCACCTTCGTCAACAAGCTGGATCGCCCCGGCCGCGAGCCCGTGGAGCTCATTGACGAAGTGGAAGAGCTCTTCGGTCTCCACGCCGTGCCCATGACCTGGCCCATCGGTTCGGGCACCGACTTCAAGGGCGTCTACGTGCGGGCCACGGGCCAGATCCAGGTCTTCGAGCGGGCCAAGGCCGGCCGCAAGGCCCGGGTGGCCGGGCAGGGCGGGCTGGACGATCCCGAGATCGCCGCGTTGCTCACCCCCGCCGAGCTGCAGCAGCTCAAGGACGACGTGGACCTCATGGACCACGTGCTGCCCGCCTTCGACCGGGAAGCCTTCCTGCGGGGCGAGCAGTCGCCCATGTTCTTCGGCTCGGCCGTGAACAACTTCGGCGTGGCCGAGTTCCTGGAGGAATTCCTGGACCTGGCTCCGGCCCCGGGCGCGCGCCCCCTCATGAACGGCGGGGACATCTCGCCCGAGCAGCCCTTCACGGCCTTCGTGTTCAAGGTGCAGGCCAACATGAACAAGGCCCACCGCGACCGCGTGGCCTTCGCCCGCATCGTCTCCGGCCGCTTCGAGCGCGGCATGGACGCCCTGCACGTGCGCGAGAAGAAATCCATCAAGCTCAACTACCCCCACATGTTCTTCGGCCGCGAGCGGCAGATCGTGGACGAGGCCTATCCCGGCGACATCCTGGGCCTCATCAACCCGGGCCTCTTCCGCATCGGCGACGTGCTGAGCGCCCAGGGCGCCGTCGAGTTCCACGCCGTGCCACGCTTCTCCCCCGAGCAGTTCGCCTCCGTGCGCCTCGCCGACCCCGGCGCCCGCAAGGGCTTCCTGAAGGGCCTGGGCCAGATCGCCGAAGAGGGCGTGGTGCAGGTGTTTTGGCCCAAGGGCGGCGCGCCCCTGCCCATCCTGGGCGCCATCGGCCGCCTGCAGTTCGAGGTGCTCCAGCACCGCCTCAAGGAGGAATACGCCTGCCCGGTGCTGCTGGAACCCCGGGGCTTCCAGATGGCCCGCTGGATTCAGGGCGGCTGGCCCGAGCCCAGCAAGTTTTGGGGCGAGTTGGTGGAAGATACGGAGGGCAATCCCGCCATCCTGTTCGAGAACGACTGGCAGCGGCGCACGACGGCGGAGAAATGCCCGGGACTGACCTTCCTGGAACATCCCCCCAAATGAAAAACGGCGCCTCGGCGCCGTTTTTCATGGAACCGCAGTCGAAGCTACTTCGCGTTCTTGAACATGTCCATGACGGTGCGGAGCAGCTGAATGGCTTCGGCCTTGGGGCGCTGGAAGGCGTTGCGGCCCATGATGCTGCCGAAGGCGCCGCCGGCAGCCAGCTCGGCCACTTCCTTGAGCACGTCCTCGGTGCCCTTGGCTTCGCCGCCGCTGAAGATCACGATGCGGCGCCCGTTGAAGGCGCTGCGCACCACTTCCCGCACGCGGTCGGCCAGCGTCTCGATGACGATGCCGTTCTTCTCGAAGGCCGCGGCGGCCTCCTTCACTTCCAGGTGCTTCTTGGGCGGCTTCACCTTGATGATGTGGGCGCCCAGCTGAGCCGCGATCTGCGCCGCGTAGGCCGCCACGTCCACGGCGGTCTCGCCGTCCTTGCTGAGGCCCGCGCCACGGGGGTAGGACCACACGACGGTGGGCAGGCCCACGGCCTTGGCCTCGAGGATCAGCTCGCGCAGGTTCTCGTACTGCTCGTTGCGGGCGCCGCTGCCGGGGTAGATGGTGTAGCCGATGGCGGCGCAGCCCAGGCGCAGGGCGTCTTCCACGCTGCCGGTGATGGCGCTGCAGGGCTCGATGCCCTTGCTGAGGCAGTCGCTGTTGTTGAGCTTGAGGATGAGGGGGATGTCACCGGCGTAGTCGGAGGCCACATGCTCGATGAAGCCCAGGGGCGCGGCGTAGGCGTTGCAGCCGGCCTCGATGGCCAGCTCCACGTGGTAGCGGGGATCGTAGCCCGCCGGGTTGGGGGCGAAGCTGCGGGCGGGACCGTGCTCGAAGCCCTGATCCACGGGCAGGATCACGAACTTGCCGGTGCCCGCCAGGCGGCCCGAATTCATCAGCCGGGCCAGGTTGGCCTTCACGCCCGGGTTCTCCGAGCTGTACCAGGACAGGATCTCGCGCACTTTGGCCGTGGCCATGTCGAACCTCCTAGAGATAAACGGTTTATCTTACACGGGATGGAAGGATGAGACGGGATCAGGCCTTGGCATAGTCGTAGAAGCCGCGGCCGCTCTTCTTGCCGAGCCAGCCGGCATCCACGTATTTGATGAGCAGGGGGCAGGGGCGGTACTTGGGATCGCCCAGGCCCTCGTGCAGCACGTTGAGGATGAATAGGCAGGTGTCCAGGCCGATGAAGTCGGCGAGGGTGAGCGGGCCCATGGGATGGTTCATGCCCAGCTTCATGATCCCGTCGATGCTCTCGACCGTGGCCACGCCCTCATACAGTGCGTAGATGGCCTCGTTGATCATGGGGAGCAGCACGCGGTTGCTCACGAAGCCCGGGAAGTCGTTGCAGGCGATGGGTGTCTTGCCGAGCTTCTTGGAGAGTTCCATGACGGCGTCGAAGGTGGCGTCGCCGGTGGCCAGGCCGCGGATGACCTCGATGAGCTGCATGACCGGTACGGGGTTCATGAAGTGCATGCCGATGAAGGCTTCGGGGCGCTTGGTGACCGCCGCCAGCTTGGTGATGGAGATGCTACTGGTGTTGGAGGCCAGGATGGCGCCCGGCTTGCACACGGCGTCCAGCGTTTCGAAGATCTGCTTCTTGACCTCCCACTTCTCGGTGGCGGCCTCGATGACGATGTCGCAGGCGGCCAGATCCTCGAGCTTGGTGGTGGTGCGAATGCGGGCGAGGGTGGCGGCCTTCTCCTCGGCGCTCATCTTCCCCTTGTCCACGCCCCGCTGCAGGTTCTTGTCGATGGTGGCCACGCCCTTGGCGGCGAAGGCCTCGCTGATGTCCTGCATCCGCACGTCGAAGCCTGCCTGGGCGAAGACGTGGGCGATGCCGTTGCCCATCTGGCCGGCGCCGATGACACCGATGGTCTGGATGCTCATGGGGGGTCCTCCAACCCTCAAGCTTACCCTCGGAATCCAGAGAAGGGCGTCACCAGCTGGCGAGGAGGGCCGGCAGGTCCCGGATGGAGTCGAGCACCGGGAAGGGGGAGTCTGCCGGGGCTTCCACCACCTCATGGGCCCAGGTCAGGTGGTAGGGAATGTGGATGGCCTGGGCGCCCAGGGCCAGCACGGGCAGAATGTCCGACTTCACGGAATTGCCCACCATGGCGAAGGCGGCGGCCGGGATTCCATGGCGCTGGAGGATCGCGGCGTAGGTGGCCTCGTCCTTCTCGGAGACGATCTCCACCGCCGCGAAATGGACGCCCAGCCCGGATCTCGCCAGCTTGGTCTCCTGGTCGAAGAGGTCGCCTTTGGTGATGAGCATGAGGCGGTACTCCCCGGCCAGGGCCTGCAGCACGTCGGCCACGCCGGGCAGGGGCTCCACGGGCTTGTCCAGCATGGCCTTGCCCAGGTCGAGCACTTGCTGCACGCCCGCGCCGTCGAGGCGATGTTCCGTGAGCTGCAGGGCGGTCTCGATCATGGAGAGGGTGAAGCCCTTGATGCCGTAGCCGTAGCGGCCCAGGTTGCGCATCTCGGTGTCATGGAGGCGGGCGTCGATCCAGGCGTCGTCGTGGAAGGGGCGCAGCAGGGCCCGGAAGGCCTCCTGGGTCTCGGCGTAGTGGGTCTCGTTGTGCCAGAGGGTGTCGTCGGCGTCGAAGGCGAGGGTATGGAGCATGGAGATCCCGGGAGGAAAACACCCAGCCTACTGTGCCTCGCCTGAAATACACGGGTCATTCAATGTGGCTGGCGAGGCACACTTCCATCGGGGCATGGGCGCAGACGCGCCCATGCTGTCACCCCTCTGGGGGCACTGCCGTGCCCCCAGACCCCCCGCCACGTGGTGCCCTCAAAGGTTCTGAATGCACCAGCTATTTCGAGCGGGCACCACTACAATGGACGATTCCCGAGGATCCCATGGCCGCTTCCAAGACCCGCATCGACTGGGCCCTGTTCCTGCTCCGCCTCGCCGTGGGCGGCATGGCCGTGGTGCAGGGTTTCGAGGTGCTCCGTCGCGCCCACGGCGCCATCACCATGGCCCACGCCGCCACCTGGGGCCTGGCCCTGGGCGAGATGATCTGCGGCGCCCTGATCCTCCTGGGACTCTGGGTGCCCCTGGCGGGTGGCCTCCTGGTGGCCGTGCTGGGGTGGCCCCTGGTGCACAGCTGGCTCCACGGCACCGGCCCCCTCGCCAACCTGGCCGGCCTCTTCCGACTGCTGGTGGGGCTGGCCTGCGCGGTGGGCGGCGGCGGCAAGTGGGCCCTGGACCGCTAGGCGTCCGCCCATGCTGCGGCCGCCCCATCCCCTGATCTACGCCTTCGACGCCGAGTGGGTGCCCGATCCCCCCACGGGCCGGCGGGTGCTGGACCTGCCCGCGGACATGCCCGACGAGGAGGTGCTCGCCCGCATGTGGGCTCACGGCGGCGCCACGGAGGCGGACCCCCGACCCTACCTCAAGACCGTGCTCTGCCGGATCGTGTCCATCGCGGCGGTGATCCGCACCGTGAAGCATGGAGAGGTGCAGCACAAGCTCTTCGCGCTGCCGGACGGGCCCGAGGCCCTGCCCGAGGGCGAGCTGCTCCGGCGTTTTCTGCTGGCCCTCGGTGACCGGAAGCCCCAGTTGGTGGGCTTCAACTCCCGGGATGCGGACCTCCCCATTCTGGTGCAGCGGGCCATGGTCCACCGGCTTTCGATTCCGGGCCTGGGCCGTAGCGCGGAGAAGTGGGCCCCGGGCGATTTCTTCGACCGCTACGGGAACCAGCACATCGACCTCCGGGAGATCACCGGCGCCTGGGGGAAGGCGTCCTCCACGCTGCACGAGCTGGCCACGGCCTGCGGCATCCCCGGAAAGCTGGGCACCGACGGCAAAAGCGTCATCGAGCTCTGGCGGGCCGGGGACATCGCCGGCATCGTGCGCTACAACCAGTTCGATGCGCTGACCACGTTCCTGGTGTGGCTGCGGGCCATGACCCTGTCGGGACACCTCACCCCGGAGCAGATGGAATCCGAGGAGGCCCAGATCCGCGCCCTGATCAGGCAGAAGGCCGTGGCCGATCCCGGCTTCGAGGTGTTCCTGGAGGGCTGGACGCGGCTCGGCTGAGCGATTCCGGTTGATCCGGCCCCCGAGGGGGCTAGACTGGGCGCGACTTTCATCAAAAGCTCGGTTCTTCCCAAGGGAGGGGTTGTGAACAAGCGGCTTGTTGCGGAATTTTTTGGAACGCTATGGTTGGTGCTCGGCGGCTGCGGCAGTGCGGTGCTGGCCGCCGGCTTCCCCGGGGTGGGCATCGGCCTGCACGGCGTCAGCCTCGCCTTCGGCCTGACGGTGCTCACCATGGCCTTCGCCATCGGGCCCGTCTCCGGCTGCCATCTCAACCCCGCCGTGACCTTGGGCTTGGCGGTGGGCGGGCGCTTCCCCTTCAAGGACGTGGTGGGCTACTGGTTCGCCCAGGTGCTGGGGGCCGTGGCCGCCTCGGCCATCCTCTACGTCATCGCCACGGGGAACGGCGCGGCCATCGGCGGCTTCGCGGCCAACGGCTACGCGGAGCACTCCCCGGGCCGCTACGGCCTCGGCACCGCCTTCCTCACGGAAGTGGTGATGACCTTCTTCTTCCTGATGGTGATCCTGGGCAGCACCGCGAAAAAGGCGGCGCCGGGCTTCGCGCCCATCGCCATCGGCCTCTGCCTGACGCTCATCCACCTCATCAGCATCCCCGTCACCAACACCTCCGTGAACCCGGCCCGCAGCACGGGGCCGGCCCTCTTTGTGGGCGGGTGGGCCCTCTCCCAGCTCTGGCTCTTCTGGGTGGCGCCCCTGATCGGCGCGGTCCTGGCCGGGTTCGTTTTTCCGAAGCTGGAGGAATAGCTCGACTTCGACTGAGATAAAGATCACCGCCAAGACGCCAAGGCGCCAAGAACTGCAAAGGCAGAGCTGCTGTTTTCCTGGTGTCTTGGCGGTGAGATCTTTTTGATGGATGGTGCCAATCCTCGCCGGTTTTGGCATGGCTTGAGCAGACCCCTGAATGGGCCGATAGACTGTTGACCCGAGGAGCCGCCATGACCCAGGAGATCCGACCCGAGGACCTCATCGTCACCGAGCAGGACGGCACCCGCCGCATCAACCACGACGTGATCGAAAGCTACGGCCTGTTCAACCTGCCGCGCGCCACCATGCGCCAGGCCCTGATGGTCTACTACGACAACGCCTCCCGCCAGGGCCGTGGCCCGGCCCAGGTGGTGCGCACCTTCATCACCCTCGCCAGCTCCATCACCCGCTTCCCGCGCCAGGTCGCCATCAACTTCACCCGGGGCGTCGCCTACCGCCGGAACATGCGGATGTTGAGGCGCTTCAGCCGCTGAAGGCGGCTGACGGGTCGTGGAGCACGCGGCTGAATGCCGCGTGCGGAGCGGGGCCCCGTGCGCCGAGAATGCGCTTCAGCCGTTCGTGGCCTGGTCGAGGGATGATCAGAGCGTCCGGAGGATCCGCTCGATGCCCGTGGCCTTCCGGCCATCGGTGGTGACCAGCACGGCGT
>Ga0316605_10000619_pt1 | contig 23807 bp, 23 predicted proteins | sample OWC_soil_day20_n_FD_207666 | JGI IMG/M metagenome (GOLD analysis project Ga0316605, IMG submission 207666) | Wetland soil microbial communities from Old Woman Creek delta, Ohio, United States - OWC_soil_day20_noCT | ecosystem: Environmental > Terrestrial > Soil > Wetlands | place: USA: Ohio...
CCTGGTCAGCACCGAGGCCTACGCCAAGGCCCACGGCCTGCCCATCCAAGCCCGGATCCTGGGCACGGCCACCGCAGGCCTGGCCCCCGAGTGGGTGCTCATGGCCCCGGTGGAGGCCATCCGCAAGCTCCTGTCCGAGATCGGCTGGGCCACGGGCGACGTGGACCTCTGGGAGATCAACGAGGCCTTCGCCGTGCAGCTGGTGGCCACCATGAACGAGCTGAAGCTGTCCGCCGACCGCATCAACGTGCACGGCGGGGCCGTCGCACTGGGCCACCCCATCGGAGCCAGCGGCGCGCGGGTCATGGCCACCCTCCTGCACGCCCTGGAACGCCAGGGCAAGCAGCGGGGCGTGGCGGCCCTCTGCCTCGGTGGCGGCAACGCCATCGCCATGGCGGTGGAGCGGGTCTAGCGCCATGTCCGGGAGACAAAGGAAGGGCCCGGTCAAACCGGGCCCTTCCTTTGTTGGCGGATCGCCAGACTAGAAGTTGTAACGCAGCTGGCCGGCGAAGATCATGATGGCCGCCTTGATGGTGCCGTTCAGGCTGCCGCGGGTCGCGTTGTTGTCCGTGGGCGACGTGCCGGCAGAGAGGTTCACCTTGCCATCGGCGATGAAGATGCGCGTGAACCCGAAGTCCATGGAGATCTTCTTGGAATGGGTGTAGGTGGCGCCCAGGGAGATCCACTTGCGGTCGTTGTCGGGGATGCGGGGCGTGCGATGGGTGTCGTCCACCGCGCCCTGATCGAAGGCCACGCCGGCGCGGACGGCCCATTCCTGGTTCAGCTTCCAGGTGCCGCCGACGGAGTAGTACCAGGTGTCCTTCCAGTTCTCGTCGGTCACGGAATCGGCCGCGGTGGGCGTGCCGGTCTCGAACTTCACCCGGAGTTCCTTGAAGCGCGACCAGGTGGACAGCGCGGCCTCGCCCTGGAGGGAGAAGGTGTCGCTGACGATGTAGTTCACGCCCAGGGAGGAGGTGGCGGGCAGGTTCAGCTCGGCGCTGCCCTTGCCATTCTTGTAGCCCTTGGCCTGCAGGCCCGCGAGGCCCGCCGCCGGCAGGGCGGAGGGGAACTCGAAGGTGGCGTCGCCCTTCAGGGTCATGTCCATGGCGCCCTGGTGGGCCAGGCCGATGCGCAGGGCCTGGGTGGGTTCCCAGATCAGGCCCGCCTTGAAGCCGTAGCCCCAGCCGTCGCCCTTCAGGCCGGCCTTGCCGTCATAGCCCCCGGGGACGCCGCCGATGGCCGCGCCGAACCCGCTGGTCGCCAGGGTGAGGGCCGTGCCCCAGTCCACGCCGTTGGTCAGCTCGGCATCGGCCTTCCGGGCCACGAAGGCCACGCCGGCGGAGAACTTCGGGCTGAACCGGTAGGAGATGCTCGGCGCGAGGTCGATGGTCTTCAGGTCGGACTTCAGGCCGTGATAGCGGCCGATCCAGTTGCCGTCGTATTCGGTGGTCAGGCCGAAGGGCACGTTGATGGAGAAGCCGACCTTCAGATCTCGGCTCAGGCTGTACATCAGGTTCACTTCGGGCAGCACCGCGGAGATGGCGGCGTTCTTGTGGGTGGGCGACCCCGAGATGGGCAGCGAGGAGGGGCTCTGCGGGCCGGGCAGCACCAGCAGCACGGGGGTGCGGGAGGCGCTGCCATCCGAGAACTTGGCGCTCAGGCCGATGTAGCTGCCGCCGATCACGAACTGGTTGTCGGAGTACAGGCTCATGGCCGCGGGGTTGAAGAACATCGAGCTGATGTCGCTGCCCCCGGCGCTGACGCCGGCGAAGGCGTTGCCCTGGCTGCTGGGGCTCTGTTCACGGAGCTGGAAGCCGCTCGCCTGGGCCTGGGGGGCGAAGGCCCCGGCGGCGACGAGGGCGAGGGCGGTGAGGGTGAGGCGTGAACGATGGCTCATAGGGGCAGAGCTCCTGACCCGGTGTCCCGGGGTGAGTGGCTGTCGCCAGCCGATTCCGTAGGGAGAAGATGGACCACAATACCAAAACGTCACCGTCCTGCAACCACTCCCGCAGGGCCGGAACCGGAGCCCCGTTTCGCGATCTACAGATCGTCAACCATGCGCGGCCGCAGGGCCTCCCTGAGGCGACGCCCCCCGGCGAGTTCGCCCACCAGGGCCGACCCGATCACCGGCGTGGCGCCCAGGTTCCGCACGGCCGCAAGGCTCCCGGGGTCCGACAGCCCGAACCCCACGGCCAGCGGCCGCGCCGTGAGGGCGCGCAGCTCGGATACCCGGCGGGCCACGGGCACCAGGTCCGTATCCTGCCCCGTGCCGGTGACGCCGAGGCGGGCCACCACGTAGGCGAAGCGCTGGGCGAAGGGAAAGGTCGGCCCAGGATCCGGACGCTCCGCCAGCAGGCGGCGGGCCCGTTCCGTCGAGGTCGTCGGCGCCAGCAACGGCACCATGGGGTATCCGGCTGCGCGCAGCCCGGCCTCCAATTCGGATTCCTCGCCGAAGGGCAGGTCCACCACCAGCAGCGCCTTCACGGGCGTGGGCCCCAGCAGCGCGATGAGGCGATCCGCCCCCAGCTGCAGGAGTGGATTCAGGTAGGTGAAGAGGATGAGGTCGGGGCTGGCCGTGAGGCCCGCGAGGGCCTCCAGCACCCGCAGCGGCGTGGCACCCCCGGCGATGGCGCGGTGCGCCGCCGCCTGCAGCACCGGGCCGTCGGCGATGGGATCCGAATGGGGCAGGCCCAGTTCCAGCGCGGCCAAGCCGAGGGCCTTGGCCTCGGCGAGCAGACCCGGGAGCGCGGCCAGGGAGGGATCGCCGGCCATGATGAAGGGAAGGAGCGGATTCACGTTCATCTCAGATCCCCAGGCGCGACTGGTAGGTGGACAGGTCCTTGTCGCCGCGGCCGCTGAGGCCCAGCAGGACCGTGGCGACGCCCTCGGCGGCCAGGGCCGGCAGCAGCGCCAGGGCGTGGCTGCTCTCGAGGGCTGGCAGGATGCCCTCCGTTTCACAGAGGCTCCGGGCGCCGGCCAGCGCTTCCTCGTCCGAGGCGCGGCGCACCTCCACCCGTCCATCCAGCGCCAGGGCCGCCAGCTCGGGCCCCAGGGCCGGATAGTCCAAGCCTGCGCTGATGCTGGCGGTTTCCGCCGTGTGGCCATGGTCATCCTGCAGCAGCAGGGTCTTGCAGCCGTGGAGGACGCCCATGCGGCCCCCGTCGAGGCGGGCCGCGTGCTCACCGAGTGCGTGGCCATGGCCGCCAGCCTCGACGGCGAGCCGCCGCAGCGGATCGTCCAGGAAGGGGACCAGCAGGCCCAGGCCGTTGCTGCCGCCGCCGGCGCAGGCGAGCACGCATTCCGGGAGGCTTCCAGCCTGGTCAAGGACCTGAGCCCGGGCCTCCTCGCCGATGACCGTCTGGAAACTGCGGACCAGCGTCGGAAACGGATGGGGCCCGAGCGCCGAGCCCAGGATGTAGTGGGCCCGGTCGCATTGGCCGGCCCAGGCCCGGAGGGCTTCGTTCACGGCCTCCTTGAGGGTGCCCTGCCCCGCGGCCACGGGCTCGACCTTCGCCCCGAAGAGCCGCATGCGGGCCACGTTCGGCGCCTGCCGCGCCATGTCGGTGACGCCCATGTAGACCGTGCAGGCCAAGCCCAGCCGGGCGCAGGCGGCGGCGGTGGCGACTCCGTGCTGACCCGCCCCGGTTTCGGCGATGATCTCGGTCTTGCCCATGCGCCGCGCCAGCAGGGCCTGGGCCAAGGCGTTGTTGATCTTGTGGGCGCCGGTGTGGGTGAGGTCTTCGCGCTTGAGGAAGAGCGCCTTCAGCCCAACCTTCGCGGCCAGCCGCGGCGCGGGCGTGAGGGGGGTGGGCCGGCCCACGAAGTGCCGCAGCTCGGCCTTCAGCTCGGACAGGAAGTCGGCGTCGCCCGCCGCCTGTCGGAAGGCCGTCTCCAGGTCGAGCAGCGGCTGCATGAGGGTTTCCGGAGCGTAGCAGCCGCCGAGGGCCTGGGTTCCGAACCGGGTGGGGAGGCTGAACGTGTCGCTCATGGGAACTCCAGGGCGCGGAGGGTGCAAAGGAAGGCCGAGACCTTGGCGGGATCCTTGCGGCCGGGCTCGGCCTCGAGCCGGCTGGCGGCATCCACGCCGCGCCAGCGGGGCCGGCTCGCCGGCGGCAGGGCCAGGGCGCGGTCCCGCAGGTTCGCGCCGTCCAGCCCGCCCGCCAGCAGGAAGTCCCCCGGCGGCGGATGCGCCATCCCGTGGCCCATCCCCGAGCCCCCCGTCACGCCGGTGAGGGCGGGGCTGGGCTCCCACAGGTAGAGATCGGCGTCGATCAGATCCTGGCCGGGTTCATCGGCCCAGGGCAGCAGAACGAAGAGCCCCGCCTCCCGGAGCAGCCGGACGCCCCTTGCCCGCACACCCGCCGGCAGGTGCGGCTGCACGCGGCGGAAGCGGAAGCGATGGGCGGAGGCCAGCACCGCCTCGGGGCACTCCGCCACCATCACCAGGACCGCGCGGTCCAGGAACGGCGCGGCCACGCCGAGGTCGGGACAGTGCCGCGGACTGGCCGCGTGGGAGACGAACCCCAGCAGGTCGGCGCCCTGCTCTGCCGCGTAGGAGGCGTCCTCCGCGCGGACCAGGCCGCAGACCTTGGCGAGGAGGCTCACAGGGCCCCCTCGTGCAGGTCCGCCAGGATGCGGGCCAGGAAGCCCTTCGGATCGGGACTGCGCATCAGCGCCTCGCCGATCAGCACCGCGTCGAAGCCGGCGCGCAGCGCGGCCCGGGCGTCCTCGGGGGTGGCCAGCCCGGATTCGCGGATGAGGACCGCCTCTGGAAAGGCCCGCCGCAGGGGCGCGGCGGTGGTCTCGCCCAGGGTGAAGGTCGCCAGGTCCCGCGCATTGATGCCCACCAGCCGGGCGCCGGCCGCCTGGGCGAAGGGCACCTCCGTCAGGTCGTGCAGCTCCACCAGGGGTTCCAGGCCCCGGGCCCTGGCCGCATCGGCGAAGGCTGCCGTGTGGTCCTTGAGCACCCTCGCGATGAGCAGCACCGCCTCGGCGCCTGCCGCCTCGGCCTCGGCCAGCTGGAGGGCCGAGATCACGAAACCCTTGTAGAGCCGGGGGGTCTGGAGCGGGGCCGCCGCCTGCACGTGCTCCGCCGAGCCGCGGAAGTGCGCCGGTTCCGCCAGGATCGAGAAGGCCGAGGCGCCGCCGTCGCGGTAGGCCTGGAGCTGGCCCAGCAGCGGCGTGCCTGCGGCGAAGGGACCCAGCGAGGGCGAGGCCTGCTTGTACTCGGCGATCACCGCCCCCCCGTGGGCCGCCGCGTCCCGGCGCAGGGCGGCCTCGAAGGGGCCGGGCTCCGCGAGGGGAGGCCGGGTCGAGGTCGGCGCCGGGCCGGCGCCCGCCAGGCGGGCCAGCTCGGAGACCAGCACCCGCTGCAGATGCGAATGAGCCCCCAAGCCCGTCCCGCGGACAAGGCTGGTGGGATCCGGGAGCCGGGTCATGGCCGCACCTCCATGGGATGGGCGAAGGGAATCGGAAACCCGCGGTCCAGCCGGAGCCGGGCCTCCCTCATGGAATCGCCGAGGCCGTCGAGGCCGGCCCCCCGGTGCAGGTGCAGCCCCAGGGCGGCCTGGAGGGCCACGGCGTCGGCCACCGCCGGCCGAAAGTCGGCATGGGACGAGCCGGCGAACAGGCCCCGGGCCACGGCCAGGGCTTCGGCCCGGTCGGCCACGCGCAGGGCATGCCGCGCAGGCGGCGTGAGGCCCAGCTCCCGGGGCACCAGCACCTGGGGTGCGGCCACGCGGCCCTCGGCTACGGCGAGGACTGTGGTGGGGCCCTCGATGGAGGCTTCATCCAGGCCCTTCCCTTCAGCGTCCTTTCCGTGGATCACGAAAGCCCGCCGCAGGCTGGCCCGCCGGGCCAGCGCCCCGGCCATGGGCGCCAGCAGCTCCTCCCGGGCCACGCCCAGCAGCTGCAGCGGTGGCTGGGCTGGGTTCAGCAGCGGGCCCAGCAGGTTGAAAATCGTGGGGATGCCCAGGCGGCGGCGGATCTCCCGCAGCCGGCCCAGCAGCGGATGGTAGGCCGGCGCGAAGAGGAACGCGAAGTGCCGCGCTTTCAGATCCTCGGCCAGGTCGGCACTGGCGCGGGCCAGGTCGTAGCCCAGGGCCTCCAGCAGGTCGGCGCTGCCGCACACCCCCGTGGCCGCCCGATTGCCGTGCTTGACGATGGGCACGCCGAGGTGGGCCAGCAGCAGGGCCGCCAGGGTGCTGAGGTTGGCGGTGGAGGAGCCGTCGCCGCCGGTGCCGCAGGTGTCCAGCGCCAGGTCGGGCACCGCCGGAAAGGGCACCGCGACCTCGGCCAGCGCGTCGGCGAAGGCCGCCAGCTCATGGGCCTCGGGCACCCGCTGGGCCAGGAGGGCCAGGCAGGCGCCCACCAGCAGGGCGTCCGTATCCTGGTCGATGAAGGTGCGCATGAGCTCCGAGGCCGTGGCCTCGGGCAGGGGCCGGATGGGATTGTGAGTCGTCAGCAGGGTCATCGGCGTGCTTCCTTGGAGGCGGATTCCTTGGCCAGGCGGATGAAGGCGGCGAGCATGGCCGGGCCATCCGGGGTGAGGATGCTTTCGGGATGGAACTGCACGCCCCAGCGCGGCAGATGGCGGTGTTCCATGGCCATGATCTCGCCGCCGGGACTGCGGCCCGTGACGCGCCAGCAGGCCGGGAGCGAAGCGGGCTCGGCGATGAGGCTGTGGTAGCGGCCCACGGGGAGGCCCTGGGGCAGTCCTTCGAAAAGGCCCGTGCCGTCGTGCGCCAGGGCCGTGGCTTCGCCGTGCAGCGGCTCGAGGGCGCGGACCACCCGGCCGCCGGTGGCCGCGGCGAGGGCCTGGTGGCCCAGGCAGACGCCCAGCAGGGGCACGGCCCAATCGGACCCCGCCAGGGCCATGTGGGCGGGGCTTTCCGTGGGGTGCCCGGGGCCCGGGGAGAGCACCACGGCCTCGGGCGCCAGCGCCTTCGCCTCTGCCAGCGAGAGGGCGTCATGGCGCACCACGCGGACCTCGGCGCCCAGGGTTTCAAAAGCCTGCACCAGGTTGTAGGTGAAGGAATCCAGCGCATCGATGAGGAGGATCATCGGGCACCTCCGGCGGACGGGACATCGAGGGTCACCCCCAGGGCCTGGGCGATGGCCCCGAGCTTGTGGAGGGTCTCGAAATACTCGGCCTCGGGCCGGGAGGCGCGCACCACCCCGGCGCCGGCCTGGATGAAGGCCGCGCCCCCGGTGTAGACCGCGGTGCGCAGGATGAGGGCCGTGTCCAGCACGCCATCCGCGCCCAGCCGCAACAGCACGCCGCCGTAGGGCCCCCGGACCTCGCCCTCCAGCTCGGCGATGCGCTGGCAGGCGCGCAGCTTGGGCGCGCCGCTGACGGTGCCCGCGGGAAAGGCCGCCGCCAGCACGTCGAGGGCATCCACCTCGGGTTTCAGCCGGGCCTTCACCGTGGTGGTCAGGTGCAGCACATGGCTGGTGCGCTGCAGCGCCAGGGGCAGCTCCACCCGGACGCCGCCGGGCACCGCCACGCGGCCGAGATCGTTCCGGGCCAGGTCCACCAGCATCTGATGTTCGGCCAATTCCTTGGGATCGCGCTTCAGGGCCTCGAAGCGCGCGGCATCCTCCTCCGCGTTCGCGCCCCGGGGCACGGTGCCGGCGATGGGCAGGGTTTCCGCCTCGCCGCCCTGGACCCGCACCAGCATCTCAGGCGAGGCGCCCACCAGCGCGAAGCCGTCCCACTCGAGCAGGAATCCGTAGGGGCTCGGATTGAGCCGGCGCAGTCGGCGGTAGGCCTCGAGCGGCGCTGGTGGCGTGTCCACCCGGAACCGCTGGCTGGGCACCAGTTGGTAGATGTCGCCGTCGAGGATGCGCTCCTGGGCCGAGGCCACGGCGGCCTCGAAGTCGCCCCGGGCCATGAGCGGGTGGACGGCCGGCTCGGACCGCCCCGGGCCGGGATCCTTCGCCCCCTCCGCCAGCCGCGCCCGCAGCTGGGCCAGCCGCGCGAACCCGGCGGCAGGATCGGCATCCAGGGTCTGCAGCTCGGCCACCTGGTGCAGGTGGTCGAAGACCAGGGCCGTGTCGAAGCGCCGCACCCAGAGGCCCGGCAGGCCCAGGCTGTTCCGGGCGGGAAGGGGCAAGGTCGGCTCCAGGGCCCCCATGGCCTCAAAGCCCAGGTAGCCCGCGCAGCTGACCCCCACGGGCAGCGCCTCCCGCAGGGGCGGCAGCGCGGCGCCGGGATCGTGGAGGCTCTCGCCGGGCCCAGGCCCGGCAAGGGCGCGGAGGGTTTCCACCCAGCCCCGGGCGGGCGCGTCGAGCCGGCATTCCCCGGTTCCCTCGAGCAGAACGAAGCTGTGGCGTCCCACCCGTTCGCCCTGGTCGCAGGATTCCAGCAGCAGGCTCGCCCCCGCCGGACGGAGGGCCAGATAGGCCGCGAGGGGGGTGAGGAGGTCCGCGGGCAGCGGGTGGCGGATCAGGTGCCTGGGCTGAGGGGTCATCGTGTCATTCCACAACAAAAAAGCCCGACCATGAGGTCGGGCTCGGAAGGTCCGGGGTGGCAGGGCCGCTAGGCCTCGCGCAGGGAGCCGTCCGAGCCCGTACGCCACCACCAATAGGCCCCGTGGAGGAGCCCCTGGCGAAGGGTCGGGAAGGACAGCTGCATGGAAGCGATGAAACCCCAACCGTCCCGGAGCTGTCAAGTGTGGTTTGATGGGAGATTGCCTGCGGACGCCCATGAGCCTTGAGGATCGCCCCACCACCATCCACACCCGGGAGGAGCTGACGCCCCTGGGGCCCTGGTCCTTCCTCCCGTCCGCCCTGCGCGGCGGCTTCACCCGCTGGGGCTGGGGCCTGATGCTCGGCTGGATGCTGGTGCTGCTGGGCCCAGCCCTGGGCTGGGCCGGCCACCTGCGCCGGGCCGCGGGCTGGAGCGCCCTGCCCTCCCATTGGGGCGAGCAGATCAGCGCCCGCGACCTCTGGGAGCTCTGGGAGAACGGCGGTCTCCAGCACCGGCTGACCAACTCGCCCACGGTGCACCTCTTCGGCCTGGGCCTCGTGATCGTCCTCTGGTGCGGCTGGCGCATGCAGGCGGAGTCGGCCGGCCTCAAGGCCAGGCTGGCCCCCTGGCTCCTCGGCGCCCTGGACACCGTGCTGATCGGGTTCCTCCCGCTGGGCTCGGTGGCCTGGCTGGGGGACGTGACCCTCGCCTGGGCGGGCCGCCTGGGCATTGACGGGCTCGGCTGGATCGCCTTCTTCGGCCGGCCCCTGCTCTGGATGGCCCTGGTGGCGGCGCTGAACCTGCAGTGGTGGTTCTGCCGCATGGGCCGGGCCGCCGGTCCGCCGCGGGGCTACCGCGCCCACCTGGCCGACAGCTTCCTGCGCCTCTGGTCCCACCCCGTCCAGTGGGGGCTGGTGAACCTCGGCGGCGCCGCCCTGCGCGCCCTGCCGCCCTTCCTGGTCCTGCTGCTGGCCTGGCGCATGGGCGGCGGCTCGGCGCAGCGCGTATGGATCTTCCTGCTGCTGCAGCTCGCCGTCACCCTGCTCAACGGGTGGCTGATGGGCTGGCTGCTCCGGGCCACCGCCCAGTTCTGGAACCACGACGCCGCCGTGCGGGATGCCCGCGCCGCCCTCAAGGATCTGACCCGTGAACCTCAAGCCCTCTAGCGCCCTCCTGCCGTTCCTTCTCGCCGCCTCGCTCGCCGCCCAGGTGGCCCCGGGCAAGACGGAACGGACGCCCATTTCCGCCGCCATCCCGGAGGATCCGGCCATCCAGAGCGTCATCACGCCCCTGGCCGCCGAGATCAAGGCGACGTTCGACCTGCCGCTGGTGCCGGCGCCCAAGGGCCTCTTCCGCGGCCGCCGCGGGGAGGAGAACCTGCTGGGCTACTGGGTGGCCGACATGATGCGCCAGTCCGCCCAGGGTGTGGTGGGCTCGCCGGTGCGGTTCGCCATCACCAACGCGGGCGGCCTGCGGGCCAACCTGCGCCCCGGCCAGCTGAAGGTGGCCGACATCTTCGAACTGATGCCCTTCGAGAACGAGCTGGTGGTGGTGGAGCTCACCGGCGCGGAGGTGATCCAGGTGGTGAAGGAGGGCCTCGTGCGCCGCGGCGGCGAGCCCTGCTCCGGCGTGAAGGTCGTCGTGGAGGGCACCCCGGAGCAGGCCACCTTCGCGGTCACCTGGGCCGACGGCAGCCCCATCGATCCGGCGGCCACCGTGAAGGTGGCGACCTCGGACTACCTCTACGGCGGGGGGGATTCGATCCCCACGCTGAAGAAAGGCCGGAAGCCGTTCACCACGGGCATCACCCTGCGCCAGATGCTGCTGGACCAGTGCGCCGCTCTGGCCAAGGCCAAGCAGGACCTGCTGCCTCCGGACCCGGGCCGCTACACCGTGCCCGCGCCCATCCAGGAAGCCATCCGCAACAAGACCTTCAAGCTCTAGGATCCGATGATGGAACGCCGCGATTTCCTCGCCTCCCTCGGTGCCGCCGCCACCCTCGCCACGGGGGCCTCCGGGCTGCCCTTGCGGGCCTCCGACGCACCCCAGCCCGCCGCCGCGCCCGTCTCGGGCCGCATCACCCTGCTGCACACCAACGACACCCACTCCCGCATCGAGCCCTTCGGCCCGGGCAACGGCGCCATCAGCGGCCTGGGCGGCGTCGCCCGCCGCGCCACCCTGGTGAAGCAGCTGCGCCAGCAACTGGGCTCGGTGCTGCTGCTGGACGCCGGCGACACCTTCCAGGGCACGCCCTACTTCAACCGCTACAAGGGCCGGCTCGACTACCAGCTCATGCGCATGGTGGGCTACGACGCGGGCACCCTGGGCAACCACGACTTCGACAACGGCGTGGGCCCGCTGGTGGAGGCCATGGAATCCATGGAGCAGCTCCAGCACGCCAACCCGCCCTTCGCCTTCGTGAACTGCAACTTCGATTGCAAGGGCGCCCCGGCCCTCGCCAAGCGCATCCGGCCGTACCTGGTGCGGGAGTTCCCCGGCCTTCGCGTGGGCATCACCGGCGTGGGCGTGGCCTTCGCGAATCTGGTGGCTCCCAAGAACCACGAGGGCATTACCTGGAAGGACCCCTTCGAGAGCCTGAGGCCCGTCGTCCGCCGCCTCCGGGAGGTGGAGAAGGTGGATCTGGTGGTGGTCCTGTCCCACCTGGGCTACAACCTGAACGGCACGGCCCCGGACGACCTCCAGATGCCCGGCCAGGTCGCCGGCATTGATGCGATCATCGGCGGCCACAGCCACACCTTCCTCGACACCCCCACCCGGGTGAAGCAGGCCCAGGGCGAAACCCTGGTCTTCCAGGTGGGCTTCGGGGGTGTGAACCTGGGCCGCATGGACTTTGCCGTGGCCCGGGGCGCGGTGAAGGCCGCTTCCGGAGCCTCCATGCCGGTGCTGGCTTCAGCCTGAGGCGTGACGGAAGTCCCAAACCGCCGTCGTCACAGGGAAACCCGCTTGAAGGGCGGCTTTCCCCGTGGGAGTCTGCCTTGATTACCGTTCTTCGGACACACGGGCCGGCGAGGCGCACTTGAGTCAGGCCCGGCCCGACCTCTACAGGAGCCGACATGGCCACGCAGAAGATCATCTGGACCGACATTGACGAGGCGCCGGCCCTGGCCACCTATTCCCTGCTGCCCATCATCCAGGCCTTCACCAAGGGCACGGGCATCGAGGTCACCACCTCCGACATCTCCCTGGCCGGCCGCATCCTCGCCAACTTCCCCGAGCACCTCACCCCGGCGCAGCGGGTGCCCGACAACCTGGCCATGCTGGGCGAGCTGGCCCAGAAGCCCGAAGCCAACATCATCAAGCTGCCGAACATCAGCGCCTCCATCCCCCAGCTCATCGCGGCCATCAAGGAGCTGCAGTCCCAGGGCTACCAGGTGCCGGACTACCCCGAGCAGCCCACGGAGGAGGTGGAGAAGGCCATCCAGGCCCGCTACGCCAAGGTGCTGGGCAGCGCCGTGAACCCCGTGCTGCGCGAAGGCAACTCGGATCGCCGGGCGCCGCTGTCCGTGAAGAACTACGCGAAGAAGCACCCGCACAAGATGGGCGCCTGGGCTCCGGACTCGAAGGCCCGGGTCGCCCACATGGAGCGCGGAGACTTCTACGGCAGCGAGACCTCCGTCACGGTGCCCAAGGCCACCACCGTGCGCATCGAGTTCGTGGCCGCCGACGGCGGCGTCAAGGTGCTGAAGGAGAAGACCGCCCTCAAGGACGGCGAGATCCTCGACGCCTCGGTGATGAGCGTGAAGGCCCTGCGCGCCTTCTACGCCGAGCAGATCGACAAGGCCCGGCAGGAGGGGCTGCTGCTCTCGCTGCACCTGAAGGCCACCATGATGAAGATCTCGGATCCCGTCATGTTCGGGCATGCCGTTTCGGTCTTCTTCCAGCCGGTCTTCGAGAAGCACGCTGCGACCCTCAATGAGCTGGGCGTGAACACCGCCAACGGGCTCGGCGACGTCTACGCCAAGATCCAGACCCTGCCCGAGGCCCAGCGCGCCGCCATCGAGGCAGACATCCAGGCTGTCTACCCCACCCGGCCCGCGCTGGCCATGGTGGATTCCGACAAGGGCATCACCAACCTGCACGTGCCCAACGACATCATCGTGGACGCCTCCATGCCCGTGGTGGTGCGCGATGCGGGCAAGATGTGGGGCGCGGACGGCAAGCTGCACGACACCCTGGCCATGATCCCGGATCGTGCCTACGCCACCATGTACAAGGCCGTCATCGAGGACTGCCAGAAGCACGGCGCCTTCGATCCCGCCACCATCGGCAGCGTGCCCAACGTGGGCCTCATGGCCCAGAAGGCCGAGGAATACGGCTCCCACGACAAGACCTTCTTCGCCCCCGCCGCGGGCACCATCCGCGTGGTGGACGCCTCCGGCGCGACCCTGCTCTCCCAGAAGGTCGAGGCTGGCGACATCTTCCGCGCCTGCCAGGCCAAGGACGCCCCCATCCAGGACTGGGTGAAGCTGGCCGTGAACCGCGCCCGCATCACCGGCGCTCCGGCCATCTTCTGGCTCGACAAGAACCGCGCCCACGACGCCCAGATCATCGCCAAGGTCGAGACCTACCTGAAGCAGCACGACACCACGGGCCTGGACATCCGCATCCTGCACCCGGTCGACGCCATGAAGCTCTCCTGCGAGCGCATCCGCGCCGGCAAGGACACCATCTCGGTGACGGGCAACGTCCTCCGCGACTACCTCACGGACCTGTTCCCCATCATCGAGCTGGGCACCAGCGCCAAGATGCTCTCGGTGGTGCCCCTGCTGGGCGGCGGCGGCCTCTTCGAGACCGGCGCGGGCGGTTCCGCCCCCAAGCACGTGCAGCAGTTCCAGAAGGAGGGCTACCTCCGCTGGGATTCCCTGGGCGAGTTCTCCGCCTTCTGCGCCTCGCTCGAGCACGTGGCCAACACCTACAAGAACGCCAAGGCCGGCGTCCTGGCGGAGACCCTGGATCAGGCCATCGCCAAGTTCCTGGACAACGACAAATCCCCCGCCCGCAAGGTGGGCCAGATCGACAACCGCGGCAGCCACTTCTACCTGGCCCTCTACTGGGCCCAGGCCCTGGCGGCCCAGACCAAGGACGCCGAGCTGCAGGCCCGCTTCGCCAAAGTGGCCACAGCCCTCGCCGCCGCCGAAACGAAGATCAACGAGGAACTGATCGGCGCCCAGGGCAAGCCCGTGGACATGGGTGGCTACTACCACCCCGACAAGGCCAAGACCACCGCCGCCATGCGCCCCAGCGCCACCCTGAACGCCATCATCGACGCGATGTAGGCGACGCCCCGGATCCAAGGAAACGGCCCGCACCCGCGGGCCGTTTCCTTGGATCGAAGCGCTGACCCGGACGACAGGCGGGCCCCGGGATTGTAGACTGCGCGAGAGCATCCCCGCATGGCACGCCCCACTCCGCCTCCCCCTTCCCCCGATCTGCAAGGACATCCGGCGACCTTCCTGGAATTCCAGCAGGGAAGAGATGTGCTGCTCCCAGGCCTGAGCTGGGTGCGCCCCCGCATCGCCCGGGTGCTGCAGGGGCGCAAGGAGATCCGCGCCGGCGGCAGAGCTGTTCAGGTCATGCCGGGAGAGATGATCTGGATCCCCGGCACCTTGCTGGTCGATGTCCAGAACATCCCGTCGGAGGGCCTGTACCGGGCGGAGGTCCTCTCCCTGTCGCCGGAGTGGTTCATGCATCTTCCGGTGACACCCCAAGCGCCCGCCGACCTGGTTCCGTGCCTCCTCCCCCTCGACGACCCTCCGATCCGGGCCGCCTGGGAGCGGGTGGTCGAAGCCTGCAAGGGGGACTTCCCCCCCGCCCCGAAAACGTTCCGGATCCTCGAGCTGCTGGCCTGGGTGCAGGCCGCCGGAGTTCAGCTCTCGACGGCCAAGCCCACCTTCCACCAGCGGCTGCTGGACCAGTTCTCCTCCGACCCGGGCAAAGACTGGCGGCTGTCCACCCTTTCGAGGGATCTGGCCATGAGCGAAGACACCATCCAGCGCCGGCTCGCCAAAGAAAACATCCATTTCCGCGCCCTTCTCCAGGAAGCGCGGCTGTGCAAGGCCCTCACCCTCCTCCAGACGACCGATGATCCGGTGAGCTGGGTGGCCGAGGAGGTCGGGTTCGCCTCCGCCTCCCATTTCGCCGTGCGGTTCCGGGCCCGGTTCGGCGTGAGTCCGTCCCACATCCGCTGAGGCCGGCCTGCGGTTTTCCCGACAGAATCTGCGGCGCGGCGACCTATTCCCGCGCGCCGGGGAACGCTAGATTGGGCCTCGGGCTCCGTGACCGTCACTGGCGGGCGGAACCTGCCCGGATCCCCCGCCTCCTTCCACCGCCCCTCACCTCACGGGGCCTTCCCAGAAGCCCGTTCCATGCGCCTGCCCATTTTCCAGATCGACGCGTTCGCCACCCGCCAGTTCACGGGCAATCCCGCGGCGGTGATGCCGATGGACCACTTTCTGGAGGACGCGGTCCTCCAGGCCCTGGCCGCCGAGAACAACCTCGCCGAGACGGCCTTCCTGGTTCCCGACAACGGCGACTACCGACTGCGCTGGTTCACCCCCACCGTCGAGGTCCCCTTCTGCGGCCACGCCACCCTGGCCAGCGCCGCCGTGGTCATGGAACGGCTGGAGCCGGGGCGCGGGCGCGTCGTCTTCCACTCGAAGAGCGGCCCGTTGACCGTGACCCGGATGGAGGCGGGATACCTCATGGACTTCCCGGCCCGGTCGGTCCGGCCGGCGCCCGTACCGCTGGCATTGGCCGAGGCCCTGGGCGCGGCGCCGATCGAGGGGGCCGACGACGCCTCCAACCACCTGGTGCTGCTGAGGGATGCGCAGATCGTGCGAGACCTCGCCCCCGACCTCGGAGCGATCGCGCGCCTGGACCGCACCGGGGTGATCGTGACGGCGCCGGGGGATGGTGGCTACGACTTCGTCAGCCGCTACTTCGCCCCCGCGAAGGGGATCCCCGAGGATCCCGTGACCGGCGGCGCCCATTGCGCCCTGGTCCCGTACTGGGCCAGCCGGTTGAACAAGACCACCTTCCGCGCTTTCCAGGCCTCGCGCCGCGGCGGTGAGATCCTCTGCCGGCTGGCGGGCGATCGCGTCGAACTGGAAGGGAACTGCGCGTTCTACCTGGAAGGCGCGGTCGAGCTCCACTGATCCCCGGTTCCCGCGCCGGGCGCGGGTTTGATCCGGCCGACCCCGACCCGGGGGCGACCGGATCCCAGCATGAAAGGAAGGCCATGGTCCACGTGGGTCTGCTGCTCCGGCTCGAGGCCAAACCCGGCAAGGAAGAAGCGGTGGCGCAGTTCCTCACCTCCGCGCTTCCCCTCATCCAGGCGGAACAAGGCACCACGGCCTGGTTCGGCCTGCGCCTTGGACCCGCCACGTTCGGCATCTTCGATGCGTTTCCCGACGAGGCCGGCCGGCAGGCGCACATGACCGGGCAGGTGGCAGCCATCCTCCGGGCGACCTGGTCCGACCTGCTGGCCTCGCCGCCCACGGTCGAGCGGGTGGACATCCTGGCCGCGAAGCTCTTGCCAGGAACGTGAACAGAACGGTTCGCGACGCATCCTCTCCGGGGCTTCCCACGCCCCATCCAGACATCCTCTGACGCGACGCCCTGCGGCCGCGCCCGAGGCCCGTCTCCACCCCTGTACCGGAGGCCTCGACGTGGTCGATCCCCGAACCCTTCTGCTGTTCTCCGCCGCGGTGCTGGCCCTGATGGTCTCGCCCGGTCCGAACATGGCCCTCACGCTGACCTGCGGCCTCTCGCACGGGGCGCGGGGCGGCCTGGCCGTCGCCCTGGGCATCTTCCTCTCGGACCTGCTGCTCACCGCGCTGACCACCCTCGGGGTCACGGCCGCGATCCTGGCGTGGCCGCCGGCCTTCGACCTCTTGAGGTGGCTGGGCGCGCTCTACCTGGCGTGGATGGCCGTGCAGGCGGTCCGGCGCCGAGGACCTGCCTCCATCGCGGGGAAGGACCGGGCCACGCCCGCCCAGATCCTTCGAATGGCCCTGCTGAACAGCCTCCTCAATCCGAAGGCCCTCCTGTTCTTCCTGGTGTTCCTCCCACAGTTCGTCACGCCAGGCCAGGGAAGCGTCCAGCTTCAGCTCGCCACCCTCGGAACCACCCTTTCGCTCCTCGCCCTGGCCTTCCACGCGGGCATCGGCCTGGCCAGCGGCAGGGTCGCCTCATGGTTCCAGGCGAGGGCCTGGCCGGGGCGGCACCTGTCCTGGCTCCACGCGGGCCTCTTCCTGGTCCTGGCCGCCCGGCTGGTCCTCCTCGCCAGGCCCGCTTCAGGATGAGCGCCACGGCGCTGGCCAGACTGGCCATGATGGCACTGCCGGCACGGCCGGCTCGTCCCGGAAACATCGCCCTGAAGGGCGCAAGATCGGAAAGGAAGGTCCATGAACGTGCTAAAGGTCGCCGCGTTTTCCGATGGGGACACCGGGGGGAACCCGGCGGGTGTCATGATCACGGACTCGCTTCCGGAGCCTGCGGAGATGCAGCGGGTGGCCGCGGAGGTGGGATTCTCGGAAACGGTCTTTGCGGTTCCCGACGGTAAAGGCTGGCGTGTCCGCTATTTCTCGCCCGAATCTGAAGTGCCCTTCTGCGGCCACGCCACGATCGCCCTGGGGGCGGTGCTGGCGCTCAGGCATGGCGATGGCGTGTTTCCCCTCACGCTCAACCATGCCCACATCACCGTCGAAGGCCGCCGGAACGGCCCGCTCACGACCGCCGCCCTGCAGTCGCCGCCCACGCACAGCGCCGCGGCCCCGCCGCGCTTGGTGGCCAGCGTCCTCGACCTGTTCGGCTACTCGGCCGACGACCTGGACCCGGCCCTTCCGCCTGCCCTGGCTCACGGAGGGGCCGACCACCTGGTGCTCGGCCTGAAGACCCGCGAGGCGCTCGCCGCCATGCGCTACGACCTGGACGCGGGGCGCCGCCTCATGGTGCGGGAGCTGCTGACGACGATCCTCTTCGCCTACGCGGAGACGCCCCGGCGCTTCCACACCCGCAACCCCTTCGCCTCGGGCGGTGTCTACGAGGATCCGGCCACGGGCGCCGCCACGGCCGCTTTCGCCGGCTACCTTCGGGACCTCGGCTGGCCCCATGGCGGGGACATCGAGGTCGTGCAGGGCGAGGACATGGGCATGCGTTCCCGCCTGCGGGCCGAATTCTCCCCGGAGCCCGGCGGCTCGATCCGCGTCTCCGGCACCGCGCGGTTCCTGTGAGCCTGGCGGCCGTCTCCCGCTAGTCCCGGAAGGGCAGCCGTTCCGCCCTGTCCGCGCCCGCGGCCTCCAGCGCCGCCGAGCTCTCCCTGAGCAGGCGGAGGGCCGCGGCCTGGATGTCCGCCGGTGCCTTCGCCGCCCACCGCCCCGGCTCCTTCAGCGCCGCGTCATCGCCAAAGAGCACCCGGGACAGGCTCAAGGCCAGCTGGCGGTTGGCGTAGGCATGGGGCGCGTCCCGCCGGGTGCCCCCGCGCCGGGAGAACTGGTCCAGCAGGGCCGGAAGCGTCTCCTTCGCCTGGATCACCTCCACCAGCTTGGCCCGGTATTCGAGCTCGGGCTGCTGCAGCTTCGGGAAGCGCCGGTTGTCCGCGAAGTGCTGCCCTTCATGGGCCAGGTAGCTCACCTGGAAGGCCTCGGAATCCAGGTCGTAGGCATCCTCGAGGCAGAACAGGGCCTGGTCCGTGGTCCATCCGCCGCTGTACGACCGGCCGCAGGTCGCGAAACCGAGCCAGCCCCGCAGGACGAAATCCGACATGAACACCACCCGGACCTGCTGGGTGGACTCGGGCAGCCGCACCTCGTAGGTGGCGACGCGTTCCTTCCGCCACAGCATCAGCTCGTGGTACGGGGCCGTCAGGCCGCGGAGGGAGTGGAAGCCCTCCGCCTCGAGCAGGGGACCCAGCGCCTCGGTCACATCCTCAAGGGTGCGGACCCCCTCCACCTGTTTTCCATGCTGGCGCAGGCAGGCCCTGAGGCGGGCCAACAGGCCAGCCTCGGCCGTGGCCCGGTCCGCCCGTTTCAAAAGGGATTGGGTCCAGTAGTCCACGTAGCTGGCGACCACCGCGCGGGGGAAGCCCGCCGGGAGGTCCGGCCCCCAGGCCGGGCCCGTCTGGAAGCGATCCAGGATCGCCTGTCGGCTGGCGCGGTCGGCCGGGGTCAGGGCCCCAGGCGGGATGGGGTCGAGAACGGCCAGGCCGGCCTGGAGGTCGCCCTGGAGGATGAGGCCGTAGCCGCGCTCAAAGGCGGCCAGCCCCGGCCGGGGGGCGTCGTGGCGCTCCCCGGGCGAAGCCGTGTCCGGGGGCTGACAGCCAGCCAGCAGGCAGAGGACGGCCAGGCAGGCGGAAAAGCGGGGGTTCATGGGGACCTCACTCGGCGGGGTGCCTCGGCGTTCAACGGTAGGGGGCACTAAGCCACCGGGCTTGTATGAACGTGACCTGCCCTGTAAATGTGACTCGGAATCTTCTGGACGGGGTGATCCGTGGCGGTTCGCGCACTGATGGCCACGCACACCCTGGGGCGCCTCACCCTGAAGCGGGAGGCGGGCCCCTTCATCTTCTCGGTCACGGCCTACCGGGGAGACACCGTCCTCCCGCCGCACCAGCACCGGGACGCCTACCTGTGTCTGGCCCTTCGTGGCGAGTTCGAGGAGCGCGCCGACGGCAGGCAGCTCCTGTGCCCCAGCGGAACGCTGCTGGCCCACCCGCCGGGCCGGACCCACGAGAATCGATTCGGGTCTCAGGGCGCAGCCTGCCTGAACATCTTTCCCCAGCCTGCCTGGCTGGACGCGCACCTGCGCCGCTTCCCGTTCGGAGCAGAGGCCTCATGGGCCTCCCGGCGGCTGGAGGCCCTCGGCCAGGGCCTGCTGAAGGAGCTTCACACGGAGGACGCGGCCGCCTCCCTGGCGGCGGAATCCCTGGCGCTGGAAATCCTCGCCGAGGCCCTGCGGTCCGAGGGGCCCCGTGGTCTGGGACACCCCGCCTGGCTGTCCCGCGTGATCGACCTCATCGAAGCCGATCCCTCCGCCCCCCTGGGCCTGTCGGAGCTGGCCGGCGCGGCTGGCGTCAGTCCGGGCCACCTCGCCCGCGGCATCCGGGCCCGGTTCCACATGAGCCTCGGTGCCTACGTGCGGGAGCGGCGCCTGGCGCGCGCCAGGGACCTCGTCCTGCGCTCCAGGCAGCCCCTCACCCGCATCGCCGCCCTGACCGGGTTCTACGACCAGAGCCACTTCAACCGGGCCTTCAAGGCGCGCTTCGGCGTCGCGCCCTCGGCGCTGCGCGGCTGAAGCCTGATTCCCATTTCTAGAAGAGGCCTACGATCTTCCCGGTCTCCAGGTCCACGTCCACGTCGTAGAACCCCGGCCGCGTGGGCAGGCCGGGCATGGTGGCCATCTGGCCCAGCAGCGGGTAGAGGAACCCGGCCCCGACGCTGGCCCGCACGTCCCGCACGGGGATCCGGAAGCCGGTCGGGGCGCCCTTGAGGGCCGGGTCATGGCTCAGGCTGAGGTGGGTCTTGGCCATGCAGATGGGCATGCGGCCGTAGCCCAGGCGGGTGTAGGCCTCGATGCGCGCCTCGGCTTCCGGCGAGTAGTCCACGCCGTCGGCGCCGTAGATCTCCCGGGCGATGGTCTCGATCTTCTGCTTGATGGGCTCGTCCAGGTCGTAGAGGAACCGGAAATCCGAGGGCCGGTCGCAGACGCGCATGACGGCCCGGGCCAGGTCCAGGGCGCCCTCGCCGCCCAGGGACCAGTTCTGGCAGACCACGGCGTCCTCGGCGCCGCTCTCCAGCGAAGCCCGGCGCACCAGGTCGAGCTCCGCGGGAGAGTCGGCCGCGAAGCCGTTCACGGCCACCACCACCGGAATCCCGAACCTGCGGGCGATGCGGATGTGGTGCACCAGGTTGGGCAGGCCCCGGCGCAGGAGGTCGAGGTTCTCCTCCACGTAGACCGGATCAAGGGGCTTGCCCGCCGTGACCTTGGGGCCGCCGCCGTGCATCTTGAGGGCGCGCACCGTGGCCACCAGCACCACGGCGTCCGGCACCAGGCCGGAAACCCGACATTTGATGTCGAAGAACTTCTCCATGCCCATGTCGGCGCCGAAACCGGATTCGGTGATGACGTAGTCCGCCAGCTTGAGGGCGATCTGATCGGCCAGGATGGAGCTGTTTCCGTGGGCGATGTTGGCGAAGGGTCCAGCATGCACGAAGACCGGCGTGCCTTCGAGGGTCTGCATGAGCGTGGGCTTCAGCGCGTCCTTCATGAGCACGGTCATGGCGCCGGCCACGCCCAGATCTTCCGCGGTGACCGCCTCGCCCTGGCGGTTGAAGCCCACCACCATGGCGCCCAGGCGGTGGCGCAGGTCCGCCAGCCCCGTGGTGAGGGCCAGGATCGCCATGATCTCGCTGGCCACGGCGATGTCGAAGCCCGTGTCCCGGGCGAAGGCCCGCTCCTCGGCGCCCTGCCCCACCGTCACGCCCCGCAGGAAGCGGTCGCTGGTATCCAGGACCCGGCGCCAGGTGATGGCCGCGGGATCCAGATCCAGGCGGCAGATGCGGCGGCGTTCCTCGGGGGTGAACGCCTCGGGATCCCCCTGCCTGATTCCGAGTTTCACGCAGCGCAGCTGCAGCGACTTGGGGAAGCGGCGCTGGCCCTTGGCCTTGGGGAAGAGGCGCTCGAACAGCTGCTCATCGGTGGCGCCGGCTTCGTGCAGGATGCGCGCGTCGATGGCCGCGGCGCAGAGGTTGTGCGCCGCCGTGATGGCGTGGATGTCGCCGGTGAGGTGGAGGTTGAAGTCCTCCATGGGGATCACCTGGCTGTAGCCGCCCCCCGCCGCGCCCCCCTTGATGCCGAAGGTGGGGCCCTGGCTGGGCTGGCGGATGCAGGTGAGGACGCGCTTGCCCAGGTGGGCGCCCAGGGCCTGGCTGAGGCCGACGGTGGTGGTGGTCTTGCCCTCCCCCAGCGGCGTGGGCGTGATGGCGGTGACGTCGACGTACCGCCCGTTGGGGCGTTCATTCAGGCGCTCCAGCACCTCCAGCCGGACCTTGGCCTTGGTGGGACCGTAGAACTCGAGTTCAGCTTCCTGGAGACCCAGTTCCGCCGCCACGAGGCCGATGGGCTTCAGCGCCGCGGCCTGGGCGATGTCCAGGTCCGAAGGCACAGGGTCCACCCGCTTCAGCGGCGTGGGCTTGAAGGGCACCGTGACGGGATTCATGCCGTCTCCTTGGAAAGATCCACCTTCAAGGATAGGTTTAAAACGACCGTTGAGTCGTGATTGATCGACGACTGTTGATTCCCGTCACAGCCGCATCCATGCTGGATTCATGCGTCGCTTGAAGGAGGTCACGGTCCACCGGTTCCGCGAGAAGGCCTCGGTCTTCCTCACGGAACTCCACCCTGCCCGGGACGCCGCCGAGCGGGCCGCCGTGCTCGCTCTTTTGCGCAAGCGCGATTTCGACGCCACCCATCACTGCAGCGCGTGGAGGGAGGGCGTGCCCCTGGCGGCTTTTGGCGCGGACGACGACGGCGAGCCGTCGGGCACCGCAGGGCGGCCCATGCTGGCGGTGCTCGAGGGGGCCGAGGCCACCGACCTCATCGCAGTCTGCATCCGCTGGTACGGCGGAACCAAGCTGGGGACCGGCGGCCTGGTGCGGGCCTACACGGAGGGCGTGCAGGGTGCCCTGGCCGCGGCGGACGCCGGCGGTGTGTGGGAAGAGGTCCGCGTGCTTCGCGCCGGGGCGTTCCGGGTTCCCGCCTCCCAGGCCCACCTGCCCTTCGCGCTGCTGGGCGGTTTCTCGGCGGTGGCGGTCCTGGACCAGGCCTTCGACGGCGATCAGGCGGTGCTGCGGTTCGAGTGCCCGCCGGACCTGGCCGGGGCCCTCGAGCATGCCTGGCGGGAACGTAGCCGGGGCGGGCAGATTCACTGGGACTGACCGCTCGCCGGTCCCCTCCCCCCATTCGCCGATCCCTGGCCGATCCGGAGCTCAAGTGCCCGTAACTTGGTCACACGGAGGGAGACCCATGGTCCTGGCAGGATGGTTCCTCGACAGCCCCTGGTGGTGGCTGGCGTTGTGGCTGCCCAGCCTCGGCTTCTGTTTCTGCCTTCCCGTGGGATCTGGACGAAAGGAGCACCGATCATGAACGCCCAGGCACGCCCCCCCCTCTTCTCCCCGAAACTCGTCTTCGGCCTCGTCGTCATCGCGATGGGCCTGATCTTCCTGGCGGACAGCCTCCGCTGGTACGACGCCTGGCACCTGCTGACCTGGTGGCCCCTGGCCCTGGCGGCCTTCGGCCTCGCCCGCCTGGCCCAGGACGGCATCCTGAGTTTTCGCGGCCATGTCTGGCTCGCGTTCGCCACGGCGGGCTTCATCTCGCAGTTCGGCCCCTGGGGCCTGCTGGAGCGCTGGTGGCCGGCCTTCCTGGTCTGGGGCGGGGTCATCGTCACCCTGCGGGCCATCTTCCCCCAGCCCAAGCGACAGAAACTGTCCAAGACGGTGCCTCCGCCGCCCGCACCCCCCGTATCCTGTGATTCTGATCCCGATTCCCGGCAGGTGAACCCATGACCCCCGAAGACGCCAAGGCCCCCAGCCCCTTCAGCCCCAAGCTGGTGCTGGGCGTGGCCATCATCGTGGCGGGCCTCGTGCTCACCCTGGACAACCTCGGGCTCATCGAGGCCCACACGATCTTCAAGCTCTGGCCCCTGGTGCTGGTCGCCATGGGCATCGCCAAGATCCGCCAGGATCGCAGCGGCGGCGGCATGGGCGGCTGGTTCCTGGTGCTGGGCGGCGTGTTCCTGCTGCTCTTCACCTTCTCCCGGGGCCACCTGGCCGAGGCCCTCGCGCCCATGCTGGTAGTGGCCGTGGGCATCCTCATCGTGGTCAAGGCGCTGAAGCAGAGCCGGGGCGTGCCGCCGGAGCTGGCGAAGTCCGACGATTTCCTGCAGGGCACCGCGATCTTCGGCGGCTTCAAGCGGCGCGTGCTCACCCAGGCCTTCAAGGGCGGCGAGCTCACCGCCATCTTCGGCGGCTACGAGGTGGACCTCCGCCAGGCCGCGCTGGATTCGGGCCAGGCGCGCATTGATGTGTTCGTGCTCTTCGGCGGCGGCGAGATCCGCGTGCCCGACGGCTGGGAGGTCTCCAACCGCGCCACCGCCATGTTCGGCGCCCTGAACGACACCACCCACCACGGACCAAGCCCCACGGAAGCCCGTCCCCGCCTGGTGGTGACCGGCCTGATCCTCTTCGGGGGAACGGAAGTGAAGAGCTGATGCACCCCCTGCTGGCCAGCCGGGCGAAGCTGGGGGCCTACCTCCTCG
>Ga0316605_10000620_pt1 | contig 23794 bp, 24 predicted proteins | sample OWC_soil_day20_n_FD_207666 | JGI IMG/M metagenome (GOLD analysis project Ga0316605, IMG submission 207666) | Wetland soil microbial communities from Old Woman Creek delta, Ohio, United States - OWC_soil_day20_noCT | ecosystem: Environmental > Terrestrial > Soil > Wetlands | place: USA: Ohio...
ACCACCAACGAGTACGTCGATGCCTGGTTCTGCGGCTACCAAATGACGGTAGCCGGCTGCGCCTGGATCGGTTTCGACCAGCCACGCAAACTGGGCGACAAGGAGACCGGGGGCACCGCCGCCCTGCCGATCTGGATCGGCTACATGAGTCAGGCGCTCAAGGATGTCCCGGTACAGACACCGACGGCACCGGAAGGGCTGGTCGCCTACGGCGAAGGGCGTGAACGCAGTTACATCTACGCCGAAAATGCGGCCAAGGCCGCACCGCCAGAAGAGATGCCAGCGGAAGCCCCGCTCCCCAACCCCGACCTTAGCCAGCCGCCCAGCGACTGATCAGCCGAGGCTGACCGGCTCGCCGGCCTGCTGGCTGGCGAGCGCCGACAATCGCGCGAACAGCTCGGTCCCGTCGCGGGTATCGAGCCAGCGCTCACCGTCGTGACGAAAATGATAGCCGCCGGCCTTGGCCGCCACCCAGATTTCCCGGGCCACGCCGTGACGATTGACGATGATCTTGCTGGCGTCGGCAAACTCGATTTCCAGGATGCCCCCCGCGGCCAGTTCGAAATCCAGATCGGCGCCACTCGCCTCCAGCGCGCTTTCGATCCGGGCCAGGACCGCCTCGGCCAAGCCGTTGAATTCCTTATCATCCATGCTGTGCTACCATCCCGCCCTCTATTGACCGGTTCGTCGTAAATGTCCAGACTACTTGCCGTCGCTCTCTGCCTGTCGCTGGCCGCCTGTGGCCTGAAAGGGCCGTTGACCCCGCCTGCCGGCCCGGTACCGGAACCCCTGCTTGGCAACAGCAAGGCCGGCGCGCCAGCCAAGAGCAGCATCGATGTTAGCACGGACCACAAAGCCCCCCGCCCATGACCTCCTTTGCCTTGAACAACGGCGTATTGCATGCCGAATCCGTCGCCCTGCCCAGCCTCGCCGAACAGTTCGGCACCCCGGCCTACGTCTATTCCCGGTCCGCCCTGAGCAGCGCCCTGCATGAATTCCAGTCCGTCCTCGCCGGGCATCCGGCTGGCCGGGATGCCCTCGTCTGCTACGCGGTCAAGGCCAATTCCAACCTGGCCATCCTCAACCTGTTCGCCCGCCTCGGCGCCGGTTTCGACATCGTCTCCGGCGGCGAATTGCAGCGCGTGCTGGCCGCCGGGGCCGATCCAAAAAAAGTGGTGTTCTCCGGCGTCGGCAAGACGGCGGGCGAAATGAAACTGGCGTTGGACGCCGGCATTTTCTGCTTCAACATCGAGTCTGTACCGGAGCTGGATCGCCTCAACGAGGTCGCCGGCCAATGCGGCAAGCAGGCGCCGATCAGCCTGCGAGTCAATCCCAACGTCGACCCGAAGACCCACCCATATATCTCGACCGGCCTCAAGGCGGCCAAGTTCGGCGTCGCCTACGACGACGCGCTGGCTCTCTACCGCCGGGCGGCCGCCCTGCCGCACATCGAAGTGGCCGGCATCGATTGCCACATCGGTTCGCAACTGCTCGATCCGTCGCCCTTCGCCGAAGCCCTCGATCGCATCCTGGTGTTGATCGACCAGTTGGCGACCGACGGCATCAAGATCCACCATATCGACCTCGGCGGTGGCCTCGGCATCAAGTATCGCGACGATCAGTTACAACCGACCGTCGCCGCCTACCTGAACCCGCTGCTCGACAAGTTGCAGGGCCGCGACCTGCAGGTCGTCCTTGAACCCGGTCGCCGCCTGGTCGGCAACGCCGGCCTGCTGCTGACCCGCATCGAATACCTGAAGCACGGCGAGGCCAAGGATTTCGCCATCATCGACGCGGCGATGAACGACCTGATGCGCCCCGCCCTCTACGAAGCCTGGCATGACATCCTGCCAGTAAGGCCGCGCGCCGGTGCGACCCGCGACTACGACGTGGTCGGCCCGGTCTGCGAAACCGGCGACTTTCTCGGCCGGGCCCGTCCGCTGTGCGTCGAGCCGGGCGATTTGCTGGCCGTAATGTCAGCCGGCGCCTACGGCATGGCCATGGCCTCGAATTACAACACCCGGCCGCGCGCCGTCGAACTGATGGTCGACGGTGACCGGGTGCACGTCATTCGCCAGCGCGAAAGCGTCGAGCAACTCTACGCTGGCGAGCAGGTCCTGCCGGCTTGAGCGGCATCCGCCTCGACAAGTGGCTGTGGGCAGCGCGTTTCTTCAAGACGCGTAGCCTGGCCAGTGATGCGGTCGGCGGCGGCAAGGTCAAGGTCAACGGCGCGCCGAGCAAGCCGGCACGTGAGATAAAGGTCGGCGACCGACTCGACATCTTCAACGGCGAGACGCGCTGGCAAGTCACCATCCACGGCCTGTCTGAAAAGCGTGGCCCGGCACCGGAAGCGCGCCTGCTCTACGAGGAAACGGCGGAAAGCGTCGCCGCGCGCGAGGCCGAACAAATGCGCCGCCAATTCACCCGGGAACCCGCCGCCGAGATCCACGGCCGGCCGACCAAGCGTGATCGGCGGCAGATAAACCGCTTCGGCCAGTAATTTTTCAAAACCCTGCGGTCGACCGCAGGCTTCTGTCGCTTTTTACAACACCAGCGCGAGGGCCAGCGGCAGGAAGACGAGTGCCGCCAGATTGCCGATCAGCACGATAGAGGCCACCCGCTGCGGCTCCTGTTTGTACCGTTCGGCAAACAGGAAATTGAGCACGGCTGGCGGCAGGGCGCCGAACACCAGCAGCATCGCCGCATCGCGCCCCTGCAAACCGAGCAACAGGATCACCCCGTAGGCGATGGCCATGCCGGCCAGCGGCCGCAGCACGGCGCTGCCGACCGCCAGCTTCCATTCGCCAAAATTCACGTCAGTCATCCGCACCCCGAGCGAAAAGAGCAGCAGCGGCACCGACACATCGCCCAGCATCTTGATGGCAATCACCGCCGGCTGCCAGACGGGAATCTTAATGACGGCGACGGCCAGACCGGCGATGGCGGCGAACACCACCGGGATACGCCACAAAGTGAGGATGCGCGTCGTCGGGTCGAGCAGGCGGGCTCCGAACGAGAAATGAAGCGTGTTCTCGACCATGAACAGAATCACCGCCGCCGGCAGCGCCGCTTCGCCCCAGGCCAGCACGGCCAGCGGCAAGCCGATGTTGCCGGAGTTGTTGAACAGCATCGGCGGCACCAGCGTCTTCGGCGGCACGCCGCACAGCTTGGCCACCGGCCAGGCGAGCAGCCCGCAGGTAGCCAGCACCAGGAAGCCGCCCAGCGCCAGCGGCGCATAGGCGGCCAGGTCGAAGGACTTGCCGGCCATCGCCGCGAAAACCAGGGCCGGCACGAAGACATCCATGTTCAGCCGGTTGGCTACCGCCATTTCCGGCTTGTGCCTACGGGCGTAGAAATAGCCGGCAGCGACGATCCCGAAGATGGGAAAGAGGATGGCCAGCAGGCGAAAACTCAGGCTTTGCTCGTCCACGCAGCTGACCTCGACAAGGGAAGAAGTGATTGTGCAGGCGCCACCGGCGCCCGCCCATCAGGGAATGCCCTTAGAGGACGTAACGCGACAGATCCTCGTCGGCGGCGACTTCGCCGAGCTTTTCGTTGACATAAGCGACATCGACGGTGATCCGTTCCATCCCGACCTTGCCGGCCTCGAAGGAGACCTCTTCGAGCAGCTTTTCCATCACCGTGTGCAGGCGGCGGGCGCCGATGTTCTCGGTCCGCTCGTTCACCTGGAAGGCGATCTCGGCCATGCGGCGGATGCCGTCCTCGGCGAAGTCGACGACGACCCCCTCGGTTTCCAGCAGCGCCTGATACTGCTTGGTCAGACAGGCGTCGGTCTGGGTCAGGATGCACTCGAAATCGGCCACCGACAGCGAATCGAGTTCGACCCGGATCGGAAAGCGGCCTTGCAACTCGGGAATCAGGTCGGACGGCTTCGACAAGTGAAAGGCGCCGGAAGCGATGAACAGGATGTGATCGGTCTTGATCATGCCGTACTTGGTCGACACCGTGGTGCCCTCGACCAGCGGCAGCAGGTCGCGCTGCACGCCCTGACGCGACACGTCGGCGCCGTGCATTTCGGAACGGCTGGCGATCTTGTCCAGTTCGTCGAGGAAGACGATGCCGTTCTGCTCGACGGCCTTGACCGCCTCCAGTTTGACCTCCTCGTCATTGACCAGCTTGGCCGCTTCCTCGTCGGTCAGCAGTTTCAGTGCTTCGTTGATCTTCAGCTTGCGCGACTTCTTCTTGCCGCCGCCCATGTTCTGGAACATACCCTGAATCTGCTGGGTCAACTCCTCCATTCCGGGCGGCGCGAAAATTTCGGCCTGCATGCTCGGCGCGGCAAGCTCGATGTCGATTTCCTTGTCGTCGAGTTCGCCTTCGCGCAGCTTCTTGCGAAATTTCTGCCGGGTAGTGTTGTCGCCTGCGGTCGACTCGGTATTTTCGGCAAAAAAGTTGGGGCCGCGTGCCGTCGGCAGCAGCACGTCGAGGACGCGATCCTCGGCGGCATCCTCGGCGCGGGCGCGCATCGACTTCATCGCCCGTTCGCGGTGCGACTTGATGGCCATTTCGACCAGATCGCGGATGATGGTTTCGACATCGCGGCCGACATAGCCGACTTCGGTGAACTTGGTCGCCTCGATCTTGATGAAGGGTGCGTTGGCCAGACGGGCCAGACGACGGGCAATCTCGGTCTTGCCGACGCCAGTCGGACCAATCATCAGGATGTTCTTCGGGGTGATTTCCTGGCGCAACGGCTCGGCCACCTGCGCGCGCCGCCAACGGTTGCGCAGGGCAATGGCCACGGCCTTCTTGGCGTTCTTCTGGCCGACGATATGTTTGTCCAGTTCGGAAACGATTTCCGGCGGGGTCATCGCGGTCATTCCAGAGCCTCGATCGTGAAATTACGGTTGGTATAGATGCAGATGTCGCCGGCGATTTCCAGCGACTTGGTGACGATGTCGCGCGGCGACAAGTCCGTGTTCTCGAGCAGAGCCCGCGCCGCGCTCTGGGCGTAGGAACCGCCAGAGCCGATGGCGACGATCCCCTGCTCCGGTTCCAGCACGTCGCCGTTGCCGGTGATGATCAGCGACACCTCCTGGTCGGCGACCGACAGCATGGCTTCCAGCCGGCGCAAGGCGCGGTCGGAACGCCAGTCCTTGGCCAGCTCGACGGCCGAGCGCAGCAGGTTGCCCTGGTGCTTTTCCAGCTTGGCCTCGAAGCGTTCGAACAGCGTGAAGGCGTCGGCCGTGCCACCGGCGAAGCCGGCCAGGATGCGCCCCTGATACAGGCGGCGGACTTTTCGCGCCGTCGCCTTGATGACCACATTGCCCAGCGTCACCTGGCCGTCGCCGCCCATGGCGACGAGCTTGCCCCGACGCACCGACAGGATGGTCGTGCCGTGATATTGCTCCATACTTTTCTGACCTTTAAGACTTGGGAACGATGATGCGGGCGAACTTGTTGAGGCCGACCACCGCCATCAATTCGGCCACCAGGTGATTGGGGCTGCGGATGATCACCTCGCGCCCGGCGGCCTTGAGCGGTGCCAGGCGATTGACCAGTTGCCCGGCCGAAAAGAAATCGAGACGCCGAACCGCGGAAAAATCGAGAACCGGCGCCTCACAACGCTCGAAAACTTCCTTCAATTCGTCAAATCGAGCATTACGCAATTCGCCGCTCAGGTGATGGGCATCGTCAATCGGCGCCGCCATGGCTGCCGCCGGCAGGGCCGCGAGTTTGGTCGTTTCCCAGGAGGGCGGCGACAATTCGAAGGTAACCGCGTAATCGACCGCCTTTTCCTCGAAGGCCTCCTGCGTGCCGTAACGTTGCAGCAACTCCAGCATCAGCATCCAGGCAGGCAGATGCTCGGCCTGGCCGACCGTCAGACGTCCCTGCAAGCGAGCCAGCAAGGCCTCGGCGCCATCGATGCCGACCGCGATATTCTGGCGACGGGCGAGGAGCAGGGACTGGCCCAGGCATTCAGAAATCGCGTCATCGCATCCGATCAGCTTGCTGCAATCGAGACGTACCGGTTGCTTTTTCTCCAGCGCGGCAGTCAAGGGCGCCAACTGGTTCAGGTTATCGGCGGTCAACACGCCTTGCAAAGGCACATTGACCACCCCGGCCTCCTGTTTAACCACCACTTTCTTGCTCTGCTCACGCCAGGTCGGGGACGACATTTCCAGAGTTTCGGCAAATTCGACACTCAGCTTCTCGAAGGCTGCGCGATCACCCAACTGCTGGAGCAAATCGAAATACATGCGCCAGAAACGCAGGCCCTCCTCGCCCGGATAGCTGCGGATGTAGATGTCGAGGAGCGAACGGGCCGCCGCGTCCTGACCGTTGGCATAGAGTACCGCCACCTGCTCGATGTCGGCCTGGAGAGGATCGCCGCCATGATCAACGTCGATGGCCATGACATTCGATTCGGTAAACCCATTCTCGAATTCGGACATGGTGAAATCGAGCTCGTCGGTTTCCGACGTCGCTAGCGGCTTGGCGACCGGCCGTTCTGGCTGGGAGCCGCCGCCGGCCGGGGCGTCGCCCAGCGATGCTGCAGGAGGGCGGCTGGCGGAAAATTCGAGCGCCGGCAAATCGACCGTGGCCAACTCGATTGGCTCCCCGGCCGGCGGAGCCGCCGGAGCCGGGGCGGCTGGCGCCCTTGGACGCGCCGCCGGGCGTTCCGGCATCTTGTTATCCGATTGCTTCTTGAAAAAAGAAAAAACCATAACGACCCCGATTGCTGAACCTCTCTTTTAGCATGTCGGCCCGACGCATGCAATCCTCGAAACTCAGCCCCCGGCAAGCAAGGCAAGCACCATCAGAACCAGCGCCAGCACCGGCCCGAATGGCTGATCGAGGAACAATGCCAACAGGAAGGCAACCCCATAGGCCAGCACCCCGATAGCAAACGCTAGCCATAAGCTCGAACGCCAGTTCCGGGCACGCCGAAAAGCCAGCCAGGGGGGAATGAAGACCAGAACAAAGGCGCCCATCACGCCCAGGACCATCGTGGCAAGCGCCAGACTGAGCGCCGCCAGCAAGTCGAAGCCCGCCATTACCGGCCAGGATGGACGACACTGTGCCCGGAAAAAATCCGGATAGACCTGGCCCAGTAGCAGTTGTCGCGACAGGGCTGCCAGGGCCGCCAGGGCAAGCCCCGTCCACAATGCGACCCATGGCAACTGGGCCGCAGCCGCAAAATACAACTGCCCATCGAACAGGGCATGGCCGAGACGCTCGGCCATCGGCTGGTTGGCTGCGAGCAGCACGGCCAGCGCCCAGCCGCCGAGCAGCAGGAAGGCGTAGGCCGCCCCACCGGCCAGCCGCCCGGCCAACGCTCGCTTCCCGGCCCCGGCGGCCCCGGCCGCCGCCATGCCGCCAATCAGCGGTGGCACATTGGCGACCAGCGCCAACAACGCACCGGCCGCCGCCACATGGGCGTAGGCCAGGGCCGCCAACCACTCGTCACGCAAGCGCAGGTAACAGCCGAGCAGCGGTAACAGCACGGCCAGGGTCAGGCCGGTCAGCAAGGGAACCAGGAATAGCTCACTCCACATGTTCACTCTCCAGCCAGTGCACGCGATCGCAGGCGTTGTTGACGAACTCGGCATCGTGGCTGACCACGATCACCCCCTGACCGCGCGCAGCACGCGTACGCAGACTCGCCCCCAAATGGTCCACGCCGGCCGGGTCGAGGTTGTTGGTCGGCTCGTCGAGCAGCAGCAGATCAGCTGGCGCCGCCAGGATGGCCCACAGCGCCAGGTAATGGCGCTGGCCACCGGACAGGCGATCGAGCCGGGTCGACAACCGTTCGGCCAGCCAGGGCGGCAAGCCGCTTTCGCCGGCTCCGGTCAGCGCCAGCAACTCCCTTCCGCTCAGCGGCAAGCCGGCCAGCGGCGGCACCTCCTGGGTCTGCCAGGCCAGACGCAAGCCGGGCCGTTGCTCGACACGCCCGGCAAAGACCTTGGCCCGCCCGGCCAACGCGGCCAGCACGGTACTTTTGCCGACCCCGTTGGGACCACACAACCCGAGCACCTCGCCGGGCGCCACGAAAAAACTCAGGGCGGCACAGGCCGGCCGCTGCCAACCGGCCACAAGTCCGTGCACCCGCAACAGTTCGTTCATCGCAGCCCCTGCACCAGGCGCTGCACGCTGTCGTCGAACAGCCCGAACAGGTCGCTCGCCCGCTCGCTGCCGCCCACCGTATAGGGCAGCATGATCGCCGGGATGCCGGCCTTGTCGGCGATCCAGCGGCTCGGCCCGTCCGACTGGTAGGCAGCCCGCAACACCAGGCGGGCCGGGCGGAGCTGCTGGGCCGCCAGCAAGGCGCTCAGATGCCCGCTGCTCGGCTCGACCCCAGGCTTAGGCTCGAGCGTGCCGACCTCGCGCAAGCCGAGCCAACTGGCCAGATAGACGAAGGACTGGTGATGGACCAGCACCGGCACGCCGCGCAAGGGCGCTGCCGCCTGTTCCCAGCGCGCCATGGCGGCCTGCCAGCGGCCGGCGAAATCCTTGAAGCCGGCCTGATAGACGCCGGCATTGGCCGGGTCGAGTTCGCCCAGCCGGCGAGCCAGCGCCTCGCCGACCTTGAGCACATTGCGGGGGTCGAGATGGACATGCGGATTACCGGCGGCATGCACGTCGCCGTGCGCGCGGTCGATCACCGCCGGCACACCAAGGCGGCTGACCTGCGCCGCCGCCTCGAAATAGCCGGGCCGGCCGGGCTGCACGGCGGCGTTGCCGGAATCGCGCAGGACCAGCGGCAACCAGCCGACTTCCAGCTCGCCACCGGCGGCGACGACCAGATGCGCCCGCCGCGCCTGGGCCAGCAACGACGGCTTGGCATCAATGCGGTGCGGGTCCTGGAAGGCGGTGGTGGCGGTATAGACGCGCAGCTTGTCGCCGCCGATCGCGCTGACCAGCGCCCCCCATTCCGGCACGGTGGCAAAAACATTGAGCTCGGCACGGCAAATCCCTGCGGTCAACAGCAAGCAAAGGGCAAAAATTCGGTATTTCATGGCTTTCTCCTCAGAACTTGTGGGCGCCGTGCGCGCCCAGGCTCATCACGTATTGCAGCGACAGCTGGTGGTCGGCAAGGCCGGCCATCGATTTATCCTGTGCGACTTGCAGGCGCAGGCGGGAGAATTCGCTCCAGCGGTAGTCGACCATCAGACTGGCGCGCTGGGGCCGGTAGCTGTCGACCACCAAGTTGGCGGCGTTGATGCCAAAGTCGCGCCGGCCGCTGTCGAGCTGCTCGTAGCGCAAACCGGCACGCCAGTTCGGGGTGAATTGATAGACGGCTTGCGCGTACCAACCGGACTGCCGGGTGCGGTAGTCGCTATCCACCGTCGCCGCACAGGCATTGCCGACGCCATCCTCATCCATGCACCGCAGCTTGCCCTGCTCGCGGCGCTGGAAATACTCGGTCTGGAACTTGAAATTACGGTACTTCGGGTTGCCATCCGGCGCCCATTTCCAGACGAAGTCGGCAAGCAGCGTATTGGAACTGCCGGTGAAAGCGCCCTGCGCCTCCAGGCCGCCGACATCCTCGAAATGGGCCTCGCGAGCCTGCGCCGAAGTGCGCAGCCAGGACAAGCCGGCCCGCCAATCGTGGGCGATGCCAACATCGCCGCCGACATGGGCAAACAGGGCGCCGCCGTTCGGCCGGTTCTTGTTGCGGTCGCTGCCGGGGAAACTCGCGCCGCGCCCGAACTCGGCGCCGAATTCGAGGAAGAGCGGGGTCGGCGCCAGCCACTTCAGCTGCATGCCGTCCTGGGCATAGTTGCTGTGGCTGCCGAACAGCGCCTGGTACATCAGCGGCGCATCGTTGAAATCCCAGGCATGCGGATGCTGTTCGTTGAGATAACCGATGCCGGAAAAGAAGCGCCCGGCCTTCAGGCCCATGCCGTTGCCCAGTCCGAGCGACTGGAACCAGGCCTCCTCGATCTCCACCTCGCCGTCGAGGAGGCCGAGGATGGCCTGGCCGCGCCAGTAGGGGTCGATGTTGGCGGCAAGGACCAGTTCGGTGTGATTGAGCGACAGGCCGCGCCGCGAACTCTCGCTGATGCCGCCCTCCTCGTGGCTGTGGCCGGTGGCCGGGAAGAACCCGGTGATGCCGCGCTCGGCCACGTTTTTCATCGACTTGTACTGGCCTTGCAGGATCAGCGACACCTCCGGGTTGAAGGCGCCGGCGCTGCTGGTGGCGGCAGCCTGCGGTGCCGGGACGGCCGGCTCGGCACGCGGGTTGGCCTGGGACTCGGCCAGGGCGAGTTTCTTCTCCAGCGACGCAATGCGCTGTTCGTAGCTTTTCTTCATTTCGTCGATCTGCGCGCGGATGGCGGCGAGATCGGCATCATTGGCGGCCGGCGCGGCGCCGGAGGCGGCGAGCAGGGCGGCCGCCGCAAGTGTGAGACGGGACATGGAAGGCTCCTGAAAAAGACGTCAGGCCGAGCGCAGGAAAAACCCTGCGGTCGACGCGAAAAAAGGACGGATTTTTCAGGCGCGCGGCGGGCCGCGCTGGCAAGGAATCGGAGCCGGTCGGCTGGCGCGGGCATGCAGGACAGCCAGTGGCGCCGCCTGTTCGCCAGCCGACGGCAGGGCCAGCAACGGCGCCGCCGGCAGCGCCGACGCCAGATCGTGTACCGTCAGACACAGCTGGCAGACGTGGTTGGGCAGGCCTTCGTCCCCCCCCGCCGCGTGGCCGACCGCGTGCGCCCCGGCCAGCAACTGGCCAAGAAGGAGGACAGCAACGAGGAGGAAGTGACGCAGAGAACTCAAGGTGGCGGCTTAATCGACCTGGACGAGCAAGCCTTTGAGGTATTCCCCTTCTGGGAAGTTCAAGGCTACCGGGTGGTCGGCTGCCCCGGCCAGCCGGCGGACGATGCGCGCACTGCGCCCGGCATCGTGGGCGGCGCCGGCGACGATCTTCTGGAACAACTCCAACCCGATACCGCCGGAGCACGAATAAGTCATCAACAAACCGCCCCGCTTGAGCAGGCGGCAACCGAGCACGTTGATGTCCTTGTAGGCGCGCGCCGCCCGCTCGGCGTGCGCGGCCGACGGAGCGAACTTGGGCGGATCGAGGACGATCAGATCGAACAGTCGGCCGTCCTTGCGGAAATCGCGCAGCGCCTGGAAAACGTCGGCCTCCAGCCACTCGGCACGTTCGGCCGGCAACTGCGGGTTGAGCGCCAGATTCGCCTGCGCCTGGGCCAGCGCCGGGCCGGACGAGTCGATCGACAGCACGCGGGCCGCCCCACCGGCCAAAGCCTGCAACGAAAAACCGCCGGTGTAGCAGAAGCAGTTGAGCACGTCCTTGCCGGCCGACAATTGGCCGAGCAAGGTGCGGTTGTCGCGCTGGTCGAGATAGAAGCCGGTTTTATGGCCGCCGGCGATGTCGACCGCCAGCGTCACGCCGTTTTCCTCGATGGCCAGCGGCACCGTCGGCGCCTCGCCATGCAGCCAGCCGGTCGTCGGCTCCAACCCTTCGAGACCGCGCACATCGGAGTCGGAACGCTCGTAAACGCGGGCGCAGCCGGTGGCCTTGACCAGCCCGGTAACGATGGCGTTACGCCATTTGTCGGCACCGGCCGAGGTCAGCTGGATGACGACGGTGTCACCGTACTGGTCGGCAATAACGCCGGGCAGGCCGTCCGATTCGGCATGGATCAGGCGCAGCCCGGACTGGCCGCGCAATTCCGGCAAGGCCTGGCGGCGGGCCACGGCGGCCGCGATGCGGCGCTTGAAGAAGGCGTCGTCCACCGACTCCTCGGCATCGAAGGTCCAGAAACGGGCGCGGATCTGCGATTGCGGACTGTAGGCGGCGCGCCCGAGCGGGCGCAGGTTGTCAGCCAGCACCTCGACGGTATCGCCGGGCCGGGCCCGCCCTTCGAGACGGCCGACCGAACCGGCGAACAGCCACGGATGGTGTTGCTTGAAGGCCGAGCGCTCCTTGCCGGGCAGCAGAATCAATTGAGCCATGGTTTTCCGATCTCAGAAAGCAAGAAGCCCCGGCTGCCTTGCGGCAACCGGGGCTTGCGAATTCAGTCGCCGCTTAACCCAGGCCCTTGCGATTGCGGGCGTGGCATTCGGCAGCGTACATGACCTTGAACATGGTCTTGCCGGTGTTCTTGAACAGGCGCTTGGTGGACTTGGAAACGCAGCGGCGCTCCAGGGAAGAACGGCGGGTACGGTTGATGGCCATAACTAACTCCTTGATTCCGGCTATTTTTCGAAAACGGGAATCATAGAGGCTGAATGGCCAAACGTCAATTGAAGCCTTGATTTTCGGCGCTTTTCGGCCGTCGACCGCAAGTCTCGACTAACGCTTGGCGCGCGGATGAGCCTTATCGTAGACGGTAGCCAGATGCTGGAAATCCAGATGTGTATACACTTGGGTCGAGGCAATACTGGCGTGGCCAAGCATTTCCTGCACGGCGCGCAGGTCGCCCGACGATTGCAGGACATGCGAGGCGAAGGAATGACGCAGCATGTGCGGATGGACATGGCGCGGCAGACCGAGCTGCACCGCCCGCCGCGCCAGGCGCAGTTGGATCATCCGGTGGCTGAGGCGCCGGCCGCGCCGGCCGACGAACAAAGCCGCCTCGTCCGGATCAGCCAGACTGTCGCGCACTGCCGCCCAGGCCGCCAGCGCCTCCCGTGCCTTGCCGCCAACCGGAACCAGCCGGGCCTTGCTGCGCTTGCCGAGCACCCGCACTTCACCCTCATGCAGCGCACTATCGAGCGCTGTGCGGTCGAGGGCAGCCAGTTCGGCCAGGCGCAGGCCGGACGAGTAGAACAGTTCGAACATCGCCGTGTCGCGGGCTGCCAGGACAGGATCGTCCTCTGCCGTCGTTTCGAGCAGCCGGCTCGCCTCGTCGACCGACAAGGCCTTCGGCAACAGGCGCGGCGCTTTTGGCGAACGCACGCCCTCGCAGGGATTGGCCTGGACCAACCCGCGCCGGCCCAACCAGACAAAGAAGCCGCGCCAAGCCGACAGCAAGCGGGCCAACGTCCGCCCGTCCAAACCCTGCCCATGCAGCTGGGCGACGAAACGGCGGATGTGATGCACCTGCAATTCGGACAGCGGTACCGCCCCGGCGAAAGCCAGCAGCTTTTCCAGGTCGCGCCGGTAATTGCTTACCGTATGCGGCGACAGCCGCCGTTGTTCGGCCAGTTCGGCCAAATAGTCGGCAACGGCGGCCGAGGCGTTCACAAACCGCTCTTGGTCACCCGGGCCAGCGCGGCGGAAACCATCTCACCCAGGCGTTCGAGGTAGAGGGTGCCCATGTCGGCGTAGAAACGCTGCGCCTCTTCGCTGCCCAGCGCGATCAGGCCGATTGTGCCACCGCCGTTGCGCAGGGCGATCAGCGCCTGCGAGCGGATATGGCCGGCGTGTTCGCCAAACCACGAGGCAGTGCCGAAGCCGGCGGTCGAACCGCAGTACGGCCGGGCCAGGGTTTCGGCGAAAACCTGCAATTCCTCGCTGACCGCGGCGAATTCCGGCAGGTTGTCGACGCCGTCCGGCTTGTGCCACAGGCGCAAGGCGACATGCGGCACCGAGAAATCGTCGCGCAGGTGGAAATTGAGCAGATGGATGACCGCCTGAAAGGTTTCGGCGGCAATCAACGCCACCGACAGGCGATGCACCTTTTCGCTGATCGCGTCGTTTTCCTCACCGAAGGCGATCAACTCGGCCAGTTTGGCCTCGGTCTGCCGATTCTTGTCGCGCAGCGTCAGCATCTGGCGTTCGGCCAGCGACACCGTCCGCCCACCATGCGGATGCGGCACATAGATCTGGGCCAACAGGTCGGCGTACTGCTCGAAGAAGATCGGGTTGGTCTTCAGGTACTCGGCGACATCTTCAGCAAAAGGCGCGCTCATAGGTCAATTTCTCCAGAGAAAACAGTGACGGCCGGCCCGGTCATGCGCACCGGCCAGTCCGGCCCGTTCCAGGCGATGGTCAGATCGCCGCCGCGCGTCGTCACCCGCACCGGACTGTCGAGCAGGCCGCGCCGGACGCCGGCCACCACCGCCGCGCAGGCGCCGGTACCGCAGGCCAGTGTCTCGCCCGAACCGCGTTCATAGACACGCAACTTGATGGCGTGGCGGTCGACCACCTGCATGAAACCGGCGTTCACCCGTTGCGGAAACTGTGCATGGTTCTCGATCAGCGGACCATGCTCGCCGACCGGCGCCTGGTCGACGCTGTCGACCACCTGCACGGCATGCGGGTTGCCCATCGAGACAACGCTGATTTCCAGCGTTTCGTCGGCCACATCGAGGTTGTAGATGACTACGTCGTCGTCGTGCAAAAAGGGAATCTCGGACGGCAGGAAACGCGGGACGCCCATGTCGACCGTCACCTTGCCATCCGCCTCCAGGCGTGGCGTGATGGTGCCCTTCATGGTCTCGACACGGATTTCGCGCTTGTCGGTCAAGCCGCTCTCATGGACAAAGCGGACAAAGCAGCGCGCGCCGTTGCCGCATTGCTCGACCTCGCTGCCGTCGGCATTGAAGATGCGGTAGCGGAAATCGACGCCGTCCTGGGTCGGCTTTTCGACCAGCAGGATCTGGTCGCAACCGACGCCGAAATTGCGGTCGGCCAGGAAGCGCAACTGCGCTGGCGACAGATCGACCGCCTGGCGGATGCCGTCGAGGACGACGAAATCATTGCCGAGGCCATGCATTTTGGAGAATTTGAGTTTCACAGGCTGCCCCGCTGATAAATTACAAAAAGAATAGCAGAGACAGAGAGTTGCCTCAAATTCTTAAAGCTTCTTCTCCATCACGAAGTCGTCCATGACGAAGCCGTGCCCGATGTCGTCGACAATCGACTCGCGCACGACGAAGCCGTATTTCTTGTACGAGCCGATGGCCTTTTCGTTGCGCTTGTTGACCGCCAGGATGACGCAGGGGTAGCCGGCCTTCCTGGCCCGCGCCGCGACATGGGCGATCAACTGGCCGCCAACCCCCTGGCGCTGCACATCCGGGTGGATGTACAGCTTGTCCAGCTTGAACTCGCCCTTGTAGATCTCGCTGAACGCGAAACCGACCCGCCGGCCGTTGCAGAAGGCCTGATCCAGCCACTTGTGCACATCTTCAAGATCGTCATACAAGCGCTCGTGACCGTAACGCTGCTCGAGCATGAAGTCGATCTGCTCCTGGGTGATGATGCCAGGATAGGTAGCCTGCCAGATTTCGCGAGCCAGGGCCGAAATGGCCGGCACATCCGGCGGAGTCACGGGACGAATTTCCACATTCAAGCTGTTCATTTATAAAACCTCTGCTCTCCGGGCGGCCGGGTTTTGAAGCGCTTATGCAACCAGAAATACTGCTCAGGCATCTGCTGCACTTGGGCCTCGATAAAACGATTCATGAAAGCGGTATCGGCCTCGACGCTTTCGCCAGGGAAATTATCCCATGCCGGCATGACTTCCACGTCATAACCGTCGGTCACCTGCCGGGTAATGATCGGCACGACACGGGCGCCGGTAAGGCGGACCAGCCGCGACAAAGCCGGAATGGTCGCCGCCTGGACGCCGAAGAACGGGACGAAAATCGACTCCTTCGGGCCGAAATCCATGTCCGGCAGATAGTAGAAGGGCCGTCCCTCCTTCATCGCCTTGACGATCTTGCGCAAGCCATCTTGCCGGGACAACAGCACGGCCGGGTTAAAACGCATGCGGCCGTCGTAGAGCAGGCGGTTGAATACCGGATTCTTCTGATTTGAGAACACGCTACAGGCAATGATTTCCATCGAAATGCGCGTCCCGCCGGCATCCAGGCCGACAAAATGCGGCGCCAGCATGATGATTGGACGCCCCTCGGGATCGCGCAGATGCTCGACACCACGAATCCGGAACAGGCGTTCCAGGCGCTGGCGCGACGCCCACCACCCCAACGTGCGGTCAAGCACGGCTCGACTGAAGGCGACGAAATGGCGGCGGGCAATGATTTGGCGCTCGGTCTCGGTCATCGCCGGAAAGCACAACCGCAGATTAATCAGGGCCACCTTGCGCCGCTCCCGACCGAAGACATACAGCAGTTGCCCGAGCCCCCAGCCGAGAGCCCGCAGCAGGGGCAGCGGCAACCAGTGCACAAGCCACAGCAAGGCGACCAGCAGATAAGTCGGCAGCAGCTTCACGCCTTGCCCTCCGGCGGCGGCTCGGCGCCTGAGGGCCGCTTGTAGCGGTTATAGCCCCACAGATACTGGGTCGGACACTGACGAATCAGATGTTCGACCTCGAAATTTATCTGCTGCGCACGGTCGACCGTAGCGCCGCTCAGCGGCGTTTGCGGCGGGCTGAAATGCACGCGGTAACCGCGTCCGCCGGGCAGGCGCTCTCCCCAGGTCATCAGCGTTACCGCTCCGGTTTCGGTCAGCCTGGCGGCCAGCGTCATCGTATAGGCCGGCCTGCCGAAGAAGTCGAGCCAGACGCCCTCGCCGGTCTTCGGTGCCTGGTCCGGCAACAAGCCGACTGCCTGCCCGCGCTTCAGGGCCTTGATCAGGGAACGCACGCCGGACAGGTCGGCCGGGGCGAGGTGCAATTGCTCGCGCTGGCGTCCGGTTTCAATCAAGTATTGGAAACTGGCATGCTTCGGCGGGCGGTAAAGGACGGTGATCGGGAAATGAGCGGACAGGTATTGTGCGGTAATTTCGAAACACCCCAGGTGCGGCGTCAGGAAGACGATGCCGCGCCCCGCCTCGCGCGCCGCCTCGACATGCTCCCAGCCAAGCACCTCGACCACCTGAGCGTTGGCCTCGTCGAGCGTGCGCAGCCAGATGCGCGACAGTTCCAGCATCTGCTTGCCGGATTCCCCGGCCACGACCAGCCGCAAGGACGGATCGATACCGGCCTGGGCGAGGTTGTCACGCAGGTGGCGGCGATAGGTTGGTGACAACAGATAGGCCAGGCGCCCGAGAAAGGCGCCCAGCGTGTGCACCAGCGCCAAAGGCAGCCGGCTCAGAACACGAAAGAGAAAAACCATGCGGCTCCGGGGGTTGATACCCGCCGTGAAAAGTTTATTATTATCCGGTCGTCGAGTTAAACAGACAACTTGCGGGGCGACTAATAAATACCGCTAAAGCGTCGCCCGCTCGTGGTCCGAAGCCGGTAACGCCGGACCAAGGACCACTGGAGCACCCCAATGAGCGAATATTTCTTCACTTCGGAATCGGTTTCCGAAGGCCATCCCGACAAAGTCGCCGACCAGATTTCCGATGCCATTCTGGACGCCATCCTGGCCCAGGACAAGCATTCCCGCGTCGCCGCCGAAACCCTGTGCAACACCGGCCTGGTCGTGCTGGCCGGTGAAATCACCACCAACGCCAACGTCGATTACATCCAGGTCGCCCGCGACACCATCAAGCGTATCGGCTACGACAACACCGATTACGGCATCGACTACAAGGGTTGCGCCGTACTCGTTGCCTACGACAAGCAGAGCCCGGACATCGCCCAGGGCGTGGACAAGGCCTACGACGACAACCTCAACCAGGGCGCCGGCGACCAGGGCCTGATGTTTGGCTACGCCTGCGACGAAACCCCTTCGCTGATGCCGCTGCCGATCTACCTGTCGCACCGCCTGGTCGAGCGCCAGGCCATGCTGCGCAAGGACGGCCGCCTGCCGTGGGCGCGCCCGGACGCCAAGTCGCAGGTCACCATCAAGTACGTCGACGGCAAGCCGCACTCGATCGATACCGTCGTGCTGTCCACCCAGCATTCGCCGGACATCAGCCTCGACGACCTGCGCGAAGCAACCATCGAACAGATCATCAAGCCGGTGCTGCCCAAGGAACTGATCAAGGGCAACATCAAGTTTCTGGTCAACCCGACCGGCCGCTTCGTCGTCGGCGGTCCGCAGGGCGACTGCGGCCTGACCGGGCGCAAGATCATCGTCGACACCTACGGCGGTGCCGCTCCGCACGGTGGCGGGGCTTTCTCCGGCAAGGATCCGTCCAAGGTTGACCGTTCCGCTGCTTACGCCGGCCGTTACGTCGCCAAGAACATTGTCGCCGCCGGCCTCGCTTCACGCTGCCTCGTCCAGGTTTCCTACGCCATCGGCGTCGCCGAACCGACTTCGGTCATGGTCGACACGTTCGGCACAGGCAAGGTCAGCAACGAAACCCTGACCGCGCTGATCAAGAAGCACTTCGACCTGCGCCCGAAGGGCATCGTCAACATGCTCGACCTGCTCCGCCCGATTTACCAGAAGACTGCCGCCTACGGTCACTTCGGCCGCGACGAGCCGGAATTCACCTGGGAAGCGACGGATCGTGCGGCGGTGCTGCGCAACGATGCCGGCCTGTAAGCCTCCGAGACGCATCGACCACTCCGCGTCCATTCAAGGAGGAGCCGTTCGGCTCCTCTTTTTTCGTTAGAATCACGGCATGCTGAAAAAAATCCCCGTGGAACAATTACGCCTCGGCATGCACCTGCAAGCCTTCTGTGGCGCCTGGCTGGAACATCCGTTCTGGCGCACGAAATTTGTTCTGAGCGACCCACACGACATCACCTTGGTGCTTGAGAGCAGCATTCGGGAAGTCTGGATCGATGTCGCCAAAGGCATCGACGTGGCTGCTGGGACAGAGCCCGGGACAGTCGTCGACAGCGTCGATGAAATTCCGCCAGAGCCAGCGGCGCCTCAGGAGCGCACCTCATTCGGCGAAGAGGTCAAACGTGCCTCGCGCATCGTTGCCAAGGGCAAGGAAGCCGTCGTTTCGATGTTCCAGGAAGCCCGCATGGGCAAAGCCATCGAGGCGGAAGCAGCAGCACCACTCGTCGAGGAAATTTCCAATTCGGTGATGCGCAACCCAGGCGCCCTGATCAGCTTGGCCCGCCTGAAAACAGCCGACGACTACACCTTCATGCATTCAGTCGCGGTCTGCGCGCTGATGATCGCCCTGGCTCGCCAACTCGGCCTTGACGAGCGACAAACACGCGATGCCGGCATGGCCGGCCTGCTCCACGATTTGGGCAAGGCGATGATTCCGCTGGAGATTTTGAACAAGCCAGGCAAACTGACCGATGCCGAGTTTGACCTGGTCAAGACCCACCCCGCCGAGGGTCATAAATTGCTGCTCGAAGGCAAGGGCATCAACGACATAACCAAGGATGTCTGCCTGCATCATCACGAAAAAATCGATGGCAGCGGTTACCCCAAGGGTCTGAGCAGCGAGACGATGAGCCTGTTCGCCAAAATGGGGGCGGTCTGCGACGTCTACGATGCCGTCACTTCGAACCGACCCTACAAAGCGGGCTGGGACCCGGCAGAGTCGATCAAGCGCATGGCGGAATGGAAGGGACATTTTGACCCGGTCGTCTTCCAGGCCTTCGTCAAGAGCCTGGGCATCTATCCAATCGGCTCCCTGGTCCGCCTCGAATCCGGCAAGCTTGGCGTTGTCATCGAGCAAGGCGAACACTCGCTGCTCAAACCCAAGGTCAAGGTGTTTTTCTCGACCAAATCGCAAGCCTACATAAAACCGGAAGTTATCGACATTGCCCGCAGCCCCGAAAAAATCGCCGGTCGCGAAGAGGCCGCAAAATGGGGCATCAAAGACGTCGACCGCTACTGGGCCAGCGACAAGGCCTGAAATAGGTTTATAATCCGCCACCTACCGAGGGGCGCTGCAGGAGAACACTCCCAGGCTCGGTTTAAACGGCGCTCACTGATCAACCCTGCCGGGCGCAGGGGGCCGCCGGTGAGCATCAACGCCGTTACTCCCCTCCCCGTCACAGTTATTTAGGAGCTTACTGTGGCTGCATCCAAAGACTACGTTATCGCCGATCTTTCCCTTGCCGACTGGGGTCGCAAGGAAATCCGCATTGCCGAAACCGAAATGCCGGGCCTCATGGCCATTCGCGAAGAATTCGCGAAAACCCAGCCGCTCAAGGGCGCACGCATCACCGGTTCCCTGCACATGACCATCCAGACCGCCGTGCTGATCGAGACGCTGACCGCGCTCGGCGCCGAAGTCCGCTGGGCCTCGTGCAACATCTTCTCGACCCAGGATCACGCTGCCGCCGCCATCGCCGCCGCCGGCATCCCGGTCTTCGCGGTCAAGGGCGAAACCCTGGTCGATTACTGGGATTACACCCACCGCATCTTTGAATGGGCCGACGGTGGCTACTCCAACATGATCCTCGACGACGGCGGCGATGCCACCCTGCTGCTGCACCTCGGCGCCAAGGCCGAAAAGGACATTTCCGTACTGGACAAGCCGGGTTCGGAAGAAGAAACCATCCTCTTCGCCGCGATCAAGGCCACGCTGGCCGTCGATCCGACCTGGTATTCGACCCGTCTGACCCAGATCAAGGGCGTCACCGAGGAAACCACCACCGGCGTCCATCGCCTGTACCAGATGCACGCGCGCGGCGACCTCAAGTTCCCGGCGATCAACGTTAACGACTCGGTCACCAAGTCCAAGTTTGACAACCTCTACGGCTGCCGCGAATCGCTCGTCGATGGCATCAAGCGCGCCACCGACGTCATGGTAGCCGGCAAGATCGCCGTCGTCTGCGGCTACGGCGATGTGGGCAAGGGTTCCGCCCAGGCCCTGCGCGCGCTGTCGGCCCAGGTCTGGGTCACTGAAATCGACCCGATCTGCGCCCTGCAGGCCGCCATGGAAGGCTACCGCGTGGTGACCATGGAATACGCCGCCGAACAGGCCGATATCTTCGTCACCACGACCGGCAACTTTCACGTCATCACCCATGACCACATGGTCAAGATGAAGAACAACGCCATCGTCTGCAACATCGGCCATTTCGACAACGAAATCGACGTTGCTTCGCTGGAAAAGTACCAGTGGGAAGAGATCAAGCCGCAGGTCGACCACGTGATCTTCCCGGACGGCAAGCGCATCATCCTGCTCGCCAAGGGCCGTCTGGTTAACCTCGGCTGCGCCACCGGCCACCCGTCCTACGTGATGAGCTCGTCCTTCGCCAACCAGACCATCGCCCAGATCGAGCTGTACACCAAGACCGCCGATTACCCGGTCGGCGTCTACACGCTGCCCAAGCATCTCGATGAAAAGGTCGCCCGTCTGCAGCTGAAGACGCTCAACGTCCAGTTGACCACGCTGACTCAGCAACAGGCCGACTACATCGGCGTGCCGGTCGCAGGCCCCTACAAGACCGATCACTATCGCTACTAAGCACCTCCAGCCCCGGCCGATCGGCCGGGGCTTGCCGATTGGGTTGAATGATGAAAACTGAACTCTCCATCGAATTTTTTCCGCCACAAACACCGGAAGGCGTCGAAAAGCTGCGGTCGACACGTGCCGAGCTGGCAAAACTGAACCCCGCTTTCTTCTCGGTAACCTATGGCGCTGGCGGCTCGACCCGCGAGCGCACCTTCTCCGTGGTCAAGGAAATCGCTGCCGAAGGCTTCGACGCTGCGCCGCACCTGTCCTGCATCGGCTCGACCCGGGACAGCATTCGCGAAATCCTTCAGGAATACAAAGCCGCCGGCATCCGCCGCACCGTCGCGCTACGTGGCGACCTGCCATCCGGCATGGCCGAAACCGGCGAATTCCGCTACGCCAACGAGCTGGTCGAATTCATCCGGGCAGAGACTGGCGACTGGTTCAGCATCGAGGTCGCCGCCTATCCTGAATGGCATCCGCAGGCCAAGACACCGGCCGACGATCTCGCCGCCTTCGTCCGCAAGGTCAAGGCTGGTGCCAACTCGGCGATCACCCAGTATTTCTATAACGCCGACGCCTACTTCCGTTTTGTCGATGAAGTCCGGGCGCAAGGTGTCGAAGTGCCGATCATCCCGGGTATCATGCCCATCGTCGGTTTTACCAAACTGGCCCGTTTTTCCGACGCCTGCGGCGCCGAAATTCCGCGCTGGATGCGCAAAAAGTTCGAAAGTTTCGGCGACGATGTCGACTCCATCCGTGCCTTCGGCCTTGATGTGGTTACCGAATTGTGCGAGCGCCTGTTAACCGGCGGGGCTCCCGGTCTGCATTTCTATTGCATGAACCAGTCCGCACTGACCAGCGAGATTTGTCGCCGAATCAGTTAGAGAAGCAACACATCAGGGCTACGCGCAGGTAATATTCAGCACATGAACCGATCCGAAGCCCTCCAAGCCATCGCCACACAAGCGGGCCGCGGCGAACTGGTATTCCCGACCAGCGTCGACGTCGCACTCAAGGTACAACGGGCCCTCGACAATCCCGACTGCCACACCGAAGCAGCAGCCAAACTGGTTCAGACCGAACCGCTGCTGTCGGCCCGCGTCGTCGCCATGGCCAACTCGGTGGTTTACAACCGCGCCGGACGGGAAATCACCGACGTCCGCAGCGCCGTTGCCAGGCTGGGCTTTCGAACGCTCCGCTCGCTTGCCGGCGCTGTCGTGACCCGACAGATGGCGGGCACGTCGGCCGATCCAAAACTTCGCGCCATTTCGGCCCGGCTTTGGGAACATACCGCCCACGTCGCCGCCCTGGCCCATGTCATAGCGCGCCGAGTAACCAAGCAAGATCCTGAAACTGCTTTCTTCGCCGGGATCATCCACGAAGTGGGTGGTTTCTATCTGATCTCCCGGGCCAAGGATTTTCCGGGAATACTGGAAGGCGATCCCGCAGAATGGGCGGAGCATGCCGAAGCAGAGGTCGGCCGCACGGTGCTTGCCACTCTCGGTGTTCCTGACCCGGTCAAGGAAGCCATCGAAGGGCTTTGGGAGGGTTACCTTGCCCTCCCCCCCTCCAGCCTGAGCGACACCCTGTTGCTGGCCAACACCCTGGCCCCTGTTCCGTCACCACTGAATCAACCACCTGATGAAAAAATCGGGAATAACGCGCCGATCATCGATACCGATATCGACGAAATGACATTAAGCAGCATCATCGAAGAATCGAAAGCGGAAGTTCAGTCGCTGATCGACGCCTTGAAATTTTGATCCAATATCGTCGTTCACCGTAGGCAGAACAGCGAAGCGATCAGCAAAATTCGGCCCATTAAATCTCGAAATTTCCCGCATTTCCGTTGACGCTGATTTTTGGCATCTATATAATTCGCGCTCCCTAGGCGGGTCGGTAGCTCAGTCGGTAGAGCAGCGGACTTTTAATCCGTTGGTCGCGAGTTCGAATCTCGCCCGACCCACCAAGTCGACGAGGGAATCTGGGGCGTTAGCTCAGTTGGTAGAGCAGCGGACTCTTAATCCGTAGGTCCACAGTTCGAATCTGTGACGCCCCACCAGAATATCAAAGGCTTGCGCTTAGGCGCAGGCCTTTTTGGTTTCTGGCCGTGACAAAAACGTGACAAGTTTCACCACGTTTCCACCTACCCCTTGTTCGATCCTTGATGCTGCCACTGCCAAATTCTCGGTAGCAAACTTCGCGTATCGATCCACCATCTGCCGCGACTTCCAGCCGCCCAGGTCTTTCAGTTCATCACAGGACGTTCCCGCCTGCCGATGCCATGAAGCCCAAGTGTGCCGAAGATCATGGAAGCGAATATCGGTCAGCCCTGCCGCCGCCAGCGCTTTCACCCAGGCCGTCGAAGACACCTGCCAGGTAATCGGTTTGCCGCGAAAGGTGAAGCAATACCGCTCATGCTTCCCGACCTCGCTTTCCAGTACAGCCACTGCATCACTGTTCAACGGGACGCCTCGCGGCGTGCCATTCTTGGTTTGATTAAGCCAAGCCGTGCGCCGGGCCAAATCCACCCGCCCCCATTCGAGTCCGGTAATTTCCCGCGCCCGACACCCTGTCGCCAGGGCAAATTTTACCAGTGCGGCAAGATGGGGCGGACAGGCATTAATCAGCCGTTCCGCTTCCTCTCGCGTTAGCCAGCGGTCGCGTTCAACCTCACCCGGC
>Ga0316605_10000621_pt1 | contig 23787 bp, 22 predicted proteins | sample OWC_soil_day20_n_FD_207666 | JGI IMG/M metagenome (GOLD analysis project Ga0316605, IMG submission 207666) | Wetland soil microbial communities from Old Woman Creek delta, Ohio, United States - OWC_soil_day20_noCT | ecosystem: Environmental > Terrestrial > Soil > Wetlands | place: USA: Ohio...
AAAATAGAGTGTTCCGTCTTTGGTTACAGAAGGGAAAAATTCCCCTCCGGGAGTGTTTACAGGCTCTCCGATGTTATATGGCTTCCCCCATTCTCCTTTTATTATGTCAATTGCCCAAATATCAAAATCGCCTGCTGCATCAGTTGTTCCGTCCTTTGGCATATTTGAAGCAAAAAAGAATCTCTTACCATCAATGGCAAATGCAGGTTCGGTATATTTATATCTGGGATCAGCAGCAAAAGAGGCAACTTCCGGTTTAGTCCATTTTCCATTTATCTGTTTTGTAACAATAATGGACGAAAAGCTAAAATTCTGGGTTGTAATACAAAAATACATTTCATTTCCGTCTGGAGATATAGCTACATCTCTGTTTATCAAGCCGTCTGAAATAATTCCGGGGGCGAAAAGCTCCGGAACAATTCCGGGTAACTTCTGTCCAAAATATGCTCCGCTTAACATAGTAAATTTCCGTCCCTCATTAGTGGTATCCTGAGCCGACAATGCAATATTGCCAGCAATCAATAAAAAGAGAATCAGTAAGTTCTTCATTTTATAAATATTTTAAATTAAAAATGTTTTCAAATTGGTTAGGCCGCACACAAAGTTAAAAATTGTTTTGTAGTTTTACACGAACATAAAATTCATACACTATGACCCTCACTGTTAACGCTGCCATCTCTCTCAAAGAGATTGACCTTTCCGATGCAAATGACATATTCAGGACTATTGACTCTCAGCGGGAATATTTGAGGAAATGGTTGCCATTTATTGACAATACAAAGGAGGTCACAGATACCAGGCGCTTTATTAAAGCAATGATGGATACTCCTGAAAAGACAAAGGAATTCACTTTTGTGATTCATTTTGAGGGGGAATTCGCTGGTTTGATTGGGACCAAGGACACAGACAAGGCAAATAAAAGAACAGAAATCGGTTACTGGCTTTCAGAAAAATTTCAAAAAAAGGGAATAATAACCCAATCTGCCCGAAGGATTATGCAATTTTTGTTTGACGAATTAGAGATGAACAGGATTCAAATTAAGTGTGCAACGGGAAATTTTTCAAGTAAGAAAATCCCGCAAAGGCTTGGGTTCTGCCATGAAGGCATTGAACGCGATGGAGAATTGCTGATAAATGATAAATTCACGGATCTGGATTTATTCAGTATGCTTAAAAGAGACTTCAACATTAATACAAAAATAATAGACTGATAAAGTTTTAATCATGAAAATTGAATTCTTACAGATGTCCATTGAGCATGCCAGTGAAAACATGAAAATCTATAACTATTACATTGAAAATAGTTTAGCGGCATATCCGGATAAAGTGATGCCGGTAGAATTCTTTGGCAAATTTCTTGACCTTACGAAAGGATATCCTGCCTATACAATTTCTGATGCAGAAAAGATTATTGGCTTTTGCTTTCTCCGTCCATACAACCCCCATTCTACTTTTAAAGAATGTGCAGAGATAACCTATTTTATTGATAAGGATTATACCGGGATGGGAGTTGGAAAAGCTGCCCTTAACAAAATTGAATTGGAGGCGGCAAGAATGGGGATTAAAACATTACTGGCAAGTATTTCGTCCGAAAACCCTCAGAGTCTTTCCTTTCACCAAAACAACGGATTTAAACAATGTGGGCGATTTGAAAAAATCATTACAAAACGAGGAAAGTCATTTGATATTATCTGGATGCAAAAGAACTTATAAACGAATTGCAAGACAATGAAAAAACCTAAAAAACCGGCAAGCGCATTACGATACACATTGGGTATTCTGCTTGCATTTGGAGCATTGAATGCCTTTGGAGGAGGTTATTACGGAGTGAGCGGAGCTGATGGAGTTCCTCTTGAATGGCTTGAAGGTAGCCCATTCAAAACCTTTTTTATTCCAAGCTTAATTCTGTTTGTTATTGTTGGCGGATCTTTTCTAACGGCCTCAATCCTCTGCTTCATGGGCCATCATCGTGCGCGCGTGACTGTATTTGCTGCAATGGCCATTGTATTTATGTGGCTTACTGTTCAGATGATTATTATAGGATATGTATCATGGATGCAGCCTGCAACTGCGGGTTGGGGAATATTATGCCTGATGCTTGCGTGGTTTTTACCTAAGCAAAAATGATTGCTTTATTCATCAAGATTTTTATCCATTTTGCTTAAGGCGTAATATAAGGCTTCTTTTTTTGAGTAGCTCATTTCGTTAAGATATCTGTCTATTGTATTTTTATCACTCTTTTCCAAAGTAATAAGTAATTCAATAGCAGATAAATTTCCAAATGGCCTATACAGACCGTCTGTTTCGAAGAAACTCTCATTTTCCTGATTATTACTTAGCCTTATGTCTTCTTTGTTCCCGGGCTCCATCTCTTTGATTATTACAAAATCATTTACGTATGGTTCTGAAAAATGCATACTAACTGTATTTATATATAAGATTGCTGAAACTTCAAATACCCTATAATTTTTTTGTTCCAAACTCCAGATGATAGACGAAACAGAAAAAAAAATAGTTGCAATTTTTCAATTGCAACTATTAAAAAAGAGATAAACTTTTTTATGTTTAACTATGGAAGGGTATTTGACCAATTCGGATTCTGTACTACACCAAATCCCGAATTGATCTCATTTGCAGGAATAGGATATACAAAAGTGGCAAATACATAGTTTGCGTTTCCGGATATACTGGCTGCAGCACCAGTCCTTCTCAGGTCATACATTCTGTGACCCTCCTGGAAAAACTCTCTTATTCTCTCATCGGCAATGAAAGTCAGCAAAGCAGTTTTTGTGGCAGGCAAATCAGTTGCAACTGCTATATCTGTATTACGTTTTGCTGTATAAAACAGAGCATTTTGGGCATCGGCAATCTGAGTCTGCTGGGCTGATGCTTCTGCAATAATCAGATACATCTCCGACTTTCTGAAAATTGGAATATTGCCTACATCCTCCGAAGAAGCATTACCATCAAATTTACGTGGATGATTAACATTCAAAAGGCCTCTTCTTATATCGTTGTCTGCAAATTTATCAAGTGTAAACTCAGATAAAAAACCGCCATAAGAATTGTAGAGCGTATTGATTGAATTTGCCGAAAGGTTGTCCGCTTCAGATTTAGCAATTGTAAATATATCTTCATCGGTAATTGCAGTTGAAGTCCACATTTGTACATAATCTGTATGGGAAACGTTTCCGGAAGCTCTCTTGTCAATAGCAGTCTGAGCTGCTGTTTTTGCGCCTGCATAATCCTGCATATAGAGTTTAATTCTTGCCTCAAGTGCATATACAGCAGCTTCGTTCAGGTAGTACTGGCTCACTGATGTTTTTTGTGATGCTGTAAGAGTATTAAGATGTGTTTTTGCACTTGCAATATCTTTCAATATTTGAGTATATGTTTGAGCCACTGTAGATCTTAGTACATCTGTATAGGCCGGAATTGGCTCTAAATCCACAAGAACAATACCTAGCTGATTATTTGAGGTGCCGGCTCTGTATGGAAGGCCAAAAATGTTTACCATTATAAATGAAGACAGAGACCTCATTGCGTACATCTGTGATGTAAATGAGTTGAGGTTAGTAATATCCTGAGCAGTAAGTCTGTTCTCTGCAGGATTTGCTAACAGAGCTTTTGCTCCGTTTATCCCACGGGTACATCTGTCAATTACTTCATAACCCTTTGTCCAGATTTGTGATAGTTCAGGAGTATCTTCATTAACATTCCATAAATTAATGGCGACAAAGTTTCCAGATGAATTGTCTGCAATAGAAACATCGGAAGCCATATCGGATATTGAGAGAGCATAGTTTCCCAAAAATTCAAATGCTCCTAATGAGCTATACGCCCCATGCATTCCATTTTGAACATCCTGTGTTGTTCTAAAGGCGTCTTCGGAAGGGATGGCTGAGTATGGATCTGTTTCCAGACTACAACCGGTAGCCCAGAATGAGAGGGCTATCAATAAAGTATATAGTGAAATTTTTTTCATAAAATTCTTCGATTATTTAATTATTTAAAATCCAACACTTATTCCTAACATGATATTTCTTGGTATAGGATAGTTCCACCATTGAAAGCCGTCTGCGTTTATTCCGGATGGATCAAAGCCTCTGTAATCTTTATTGCTGAAAGTATAAACATTGTCTGCATTCAATGATATTCTCAGGTTTTGAATTCCAAGACCACCAATCAGGCTCTTAGGCAAAGAGTAACCCAAATTGATGGAGCGAATTTTCAGATAGGAAGCATCCATCAGGAAACGGCTTGAATGAGAATTATCTGAACGGCCGGACATAAATGCAACCATTGGCACTTTTGCAATATCGCCCGGTTGCTTCCACCTGTTATCATAAACATAGCTTACAAAATTCTCACCTAAAGACATCCCAAGATGCTCATCATATCTAAGGTTATTACCATAGATTTTCCCTCCTAAAGAGTAGTTCAGCTGAAAACCAAAGTCAAACCCTTTCCACTTAAATGAACTTGTCATACCACCTTGGAAATCAGGGGAAGCCTTTCCAACATATCTTTTAGTTGCAGCATTATAGTTAGAAGTTGTTTCATCTCCTGTTTCATTTTTGTACCACAGACCAAGACCGGTTTGAGGATCCACCCCTGCCCACTCTTTCATCTTGAATGTGTATATGTCCCTGCCAGGTTCAATAATTGTAGTGTTACCAGTAATAGGCAAATCTGTGCTTAATTTGTCAACTGTGTTTATATTTTTGGCTCCATTAAGAGATACGGTCCAGGTTATATCTTCTTTTTGAATAATATTTCCGGATATCGAAATTTCAAATCCTCTATTTGAAAGGCCGCCAATATTCTGATAGAATGTAGACATACCGGTAGTTCTTGAAATTGGAACGGCAAATACCATATCTTTTGTTTTGTGATAATAGTAGTCTGCAGTTATATTGATTCTGCTGAACAGGCTAAGGTCAATTCCTATGTTGAACTTATTTGTCTGCTCCCACCTGAGGTCGGGGTTTCCAAGCTGGAGACGTCCGCTGCCCGGCAAGCTGTTGTAGTTATACCCGAAATCGTATAGATCTCTTGATGCATACCAGCCGGTACCTACTTGCTGATTACCGGATGTGCCATAACTGGTTCTCACTGTTGCATCCGAAAGCCAACCTGATGTTCCGCTCATAAAACTTTCGTTTGTGAGTCGGTATTTTGCTCCTAATGACCAGAATGGTGCCCATCTGTTATTGCTGCCAAAACGAGACGAAGCATCGTACCTGAAACTTCCCGACAAATAATATTTGTTTGCATAACTATATTCCGCTCTTGAAAAGTAAGAGTTAAGAATCAGATTTCTTTGATTTGTGGATGCACTAGCCGGAGTAGAAGTGTTAGCTACTTCGTTTAGATAGTCTACTGGATAATTTTTCCCTTCAAGATATGTTGTTTTATAATTGGTTCTTTGTCCCTCCTGGCCAACGAGAATGTTAATATTGTTCTGTCCGAACTGTTTGATATAATTTAAAGTATTGGTAGTCGTAAGGAGAATATTCGCAGTATAGGCATTTTCGCCAAGACCTCTCATTGAATTTCCCTGTGGCTGCAGGAACGACCAATATCCAAATTCGTCAAGAATATATGCATCAACACCCACTCTTGATAAAAGGAAAAGGTCCTTTGTGAAATTTATCTGAAGATATGGAGATAAGAGTGCGCGGTATTGTTTTGCAGTACTTTTGTCACCTAACTTGCTCCTCTGTGCAACCGGATTGTACCCGTTTACTGTCCCAAAGTTCCAGTTACCATCTGCATTTTTCACCGGAGAAAATGGTGACATCATTTTTGCCTGAGTAATTGGATCTGAATAGTAACCGCCACCAGCACCCATATTTACAACAGAATAGGATAAATTTGAATTAAACCCAAATTTTACAACTTTAGACGGCTGCTGGTCAAAGTTAAATCTAAACGAATATCGGTTAAGATCCTTACCTATAACTATCGCCTTATTATCCAGATAATCGAGTGAAACGAAATATTTTGCAGAGTATTCATCGGCGCCACCACCCAATATTTCAATTGTATAGTTTTGTATAACACCGTTGCGGGTAATTTCTTTCATCCAGTCTGTATTGTTGGTGTTTGTTTCGCTCACATCTATTCCACTGTACCAGCCAAGGAACTCTCTTGCACCGGCATCAGTATAAGGAAGGCCTAGCTCATATGCATCATTATAGTAGTCAAAATATGATGTTTTTCCCAAAGTTCTGGCATAAGTGTGACCATTCATCAATGCCTCTTTTGAGAGTTCAAGATATTGGTCACTGTTGATTGATTTATAGCCCTTTGGATAGTTTGGCATTGCTTCAACACCTGCTTTTGCACTAAAATTCACTGAGAAACCTTTTTTACCTCTTTTAGTAGTTATTACGATAACTCCATTAGCTGCTCTTGCTCCATAAATTGAAGTTGCCGTTGCATCCTTTAATACGGTGATGCTCTCGATATCATCTGAACTAATAGAGGAAAGAGCCGAAACCTCCTGGCCCTCCATCGAACGCATACCGTGAGAATCACTTTCTATAGGTACACCATCAATAACATAAAGAGGCTGAGTTCCGGAATTAAGAGAGTTCCTGCCACGAATAAATACTGTTGATGGAGCACCTGGTTGTCCGGAGCCGGTATTCATCTGCAAACCGGGAACGATTCCCTGAAGGTTCTTGATTGGATTGGGTTCAAATTTGTTTGATATATTCTCTTTGTTAACGCCCGAGGCAGCACCGGTAAATGCTTTCTTTGTTGTTACCCCATAACCGGTAATAACCACTTCATCAAGAGTTGTTGTTTCTCTTACAAGCTTAACATCGATAACAGACAGATTGCCAACAACAATCTCCTGAGGAGCATATCCTATAAATTGGAAAACCAACGTAGACGAAAGTGGTACGTTTTTAATCTCGTACTTTCCATTTATGTCTGTTGAGACACCGGTTCGTGTCCCTTTAATCACAGCTGTCACACCAATCATTGGTGTCCCGTCTGCAACATCTATAACTTTACCAGTTACAGTAGAAGTCTGTGCTTCCAGCACATTTCCCGCAAACAACAAAAGTGCCGCAAGAAGTAATCTGACTTTTTTCATTTAGTTTGAATTAGGTTAATAAATAGTTTTTTAATTATATAGAGAACTGTTATAAAGACCAATAGCAAAAAGAATCCGAAGTAGCACATAGAAACAAATATTTAAAATGACATGACAATTTTTGTTGTAACAAATTTCTAATGCTGTTTTTTAAAAGAGTGCTCATTTTGTATGAGCACTCTTCTCACACTAAACTAAACTATATAAATGTTTTATCGGGGTTAACTACTCCCCTGGTAAAAGACAATTAAGTTAATTTTATCGTTTGAGATAACATACTTTGACATAACATTAATTGACATATCAAAGATAAAGCAAAAAAAATTAATTATCCAAATTAATGAATAATTTATTTAGAAAATGTTTAATCCCTATAATTTCTTCTGCATTAGCACCTTTAAGAGCTTTATCCATTACAGAATCGCCAATTACCTTGAGTTGAGGGATTAATAAGGTGCCTTTTTCTGTGATAAAAACATTGTATTCCCTCCTGTCGGTTGAGCTTCTCTGCCTCTCTACCAACTTACTTTTTTCCATTAAGTCAAGGATACGGGTAAGATTGGCTCTGTCCTTGTAGAGTTTTTGTGCTAAATCGGTTTGAGTGGGTCCGTTATTGTCTGACAGGAACATTAAAACCGTCCATTGATCGCTGCTAATGTCAAGGCCTGATTTTTTGAGCTTTCTATTAAGTTCTAATTTGAATTTTTGTGCTGTTTTATTAACCAAAAAGTTAATAGAATCATTCAACATAAAAATATTCATATATGATAGGCAGTTTTAATAGCCCAAATATAAAATATTTTTTTGAATTTTCACACTATTAACTTTTTGGCAAATATCAAGCCTTTAAATAGAAATTCTATCGTCTTTTCAACCAATCAATGAGATCAAAAATTACTTCTTCAGAAATTGACTCTTCAATCTCTCCATATTCATCCGGCGACCCTTTTAAACAAGACTGAAGAAGATGATTTTTATCTTTATATAGTTTTGTAGTTACCCTTTTGTTTCCAGCTGAAACCAGTGCCTTTTCAATTAGTTTAAGATTATGTGGCAATACTTGAATATCTTTATCTCCGCTAATGGCATAAACCGGGCATTTTACACATTTTAACGTTTCTGTCGGATTATAAAACAAGTCATAACGCATAAAAGGAAGCAATAGTTTGGAATAATCAGAAATTTTAAGAGGTACCGATAGTTCAAGTTTATCAACATCGTTTTTGCTAAGTTTTAAAACCTGTGTATCAAATGAAGCCAGATTCTTTTTTATATCTAATATTGCAATACTATCATTTACAGAAGCTCTGAATATTTCCATTGTTGTCTCAAGTATTCTTCTGTTTAGGGATATCCCTTCTGCGGAAATTCCCATTGAAGGAAAAATAGCCTCACATTGTTCAAATATTATATCTTTCAATGGAAGTGCTGCTCCTGCCATAAGTACTAAAAATGATATATTCGGGTTTATTGTTGCAACAATTGGTGCAATTTCAGCTCCAAGACTGTGACCTATAACACCAATTCTTTTTGGATCGACGTCGCCTCTGCTCTTAAGATACTCAACAGCAAAAGATGCATCGTCCGCATGATCTTTTATTGTTGCCTTAACAAAATTTCCTTCTGACTCTCCGGCCCCTCTATCATCGTACCTTAAAACAGTAAAACCGTTTCTCGTAAGATAATCTGCAAGAACTAAAAAAGCTTTGTGACCGAATATAGTCTGGTTTCTGTCCGATGGTCCAGATCCCGATATAAGTACTACAGCTGGTTGTTTTTTTACCTGTGATTGTTTGGTCAGAGTTCCCCTTAATATAATGTTTGCTTTTGGATTTAAAAAATTCACATCTTCAGAAACATAAGGATATGGTTTTTTTGGCTCCTGAGGTCTCCTTATTATATGAAAAGGAAATGTATCACATTTATTTAGGTTGAGTTGTTTCTCTTTTCCATTTGTTTGGATGAATGCACCTATTATTGTTGTGTCATCATAAGCTCTACCTGAATAAATGGCACCCATCATCTTTATCTGCATATATAGGCTGTCTGAAGATACTTTTATTTTATCCACAGTAAGATTATAGCTCTTTTGGTCCACGCTGTGCATAACTGCATCGTATTCGCCCGAATTCAATTTAGAAATCTCGAATGCTATCTTAAGTTTAAACTTTGGAGAGACGATAAGGTCACCATACCATTTTCCAGTAAAGTTGTCCAAAACCCTGTTTTGGGCATTCATAGATTCCCAAAAGAGGGAAAAAATAATTACTAATGTTACACCGGCAATTTTTTTCATGACTTTAAAATTTATGTGGTTAAATTAATTTTGATTCAAAAATAAGTTGATGGTAGTCACTTCTAAAATCTTTATGATGAATGAACTGAGAAACATTTGAACAACACTTTTTATCATTCAAATTCGGTTCATAGTCTGTTTTGCTTAGTTTAAATATTATTTTACTATTTTCGTCAAACAAGCATAGACCAGAACCCTTTATCTGCTAACTTTGAAATGTGTTATAATAACTATGTATGGGAAAAAGAAAGTACCTGGAACCAGCTTTACATACTCTTGTTTGGACTGCAGGCTTTATCCTTATTGCTGGTTTTGTAAATAATATCGGCGTTATTAAAAGAGATGCCGGCAATTTTATTTACCCAATTATTGTTGGGACACTAATAAATATTGCTCTTTTTTACACAGTTTCATTCTATTTTATTCCCGAAAACAGCCTAAAAAACAACTGGAAAAAGTTTTCGTTGTTTATGCTACTCTTGCTTTTTGTTACTACACTCACCGAATCGGCGTTAGATTATTCTCTGTTTCCTGTTTACTATTCATCTAACGAAGAAAACTTTGTCTCACAATTTGTTGTAACTCTCATTATCAATATATTTATTCTTGCGCTTGCTCTCGGATACGGATTTATAAGAGTATGGGTGAAAGCCGAGAAGCAAAAACAGAGTCTTAAATCGGAAAAGCTTTCGGCAGAATTAAATTTTTTAAAAGCTCAAGTTAATCCTCATGTTCTGTTCAATATGTTAAATATGGCATTTTCCAGTGCTACTCAAAATCGAGATGAAAGAACCGCAGACATTATTGAAAAGATTGCATCCCAGATGCGCTATATGCTTTATGAAAGCAATGTAAGCCAGGTTGCTCTTACGAAAGAAATTGAACATATTGATGGTTATATTTCATTGCAAATGATGAGGATTTCGCCGGAAATTCCCGTTAAAGTCAAATGGAAGGTGACCGGTGAGATTGAGACATATTCAATTGCGCCCTTGCTCCTTATTCCTTTTATAGAAAATGCTTTTAAATTTGGCGTTTCCTACAATGAGCACTCCGAAATAACTATTGATATAATTTGCGACAATGGCATTTTAACTCTTAAAACAAGCAATTTTACAAGAAAATCAGTTTCAATTAGAGACACAAATTCAGGTATAGGACTCGAAAATGTAAAAAAGAGGCTGGAATTATTGTATCCCGGAAAGCATCTGCTTGAAATATCTGATTCCGGAAACATATTTATTGTTAACTTAACATTATGTCTTAAATAATATAATATGAAATGCATAATTGTAGACGATGAACCATTTGCTTTGGATTTGATTAAAGGTTATGTAGAAAAAACGCAAATACTTGAATTGCAGGGAATATTCTTAAATCCAGTTAAGGCATTGTCTTTTCTGATGCAAAACAATACTGATTTAATCTTTCTTGATATTAATATGCCTGAATTGAATGGCATGCAGTTTTTAAAAGCACTTAGTCAAGTGCCATCAGTTATTTTCACAACCGCATATAGCGAATTTGGAGCAGAGAGTTATGATTTTAATGCTGTTGATTACCTCCTGAAGCCCATAAAATACGAGCGATTTTTAAAGGCCGTAAGCAAAGCATTTGAATGTAACGGAAAAACAATCTCTCTAAATTCAGCTAATGAACCCGAAAAACATTATCATGATAATTTAAGGGTAGAGCATGATTATATTCATATAAAAAGCGGAAGCAAGATACATCTTGTAAAACCGGAATCAATTCATTATGTAGAGGCTTCTGGAAATTATATGATTTTTCATACATCAACTATCAAAATACTTTCCTTAATGACGATGAGGGATTTACTCTCACAACTGCCTAAGGGTGAATTTATCCGAGTTCACAAATCATATGTTGTATCAGTAAAACTTATTGATGTAATTGAAAGATTTCAGCTCACAATTAAGGGGAACAAAATACCGATTGGATTAACATACCGAGAGGATTTCTTTTCAAAATATCAAATGACGAAGATTTAATTAAAATCAATAACTCGATTACTATCTTTTAAATACGAAACTATGAAAAACATTTTAACAAAAATTGCCAAAATAGTTCTTTATACACTTGGAACATTATTGGTTGCTCTTTTATTGATATCTGCCATATTGTGGATTAAAAGTCCCGGGAAGCCTGACCCGATAACAGATTCCACAGGTTCAGCCCTACCAGGAAGTATCTCTTCAATTGAGAAAATTATGCTTGGCGGAGTAGAACAGTATATTATTGTTCGCGGTGCCGATTCTACCAAGCCGGTAATGTTGTTTCTTCATGGGGGTCCGGGGAGTCCGGAATATTCTTTTATGAAAGCAACCAATTCCAATTTAGAGAACGACTTTGTTATGGTTTACTGGGAACAGCGCGGTGCAGGCAAATCGTTCTCAAAGCAAATTTTGGGCGAAAGCATGAACCTGTCGCAATTCATTTCTGACACAAAAGAACTGAGTTTAATTCTGGCAAAGCGTTTCAATCAGAAAAAAATATTTTTGATGGGACACTCGTGGGGTTCTCTTCTTGGGATTCTTACCTCCTATCAATATCCTGAATTATTTCATGCATATTTTGGCATCGGCCAGGTATGCGACCAATACAGGGGAGAGAGAGTATCTTTTGAATGGGTAAAAGAACAGGCAAAAATTCGTAATGACGGGAAAGCAATAAAAAAACTGTCATCAATGACTTTTCCAGATTCTCTTGCAACCAGCGACACATGGATAAATTTTATCATGTACGAAAGGAATTATGTATCCAAATTTGGTGGCGGAGTAACTCACAAAATGACCAGCATGTGGCCTGTTGTTAAAATGATTCTGGATGCAAAAGAGTACACTTTAAGTGAGAAGCTGAATTATATGCCGGCCAGTATGTTTTCACTGGAGCATCTTTGGCCGGAAGTAATAAATAAAAACCTTTCTAAAGAAATTGACAGTATGCAGGTTCCTGTTTATATTTTTCAGGGTAAATTTGATTATCAGACACCGTATATTGTAGCCAAAGACTTTTTTGACCAGCTAAAGGCTCCTGAAAAAGAGTTTTTTACATTTGAAAACTCTGCCCATAGTCCAATAATGGAAGAAAAAGACAAGTTCAACTCTATTATCCTCGAAAAAACAAACGCTATTTTAGGATTAAAAGCTGAATAATATGGAAACACAATTACTTAGGGAAGAGAATCCATTTCCCGATGCCGATGTTTTAAGGGTTAAATTGGGTGATATCTACGATGTCTATACAGGGTTTGTTGCTTCAATAACCAAAGAGCCCTACAGCCTACAGATGGAATGGAATTATTATAAGGATGGAAAGTCATGGCTTTGCAAAATTACATTCAGGAAGAAAACCGTAATTTGGTTATCTGTATGGGATGATTGCTTTAAAGTTAGCTTCTTTTTCACTGAAAAAACTAAATCCGGAATAGCAGAATTAAATATAGAACAGTCAATAAAGGAGTCGTTTTCAAAAAGCAAAAATATAGGCAAACTCATTCCTTTAGTAATTTCTATTAGGGGGAAGAGTCAGGTTGATGATATATTGAAAATAATTGAATTCAAGAAAAGCATCAAATGAAAACGTGGACAACAAAGAGCGGTTATAAGGTAACAAAATTGCTGCCATTTCGAGGTAATGCATATCTGATTGCAGCAGGAACTCATAATATACTGGTTGATACCGGAAGTAAATCTTCATACAATAATCTGCTTAGAAGTTTCACTCAGCTTTATTGTGCAAAAATAGACATTCTTATTGTCACCCATGCCCATTATGACCATTGTGACAACACTTCAAAGATTAAAAATCAGGAGGGATGTAAGGTTATAATGAGTAAATATGAGAGTGAATTTGCACAAAAAGGGTATGGCCCGCTTCCTAAGGCAACATTGTTTGTTACCCGGCCCATAGCTTATCTTGGAAAACAGCTTGAAAGAAAAGTAGCTCCTTTTACTCCATTCCCTGTTGATATTCTAGTAGATGAATATCTTACGCTTAATGATGTTGGCCTTAATATTGAAATAATCCACACTCCCGGCCATTCTCAGGGTTCAATAAGCGTTATCGTGGATCGTGAAATAGCAATTGTTGGGGATGCTATGTTTGGTGTATTCCCAGGTTCAATCTTTCCTCCTTTTGCCAACGATGTTCCTTTAATGAAAAAGAGCTGGAAAAAACTTCTGGATACAGGTTGTATTCTCTTTCTGCCGGGACACGGCAGCAAAATAAACAGGGAATTACTTGAGAAAAAATTAAAAAATAGCTAATAATAAGGCTGTTTTCTAAGAAAGCTCTATGATAAACGTTATCGTATAAGTTTAAAGTTTGTTTTTGAAATAGTTATCAAATCTGCACTATTATCTGTGATGTTCTTATAGTTTACCTGAGATGGGATTCGAGGTATGAATTCAGTTGAAGAGATTGATTTCAGAATTTTTGCTGTCATCAAATTAGTGGCTCCGCCCTGATTCTTAAGTTCGGATTGAGCTGTAATGAAATCTGTTTCTTTGGCCTCAAAATTTTCAAACTTATCACCGCTTCCAGTAATAATAGGTTTGTTCAACTGCTTTTCAAAATATATAATATCCCCTGTCTTGTCTATCCGGTACTCAACAGAAGCTTCAATCACGTAACTGTCCACGGTAACTGCATCTCCGTTTTTATTGAATGAAGCTAGTCTTTCATCCACAATAGCTTTAGGGATTGTAAAACGAAATATCGCTACTCCTCCTTCCCCTCTCTCATTAAACTCCCTGAAATCAACAGATGCTTTGTCAAAATCGGTACCGATTCTTTCTGCCTTTCCCTTTGTGAACGAAGAAATGCCCCATTCGCCAAGAAGTTTTGCTGTTACTGCCTGATATTCCTTAGTCCCGGATGTGTGATAAGGGTTATTTCTTTTGGTTTGCGCATTTACACCCATAAAGCAAAATAAGATAAAACCTGCTAACAATAATTTTTTCATGATAATTTGTTTTAATTAATGTATCAGTATATTCTTTTCATTATAAAGATAAACTGTAAATTTCTCTCATTATCACCAAATGATAAAAAACCTACTTTGCAAATTGTCTATTTTTACACTCTCATAATAAATTTAAATTATTAAATTCATTTTTCTTAAATTTATATTTATTTAAAATCAGTTATGTCATCAATTAAACCAACCCCAGAATGCTGTCCTCCCTTCGACCCTGTGCCCTGGGACGACAAGACTTTCGAGTGGACAAACAAGCCATTCGTAAAAGATAGTGTATTTACAATCTTTTATATGCCTTTCGGCTTTGGATCGGCAATTAAAAGGGTAGATAAAAAGGTATCTGCCGCGGGTGCCGTCATGACCGACTGGCTATGCCTTTCGGACCACACTTCTATGTGGAATATGGATATTTATATCGCTGTAGACAAAGAGGTTCCTGGTGCTGAAAACAAATTTATGAGCGGTACTTTTTACAGCAAGGTTTATGAAGGAGACTTCAAAGACACCGACAAATGGTGCAAGGACTATATTCAGATTCTTAAATCGAAAGGGCTGAATATGGAAAAAATGTATATGTGGTATACTACATGCCCAAAGTGCGCCAAAAAGTTCGGGAAGAATTATGTTGTGATAATCTCGCGTATAGTTTAACTAAATATGTCCCGTCCTGAAATAGGTTGACGGACAATCGAGGCAATGTGATTCTTAGATAAACAAGGTTAGAATTTCGGGGATGACTAAAGCTTCCCAAGTGTTCAACTAGTGGACTATCAATAAATAAAGATGTTTTTGCTTATGTTTTTGGATTCAGAAATCAACTTGACTTGATTCTGTTGAACAGTAATTGTAGTACAGTATGTTATATAACTATTGAGTATTCACAGTGTCCTGCCCCATCTTATTAAACGCATCTAATATAGATAGTTGCTAAAAAGACGCAGAGAATGGCTCTTCGTTAATGGTGCGGCTGGGCCGCGGTTTTTAGCCATTCGGTTGGCAAACCATTCGGCCGGAAATACAACCTAAAATTGTTTTGCTAAATCTCTGATATTCATATTATAACGCAAATGAGTGAGAGTAGTACCCTCACTCATTCGCATTGTTGCTTAATAATGTGCAAGTTACTGTGACTAAATTTTGACGAAAAATGTCATTATGATCAATCAGGGTGCTAAAACAACGCAACTCCGCCGAAGGCGTAAACCAGCGACGAAGGAGCACCTAATTGCCCCTAAAAAGAGGGTGACACAAAAAAGACTAAACGCTGAAACACCCTAATATTGAGTCAGTTACTAAAAGTGAAGAGACCTCATGTCTCTTCACTTTTAATAACTACTTGGCAGTTAGTTGTATAATGCCTGTCTGTTTTTAGCAACTAGCTGATTAGCTGCCTATTATGGCGTTGTGGTTCAGCTGTTTTGGCAGGTTTTAGTCGTCTTCGGCGGCGAGTTGTAACATTTTTGACCATTTTTTTACATTGCCAACTAATTGATGAGGGCGATTCGGCCGGACGAAGTGAAACGAAGGAGGACGCACAAGCCCGAAGAGATTAGTTGGCAGTGTATTAATATCAGAAAATAAACGCAACTCGACGCCGGCGATTCGGCCGGAACGAGCATCGCGAGCGAGGACGCACAAGCCCGAAGAGATTAGTTGGCAGTGAATAGTTGGCAGAGAAATAGCAACTCGCCACAGGAGAACAAATCGAAAGAGGCTGTCAATTAATTTGACAACCTCTTTTTTTGAACTAACCTAAACTTAACTTATAAAAATGCCTCTGCAGGCCGAACCTTCAACTAAGATTTTTATTTGTTTCCCCTACTCTTTTGGTGTTCTCTCTGATTTCTTTGTTCTCTTTGTTCTCTTTGTTTCTGATTTCTCTGATTCATCTTCCAGTTATTGTACTCGGGATGTTGTCTGTTCTGGTAATACCTTGAATCACGGCTATCCCTGATTGATTGCTGGTTCTGATGATCTCTGTAATTAGAGTATTTTGACTTGTATTCGTTATGACGCAAATAAGGTTTTCTGTCATTTACAACAATTTTTCTGGTGTTGTACATGTCAAAATCCCTGTAACGCTGTGGCAAATATGATCTTGTGATCCAACGTCCGTTATACAGGTAAATATACTGGCGGGTTGGAACATAATAGTAAGCCTCAATTTCCGGCAGATAATAGTACTCAACATGGTCATAACCCGAAGGGCCCCATATTGGCTGGCTGCCTATATTTACTCTGAATGTAACCTGGGCATTTGCTGTTTGACTCAGAAAACCTCCGGCTAAAATGACTGCTAAAAGGATTATTTTTTTCACGATATTATTTTATTAAATATTATGAGCAAAGCTACACGCTGATAAAAAAATAGTGTTATACAATTCTTATAAAAGATTACATAATTCATACCAAAAAAAAAGAAGGCATCCGATTTCTCGATTGCCTTCTCTTTAATTGGTAGTGACCCCGACAGGATTCAAACCTGTAACCGCCTGATCCGTAGTCAGAAACTCTATTCAGTTGAGCTACGGGGCCAAAAATATAGGGTTTATTTACCTGCGATATCCTTTGCGACAGCGCTGTATTTTCTCTCTTTAATACGAGCTTTCTTACCTGTGAGTTCTCTCAGATAGAAAATTCTTGCACGGCGAACTTTACCGCGTTTGTTAACCTCAATTGAGTCGATGAAAGGAGATGCAATAGGGAAAATCCTCTCTACGCCCACTCCATTGGAGATTTTGCGAACTGTAAATGTTTCAGTAGAACCGGAACCTCTTCTTTGAATAACAACTCCGCGGTAATTCTGAAGACGCTCTTTTGTCTCCTCCTTAATTTTATAGGTAACTGTAATGGTATCACCAGCTTTAAAGCTTGGAAGAACCTTTACCTCACCGGCAAATGCCTGCTCTGCAATTTTAATTAAATCCATTATTCCTTTAGTATTTGCGCAACATTACAGACACCCAGGTTCGTATAAGCGGTTGCATATTAAATTTGGGACTGCAAAAATAGGGATTTTTTTTTAGTTACCAAAAATAATTATTTCTTTAATCCCGATTTATACAAAGCCCCTCCAATATTATCATATCTGGCACCTGTAACAGAGCTCAGGCAATTGGGAATATCATGTACAAAAAGCGCACCCAGAAATGCAAAAATGAGTGCTTCTTTGAAATTGACAGTTTGTGCATCCGGAACAAAATATTCGCACTGCAGTGCATTTATCCTCATCCGTTCAACAAGGTATTTATTGAATGCTCCGCCTCCGGTAAGCAGAACCTTTCCCCCTTTTATGTGACGTGATATTTGTATTGCGTTGTGTTCGCAGAATGTTGCAAGTTTATCGTTAATTGAAAGGCCAAACGAATCTATCAAAGGAATAACAATATCTTCCACCCATTCTCGGCCAAGAGATTTTGGCCCTTTTTGATTGTAGAACTCAAGGTTGTTCAGCTTCTGAAGCAGCTCTAAATTAATCTCCCCTGCTCTTGCCATTTCCCCGTCTCTGTCATACTCCAGCCCTATCTGGCGTGTATAATGGTTCAAAACATAATTCACAGGTGATATATCGTAGGCCATTCTCTTTCCTCCTTCGTCTTCCGAAGAAATGTTGGAAAATCCGCCAAGATTAAGGCAATATGCATATTCTGCAAACAGATTTCTGTCTCCTACAGGTACAAGAGGTGCGCCCTGTCCCCCAAGAGCAACGTCCACCGTGCGAAAATCGCAAATTGTGTCCACACCGCTTTCCGCAGCTATTCCTGCTCCGGAACCTATTTGAGTTGTGAGGCGTTTTGATGGCTGATGAAATATTGTATGTCCGTGTGAGGCAATATAATCTGGCTTTGCATCATATTTGGCAATAAATTCCTTCACCTTTTGTCCAAGATACAGTCCGTAGTCAGAATTCAGAAGAGCATAGTCAAGTGCCGACATATTCTGTGCTGTTGCAAGTTTCTCCTTTAAATCTGCAGGATACTCCACAGAATCGGCTTTGATTATTTTATAAATCCATTTGCCATTTTCCAAATCAAACTGAGTGTAGCAGATATCGAGTCCGTCAAGCGATGTTCCCGACATAAGTCCGATAATTTTTACCATATAAAGCTTCTGGTTATGTTTGTCTTGTTTCCTCTCCCGTCGGATACAGTAATGCTAAGCTGGTGGCTCTTTCCTTTCACAATTTTTAATGGATCAAGGTCGATAGTGAGCCCTCTGCTTTTTGGATCGTATGATGCCAGTACCCATTTTCCGTCAATCTCCGCTCTGTACGAAGCAATTCCGGAAAGGTCGTCAAATATAGTAATTCTGATGTTTTTCCTTGCCGTAAGATTCTGCTTTTCTTTCAAATTAAGGACAACTTTAGGAGCCATAGTATCGTATGCAATTGTATATCTCCCGAACTCACCGAGAGTTGTTTCAATTCTGTCACCTTTCCACTCTCCTCCCCTGGAAGAAACATTCCCGTTATCGCTCACAAACGCAATTAAGGCTTTGCTTCTGAGAATATCCGGAACATTGGCCTTAATGGCAATTTTTGCCCCGGCGTTAAGCGGAACTGAGTTGTTGTGAATTCTCCAGATTATGCTCCCATTGCTTTTAATGCTGTCTGCAGTAAAGAGAATATTGCTGCACAATCCTCCGACCGGAATGTCAATACGCAAGCTGCCTGATTCGTATGTATTAGGCAGATACCATGGCATCAGCCGGCCTTTTTTAATTGAGGTTGAATCGGGTGCCAAAGGCTTGAGGGAAATGTCTCTTTTAACCTTGAAACTTTTTGTGGATTTGTTCCCGGAATGGTCGGAAAGTTCAATTCGCACAATGTGTACATCGTTGTCTTTAAGTATAAAGAGCCCTTCATTTTTAGAGCTGATGAGGGATTTAAGTCCGGTTCCGGGTTCAACCCAGCTTTTTACCATCGGGCGGTTGAATAATGACTTTTGCTGGTATTCGAGAATTGAGTTGATATATCTCCCTTTATCGAAAGGAATTGCCTCGGCAGTAAATCTGAATATCTCCTCATTGTCCATAAAGTAGCTGAATTTAGCAACAGCAAATCGGGCTCCGGATCCGTTCATCCTGTCTACTCCTGATACTGCAACATAGAAAGTATCGGGAACAGGAAGCGGTGCGGGTTCCGGAGTAGAAAAACTTTTTATGAAGGTGCGGGCGGGCAGTGTTGTTGGGTTGGCAATGCCGTATACTGATATCCTTTCTATTGCGGGTGCTATTGCATCTGCAATATTGAAGTTCCCTGCTTTCGCAGGATCGAGCGGTATCTCTGAATTTGTTTCTCTTATTTCAAAATGCAGGTGCGGCCCGCCCGAACTTCCGGTATTTCCGGCTCTTGCAATAAGTTCACCTCTTTTAACCGGAATTTGTGTAGAGTCCGGAGTAATTGTAACTGAAAAACTTTCTTTTTCATACTGTTTCTCTCTCACCATTTTTTCTATTTTGGGAGAAAATTCCAAAAGGTGACCGTAAACAGTGGTTTTTCCGTCCGGATGCTTTATATATATCGCCTGGCCATACCCCGAAGGAGATACAGATATCCTGGACACAAAACCGTCTTTAACGGCATACACTGGTGCCCCAACAACTCCGCCTACGCGAAAATCAAGTCCTCCGTGGAAGTGAGTTGCCCTTAATTCTCCGTAATTTCCGGAAAGTGAAGGGGGAAGATTAAGCGGTAATCTATAAGTCTGATTTTGTTGTGCAGAAAGCGTTCTGCCACTTAGCATTGAAAAAATGGCGATTGTGAGAATCGCCACTTTTCTTGAATATTTAATCGCCATGAGCGTCAATTTCAAAGTATAATAAATTATGAAAATATCTTCTTCATCCTGTCGAAGAAGTTTCTGTCTTCCCTGGAAGGGTTTGGTTTAAAGTTTTCTGCGGTTCTCAGTTTTTCGAATTGTTCCCTCTCAAGCTTGTCCAGTTTTTTTGGTGTCCATATTTGAATATAAACCAGCAAATCGCCATGTCCGTAACCATTTACATCCGGAAGTCCCTTGGCGCGAAGCCGAACTATTTTTCCGGATTGTGTACCAGGTTCTATCTTTATCCTCAGCTTTCCGTCGATATGCGGTATTTCGGCATCTCCTCCCAGAATTGCATCGGGCATGGATATGAACAATGTGTATATCAAATCGTTTCCATCCCTTTGAAGCTCCTGGTGTTCCTCCTCCTCAATAACCACGAGCAAATCGCCGTTTACGCCTCCTCTGCGGGCAGCGTTACCTTTTCCCTGAACAGTGAGTTGCATTCCCTGAGCAACTCCCGGTGGTATTTTGAAAGAGATTTCCTCTGTATCCTTAACCAGTCCGTCTCCTCCACATCTGCTGCAAGGCTTGGTAACAATCTTTCCTTCTCCTCCGCAAGTGTTACATGTTGATGCTGTTTGCATGGCACCAAGAATCGTTTGCGTAACTCTTGTAACCTGACCTGTTCCGCGGCATGTCTCGCAGGTCCTGATGTCGGCTTCGGACTTCGCTCCTCTTCCGTTACAGTCTTTGCAAGGTATCTGTTTGCTTATTTTAACCTTTTTTTCGGCTCCGTGAGCAATCTCTTTAAGGTCCAGCTTAACTCTTATGCGAATGTCCGAACCTCTGTTCACTCTTCTTCCTCCCCGGCTTCCGCCCCCGCCTCCAAATCCGCCGAAACCGCCAAAGTGTCCGCCGAATATGTCGCCAAACTGGCTGAAAATATCATCCATTGAGAATCCGCCACCATTGAATCCACCTCCTGCTGCTCCGTTCACTCCTGAATGGCCAAACTGGTCGTATTTTGCCTTTTTGTCCGGATTGCTAAGCACATCATATGCTTCGGCCGCCTCTTTGAACTTCTCTTCAGACTCTTTATTCCCCGGATTTTTATCTGGATGGTACTTAAGAGCAAGCTTCCGGTATGCCTTCTTTATTTCATCGGTTGGCGCACCTTTGGCAACCCCCAGTACTTCGTAATAATCTCTTTTAGTCATTGTTTAGATATTAAATGCCCACTACTACTTTTGCAAAACGAATAACCTTTGCGTTTAACGTGTATCCCTGCTGAACAACCTCAATAATTTTGTTTTTCATTTTTTTGTCCGGAGCAGGAAGCTGAGCAATCGCTTCGTGGAAATCTGTATCGAGCTCCATTCCCTTTGCTTCAATAATTTTTAGTCCTTTAGATGTAAGAAATGAGAAAAGCTTGTTATAAATGAGCTCTGTACCCTCAATTGCAACAGAGTTGTCTCCTTCTGCCTTGCGAAACATTTCAAGAGCTCTTTCAAAATCGTCAAGAACCGGCAGAACACCTTTGATTGTCTCTTCCGAAGCCGTTAAAACAAGATCCAGACGCTCCTTTGCTGTCCTGCGGCGATAATTGTCAAACTCTGCCACAAGGCGGATATATTTATCGTTTACTGCTGCCAGTTTTTCATTGCATATCTTCTCGGCATTTTCTTCTTTATGCTTATGCTTATCGTGTCCCTTCACGTTTTCGTGATCCTTCTCACCCTCTGCGGCATTAGTCTTTTCAGTATCGGCACCCACAACTTCCCCTTCGCTTTTAATCTCTTCCGTTACGTTGTCGTGCTTTTCATTCTTGTGATCTTTCATTGCTATATGTCAATTTATTATTATTCACTTTAAGTCTGCAAAAGTACTAACAAAATTTTTGCCAAAGGGACAAACAGGACAAAATGGCATCAAAGAAGTAGTTTTAATGAATAATCGATTAATATTTATTATTCCTTGCTACATTTGCGGCCATTAATTTATAAGCCGGCTTTTAAAAAACCGGGGAAATTTAATAACCGAGAGATGTTTAGTGCTATATCCGATTTCCTCTTGAATTCCGATCCAATGTCCTGGGGAATGATTTCCATTCTGATTTGTGTAGGCATCATTGTTGGGTTTGTAAACACTCTTGCCGGCATGGCTACGGCTCTCTCCTATGCCCTTTTCATGGCAATGGGTATGCCTATAAACGTCGCTAATGGCACTGCCAGGGTGGGCGTGCTTGCTCAGTTTGCAGTATCCTCTCATATTTTTAAGGAACAAGGATATCTTGACTATAAACTTGGTTTTAAAGTTGGAATTCCTGTAGCGATAGGCTCAATTTTTGGGGCGGAATTTGCTGCCATTCTCAACCCTTCGGTTATGGAAATTGTTATGGGCATTATGCTTCCCATAATGGCTTTCCTGCTTATTTACAATCAGAACGGAGGAACCCGGCTTAAACGTGCAGTTGACAGGGGATGGAACGCAAAGTTTGGTGTTCTCGAATTTATCGTATTTATTTTCGTAGGAATTTATGGCGGGTTCACTCACGCAGGAGTTGGCATCCTGATAATTTTCGGATCCTTTTATCTGTTAGGGCTGGATATTCTCCGCTCCAATGGCATAAAACAATTTGCAGTTTTAATGTACACGCCGCTTGCCCTTACAGTTTTCATTCTGCACGGACAGGTAAACTGGACAGTTGCTCTAATTTATGCGGTGGGAAATGTTGCCGGTGCATTTGTTGCATCAAAGGTGGCCATTAAATGGGGTGCCAAATTCATTAATTATTCTATTGCCGTTGCCGTTTGCCTAATGTCCTTCTGGCTCATCTACAAACAATTTTAGATTCGATTCCTCGAGGCCGTCCCGGCCCCCACAACCTTACAACCTTTTTTCCCCAGGGGAAAATTGTTAATGTGCTGAATATATGCGTTATACCCAAAATCGCGAAAAGCCATAAAGCCCTAATAACAAGGACTATACCAATTTTCCCCTGGGGAAAAAATCACACCTCCCAAAGATATAGGGATGCAACGGAGTTATAAGGAGAATATAGCTTACGGAATCCCTCAAATTCTGCTTTGGATATTGATTCAAGACCATGAAGTTTCATAAGTCCCTTTTTTATGGCAAAATCGCCCCAGCTTAATACATCGGGGCGCTCAAGTGAAAAAATAAGAAGCATTTCTGCGGTCCATACTCCAACTCCTTTCAGCGAAGAGAGCTTTTCGATGACCTCGCTGTCCTGCATTTTTGAGAGAGCTTTAAAATCAACGGTTCCGTCTGTTGCTGCCATCGCAATTCCAACTATATATCCCACTTTTTTGTGCGACATTCCGCATTTTTGCATCTCAAGCGGGTCGGCACCGAGTATGTTTTCGGGCGACACTTCACCAATGAGTGATTCAAATCTTCTCCATACGGTTTCGGCGGCCTTTCCCGATATCTGCTGTGCAACTACGCTTGAAACAAGAGCAACAAAAAGGTCAGGAACAATTTTTCGCTCCAGGAAACCCATTTTGTCAATAACCGCTCCAAGTTTTGGGCAGGCATTTTTCAAATAATTAAGCTCTGTTTCTCCGTATTTCAACCTCTGGGGTTGTTTGGT
>Ga0316605_10000623_pt1 | contig 23774 bp, 24 predicted proteins | sample OWC_soil_day20_n_FD_207666 | JGI IMG/M metagenome (GOLD analysis project Ga0316605, IMG submission 207666) | Wetland soil microbial communities from Old Woman Creek delta, Ohio, United States - OWC_soil_day20_noCT | ecosystem: Environmental > Terrestrial > Soil > Wetlands | place: USA: Ohio...
ATCCAGACCGCCGGCTAGGGCGTGGCTTGCGGTCAACGCCAGAAACAGCGAGAAAATGTAGGAAGACAAGCGGGACATGGCGATTCCTCTCTGCGGATGATGAGGAGCCATTCTAACGGCAAGTACCGTCGTCATGCAGTACAGCTGGCCGCTTATGCGGTTAACGAAAAACGGCTGGAGTGGCCCGTTGGCCACTCCAGCCGTCCCGATTCAAGACTTGCCGCTTAGACGTTGAACAGGAAATTCAGCACGTCGCCATCCTTGACCACGTATTCCTTGCCTTCGGCCCGCATCTTGCCGGCTTCCTTGGCGCCGGCCTCGCCCTTGTAGGCGATGAAGTCGTCGAAGGCGATGGTTTGGGCGCGGATGAAGCCGCGTTCGAAGTCGGTGTGGATGACGCCGGCCGCCTGCGGTGCAGTGTCGCCCTGGTGGATGGTCCACGCCCGCACTTCCTTGACGCCGGCAGTGAAATAGGTGGCCAGGCCGAGCAGCTTGTAACCGGCGTGGATCAGGCGGTCAAGGCCGGGCTCTTCGAGGCCGAGGTCGGCCAGGAACATCTGTTTTTCCTCGTCGTCGAGGTCGGCGATTTCAGCCTCGATGGCGGCGCAGACGGAAACGACCTCCGCCTTCTCGGCAACCGCATGAGCACGCACGGCGTCGAGCAGTGGATTGTTCTCGAAACCGTTCTCGGCCACGTTGGCGACGTAGAGCACCGGCTTGGCGGTAATCAGGCAGAAGGGCTTCAACAGCGCCAGCTCTTCCTTGGAGAAATCGAGGGCGCGTACGGCCTTGGCCTGATCGAGCTGGGTGAAACATTTTTCAAGCACGGCGACCAGGGTCTTGGCTTCCTTGTCGCCGGAACTGGCCGGGCGACGGTAGCGGTTGAGCGCCTTTTCGACGGTGGCCATGTCGGCCAGCGCCAGTTCGGTATCGATGACTTCAATGTCGCGGATTGGATCGACGCCGCCGGAGACGTGGATTACGTTGTCGTCAGAAAAACAGCGTACGACGTGGACGATGGCATCGGTCTCGCGGATGTTGGCGAGGAACTGGTTGCCCAGGCCTTCGCCCTTCGAGGCGCCGGCGACCAGGCCGGCAATGTCGACGAACTCGACGATGGCGTACTGCATGCGCTGCGGCTTGACGATCTCGGCGAGCTGGGCCATACGCTTGTCCGGCACTTCGACGATGCCGACGTTAGGTTCGATGGTGCAGAAGGGGTAGTTCTCGGCCGCGATGCCCGACTTGGTTAGCGCGTTGAAGAGAGTGGATTTGCCGACGTTGGGCAGGCCGACGATGCCGCATTTCAAAGACATGGGTTATTCCTTAGACGGCTTTGCCGTGCAACTGTTGTTGGGCGCCGGTGAAATCGCCGGCGGCAAGTTTTGGCCAGGCCAGCAGACAGCGGGCGAGGGCGTGTTCGATATCCGGTAGTTCTTCCTTGCGCGGTTGATGCAGTACGAAATCAACCACCTGCTGGGACAGACCGAGGGTGCGCGGGTGGCCGATGCCGAGGCGCAGGCGCCAGAAATCCGGGGTGCCGAGTTTGGCCTGGATGTCCTTGAGACCGTTGTGGCCGCCATTGCCGCCCCCCTGCTTCAAGCGGATACCGCCGGGCGGCAGGTCGAGTTCGTCGTGGATAACGAGAATTTCCTCGGCCGGGATCTTGTAGAAATTGGCCAGCGCCGCCACTGCCTGGCCTGAGCGATTCATGAAGGTAGTCGGCTGCAATAGCCAGGTTTCGCCGACGCGCGCCGCCTTGCCGAAAAATTTGGCTTGCGGGGCAAGCGAGGTTTTCAGCTTGTCGGCCAGCTGGTCGACGAACCAGAAACCGGCATTGTGCCGGGTGGCTTCGTATTCCGGTCCGGGGTTGCCGAGGCCGACGATCAGGCGAGGTGGGTTCATGGCGGGCTAAATGAAAAAGCCGCCGGCGGCAAAATGCCAGCGGCGGCCGATGCAGCGGCGTGCCTGGTGTTACTCGGCAGCAGCTTCGCCTTCGGCGGCAGAGCCACCCTTGCCGACCACGCCGACGACGACGTCGTCAGAGGTGTGGGCAACCAGCTGGACGCCCTTCGGCAGCTTGAGCTGGGACAGGTGAATGCTTTCGCCAACCTTCAGGGCGCCGAGGTCGACTTCGATGAACTCGGGCAGATCCTTGGCCAGGCAGTGAACTTCGACTTCGGTCAGCACGTGGTTGACCAGGCCGCCGTTCAGCTTGACGCCCGGGGCGCTTTCTTCGTTGGTGAAGTGCAGCGGCACCTTGATGTGCAGTTCGTGGGTGGCATCGACGCGCTGGAAGTCAACGTGCAGGACTTGCAGCTTGTAGGCGTGACGCTGGGTGTCGCGCAGCAGGACCTGTTCCTTCTTGCCATCGACCACGAGGTTGATGATGGAGGAGTGGAAGGCTTCCTTCTTCAGCTTCAGCAGCAGGTCGTTGTGATCCACTTCGATGGTCTGCGGGGCAGCTTCGCCACCGTAAACGATGCCCGGCACCTTGGAGGCGCGACGCAGGCGGCGGCTCGCACCCGTTCCCTGCAACGTACGCGCTTGGGCGATAAGTTCGAAAGTCATTGTGATGCTCCAGTGTTTTTCCCGATCCGCGACCAGAACGGGAAGGTTGAAAAAAACTTAGTCGATGAACAGCGACGACACCGAGTCGTCGTTGCTGATGCGGCGAATGGTTTCGGCCATGATGGCGGCGACCGACAACTGGCGGATGCGCGGCGAAGCGGCAGCGTCGTCGCGCAGCGGAATGGTGTCGGTGACGACCAGGGCGTCGAGGTCGGAGTCGTTGACCCGCTCGACGGCCGGGCCGGAAAGCACCGGGTGTGTGCAGTAGGCAACGACGCGCTTGGCGCCGTGCTGCTTGAGGGCAGTGGCGGCCTTGCACAGGGTGCCGGCGGTGTCGACCATGTCGTCCATGATGATGCAGGTGCGGCCGTCGACCTCGCCGATGATGTTCATCACTTCGGAAACATTGGCCTTCGGGCGGCGCTTGTCGATGATCGCCAGATCGCATTCCAGGCGCTTGGCCAGGGAGCGGGCGCGGACGACGCCGCCGTGGTCCGGTGAGACGACCATCGGGTTTTCGTAATTCTGCTTCTTGATGTCGTCGAGCAGGATGGGCAGGGCGTAGATGTTATCGACCGGGATGTCGAAGAAGCCCTGGATCTGTTCGGCGTGCAGGTCCATGGTCAGCACGCGGTCGACGCCGGAGGCGACGAGCATGTTGGCGACCAGCTTGGCGGCGATCGGCACGCGCGACGAGCGCGAACGGCGATCCTGGCGGGCGTAACCAAAATAGGGGATGGCGGCGGTGATCCGGCCGGCCGAGGCGCGCTTCAGTGCGTCGACCATGACCAGCATTTCCATCAGGTTGTCGTTGGTCGGGGCGCAGGTGGATTGCAGCACGAAGATGTCGTTGCCGCGCACGTGTTCCTGCAACTCGACACTGACTTCGCCGTCCGAGAAGCGACCGACGTTGGCGCGGCCGAGGTCGACATTGAGTTGCGTCGCTACGTCGGCTGCCAGTTTGGGGTTGGCGTTGCCGGTAAAGACCATCAAGCTGTTGTAGGCCATCTTCGCATCCTTCCGGGCGCCGCGTGTTTCTGCCCGCCAAAATGAAAATCGGGCAGGCTTGTGACCTGCCCGAAGGAAACTGGCTGGGGAAGAAGGATTCGAACCTTCGAATGCCGGAATCAAAATCCGGTGCCTTGACCAACTTGGCGACTCCCCAGCGGGTCGTTTGCACGGGTTCGCGTGCGAACGAGGCGCGGATATTACACAAACAGTTCGCGGTCGTCCAGCACTTTGTTAAAAATTGGCCATCGGGTGTGCCCCCAGTCCATCGGCGAGCCAGCCGTGCATCGTCGACGGCAAGCTGGCGAATACCCGCTCGGCCTCGGCGCGACTGGCGAAGGCGGCGAAAACGCAGGCGCCTGAGCCGGTCATCATCGCGTCCGGCGCATATTGCCGCAACCAGGCCAGGTGCTCGGCGACCAACGGAAAGCGGGCGCAGGCGACGGTTTCCAGATCATTACGGCCGAAGCCGGGGTGCCAGTCCTGCGGGCGGATGGCCTGGGTGTCGCGCTTGAGGTCGGCGGCACCGAAAATGGCAGCGGTCGGCACGTTGACCGCAGGATGCAGAACCAGATAGGTTGCCGCTGGCAGGTCGACGTCGGTGAAGGCTTCGCCGATGCCTTCGGCGAAGGTGTTGCGGCCATGCACGAAAACCGGGACGTCGGCGCCGAGGCCGAGGCCGAGTCTTTCCAGGGCCGGCCGGGCCAGGCCGGTTCTCCACAAATGATTGAGGGCGAGCAGCACGGTCGCCGCATCGGAACTGCCGCCGCCCAAGCCGCCGCCCATCGGCAGCTGTTTGTCGAGATGGATGGTAGCGCCCTGAGCGCTGCCGGTGGCCTGCTGCAGAAGGCGGGCGGCGCGCACGGTCAGGTCATCCTCGGCGGCGACGCCGGGCAGGGGAGTAGCCAGTACGATCCGGCCATCGCGGCGGGCTTCGAAGCGCAAGCGGTCGGCGCGATCGATGAAGCGAAACACCGTTTGCAGTAAATGGTAGCCGTCGGCCCGGCGGCCGACGACGTGGAGAAACAGATTCAGCTTGGCCGGCGCCGGCCAGTCGCTATCCCAAGTCCAGAGGCTCACGGGGTCTTCCATTCTTCGATGCGCAGCCGCAGTTCAATTTCCTCGGCGCGGCGCAAGGTCAGGCCGGACGGCAGTGCATCGGCGCCGCTGTCGTCGTAGGCATAGTCGATCTGCCAGCCGTCGTCGTCCAGTTGGCGTGGGCGTCCCTGGGTATCGTGCCGGATGGCCGGACTGCGCCCAAGCAGCCAGCCGGGCAGGCGGGTGACCGGCAGGCGCTGGCCGGTCACTTCCGCGGTCAGCGCGTCGGCATCGGTCGATTCGCGGACCTGCCCGTCGGCGGTGCGCAGGCGGGCGAATTGCGGACCGCTCTCGATCTCGGCGACGCCATGGCCGAGCGGATTGGCCAGCAGTATACGGTCGCCGTGAGGCTGATGCTGCCAGCTCAGCCGGCCGCTGGAACTCCGGGCAGGCTGGTCGGCGGGCGTCACGCGCAGCGCGAAGCGGGCTTCGATGGAGAAGGCCTCCACCTGGTGCCGCGGTCGCAGTCCTTCCTGCGGCAGGCTGGTGCAGCCGGCCAGCAGCAGGCCGGCCAGGAGCGTTGCAAAGGGGCGGATCAAGGCAGGAGTTTTTTGATGATGTCGCCCAGCACCTGGTTGTCCGGGTGCTGCTTGGCTGCCGCTTGCAGCAGGCGGCGGGCCTCACCCTGGCGGTTCAGCGACCACAGTACTTCGCCGAGATGGGCGGCGATTTCCGGGTCGGCGCGCTGGGCGTAAGCCTTTTCCAGTGTGGCGAGGGCTTCGGGCAGGCGCCCCTGGCGAAAATAGACCCAGCCCAGGCTGTCCATGATGAAGGGGTCTTCCGGGGTCAGTTTGAGCGCCTTGCCGATGAGGATTTCCGCTTCGCCGAGATTTATGCTGCGTTCCGCCCACGAGTAGCCGAGGGCGTTCAGCGCATGCGGGTGGTCGGGGCGCAAGCGGAGGAGATGGCGCAGGCGGCTTTCCAAGAGATCCGGGCGCCCCTGGCGCTCGGCCAGCAAGGCGGCTTCGTAGAGCAGTTCGACATTGTCCGGCTGGTCGACGAGGGCGCGTTCGAGCAGGACGAGCGCTTCCTTGCCTTGGCCGGTTTCGCGCAGCAATTGAGATTCGGCGAGCAGCAGGTGGGCTTTTTCGCTCGGCGAGTTGCTTTTTGTGTCCTGGAGCAGGGCGCGCGCCTCGGCGACCTTGCCCTGTTGCTGGAGCAGCTGGGCGGCACGCGAACGGGCGGCAATGTATTGGTCGCCGACGGTGACCTGCTGATAGTGCGCCAGCGCGCCGTCGGTTTTGTGTTGTTCGTCCTCGATCTGGCCGATGAAGAAATGCAGGGTACTTTTGTCCGGGAAATCGCTGTTCAGCAGTTTTTCCAGTAAGCGGCGGCCAGTCTGGGTGTCACCCTGCTGCAAGGCGAGCATGGCGGCCGGGTAGATGACTTCCGGACTGTCCGGCGCTTCCTTGAGCAAGCGTTCGAAATGGATGCGCGACTCGGGGTAGCGCTTGTCGCTGATCAGCAGGCGGGCCAGACTGAGGCGGGCGTCGCGGGCGTCGGGGTGGCGCTGCACGAAGGCATCGAGGGATACGATGGCGGAGGTGGGGCTCTGTCGGGCCAGCAACTGCGCCTGGAGCAGTACGGCGGCCTCCCATTCGGGGCGTAATTGCAGTGCCTGTGCTGTTTCGTTGAGGGCACGCGCTTCGTCACTGGCGCTGATGGCGGCCTGGGCCATGGCCAAGTGGGCTTCCGGAACGCTGGCATAGGGCTGGGCGACGCGGTCGACCAGGCGCTGCACGGCCTTTTTGTCGGTGTGGCGGGCCAGCATGCGGTTCAGGTGCAGCAGATTGCCCGGCAGATTGGTCTTGTCCTCGTCGAGCAGCTTGGCGATTTGCGGTGCGAGGTCGTCCAGGCGATTGGTCAGGACCAGCAGCGAGGACAGGGATTGTTTGGCCTTGGTGGATTCCGGTTCGACCTGTAGCCAGGCCTGCACCAGTTCAAGGGCCAGTTCGTACTGGCGGGCAAAGGCGGCGACTTCGGTGGCACGGGCCAGCACTTTCGGGTCGCGCGTCCGCCTGGCTAGGTCGGCCCAGGCGGTGACGCCGAGTTCGAGATCGCCCCGTTGCAGCGCGAATTCGCCGAGCAGGGACTGGAACACGGTGCGGCCGAGCACGTCTTCGCTGTTGTCGCGCAAGGCCTGGGCGAGGGCGGGGCGCTTGCCGCCGGCCTTGGTCGGCGCGGGGTCGCCCGCAGCGTGGATCAGACCGGCGGAGGTCAGTGCAAGGACAGCGGCAAGGATTTTGGCGGACATCTACGGCTTTCGATGGTGGTCTGCGCTATTGGAACGCATAAAATCGCACAAGTTTGCGATGTTATTGGGGATTGGTCGGAGGAACAAGCGATGCCCGAATTACCCGAGGTCGAAGTTTGCCGGTTGGGCCTGTTGCCGGAACTGGTCGGCGCCGAAATCAGGGCGGCGACCATCCGCCAGCCGCGCCTGCGGCACGAACTGCCGGCCAGCCTGCCGGCGACGCTGGCCGGGCAGCAAATCGTTTCCGTTCGCCGGCGCGGCAAGTATCTGTTGCTGGATTGCCGGCGGGGCAACGCCGAGGGCTGCCTGATCATCCACTTGGGTATGTCGGGCAACCTGCGCTTCGTGCCGGCCGATCAGCCGCCGGGCAAGCACGACCATGTCGATCTGGTTCTCGCCGGCCAGATTTTGCGTTTTGCCGATCCGCGCCGTTTCGGCGCGGTCGTCTGGCACGCCGGGCCGCAGGTTGAGCGCCATCCGCTGCTCGCCGTGCTTGGCGTCGAACCCTTGTCCGATGACTTTACCGCTGACTGGCTGGCCGCAGTCAGTGCGCGGCGCAGCGGCCCGATCAAGCCGGTGCTGATGGACGGACATCTGGTGGTCGGCATCGGCAATATCTATGCGTCGGAAAGTCTCTTTCGGGCCGGCATCTCGCCCCTGCGGGCCGCCAACCGGATCAGCCGCCAGCGCTACGAGCTGCTGGTGCCGGCCATCCGCCAGACTCTGGCCGATGCCATCGCTGCCGGCGGCAGCAGCATTCGCGACTATGTACACAGCGACGGCGGGGCGGGTTGCTTCCAGATCCAGGCCAGCGTCTATGACCGGGCCGGTCAACCCTGTTTACGTTGCGGCGGCCCGATCAAGCAAACCCGCCAGGCCGGGCGCAGCACCTATTACTGCCCTGTCTGCCAGCGTTAAATTGCTTCGGCAAGCTGCTGTTTATGCTAAATTAAAACGTCTACTCCACCTTTTTGGCACATTTCCATGACGCTTGCCCATCAATTTGCTGCCTACACCGAATGGCGCTCCCATCTGTCCGCGTTGCTCGGCGAATTCCAGGGCTGGTTGTCCGGTAACGAATTGTCGGATGCGCAGACCGAGTTGCGCCTGGCCCAGCTGCTGGAGCGCCTGCGCGAGGATCGCCTGAACGTGGCTTTCGTCGCCGAGTTTTCGCGCGGCAAGTCGGAACTGATCAATGCGATCTTCTTTGCCGATTTCGGCAATCGCATGCTGCCCTCGTCGGCCGGTCGCACGACGATGTGTCCGACCGAACTGATGTTCGACGGCAACAAGGTGCCGTGTATCGAACTGCTTCCGATCCAGACCCGCGCCTCGAACTCGGGGGTCACCGAGTACAAGCGTTTTCCGGACGAGTGGCATGTCGTGGCGCTCGATATCGAGTCGCCCGAAGCCATGCAGGAAGCTCTGCGCCATGTCAGCGAAACGACCCGGGTCACGCCGGAACAGGCCGGCAAACTGGGTTTCGAAGTCGGTCAGGGCGAAATCGACCTCTATCGGGTCGGTGAAGATGGCCTGGTCGAAGTGCCGCGCTGGCGTCATGCGGTGATCAACTTCCCGCATCCGCTGCTCAAGCAGGGGCTGGTCATTCTCGATACCCCGGGGCTGAACGCCATCGGCGCCGAGCCAGAACTGACCCTGTCGCTGCTGCCCAACGCCCATGCGGTACTGTTCATCCTGGCGGCCGATACCGGCGTCACCCAGTCCGACCTGTCCATCTGGAAAGAGCACATCGGCGATGGCGGCGCCAACAAGCGCGGTCGCCTGGTGGTTTTGAACAAGATCGACGGCCAGTGGGACGAGTTGAAGACGCAGGATGAGGTGGATGCCGAAATCCAGCGTCAGGTCGATAGCTGCGCCGATATTCTCGCCCTGCCGGCCCGGCAGGTGTTTCCGGTCTCCGCCCAGAAGGGGCTGGTCGCCAAGATCAACGGCGATGCCGAACTGCTCGACAAGAGCCGTCTGCCGCTCCTCGAAGCGGCGCTGTCCGAAGAGCTGATCCCGGCCAAGCAGGACATCGTGCGCGAGAATACCGAGAGCGAATTCGGCGATGTCAGCCGGCGCGTGCGCGGCCTGCTCGAGTCGCGACTGGCCGGGTTGCGTGAACAGCTGACCGAACTGACCGAGCTGCGCGGCAAGAACAAGGGCGTCGTCGAATACATGATGGGCAAGGTACGCGCCGAGAAGGAGGAGTTCGAGGCTGGTCTGCAACGCTACTATGCCGTGCGCAGCGTCTTCTCGACCTTGACCAACAACCTGTTCGGCCACCTCGGTCTCGACGTGCTGCGCCAGTTGACCCACGATACCCGGGAAACCATGCTCGAAGCGACCTTCTCGAAGACGTTGTCGGAAGCGATGGGTAATTTCTTTGGCCGCTCACGCGAGGCGCTGGCCAAGTCCAATGCTGAGATAGAGGAAATTCTCAACATGATGGACGCGGTCTACAAGAAATTCTCGGTCGAACACGGCCTCAAGCTCGGTTCGCCGACCGCCTTTTCGCTGCTGCGCTACGAAAAGGAGCTGGACCGGCTGGAAGCCTGGTGTGATGCCCACCTCAACACCATGGTCAGTTTGCTGACCCACGACAAGAAGAACATCACCCAGAAGTTCTTCGAGGAGGTGGCGGTCCAGGTACGGCGCGCCTTCGAGCATGCCAACAAGGATGCTGAGACCTGGTTGCGGGCGATCATGGCCCCGATGGAAACCCAGGTCCGCGAACACCAGATCCAGTTGAAGCGCCGGCTGGAAAGCATCAAGCGCATCCACCTGGCGACCGATACGCTGGAGGATCGCATCGCCGAACTGGAGAGCGTCGAGAAAAACCTGCTGCAACAGATCCAGTCGCTGGAAGATGTGGTCGGCCGGGTGCGCGACATGTTGTTGCCGGTGGCCGGACAATTGCGGGCGGCTTGATCCGGTACGCTGCGGTCGACAACAAAAAACCCGCGAAAATCTCGCGGGTTTTTTGTTGGGGCGAAAAAACTCAGGGGCGCTTTTTGCCGGTGAGTTTTTCGTATTTGACCCACAACACGTCTTCGCTCTCGACGTGAGCCGGGTCCTTGGGGATGCAATCGACCGGGCAGACCTGGACGCACTGCGGTTCGTCGTAGTGGCCGACGCACTCGGTGCACTTGCTCGGGTCGATGACGTAAATTTCCTCGCCTTGCGAAATTGCCTCGTTCGGGCACTCGGGTTCGCAGACGTCGCAGTTGATGCACTCGTCGGTGATGATCAGGGCCATGGCCGTTCTTCCTCTCTCAGTTAACTGAAATTTTCGCCCGCAGGCGCTTTTCTACACAAGGTTGTACAAATTTGCCGACATCGCCGCCCAGGCGCGCGATTTCGCGGACCATGGTGGCGGAGATGAACATGTATTGCTCGCCGGGGGTCAGGAACACGGTCTCGACTTCGGGGTAGAGGCTGCGGTTCATGCCGGCCATCTGGAATTCGTATTCGAAGTCGGACACCGCGCGCAGGCCGCGCACGATGACCTTGGCCCCCTGTTCGTGGACAAAATCCATGAGCAGGGTATTGAAGCCGACGATTTCGAGATTCGGGATGTCGCCGAGGATCTCCTGCGCCATCTCGACGCGGTCGGCCACCGAGAAGCGTGGCTGCTTGGACGGGCTTTCGGCGATAGCCAGGATCAGCTTGTCGAACAGGCTGGCCGCTCGCCGCACGAGGTCTTCGTGGCCGCGGGTGATCGGGTCGAAAGTGCCCGGATAGATCGCTACGCGATGATTGAGTTTGCTCAAACTGCTTCCCGCTGCATCAGGTGAAAATGGACTTCGCCGGCCTTGCCGTGACGCACCGTGTGCCAGTCACCCAAGGTGTCAATTTCATGTTCTGCTTCGACATAAACGCGACCGTCTTCGTTCAAAACGCCGGGCAAAAGCGGCTCCAGGCGCGGTAACCAGCCCTTGTGGTAGGGAGGGTCGAGGAAGATCAGGTCGAATTTCGTCTTTGTCGCAGCCAAATATTGTAGCGCATCCCCGCGCACGATCTCCACCGTGGCCGGCTTATGCAGCAATTCGTGGTTTTCATGCAGCGCGGCGACAACACGCGGCGTCTTTTCGAGCATGACCACCCGCGCCGCGCCGCGCGAAGCCGCCTCGAACCCGAGGGCGCCGCTGCCGGCGAACAGGTCGAGGCAGTGCCAGCCGTCCAGTTCCTGGCCCAGCCAGTTGAACAGTGTCTCGCGCACCCGGTCCGGCGTCGGGCGCAGGCCCTCGCTGTCGGGGAACCTGAGGACGCGGCGACGGAACCGGCCGCCGACGATGCGCACCGAGTTCAATCAGCCGCCACCGTGACGGTGACCAGATCGGCCGGCCGCACCCGGCGGGCAAAGGCTGCCTTGATGTCGTCGGCGGTAACCGCCTGCACCCTGGCCTGGTATTGGTCGAGGTAGTCGAGCGGCAGGCCGAAGAAGCCGATCACCGCGACGTTGTCGAGGATCTTCTTGTTGCTGTCCAGACGCAGCGGAAAGCTGCCGGTCAGGTTGGCCTTGGCGGCGGCCAGTTCTTCATCGCTCGGGCCACCCTTGAGGAAGGCGTCGAGCACATCGCGCGCCACCTTGATCGCGTCTTTCGCCTGCGAGCGCTTGGTTTGCAGGCCGATCTGGAAGGGGCCGGTCTGGCGCAACGGGGCGAAATGGCTATAGACGCTGTAGGCGTAGCCGCGCTGGTCGCGCACTTCCTTCATCAGGCGCGACACGAAACCACCGCCGCCCAGCGTGTAGTTGCCGACCAGTAGCGGAAAGAAATCCGGGTTGCCCCGTTCGATGGCCGGCAGGCCGATATAGATGTGGGCCTGGCTGGCCGGATGGGCGAGGGCGGTCAGTTGGCCTTTCGGCGCCCTGGGTGCAGCCGGCAGGCTGATCGTCTCCCCCTTGGGCAGGCCGGCGGCGATGGCGTTGGCGATCTGCTCGGCATCGCGCCGGGAAATGTCGCCGACCAGCGTGATGCTGGCATTGGCGGCGGTGTAGTAGCGGGCGTGAAAGGCGGCAAGATCGTCGCGGGTCAGCGTGGCTACGGATTCGGGCGTGGCCTGCCGGCCATAGGGATGGTCCGGGTACATGGCGGCCCAGAAAGCCTTGCCGGCGATGCTGTCGGGACGGGTCATCGCCTCCTTGAGGGCGGCGATGGTGCGGGCCTTCTCACGGTCGAAAATGGCCGCGTCGAATACCGGGTGATGCAGTACGGAACGCAGGATGGCCAGGGCCGGTTCGCGCTTGTCCTTGGCCGACAGGGTACGCAGGGCGACGCTGGCGCGGTCGGTGTCGGCGCTGCCGCCGAGGTTGGCGCCGATGTCGGCCATTTGTTCGGCAATGGCGGTTTCGTCCAGCTTGCCGGCGCCGAGGTCGAGGGTGGCACGGGTAAGGGCGGCGAGGCCGGATTTTCCTGCCGGATCAAACATTGACCCGGCGGCGAAATCGACTTGGACGTCGAGTATCGGCAAGCCGCGGCTTTCGACGAAATAGACGCGGGCACCGGCGCTGCTCGTCCAGTGTTCGATCTTGACGCCGGCCAGTGCCACCTGGGTGGCGAGCAGGGCAATGACTGCGGTCAACAGCTTGTTCATGGTCATTTTTCGGGGTCGGTTGGATTTAGTGGCGGACGGCTGCGGCCGGGCGGCGTGCCTTGCCGTCGAGCGGTTGCGGGTCGAGGACGCCGACGGTCAGCGCGTCGTCGTTGAAATATTTACGGGCTACCGCCTGTACTTCGGCGGCCGTGACTTTTTGCAGTTTTTCCAGCATGCGGTCGAGTTTTTTGTAGGACAGGCCGCTGGCTTCGATCTGGCCGATTTCCATGGCCTGGCCGAACATCGAATCGAGCTTGTACACCTGGCTGGCCAGCAATTGGGCCTTCGCCCGTTTCAACTCGGCCGGGCTGACGCCGTCCTGCTGGATGCGGGCGATTTCGGCACGTAGCGCGGCTTCCAGTTCGGCCACCGTCCTGCCTTCCGACGGGGTGCCGTGCAGATACAGCATGCCGGGACCACGTGCCGTGTTGTCGTAATCGATGCCGACCGATAGTGCGACCTTGTCCTCGCGCACCAGCTTCTTGTTGAAGCGGGCGGCATCGTGGCCGTCGAGAATGGCGGCCAGCATCTCCAGCGCGTAGGGTTCGCTGTCTCGGTCGATGTCGCGCAGGATCGGTGCCTTGTAACCCATGATCAGCACCGGCAGTTCGGCCGGGGCCTTGACACTGATCCGGCGGGGGCCTTCCTGGCGCGGCTCGATCTGCGGCTTGCGCTGCGGCAACGGCCGGCCGTCGAGGGCGCCGTAGTGCTTCTCGGCCATGGCGAACACCTGCTGGTGATCGACGTCGCCACTGATCACCACGTAGGCGTTGTTCGGCACGTACCAGGTGTCGTACCAAGCCTTGGCGTCGGCCGCCGTCATCGTTTCCAGATCGTTCATCCAGCCGATGATCGGCCGGCGATAGGGGTGGGACTGGAAAGCGGCGGCGTTCATCTGCTCGAACAGCTTGCTCTGCGGATTGTCGTCGGTGCGCATGCGGCGCTCTTCCATGACTACCTTGATTTCCTGGGCGAATTCCTTGGCGTCGACGTTCAGATGCCGCATGCGGTCGGCTTCGAGGGCCATCATGTCGTCGAGTTTTTCCTTCGGCACCTGCTGGAAATAGGCGGTGTAGTCGCGGCTGGTGAAGGCGTTGTCGCGACCGCCGGCGGCGGCCACCCGCTTGTTGAACTCACCCGGGCCGACGTTTGGCGTGCCCTTGAACATCATGTGTTCGAGGACATGGGCGACGCCGGAGGCGCCATCGACTTCGTCCATGCTGCCGATCCGGTACCAGACCATATGCACGGCGGTCGGCGCCCGGTGGTCTTCCTTGACAATGACGCGCAGACCGTTGGCCAGCGTGGTTTCGTAGGGGTTGGCCAGGGCTGCGGACAACAGCCAGGGGGCGAGCAAAACGGGAACAAGGTGTCGTAGGTGCATGGCGAGGCGGGGCTTTCCGTGAGGGCTTTCTGCTAGAATTAGAGCCTGATTTTGCATCAATCCGGGCGGCATCTTAACGGCTTGCCGCCTGCCTGTCAGCAAGGCCTGAGACCCCAATTCCCATGTTCAGTTTCCTGAAAAAATCCAAGTCGACGCCGGAAGCGGTCGACGCGGCTCCCGCGACGCCCCTTGAGGTTGCCGAGGCGCCCAAGCTTTCCTGGCGCGAACGCCTGTTCAAGGGCCTGGCCAAGACCCGCGCCCAGTGGGGCGGCAAGCTCAAATCCATCTTCGCCCGCGGCAAGGTTGACGACGAACTGCTTGAAGAGCTGGAAACCCTGTTGCTGACCAGCGACTGCGGCATTGAGGCGACCACCCACCTGCTCGACGAGCTGAAGAAGGCCGCCAAGCGCGACAAGCTGGAAACGCCGGAGGCCATCCAGCAGGCCCTGGCCGCTGCGCTGCTCGAAACCCTGCAGCCGCTGGAGCTGCCGCTCGACGTCAGCAGCCACAAGCCCTATGTGATCATGATTGCCGGGGTGAATGGCGCCGGCAAGACGACCTCGATCGGCAAGCTGGCCAAGTATTTCCAGAATCAGGGCAAGAGCGTGCTGCTCGCCGCCGGCGACACCTTCCGCGCCGCCGCGCGCGAACAGCTGGAAACCTGGGGCGAGCGCAACAACGTGACGGTCATCGCCCAGGACAACGGCGATCCGGCGGCCGTGGTGTTCGATGCCATCTCGGCGGCCAAGGCGCGTGGCATCGACATCGTGCTGGCCGACACGGCCGGCCGCCTGCCGACCCAGTTGCACCTGATGGAAGAGATCGCCAAGGTCCGGCGGGTCATCCAGAAGGTCGAACCGAGCGGACCGCACGAGACGCTGCTGGTACTCGACGCCAATATCGGCCAGAACGCGCTGCAGCAGGTCAAGGCCTTCGACAAGGCGATTAACGTCACCGGCCTGGTCCTGACCAAGCTCGACGGCACGGCCAAGGGCGGCGTCGTTACCGCCATTGCCCGCCAGTGCCCGAAACCGATCCGCTTCATCGGCGTCGGCGAGCAGATCGACGATCTGCGCCCGTTCTCGGCCAAAGACTTCGTCGACGCACTGTTCGAATGATCGTCGCCAGCAATCTCTGCAAGCGTTACCCGGGCGGCTTCGAAGCCGTCCGCGACGTCAGCTTCCAGATCTCGGCCGGCCAGATGACGCTGATCACCGGCCACTCCGGTGCCGGCAAGACGACGCTGGTCAAGCTGCTGGCCACCATCGAGCGGCCGACCGTCGGCAGTCTGGTCGTCAACGGCCAGAACCTGGCGGCCATCCGGCGCAGCGCCATTCCCTATGTGCGGCGCAATTTCGGCCTGGTCTTCCAGGACCAGAAGCTGTTGTTCGATCGCAGCGCGCTGGATAACGTGCTGCTGCCCTTGGAGATCGTCGGCCTGCCGCGGCGCGAAGCGGTGCGCCGGGCACAGGCGGCGCTCGACAAGGTCGGCTTGCTGGCCCGCGAGAAAGCCTTGCCGATCGCCCTCTCCGGCGGAGAGCAGCAGCGTCTGGCCATCGCCCGCGCCGTGGTCAACCGGCCGACCATCCTGCTGGCCGACGAGCCGACCGGCAATCTGGACAGCGAATCGGCGGCCCAGATCCTGGGTATCTTCTCGGCCTTCAACCAGGTCGGCGTCACCGTCGTCGTCGCCACCCACGACCAGAGCTGGGTCGAGCGCTACCATCCGAATGTGCTGCGCCTCGACCACGGAAGGCTAATATGATGACCCCCACGCTCGCGCTGCTCGCTGCCCCCCGCGGGGGCGCAGTCCCTCCTTGGGGCTGCCCGGCGGGAGGGCTGGTATGAGCGCCTGGTTCGCCCAGCACCGGGCCGCCCTGGCCGCCGCCCTGCGCCGGCTGTGGCTGGCCCCGTTCAATACCCTGCTGTCGCTGCTGGTCATCGGCATCGCCCTGACCCTGCCAGGGTTCGGCTACGTGCTGCTCGACAGCTTGCGCGATTTAGGGCGCAGCGCTTCCAGCGTGCAGCAGATCAGCCTGTTCATGCACATCGATGCCAGCAAGAAGGACGTCGGCGAAATCGAAAACCGCCTGCGTCAGGCAAGCGATGGCAAGTGGCGTTTCGTGCCCAAGGAAGAGGCCTTGAAGCGCATGCAGAAGAGCGAAGGCATGGCCGAGATCGTCGCCAGCCTGCCGCGCAATCCGTTGCCCGACGCCTTCATCATCGAGCCGACCAACAGCGAGCCGGAAACCCTGGAAATCCTCCGGCGCGAGATTTCCGGCTGGCCCAAGGTCGCCCACGTGCAACTGGATTCGGCCTGGATCAAGCGTTTCGACGCCTTCCTGCGGCTTGGCAAGCTGGCCCAGTGGATGCTGGCCGGCATTTTCGGCGCCGGGCTGGTGGCGGTGACCTTCAACACCATCCGCCTGCAGGTCATGGCCCAGGCCGCCGAAATCGACGTGGCGCGCATGATCGGTGCAACCGACGCCTTCATCCGTCGCCCCTTCTACTATTTCGGCGCTCTGCAGGGGGGGCTCGGTGGTCTGCTCGCCGCGCTGCTGGTGTTCGGCGCGTTGCGTCTGCTGGCCGGGCCGGTCGCCGAACTGGCCTCGCTCTACGGCGGCAACTTCAGCCTGCGCCTGCCGGCGCCGGGCGAAGTGCTGGGGCTGGTCGGGCTGGGGGCTGTCCTCGGCTGGCTGGGTGCCCAGTTGTCGGTCAGCCTGTCGCTGCGAAAGTTTGACTAGCCGCCGGGATTTTCTTGCCACGGTGGGGGCGGCCGCCCTCACTGCCTGCGCGCCGGCCGGAAAAGTCGCGTTGCCCCCCGGCGACCTGTTCGGCATGGATCACGCGCTCGGCCACCGCTTGCGCGACGGCAATTTCCCGGCGCCGTCCGAAACCCGTAATACCGGCGTGCTTATCGTCGGCGGCGGTATTTCCGGTTTGTCGGCGGCCTGGCGACTGGCCAAAGCGGCGGTCGACGACTTCCTGGTGCTGGAAATGGACAGCGAACCAGGCGGCAATTCGCGTGCCGGCCAATCGCCGCTGGTCGCCTACCCGTGGGGTGCCCACTATCTGCCTCTGCCGAGCCGCGAGTCCACGGCGGTGCGCGAACTGCTGGCCGAACTCGGCGTGCTGCACGGCGATCCGGCTGCCGGGCGGCCGACCTACGACGAGCGCTACCTGTGCGCCACGCCGCAGGAGCGGGTCTATCGCCACGGCTGGTGGGACGAGGGCTTGTTGCCGCAGCGCGGCCTGGCGGCCGACGAGCGTGAACAGCAGCGCCGCTTCCACGAGCGCATGACAGAGTTCAAGCGGGCCGTCGGTCAGGATGGCCGGCGCGCCTTCGCCATCCCGATGGAACTGTCCAGTCGCGATCCCGCCTGGCGTGCGCTTGACCGGCTGACTTTTTCCCAGTGGCTCAACGACCACGGGTTCACCGCGCCCAGCCTGCATTGGCTGGCCAATTACGCCTGTCGCGACGACTACGGCACGGCGCACACGCAAACCTCGGCTTGGGCCGGCCTGCACTACTTTGCCTGCCGCAGCGGCGAAGCGGCCAATGCCGGCAGCGACACCGTGCTCACCGCGCCAGACGGCAATGCCTGGCTGATGCGCGGCCTGGCACAGTCGGCGGCCGGGCGTCTCGTCACCGGGGCGCTGGTCTGGCGCATCGAGGAGGGCAAGGCGAATGCTGCGGTCGACGTCTTTTTTGATGGAAAAACCGTGCGTTATGTCGCCCGGCAAGTCATCTGGGCCGCCCCGGCCTTCGTGCTGCCGCGCGTCTGGCCGGCCATGCCGGGCGACCTCAAAACCGCCGCACTGGCCGGCGACTATGCGCCGTGGCTGACCGCCAACCTGCATCTGGCCGATTTTCCCGAAGAGCGCCGCGGCGCGCCGCCGGCCTGGGACAACGTGCTCTACGACGGCCGGGGTCTCGGTTACGTGACGGCGACCCACCAGCTGATCCGGCGCCGGCTGAGCGGCACGGTATTCACCTACTACCGCGCCCTGCACGACGTAACGCCAGCCGAAGGCCGTCGGCTGCTGCTGGAAACCCCGCACGCGGCCTGGGCCGAAGGCATCCTGGCCGAACTGGAAGGCGTGCACCCGGACATCCGCCGGCTGACCACCAGGCTGGATGTCTTCCGCAACGGCCACGCCATGCGCCGGCCAACGCCGGGCAGCCTGTGGGGCGGTCAGCGCCAGAAGCTCGCCGGGTTCCGCAGCCCGCGTCTAGCCCTGGCCCATGCCGACCTGTCGGGCTTCTCGCTGTTCGAGGAGGCGCAGTATCGCGGCGTGCTGGCCGCCGAACGCCTGCTGGCGACGAGCGGGCAGCGATTCCGTTCGCTGCTCTAGCGTTTTCGGCTACTATTCGCCGGTCAGTTTTTTGCCGGCGTCCTGGCATGTCGGCGGCTGGTCCGGGGAGAAAAACGTCATGCATGGTTGCGACGGTTGCAGCGCCTGCTGCAAGGTCATGAAAATCGAGGAACTGAACAAGCCGGCCCACACCTGGTGCTCCCATTGCCATATCGGGCAGGGCTGCGCCATCTACGAGACGCGCCCGGAATCATGTCGGGTTTATGAGTGCGTCTGGTTGCAGAGCCAGCGTCTCGACAAGCCGATTGCGCTGGCCTTGCGACCGGACAAGTCGCGGGTGGTGATCGGCACGACCAACCACGGCGAGGACGTCGTGCTCTACGTCAGCCCGGATCGGCCCGATGCCTGGAAACAGGGCGGCTTCGCCCAGCTGGTCGGCGAATTCCGCGCCCGCCGCATCCGGGTGCTGGTCAGTTGCGGCGACAAGTTGCAGCAGGTCTAGGAGGCGGCATGGACGACCAATTGGCGCTGGCGCGTAGCCGCTTCGTCGAGGGTATTGCCCATTTCGAGGCTGGGCGCCTTGCCGAGGCCCGCTCTGCCTTCGAGGCGGCACTGGGCCTGGCGCCCGACCGGCCGTCGATCGTCGCCAACCTCGGCATCACGCTCGCCCGGCTCGGCGAGGCGCAGGTGGCGATTCCGCTCCTGCAAAAAAGTACGCGGCTCGACCCGCGGCATGTCGATAGCTGGGTTTGTCTGGGGCAAATCCACGAGTCGCGCGGCGAATGGGCGGCCGCCGCCAAGGCGCTGGAGCAGGCGCTGGCCCTGGAACCGCAGCATGCGACACTGTGGGTGAGTCGGGCGCATTGCCAGCATCGCCTCGGGCAACTCGACGCGGCACTGCATTCCTTCGACCGTGCCCTGGCCAACGAGCCGCAGGCCGCAACCATCTGGAGCGAGCGCGGCGGCCTTCTGCGCGAACTGCATCGACTGGACGAGGCGGCCGAGTGTTTCGAACGGGCGCTGGCCCTGGGGGCGGATCGCGAGCTGAACGGCTATTTCCTGGCCTCGGTGCGTGGTACGGGAAGCGTGACGGCGCCGCCGCGCCGCTATGTCGAAGCCTTGTTCGACGATTACGCGGCCGATTTCCAGCAGCACCTGGTCGGGCAACTCGGCTATCGCGGCTTCGAAGTCCTGCTCCGTCCGCTGCTTGAGGCGGGCCGGCGTTACCGCCGGGTACTTGATCTCGGCTGCGGCACAGGGCTGTGCGGTAGCCTGATCCAGCCGCAAGCCGAGGTGGTGGATGGTTTGGACGTGTCCAGCGCCATGCTGGCCGAGGCCGCTCGGCTGGGAATCTATCGCCAGCTGATCCATGCCGATCTCGGGGCTTTCCTCAACACCGCGACCGAGTCGGCCGATCTGGTGCTGGCCGCCGACGTCTTTATCTATGTCGGCGAGCTGAGCCCGATCTTCCCTGCGCTGCGCCGCCTGCTCACGGTCGGCGGCTGTCTGGCCTTTACCGTCGAGAAGGCTGCCGAGGGTCGGGACTTGGAACTGTTGCCGAGCCTGCGTTACGCCCACTCGGCCGCCTATATCAGGCGGCTGGCCGGGGAGGCCGGGTTTACGGTCGACCGGATGTTCAGGGCGCCGATCCGCAACGACCAGAGCGGTGCCGTGCAAGGGCTTTATTGTTACCTCAGCTGAGCGGGCCGCGCCCGGGCGCTGCCTAGTCGGTGCCGAGCAGCATTTCGTGGATCAGCACGTCGCGAACCTGGAGCTTGCGCGGCAGTTTGTCGTTGATGGCGTCGTACAGGTTCTGGCGGACCTCGGCCAGGGCCGGGCGCAGTTTCCCGGCATAGGAGTCGGCCAAGGCTTGGCCGACGACCGCCTCCAGCTGTTGCTGGCGCCGGCGCAGGCCTTCCTCCTGGTCTGGTGCGATCAGAAGGTTGAGCTGGCCGACCATGACGCGGTTGGCGCCCACCGTTGTCTTGATGCGGACCGGGAAATAGGCCTCGGTGACGGCGGGGGCAGCGTTCTCGAAGTGGAAAATGACGGCGGCCGAGATGACGGCCAGGGTGCTCAGGAAAATCAGCAGACGGCGCGTCCACAATTGCTCGCTGCCGGCTGGCGCCGACACGGCGGGGCGTTTACGAACGGGAGGGGGAGGTGGCATGGCGGCTCCTGGTGGGGCGGATGGCCCGCTCCGCGTACGACTGAAGTAGGCGATGCGATTTTATCGATTTTATTTGCTTGATGCAAAATATCGATATAAATAACAAAAGTGTCAGCCCGCCCAGGCCGCCGGCCGCTCAGCGATAGCGCAGGAACTCCTCGCGTCGCGCCAGCCATGCCTTTTCGTCGCTTCGGGTTGGCTGCTCCAGGTGTTCCGGGCTGGCTGTCGGGTCGTCTACCCATTGGCGCAACAATGGCGAGCCGTTGATCAGGTCGATGGCCAGACGGTCATGCTCGTATTCGTAGGCGAAGTCGCGCCATAGCGGGTAGTCCGGATACAGCCGGCGGATGGCCTTGAAGGCCAGGGCTTGCAGGCGCCAGGGTCGGAAGGCGGTGTGGTCGTAGGCGGGGTGGTCGACGTGGATCTGGAGGCCGTTGCACAGTTTCCCGGCGTGCTTGTGGAAGGTCGGTTCGAACCAGATTTCGCGCAGCTGGCAGCCGGTTAGCCAGTGCGGGGCGAACTGGCGCATTTCGGCGAGCACTGCGCGGGCGTCGAGGTCGGGGGCGCCGAACAGTTCGAGCGGTCGGGTGGTGCCGCGCCCTTCGGACAGCGTTGTGCCTTCGAGCATGACGGTGCCGGCGTAGGCGCGGGCCATGGCCAGGTTGGGGGCGTTCGGGCTGGGGTTGATCCAGCTGCGTTGGCCGAGCGGCCAGCCGTGACCGGGGGCTGCTTCGGGCTGCCAGCCATGCATCTCGACCACGTGGTAATCCACGTTGAGCCTCAAGGTGGCGATGAACCACTGGCCGAGTTCGCCCATCGTCAAGCCGTGGCGCATCGGCATGGCACCGGCGCCGACGAAGCTTTCCCAGCCGTCGCGCAGGGTCAGGCCCTCGATCGGCCGGCCGGCCGGATTGGGGCGGTCGAGCACCCACACCGTCTTGCCATGCCGGGCGGCGGCTTCCAGCACGTAGCGCAGGGTGGTGATGAAGGTGTAGATGCGGCAGCCGAGATCCTGCAGGTCGACCAGCAGCACGTCGAAAGTATCCATCATCGCGTCGGTTGGCCGGCGCACTTCGCCGTACAGGCTGAACACCGGGATGCCCAGCTGCGGGTCGAGGAAGTCCGGCGACTCGATCATGTTGTCCTGCTTGTCGCCGCGTAGCCCGTGCTGCGGGCCGAAGGCGGCGGTCAGCTTGAGATCGGGCAGGGTGGCCAGGGCGTCGAGCGAGTGGGTCAGGTCGGCAGTCACCGAGGCCGGGTGGGCGAGCAGAGCGATGCGGCGGCCGGCCAGCGGGCGGCGCAGGGCGGGCTCGGCGAGCAGGCGGTCGATGCCGAACTGGAGGGAGCTTGAAGTCATGGTGTGGGGTGGCTCAGATTGAGGATGAAGCTCGAACGGCAATGGAAATCGGGGTGGTCGGCGGCATGGGCGAGTGCCCAGTAGCTCTTGCTGCCGTCGGCCGCCTCGATGACTACGGTCAGGCCCAATTGCCAGGCCGGGCCGGTCGGCAGCAGCTCCGCCGGCAGGCTGGCCTGCAATAGAAAGCCGTCGTCCAGCAGGTGTGTGCTCAGCCGGGGAGGGCCGGGCGGCCGGGGGAGGGCGGTGCGCTGGCGGTAATCGGAAAAATCGTAGATGGCCCACTGGCCTGAGGGCGAGAAATTGAATTCCCGGTAGGCGCCGCTGTCGCTGGACGCCATGAAGGCTTCGCAACAGGTGTGTTGCCATAGCAGGTCGCCCGGGCCGGCCGCCTGCGCGACAGGCAGGCGCAACCCGCCTGGGGTGGCGAAGACGCGGTAGTGCAGGTGCAGGTCGCCGGCAGTCGCGAATTCGGCGCGGACGCGGATGGCGTTGATGGCCGGGCAGCAACTGGCAGGGTGAGGGTGCAGGAGATGGTCGGCGGGGGCGGGCAAGGCAGTGGTCGGTCAAGGACGATTGAAAGCGCAGGCGGTACTTTACCTGCTCGGGCCTGATGTTGTTGCGGTCGACGCCGGGAAATCAGTCTTAGGGAAGGTCGCCGTCACGCTGGCTTGGCCCGCCTGGAGGCGGCATCTCCCGGCTTTTTGTCCGGCAGAATTTACTACATGAGCATGCGCCTGGCCGGGTTTCTTTTGATTTGCCACAACTCCTTATAAGTCACTTTAAGTGTGCATTTCCATGCATTGATTATTAAGGGAAAATTTTCTCAAATCCGGCTCACAAAAGCATTCGTAAGTCCTTGTTGTTTAAGAAAAAATCCCAATTTCGCTATTGACTGGGGTGGGTTGTTACTCTAAAGTGGGAAAACGTGTTGAAAAGTGGGTAAACGGGGGTAGGGCAAGGGATGTTCGAGGGGGCAACGGCGTTGAGTCTGGATGCGAAGGGGCGGCTTGCCATACCGGCAAGGCACCGCGAGTCCCTGCTCGCCGCCGCCGAGGGTTCGCTCGTCCTGACCGCGCACCCGCACCGCTGCCTGCTGCTCTACCCGGCACCGGCCTGGCAGCCGATTCGCGACCAGGTGCTCAAGGGGTCCAGCCTCAATCCGACGATGGCCGCAATCAAGCGCGTGCTGGTCGGCAATGCGCGTACCGAGGAGCTGGATTCGGCGGGGCGCATCCTGGTGGCAGCCGAATTGCGCGATTACGCCAAGCTGGAAAAGACCGTCTATCTGGTCGGCCAGGGTAGCCATTTCGAAATCTGGAACGAGGCCGCCTGGAAGCAGCAGAACGATCTGGCTGCGGAGGCGCTGCTGTCCGGCGAGTTGCCGCCGGGCTTCGAGGATCTGGTGCTGTGATCGCGGGTGGCACCCACGTCACGGTGCTGCTCGAAGAGGCGGTAACTTCCCTGGCGATCAAGGCGGGTGGTGTCTATATGGATGCCACTTTCGGGCGCGGCGGCCATAGCCGTCGCATTCTCGCTGCACTCAATGAACAAGGCCGCCTGGTAGCCGTCGACCGCGACCCGCAAGCCATCGCGGCGGGGGCGGCCATTGCCGATTCCCGTTTTCAATTGGTGCATCGCGCTTTCGGTGAGATTGCCGAGGCGGCTGCCGAGGCTGGCCTGGATAAGGTCGATGGGATTTTGTTTGACGTAGGGGTGTCGTCGCCGCAAATCGACGACGGGGGGCGTGGCTTCAGTTTTCGTCACGACGCGCCGCTCGACATGCGGATGGATACGACGCAGGGCGAGACGGCGGCCGAGTGGCTGGCGCGGGCCGAATTGAGGGAAATTACGGAGGTTATTAGGAACTATGGCGAAGAACGGTTTGCTTTCCAGATTGCAAAGAAGGTTGTGGCTGCTCGGCTCGAACAACCTATTGTCACAACAGGTCAGTTCGCGGGCCTCGTACGCGAGACCGTGCGCACCCGTGAACCAGGGCAGGACCCGGCGACGCGCAGCT
>Ga0316605_10000624_pt1 | contig 23704 bp, 16 predicted proteins | sample OWC_soil_day20_n_FD_207666 | JGI IMG/M metagenome (GOLD analysis project Ga0316605, IMG submission 207666) | Wetland soil microbial communities from Old Woman Creek delta, Ohio, United States - OWC_soil_day20_noCT | ecosystem: Environmental > Terrestrial > Soil > Wetlands | place: USA: Ohio...
GTCCCCTCCTTCCCTGCGAAGTAGGAAACACTGCGCAGGCGAAGGCAGAGCCCCATGTCGTCGCGATGCCGCTCGGCAGACTCGCGGTCCCGCGCCACGATGAGCACCTGCCGTCCAAGGCGTTCGTGCAGCAGGGCGGCAAGCAACGCCAAGAGGGATCCGGCAACCCCCTCGGCTGAAACTACGTCTCCCGGTGCCAGACGCGCGGCCTCCGACTCGAGCCTCTCAAAGGCAGGAGCGGCGACTATTCGGTTCTTGAGCTCTTCGATCATCCAAATGCCAATACCCGTCCCCTGCCGCGCAGCGACTGCGCGGCAAAGGATGGGATGAAATGCCGCCCGCGGGGGTTGGCGGTGTTCTGCCCCGCGTCAGCGGATGGTTACTGTCAGTTCATTGCGTCAGCGCGCCTCGCACGAATCCGCCGGCCTCAGCCACGCGGCGGCGCGCTTCTTCCGCGTCGGCCCCCGTCTTCAGCATGACGATTGCCGTCTTGACATGACCGTCGGCCTTCCTGAGGGTCTCTGCCGCCAAATCATAATCAACGCCTGTTGCCATCATGACGATCCGCCTGGCGCGTTCGACGAGCTTGTTATTGGTCAGCTGCAGGTCGACCATCATGTTCTCATAGGCCTTGCCCATCCGGACCATGGCCGTCGTGGTGAGCATGTTCAGTACCAGTTTCTGCGCCGTGCCAGATTTCATTCTGGTGGAACCCATGAGCACTTCAGGGCCTACCTCGGGGCAGATCGCCACATCCACCTTCAGGTTGAAGTCCGACCGGGGATTGGTGGTCACGTAGAGCGTCCTAGCTCCCCGCTCATGGGCCCTGGCCACTGCGGCCACCACGTAGGGAGTGCGCCGGCTCGCGGCAATGCCGCATACGACATCGTTCGAGCCGACGTGCAGCGCGTCGATATCCAGCCGGGCCTGCACCTGGTTGTCCTCCGCCCCCTCCTGCGAGGTGAACATCGCGCTTGTCCCCCCGGCGATCATCCCGACGATCTGTGAGGCCTCTGTGCCGAATGTCGGGGGGCACTCGGAGGCGTCAATGATACCGAGTCTTCCGCTGGTGCCCGCGCCCGCATAGATCAGCCGTCCGCCATGCCGGAACGCTGCCACCAGGAGATCGACCGCCTGGCAGATATAAGGGATCTCTTTCTCCACGGCCAGCGGAACCAGCTTGTCCTGGGCGTTTATCAGGCGGAGGACTTCCTCCACGGAGAGGGTGTCCAGGTCGTGCGAAGCGGGGTTGCGCTGCTCGGTGAGGAGCCGCGCGAGGGCGTTCAGGTGCTCGATGGGCATTTCGCAATAACGGATATAAGTTACAGTTCCACGGTCACAAGGCGCTTGTCGTCCAGTCCGATCTCTTCACTGCCCGGAAAGACCAGCGCGCTTGCCGTGATGACGCCAGTGCGCGCCTTCTGCTGCGCGCGACGAATCTCTTCGGAAAGGTCTCCCCCTTTGAGCGCGATCAGGAGCGGCGTGCGCAACGGCCGTCCCGGAATACCGGCCAACCGGTGAGGCACATCCTTCGCCTTTGCCCCATGCAGGAGTGGTTTCGACCAGCGGACAAGGTCCTCCAGCGGCGCAACAGCCCTGGCCAGAACGATGTCAATGGATCCAGAGAAACCGTCCTTCAGCCCTATCTCCTCCGCCCTGCCAGTCTCCACCTGCACGTTCGCGAGTAACAGCCGGTCCACCATATCTTGCACGGCCGCAGTCTTCTTCCGGATGGAATCGAGCAAGACAATATGCAGATCGTTCCGGACAACCGCCAGCGGAATCCCCGGAAGTCCTCCTCCCGTGCCAAGGTCAAGCAGACTCATCCCCGGAGAAGGCTGAACGAAAAAGAGGATCGAGAGGGAGTGCAGGATGTGACTCCACCAGATGTTCTCCTCGTCCCGCCGTGAGATAAGATTGACCCTGGCATTCCACTCCTTGAGAAGCTCCACATAACGGCGGAGCTGAGACGCCTGCTCCTCCTCAAGCCTCAGGCCGTTCTCACGGCAGATCCGGGAGAGTCGATGGAGGGCGTCCTGGGAGGTATCTTCTGGTGTCATGCGACCGCCTGGATTAGCTGGATGGTAGAGTGTTCCACGTGGAACATCACCTCAACAAGAGCACCATCAGAATCGACAGATCTGCCGGGGTCACACCTGCGATCCTGGAAGCCTGTCCCAGCGACCTGGGCTTTATCCTCTGGAGCTTTTCCTTCCCTTCATTGCTCAGAGACCTCACGCCGGCGAAGTCAAACCCCTGGGGAATAGCGACCTGCTCGTTCTTCTCGAACTGTTGTATCTGCTCATGCTGGCGCTTCAGGTACCCTTCGTATTTCGTCTCGATCTCGACCCTCTCTCTGGCTTCCCGGTCGGTAAGCAGGATGCGCATGCGCTCGTCGGAGAATAGCCGAGGTAGAGAGAGAATGTCGGAAAGCGATACCTCGGGCCTGCGTAGCAATTGTGCGAGCAGCTCGTTTTCCCTTGGGAGATTTGCCCATCGCCCGTCTGCCATGAGGACTGCTTCAGCCGGAGTGACCCTCTCGTTCTCCAGAAATCGCCTGGCCTCAGCCACTCGCTCCTCTTTCCTCTCTAGATTCTCCAGGACGTCCTGGGGTATCAATCCCAGACTGTGCCCTTTTCTCATGAGCCGGGAATCGGCATTGTCCTGACGCAAGAGCAACCGATATTCTGCTCGTGATGTGAACATGCGGTACGGTTCTTCCGTGCTCTTGTTGATCAAGTCATCGATCATGACACCGATGTATGACTCGCTGCGCTGGAGCGTGAACGGTCCATCCCTTTTCACTTCAAGCGCCGCATTGATCCCGGCGATCAACCCCTGCCCTGCCGCTTCTTCGTACCCGCTCGTCCCGTTGATTTGCCCAGCAAAAAAGAGCCCGCTGACAAGCTTGGTCTCCAGCGTATGCTCCACCTGGTGAGGCGGGAAAAAGTCGTACTCCACCGCATATCCCGCCCTGAGCATCTCTGCCATCTCAAGCCCGGTTATCGTCCGGATGGCTTTGCGCTGAACATCCTCAGGGAGGCTGGTGGAGAAGCCATTGACATAGACGATATCTGAATCGTACCCCTCCGGCTCGAGAAAGATCTGGTGCCGCTCCCGGTCGGCGAACCGGTTGAGTTTGTCCTCAATGGATGGACAGTACCTCGGACCGACCCCCTTGATGCGCCCGCTGAACATCGGGGAGCGGTCGAAGCCTGTTCTCAAGATCGCATGGGTTTCACCATTGGTGTAGGTGAGGTACATCGATATCTGCCGGTTCTGTATTTTCCGGGTCTGGAAAGAAAAGGGTTGAGGATCCTCATCAGGCTTTTGCTCCTCGGTCCTCCCCCAGTCAATGGAGTCTTTTCTCAACCTTGGGGGCGTGCCGGTCTTCAGTCTGCCGGTGACGAACCCCAGATTCGTGAGCATCTCTGTCAACCCGGTGGAGGCAGGCTCGCCGAACCTTCCCCCAACGCTGGATGACTCGCCTGTGTGCATCACAGCATTGAGAAAGGTGCCGCTGCAAAGTATGAGTGATTTGCAGGAGAGGGTCTCCCCTCCCAGGGTCCTGATTCCACTGATCGACTTCCCTTGAAGAAGAAGATCCGTCAGGGTATCTCTCAGTACGGTGAGCCCATCCTGCTCCATGACCCTGCGGGCGGCTTCCTGACCGTACCAATCACGGTCATTCTGGCACCTTGGCGACCAGACTGCCGGCCCCTTGGACTTGTTCAGCATCCTGAAGTGAATTCCTGTAGCATCTGCTATTTTCCCCATCTCCCCACCCAGGGCATCTATCTCCCGTACAAGGTGCCCTTTGGCGGTCCCACCTATGGCCGGATTACAGGACATTCTCCCGATGGCATTCGGATCCATGGTGAGGAGAGCGGTTTTGCACCCCATTCGGGCGGAAGCCAGTGAGGCCTCAATCCCTGCATGCCCTCCCCCCACGACTATGACATCAAATCTTCTATCCATCCCCGCCATGTTTCACGTGGAACATTCTCATTTTCCAATGCAGAACTTCGCGAAAATCTCATCCAGGATCTCTTCGCTGGTAATCTCACCAGTGATCTCGGCAAGGTGATTGGAGGCATCCCGGACATCGAAGGCGATGAATTCGTTGGTTGCTCCGCCCCTGAGCGAAAAAAGTGCTGTTGTTACTCTTTCTCGTGCCCTCGCCAGACTCTGCGCATGCCGACTGTTGGTCACTGTGATGGACACGATCTCGACCCTCCTCCCTTTCACCATCTGGAGGAGGCAATCCCGCAACTCATTCAACCCTTCCCCGGTCCGGGCCGAGACGGCAACGCTTTCAGGCTCCTGGATGAGTTTTGCTACAGCACTCCTGTCAATAAGGTCGACCTTGTTATAGACGGCAAGGCAATATTGCGAGGGCCCAATTCCCCTCCTCCACCCTGCTACGTCCTCTCGGTCGAGAGGCGTTGCCGCGTCGATCACGTCCAGCAGTATATCCGCTCGCTGCATGATGGCCTGGCTTCGCCTGACTCCCTCTGTTTCAGCGATATCCTCTGACTCTCGAAGCCCCGCGGTATCGTGAACCCTGAAAAGCACACCGCCTATGCTGAGGTTCTCTTCCAGGGAATCGCGGGTCGTCCCGGGGAGCGGCGTCACAATGGCTCTTTCCTCTTTGAGGAGCGCGTTGAAGATGCTGGACTTCCCTGCGTTCGGTTTTCCGACGAGGACCACCTCGACCCCTTCCCGTGCTAGTTTTCCTAGTTCGAAGCTTGAGATCATTTCCTCGAGGGCCCGGTCAATGGCCTGCAGTCGTCGCTCGATCTCCCCGGGCGCGATCACGGTAAGGTCTTCCTCGCTGAAGTCCAGATCCACTTCAAGCAGTCCGCACAGATCCATAAGCTCTTTGCGAAGCATCCGGACCCGTTCTCCCAGTCTTCCCTGGAGTTGTTCGAAAGACGCCACCCGCATTTTCTCGCTTTTCGCCCGTATCATGTCGGCGATTGCTTCTGCCTGGGCGAGGTCGATTTTTCCGTTGACGAAAGCGCGGCGGGTAAATTCACCCGCCTCGGCTTGTCGGGCTCCGGCTCCCACCACGATATCGAGCACACGTTGGGCAACGAACATGCCGCCGTGGCAGCTGATCTCGATTTGATCTTCACCGGTATAGGAATGGGGAGAGCGGAAGACGGTTGCCAGTACCTGGTCGACCGGGGCGCCGTTGGATTCGTTCACGGTCCCGTAGTGGACGGTGAAACCCGGCGCTTCCGCAAGGGGAGTCCTGCCGCGGAAGACGCGGTCTGCGATCGCGATAGACGCGGCCCCGCTGATTCTGATGACCGCTATTGCGCCCTCGCCGGGCGGCGTGGCGATCGCAGCGATCGTGTCGTTCAGGCGCAACTTCATGATCTTCAATTCTACGAAGAATCGGCCTGACTATCAAACCAGCGGCGCACAGAGTGCGGACGATCCGCCGTCGGCCGGGTGTTCCTGGCGGAGCGGGAGAGGAGACCACGACCGGTGCATGATGGCCTTGTCCGCCGCATTCGCGATCAACCGGGGGGGCGGGGGATTTTTGAAGGCACGGCGCGCGACCCGGCATGTAACACGGGACACCGGCCGGAACGTTTTATAGCCGTTATTGGTGGCGGCATACCGCCAGTGTGCGAAGGACCCGCCGGCATCCTCAGTACGATGGCGCCGGCTCCGCCTGCCGGCCGGTTCGCCGGTCTCTGCCCCGGCGTCGGTCCGGAGGAACATGCGGAAGGCTCGCGATAGCTGCTATTGCGAGGGCCGGGAGTGGCCGACGGGAAGGCTACAATTCGTGAAATCAGGCATGGGAAGTGAGGTTGCAACACCCGGCGGCGTTCTGCCTTCGGTGGAGGACACACGTGAACTCTGGTTGACAACGGGGGCTCAACGCCCAAGAAACAGCCGAGGGCCCTGCGAGGGCCCTCGAAAACCTGACGTTCCAAATCAGTGCCGGCCGGCTCCTGAGTTCTGACAGACACCCGGCTCCGCCGGCTATTACTGCTTCAACTTCGGCATATCCTTGGTCAGCCGGTCCAGGATCCCGCCGCTCTTTCGTTTCCGTTCCACCTTCCGCAGCGGTTCGTCACCATGCTGTTTGTTGATCCACACTTGCTGCCCGATGGAAAGCAGGTTGAAGACGAAGTAGTACAGGTTGAGCCCGGACGGGAGGCTGTTGAACATCAGCGTCATCAGGATGGGCATCATCCAGACCATGGTCTTCTGACGGGGGTCGGTCACGGTCATCTTCTGCTGGATGAACATCGTAATGCCCATCGCCAGCGCAAGGCCGCTTATATCCGTTATTCCAAAGAGCGGGATGGCAAACGGCAGCGTCAGAATCGTATCGGGTATCGAGAGGTCCGTGATCCAGCCGACAAAGCTCGCCTGCCGCAGCTCTATCGACGAGCGGAAAACCGAATACAGGGCGAAGAGGATCGGCATCTGCAGTAACAGAGGCAGACAGCCGGCCGCCGGGTTTACCCCGTAGTCCTTGTACAGGTTCATGATCGCCGTGTTCATCTTCTGCGGGTCGTCCTTGTATTTTTCCCGCACTTCGGTCATCATCGGCGTCAACGCCTGCATCTTCTTCATCGAAGACATGCTGGTCTTGGTGAGCGGATGCAGCGCAATCTTGATGATAATGGAGAAGACAATGATCACCACCCCGAAGTTCGGGATCAGCCAGCGCAACAGCTTCAGAATGGGAATCATCACATACTCAGAGATGGGCCGGATGATCCATGCCGCTCCCAGGCTCACTATTTTGTCCAGGCCGCGCCCATAGCCCTGGATCAAATCGTAATCGAGCGGCCCCATGAACACCGTGACCTTCGCGCTCTCTAGCGCCGCTCCCTTCAAGGGCATTTTCAAAGCCAGCGCGTACGTTTCCTTCTCCCCGCTGTTCGGCTGCTGGGACTTCGTCCCCTCCAGATAGGCTCCCTGACACTTTCCCGGTTCGGGCATCATGACCACGGCGAAATACTTGGTCTGCGTGGATACCCAGTCGGTGCTGCCGTTGATGTCCTGCCGGACCGGTTCCCCGATGCTCGTCGCATCCAGCTCCGCCAGCTCTCCCCCCGAATACACGTAGGCCATGGCAAAACTTGATTCGTCTACACTGTTGTGCTCGGCATAGCGGAGACCGTGTTCCCAAACGATCTGGTACTCGAAGTTGGAGATGACCTGGTCCATCCCCTGCATCAGGAACTCAGTGTCAAAGGAATATTTGCCGTTTGTGAAGGTGAACCGTTTGGTGATCGAATGCCCGGCGTCCACCCGCAACACAAGGTCGATGGAAAACGCGGATTCGCCGGTCAGCATAATGGTCTTCCAGGCGGGAAAATCGGCATTGAAGTAGAGGTTCCTGGTGTTGATCAGCTTGCCGTCACTGGAGGTGAACAGCATGCTGTAATCACCACCTCTGTCGTACTCGACCAGCTGCACCGGCAGTTTGTCCCAGGTCAGGTAATTCTGCAGCTCCCATTTGCGGATCAAACCGCCCCGCGTGGTAATCTCCGCAGTGTAGAGATCGGTCTTGATGACGAGAATCTTTTCGGTCCCGCCTGCCGCCCCTGCAAAGAACCGGCCCAGCGCGGCAACTGACGTGTCTGCCTTCCCCTTCTCGGGCACTGCAGCCGGCACCGCCGGAGTGGTGTCCCGGTGAACAGGCTGCACCGGGTGCGCGGCGGCACTATCGGCGGGTGCGGTCCGGGGCGGTGGAGTCGTGGGTGTCTGTATCCACATCCAGACGATGAGGATCAGACCAATGAGAACAAATCCCAGTACCGATTGCTTGTCCATGCGTTGTCACTCCATAATGTCGTCAGGCCGGATCGTACCCTCCGGGATGCCATGGATGGCACCGGGCGATCCGCTTGAGCCCCCGCCACATACCGCGCAACGCGCCATACTTCCTGATGGCTTCGATCGCATACGCCGAACATGTGGGATAATATCTACAGGTGTTGGGAGGAAGAAAGGGGGACAGAAGAACCTGGTATCCGCGGATGATGAGAGTCAATATGCTCTTCATGAACAACTCCGGAGCTCCAGCGTCGAAATCAGCGCTCTACACAAGCGTGCGATATCCCTCCGGATCGAATAGAATGTCACACGCTCCACCGGGAGATCACGCTTTCCCTTGAAAACGAAGAGAATCCGAGCCGAACAGCGGGATGCTTGCAGCGCCGAACGGAGGCCTCCCCGTTCCTGCCTGAATGCCTCCCGCATGAGTCGTCGCAGGCGATTCCTGCGCACAGCATTGCATGTCCTGCGCGGAACGGCAAATCCTGTCAGCACCCGCGCCGTGGAATCGCTCTCCACAAGATGCAAACAACGAATAAGTTCACCATCAACACGACGGCCGGAAGCGTACAGCTTGCTGAAGGTGTCCCGTCCGCGGAGGGTCTCCTGCTTCTTCACCTACCGTTCATCACTCACGGTGAGCTTCTTGCGTCCTCGGGCTCGGCGCCTGGCGAGAACCTTCCTGCCGTCCTTGCTGGCCATACGCTCGCGAAACCCGTGCGTGTTCTTTCGCTTCCTCTTGTGCGGCTGAAACGTGCGCTTCATTGCTGGGAACTCCTGAATCTTTAGGTGAAAAAACATCGCCGCCGCCGGGCGAAAAAAAAGGGGGTGCCCAGACCTGGACAATCCCCGTTCCAACGGCCTTCTGATGCGTAGTGCATGAAGATAGAAAAAATATGCCAGACATACAACACAAAAAGGTAACTATTCCCTTGCGTACCTTGGTTGATTGTGTTATTATCAAAAGGGGGGAGGAAAATCAGGTGCTGTTGACAATATGTGCATAGTTTTCCATCGCCTCTCCTGTCAACTGATCCGCCGGAAACTACAATGTATCAATTGGTTGTGTTCGCAACTGCACAAACCTTCTCTAAGATATTGCCCTTAAAGCTGCTAAAGTTTCCAACACCGTGTGGATATCTCATTGATATCTTTCTGAGCCCTCTCGGCTGACCGTGTGTGTAAATTTGTGGATAACTTGCCTTCATCTGTTGATAATTCTTCGTCGCTGATTCGTAAGAATCAGTCCGTGAACGTGCTCGGACAATTACCTAATGTGCAATAGTACACGAGAGCCCCATCACGCTTGCGTCATAAACGTCTTGTGTCCAGCGGGGCGCGTGCATTGTACACCATCCATCGACCGTTTGAAATATCGGTATTTGCAATGGCTGAAATAGACGACGTGCAACAACATCCCTCGGACACAGAACAGGCAACACGCGTCTGGTCCGCATGCCTGGAAATAATCCGGGAAAGCGTCAATACGCAGAGCTTCAAGACCTGGTTCGAACCGATTGTTCCCCTCCACCTCCGTTCCGGTACCCTCACCGTTCAGGTTCCTAGCCAGTTCTTCTATGATTGGCTTGAGGAACATTACTACATGGTGATCAACACCACGATCACCAATGTGCTGGGGAAAGGTGCTGCACTGGAGTATTTTGTCCGGACAGATGAGCTTCAGATGGATACGGAATACCACGTGATGCTCCCTACACCGACCCGGCCCGAAAGACGATCGTATCCGCCTCAGCCGGAATCCTTCACGTCAACGGGGGCACATGCCCTGCACCGGTCCACTGAGACCCGGGGAGAGTCATTCCAATCCTTCTTGAACCCACGGTACACGTTTGATAACTTCATCAAAGGCGACAGCAACCAACTGGCTCGTGCTGCGGCCTCCGCGGTTGCCAACAACCCAGGAGGGACGTCGTTCAATCCGCTGGTGATCTACGGGGGAACAGGCCTCGGAAAGACCCATTTGATGCAGGCCATCGGCAACTACGCGATTGCCCATGGCAAGGCAAAACGTGTCATCTATGTCTCCAGCGAGAAGTTTACCGTCGAATTCGTTGATGCCATTCAAAGCGACCGGATCAGTGACTTCTCAAGTTTCTACAGGAGCATGGACATCCTGATTGTAGACGACATTCAGTTTTTTTCCGGAAAGGAAAAAACGCAGGACAACTTTTTCCACACGTTCAATGAACTTCACCAGATCGGCAAGCAACTTGTGCTTTCATCGGACCGCCCTCCCAAGGAATTAAAAGGGTTGGATGACCGGCTGCTTTCCCGGTTCCAGTGGGGACTTACGTCGGACATTCAACCGCCCGACCTCGAGACCCGCATCGCCATCCTGCGCAAGAAGAGTGAGGACGACGGAATCGACCTTCCTCGTGACGTCGTCGAGTTCATTGCGGCAAACGTTACGTCCAACATCCGCGAGTTGGAAGGATGTCTTATCAGCCTTCTTGCCCGCTCGTCGCTCGAGGGGAGAGAGATCACCGTTGAGCTTGCTCGGGATGTTCTGAAGGTTGTCGTAGGAGATGTGAAGTCGCCCATTACGATTGAAACCATCCAGCGTACGGTTTGCGACTATTTCAACATCCCTGAGGACCTGATTCGGGCAAAGACACGCAAGCAGGAAATCGTGAATGCCCGCCAGGTTGCCATGTACCTGGCGAAGGAACTTACCAACTCATCCCTCAAGACCATCGGCCTTCATTTCGGCGGCAGGGATCACAGCACGGTTATCCACGCATATCAATCGGTCGAAGACCAGATGCGACTCGACCAGAAATATCAGGCTAACGTAAGTCAAATCAAACGACGCTTACAACTTCTCGGTCATGTCTAGACCATCAACCATTCTAGCTCGTTGTGTGTATAACATGTCAATCAATGCGTGGACCATCCGTGCATAGTAGTGAACTTGATGGGAATATCTTTCGTGAAGAGATCCTGTCACAACATCCAGCTACTTATTGTGTACGACTCACATCGTTATCCACGTCTCCCACGTTCATGTAATACCTGAACGAAATGCATCTCTATCGTCTGTCTGCGCTTGTTGTCGTCCGGCATCCTTTCATATGCACATATCCACCGTGTATATTACTGCTCTTAGCTTTAGTATATAGAGATATTATTTATTCCTAATTTGGCTTTTTCCCGGAAATTGTGTAAATTATGTGGGTTTTTTCGATTTTTCCGGGTGATCCCATCAATCCTCCCTAGGAGAATCAAATGAAATTCACCGCGAATAGCGTGGAATTACAGCGGACATTGAGTAAACTCGGCGGCGTAATCCAGACGAAGTCGACGATGCCCATCCTGGAAACAATCCTGGTGGAACTGGCAAAGGATATGTTGACGCTGACGGCAACAGATATGGCGCTTTCACTGACAGTGACGATGGCTGTGCAGGGGGTGGAAGACGGAAGGATTGCAATCCCGGCGAAGCGGCTTGTGGACACAATACGGTCGCTTCCTGATACGAGTGCCCATTTTGCGATTGACATGGCGTCCAACAAGATCAAGATCACGACGGAAAACGGGGAGTACGGCCTGACCGGAGAGAGTGCAAAAGATTTTCCCAGCGTGCCGGCATTCAAGGGGATGGAGGAGCTCAGGATCGAGAATGGAATACTGCGGAATATTATTCACAAGACAGTATTTGCCGTAAGCGTGGATGAGTTGCGCCCAGCGATGATGGGTGTACTCCTGCAAGCCAACGGGGGAGAGTTGCGAGCTGTATCCACGGACGGCCACAGACTGGTCAAATTCCAGTACAAGTGCGAGCCGCCTCTGTCGTTGAAACGGGATATTGTTGTTCCAGCAAAAGCACTCGTTGTCTTGAGCAAGTCGCTGGATGATGGTGAAACCACGATGAGCGTCAGTGACACGCACATTCGATTTTCGTTTGACAAGTCGTTCCTGGTATCCCGGCTGATTGATGAGACCTACCCGAACTACGAAAGTGTGATCCCGACAGACAACACAAAAAGCATGACGGTCAACCGGGAGGAGATGGTTTCATCGATCCGCAGAGTGGCTCTGTACGCGAGTGCCACAACGCACCAGGTACGGTTCGACATCAGTAGCGACTCGTTGCAGGTCACGGCGCAGGACATCGATTTTGGAGGAGATGCGCGTGAGAAGATCAAGTGCAGCTACAGCGACGGGACGATGGAGATCGGGTTCAACTCCACATACCTGATCGACATTCTCACCCATCTTGATGGGGAGAATGTGACGTTCAAGTTCAGCACACCCACGCGTGCGGGGTTGATTTCGCCTGCCGAGCAGTCGGCACGTGAGGCTGTAATCATGCTGGTCATGCCGGTCCGGTTGAACACTTGATCGCACGCAGAGATGCTTCTGTGACAGCGGCCCCGGTTTCCCAACGGGGCTGCCGTTTTAATGGTATCGTCCGGGGTTGAATGCGTATTGCAGAGGTGCGGCTCAGGAATTTCCGCAACCATGCGGATACCCTGCTTGAATTCGGCGGGGGGATCAACGTGCTGTCGGGGAAAAACGGGCAGGGGAAGACAAACATCCTGGAAGCGATATCATACCTGAGCCTGACGAAGAGTTTCTACGCCTCCAGCGATGAGACGGCTGTCCGCTTCGGGACGGACTCCTTTGACGTGGAAGGAGTGATCATCGCCGGTTCGGGGCTTCGCTACACGGTGCAGGTAAGTTACGGATTGAGGGGAGGAGAGAAAGCGTTTGCCATCAATAGCACGCGCCCCGAGTCACTGGCTTCGGTGATAGGGACGTTCCCCGTTGTGATTCTCTCGCCGGAGAATAATGCGATCACGTTCGGTGGCCCAGCTGCACGCCGGCGTTTCGTAGATCTCACGCTCAGTCAGATCAGCCGCGTCTATCTGGAAGACATCCTGGAATACAGGAGAATCCTGCGTCAGCGAAACCGGCTCCTGAGCGATGCACGCGTGGGCGGCAGCGCAAGCGCGTCGGCGCTCGAGCCCTGGACGGTCAGTCTCGTTCATTACGGCAGTCGCATCGTGAAGCGCCGGCAGGAATTCGTCGGCGAGTTCAAAGGGTACATTGACCGTGGATACAAGACCCTTGTGAGCATGGGCGAAGAACCGGCTCTTGAGTATGTGAGTTTCGTGCCGCTCCCTGAGGGTGCGTCCCCGGAGGAGATTGGGGAGCTCATGTTCAACGAGGTGAAGGCGCGGGCGGCTGAGGAGATGCGGCGGGGTGTGACGCTGGTGGGTCCGCACCGGGACGAGGTGCGTCTCTCGATCAACGGCGCGGCGTTGCAGCAATATGCGTCGCAGGGACAGCATAAGACGTTCCTGGTGGCCCTGAAAACCGCCGAGTTCTTCTACCTACGGGAGCGCAGGGGAGAAGCGCCGATCTTCCTGCTGGATGACTTGTTCAGCGAGCTGGACGAGGGGCGCTCACGAAGGATCCTCGATCTTGTCTCGGATCTGGGGCAGACCATTATCACGACGACCGGCGAACGCGTGTTGGAAGACACAGCGGGGTGGAACGACCACGTCAGGAGATTCATCATTGAAAATGGGACGAGCCGGGCGGACAAAGCCATCAGGCAAGAATCAGCCTAGGCCGATGGGAGCGGCGATCCGGGACCTTGCGAAGCATCTTGGCCTGGAAAAGAACCTCGAGGACTATCAGGTAGTCACTTCCTGGGCGGAGATCGTAGGGGAGCAGATCGCGAAGGTGACGCAGGCACAGCGCATGGAAAACGGCGTGCTTTTCGTCGGTGTAGCGACGGCACCCTGGAGGGCGGAACTGTCCATGAAGCGCATGGAGATCATGCAGAAGATCAACGCCCTGTTTGGCAAGAACGTTGTAAAGGAGATCCGGTTCAGGTAGAAGGATAACTGGAAGAGAGAGCAATGGGAAAAACAGCGACAGCAGATACGGTGAAGCAGCATGGCAACGGGAACGGGCATGCCTACACCGCGGAAGACATCACCGTCCTGAAGGGGCTCGAGGCGGTCCGCAGGCGCCCGGCAATGTACATCGGCGACATCAGCGCGCGCGGCCTGCATCACCTCGTCTATGAGGTCGTCGATAACTCGATTGACGAGGCGCTTGCGGGCTTCGCCAGGAACATCGATGTGGTCATCAACAAGGATGGCTCGGTGACCGTCACCGATGACGGACGCGGTATTCCGACCGACATCCACAAGGACGAAAAACGGTCGGCCCTGGAGGTGGTGATGACCATGCTGCATGCCGGCGGGAAGTTCGACAAGAACACGTACAAGGTCTCGGGCGGCCTCCACGGCGTCGGCGTCTCCGTGGTGAACGCGCTAAGCGAGTGGATGGAGGTGGAAGTCTACCGTGACGGGAAGGTCTCCTTCCAGAAATACAAGCGCGGCGAGCCGGTTGCCGCCGTGAAAGAGACCGGGAAGGCAGAGCGGGGAAAATCGGGGACGAAAGTCACGTTCATGCCTGACGGGCAGATCTTCAAGAATCGATCGTTCAAGTTCGACACGCTCGCTGAACGGCTTCGCGAGCTCGCCTTCCTGAACTCTCAGGTAACGTTGCGGATCGTGGACCTGCGCAATAAGAGCGAGCAGGAGGAAGTCTTCCACTTCAAAGGAGGCCTGGTCGAATTTGTGAGGTACATCGATGCCACGCGCACCGCGATCATGAAGAAGCTTTTCTACGCGCAAGGCTCGGGCAAAGATGAGAATGGACGGATCGTGGAGGTCGAGGTCGCGTTCCAGTACAACGCCGATTACAGCGAGAACATTTTCACCTATGTCAACAATATCAACACCCATGAGGGGGGCACACACCTGGTCGGGTTCCGCACGGCGCTCACCAGGACGCTGAACAACTACGCCTACAAGAACGGCATCCTGAAAGAGGGAGGGCTCTCGCTGAGCGGGGATGATTTCCGCGAAGGTTTCACCGGCGTGGTGAGCGTGAAGGTGCCGGAGCCTCAGTTTGAAGGGCAGACGAAGACCAAGCTGGGCAACAGCGAGGTCAAGAGCATTGTGGAGGGGGTGCTGGGGCCGGCGCTGGGGAACTGGCTTGAGGAGAATCCGCCGGACGCGAGGCGTATTCTGGAGAAATCCATGCGGGCGGCCGAGGCGCGTGAGGCCGCAAGGAAAGCGCGCGATCTGACCCGTCGCAAGAATGCGCTTACCTCCGGCGGGCTGCCGGGGAAGCTGGCCGACTGCTCGATCAACGATCCGGAACATTGCGAGCTCTATCTCGTCGAAGGTGACTCTGCGGGCGGAAGCGCGAAGCAGGGACGGGACCGGCGATTCCAGGCCATCCTGCCGCTGAAGGGGAAGATCCTCAATGTGGAAAAAGCGCGGCTGAACAAGATCCTTGAAAACGAAGAGATTCGCAATATCTTCACCGCGGTTGGCACCGGCGTCGGCGAAGAATTTAATGCGGCGAAGATCCGCTACGGCAAGATTATTCTCATGTGCGATGCGGACGTCGACGGGTCGCACATCCGGACGCTTCTGCTGACTCTGCTCTACCGGCACATGAAGGAGCTCCTCGAACTGGGGCACGTGTACATTGCGCAACCCCCGCTGTTCAAGCTCAAGAAGGGAAAACAGGAATTCTACGCGTATGATGAGGACGAGCGCGATGAGATCGTGAAACGCCTTGCTGGTGAAAAAGGCGACAAGGGGCAGAAGGGTGACGGGCAGCGCCCTTACACCGAAGGTGAGGAAGTGCACGAGGAAGGCGCCCAGGTCACGAGCAGCGGCGTCATTATCTCCCGGTTCAAAGGCCTGGGCGAAATGAACCCGGAGCAGCTCTGGGCAACCACCATGAATCCGGAGACGCGGACGATTCTGCAGGTGAGCATCGAAAACGCCGCCGACGCGGACCGGACTTTTTCTATTCTCATGGGAGACGACGTGGAGCCGCGGCGGGAATTCATCGAGAAGAACGCGAAGTACGTGCGGAATCTGGATGTGTAAACAGTGGCAATGACGCCAGGATCGATACTGGACGACGTGACGAAGAGGTGCTATGGCAACAGTCAATGAAAAGATCATTCCGGTCGATATCGAAGACGAAATGCGCGGTTCGTACATCGATTACTCGATGTCGGTCATCATTGCGCGTGCGCTTCCGGATGTCCGTGACGGCTTGAAGCCGGTCCACCGCCGGGTGCTTTTCGGCATGCAGGGCCTGGGCCTGGCCTCCAACCGGGCGTACAAGAAGTCTGCCCGCATCGTGGGAGAAGTGCTTGGCAAGTACCATCCGCACGGCGACTCCGCGGTGTACGACACCATGGTGCGGATGGCGCAGGATTTTTCCATGCGGTATCCTCTGGTGGACGGACAGGGGAACTTCGGTTCGGTGGATGGTGACTCCGCCGCGGCCATGCGGTATACCGAGGCGCGGCTCTCCCGGATCGCCGAGGAGATGCTGCGCGATCTCGGCAAGAACACTGTTGATTTCACCCCGAATTTCGACGACACGCTCAAGGAACCCTCGGTCCTGCCCGCAATGGTGCCGAACCTGCTGGTCAACGGCACCAGCGGCATCGCCGTGGGAATGGCAACGAACATTCCACCGCATAACCTGACGGAGGTGATTGACGGCTGCGTGGCTCTCATCAAGGATGAGACGCTGACCAACGAAAAGTTGATGAAATTTGTGAAGGCGCCTGATTTTCCGACCGGCGGCATCATCTACGGATATGAAGGCGTCAAGAGCGCCTACGCGACCGGGCGCGGCAGGATCGTGGTGCGTGCAAAGGCGAGCATCGAAACCGGCAAGAACGAGCGCCAGAGCATCGTCATTACCGAGATCCCGTACCAGGTCAATAAGGCGAATTTGATCGAGAAGATCGCCGACCTGATCAACGAGAAAAAGATCGAGGACATTTCAGACATCCGGGATGAGTCGGATCGCGATGGCCTCAGGATCGTTGTGGAACTGAAGCGCGATGCGAACGCAGAGGTCATCCTCAACAACCTGTTCAAGCATACGCAACTGCAAACCACCTTCGGCGTGATCATGCTCGCCCTGGTGGAAGGGCGGCCGAGGGTGCTGACGCTCCGCGAGATGATGCAACTGTTCATCGAGCACCGGAACGAAGTTGTTGTGCGCCGGTCGAAGTACGAGCTGGATGAGGCCGAGAAGCGGGCGCACATTCTGGAAGGCTACATCATCGCGCTGGACAACATCGATGCGATCATCAAGCTGATCAAGGCCTCCCGCGACGTGGACACGGCCAGGAACGGCTTGATGAAGAAGTTCAAGCTCTCCGAGATTCAGGCGCAGGCAATCCTTGACATGCGGCTCCAGCGCCTCACCAGCCTGGAACGCAGGAAGATCGAGGAAGAATACCGCGAGACGATCAAGCTGATCGAGCAGCTGAAGGCGATCCTGAAGAGCAAGGCGCTTCAGATGGAGATCATCCGCAAAGAGCTTCTCGAGATCAAGGAGAAATACGGCGATGCGCGGCGCACGGAGATCGTCTACAAGGCGGAGGAATTCAGCATTGAGGACATGATCGCCGAAGAGCAGGTGGTCGTCACGATCAGCCACAGCGGCTTCATCAAGCGCTTCCCGGTGAGCGGCTATCGCCGCCAGGGCAGAGGAGGACGAGGAAGCATGGGGGCCGCCACCAGGGAGGACGACTTCATCGAGCACGTGTTCGTGGCCGCGACGCACGACTATCTGATGCTCTTTACCGACCGCGGGCGTTGCTACTGGCTCAAGGTGCACGAGATCCCGGAAGGGGGGAGGGCCACGCGCGGCAAGTCCATCACCAACCTGATCTCCCGCGAGTCCGACGAGAATATCGCCTCCTATGTGACGGTCAAAAACTTCCAGGATCCCCTCTTTGTCATGATGGCGACCGAGCACGGCATCATCAAAAAGACCCCGCTGGAAGAGTTCAGCAATCCGCGCAAGACCGGCATTGGGGCCATCGGACTTGCAAAGGCAGACCGGCTGGTGGATGCCCGCCTGACGGACGGAAACCAGGACATTGTCCTCGGGACAAAGGAAGGACTCGCGATCCGCTTCCACGAGGGCGAAGTGCGTCCAATGGGGCGGACCGCGTCCGGCGTTCGGGCGATCAGGCTTGGCAAGCAGGATATCGTTGTCGGCTCGGTGGCGCTCCGGCGCTCAGGGACCAGCATTCTCGTTGCTACCGAGAAGGGTTTTGGCAAGCGGAGCGAGACCGGCGAATACCGTGTCAGCCACCGCGGCGGGAAAGGCATTTTCACCGTCAAGACCACCGAGAAGACCGGCAAGATGGTGGCCATTCGGGAGGTCGTCGAATCGGACGACGTGGTCATTATCACCAGCGGCGGTATCATCATCCGGCAGCATGCCTCGGAGATTCGCCTCGCGGGCCGCAACACGCAAGGCGTGCACCTGATCAGGCTGGATCAAGGAGACTCGATTGCCGATGTTGCCGCCGTGGTCTCGGAGGACGAGGAAGAGTCGACGAACGGCACCAACGGGTCAGCGGCGCCGAAGGAGGCTCCGGCTGCTGAAGCAGGAAAGCCCGGGACGCCAGATGACGGACAGCCTTCCCTGTTCGGTGGGGATGATGAAAAAAAAAGCCCGGTGAAGGAGACCGGCCAGGGGAAGACGAAACCGAAGGTGGTGGAGGAGAAGGAGGGGAAAGCTGAGCCGGCGAAAGAAGTGAAGCAGCAGAAAGCACCGTCACGGGCCAAGGCTCCTTCCATGGAGAGCAAGAAAGCCGAGCCGCCTGGAAAGCCGCCGAGAGCATCGGCGGCCAAAGAAGAAAAAAAGCCGATGCCGAAAGCGAAGAAGGGCAAGAAGAAGTAAGCGGACGAGCGTATGGGGAATTGTGATTACGTAAGAACTCATACGTAATCACAATTCCAAATTCGTCTTCTCCTTCGATCCCGTCTCCCCTGAAGGACTCACTCCCCCGCCGTCCTCGGCGGCTTCACCACGAGCGAAATCCCTAACCCCGCCAACACCCAGGCGATGATCGTGTCGAGCGCCATGGAGGTGGTGTACCCGAGCGGATATCCCATCCAATTCCAGTTGGTGAAATGGGTCGCCAGCGTCAGGAAGATCCCGAGCATGCCGAAGAAGGAGAGTCGCTGGAACAGCGTTCCGGTGAAGGCCGTGCTCCGCTGGAAAAACCAGGTGGCTACAAGTGCTGCAAGGATGGAAATGAGAAGACCGAAGATCATGTTGCTCACCATCATCGGGTCGCCACCCCTGGGGTCATAGACCACAAAGCCCATCGGGCCGCGCGCGTAGGCCTGCATGTAAGCATCCATTGCCGCCTGGTCGGACGAATTCTTCGGCATGCCTGGGAAGATATACACCCCCTGCTCCGGCACCCCTTGTAACGCCGAAACCACCGCCTCCTCGTTCGGCAGATTCTTCATCGTGTCGTTGTGAATGGGCAGAACTATCCATGCCAGCATTCCCCAGACAACAAGGATCACTCCGCCCAGAACAGCGCCTAAGAGCGTGCGTGCCATAGTGTACCTCCGTAAGGGTGAGAGAATGTATGGAGTTTAGGAGATATCGCAGGGATTGTCAAGTGCCCGGTGGTGCTCGCCGTGAGCGAGTGGCGCCGTCGCCGTCATGAGAGTCGAACGGTCGATTACGGCACCGCAATGTCATGTTCATAGCATGCCCGAGCGTTTTCTCAGGAACCACTCCAGCGCAAGCAGCACGATCAAGACGATCAGCACCGTCCTCCAGTTCCAGAGTTCGAGTTCCCTCTGCTGGTGCTGAACGTTCGGGGCGAATGAATCTTGTGATGCGAGCGCGGCATCAAGGTTGTCGAACTCTTCCGGTTCGAGATAGCGCCCGCCGGAACGCTCGGCAAGCTGGCGCAGCAACTCCGCGTTCATCCGCGTGTCCTGAAATTCCAGGTTCAGGTCTCCCACGGAGAATCTCCCTCTGTCGTCTCCCAGGGCAGCGCCATTCAACGTTGCCGTGCCGGTGAACGTGTAGTCGCCCTGGCCGGCCCCTTCTATGGCACCTTCGTAGCGTCCGTTGCCGATGGGCCGCAGATCGGCTTCAAGCGCCGTGCCTTCGTGCCTGGCAGTGACGCGCACCTGGGCGTCATCCACCGGCCGGGCACTGGCATCATAGACCTGTCCCACAAACTGCACTGCCTCTCCCTGGCTGAAGGACTCCTTGGTGGTGGTTACCTTGACCGAACGCGTGTCATCAACAGTCGTAAGCCATTTGATCCCGTTGATGAGAAACGACGCATACAGCTGTGCGGTCGACGGGTCACCCTGGGCCATCAGTCGCCAGCGCCAGATCCCGTAGCCCAGGACGGCAAGTGATTTCAGACGGTTCTCTTTCCTGCTGATGATGACGGGATCGGGGAGAACGACCTGCTGCACTTTGCCGAAGCCGAGCACCACCGCTCCGGGTTTTGCCTTGAACGCAGTGTTCGTCTTGAAGATGGGAGGAAGACGTTTCCAGCCTTCGATTCCTTCGGAGGGTCCGATATTCATGATCGGGTTATCCCTTTGGGCGTCCGCCGGATGAACGTAGAGTAGTTGTTCGGTGGCCGAGGCCTGTTGCGCGGAAAAAGGAAAGAGATCCGCAAGAGGACCAAGAAGCCGGTAATCAGCGGTTCGGCCGCCGATGATCAGGAGCGGCTTGGCACCGGACGCGATCCGCTCGGCGAGCATCCAGGTTGTCGCGGGGCGGAGAGAAGGCGCAGGAAGCCCAAGAAGAACGACGCAGTCGGCCGAGTCCACACGGGCCTGTGAGAGCACACCCTGGTAGAAGCCTCCGCCCGCATTCGCAGAGAAGGATGACACGGAGAAATTCTTCTCTTCGGCGACCGTCTGTTGCAGCACGGCCAGGTCGGCGGACGGGGAACCGGCCACGATCAGGACGCGAAGCTTGCTCTTCATGATGCGGGCGGAGAAAGACCGCCTGTTGTTCGCCGTGGTAAGCTCCCCCGGCAGAGAAGACAGGCTCACCGTGTAGCGGCGTGGGCCCTCGCTTTCCGGTACGTAGGAAAGTTCCACTGTATACTGCCTGTTGCCGGGTTCGAGCGTGAGCGTTGTGCGATCGAGCTCCTTGGAGCCGTCGGAGAGGATCACCTGCACCCGCTCGGAGCCGAATCCCGCGCTCTTGATCCTCGCATCTACCGGCGCACGTGTTCCGCTGTACACCAGTTCGTTGGCGGCAATGCCGGAAACGAGAAGGTCTTTTTGCACGGAAGAGTCACCAATTCCGACCGTATACAGCGGGATTCCAAGCTGTTCCGCTACGTGGAGAGGATTTTCCCCCAGGGTGTACGAGCCGTCCGTGAGGATGACCGCGGCGTCGATGCGGGCGCGTTGCGATTCGGACTGCAGTCCTTGGAGCGCGCCGGAAATATCCGTAGCATCATCATTCAATGAAAGGGTGTCCTGGACCGGAACGGATGCGGGCCTGAATTTCGTGCCAAAGGTGTAGGGGCGCACCTCGGCACGCCCTCCGAGGCGACTGAACACCGGATGAGAAATCAACGCGTGCAGCGTACTGTCGCGGCTTCCCCGGCGGTCGGTGATGGTCATGCTCTTGCTCTCATCGATGAGCAGCGCGATCACGGGCGGATGGGTGGAAGAGGAGGTCAGGCGGATCAGCGGTTCACACAGCAGCACGGCCAGAAGTGAGAGGACGAGGGAACGAAGAACCGTCAGGAGGATCCGGCGGGTGCGCGTGACAGGGGGAAGCGTGTGCCGGTAGAAAAAAACAGCGGCTGCCGTTGCCAGGACAACGGTGAGAACCACAATGCCGGCGGCAACGGCGAAATCGACGTGAATGCTGGGCATGACTAAGCTATCCCGAAGGTAACCGCAGTGCGCGGGGCGTCAGTGCGAGGGTCAACGTACCCTGCAGGCCCGGAGCGATCCCTCAATGCATCCGTCCCGAAGTCAGGCCGCTTCGTTGCTCCGCTCCTCGTGATGACGTCCATTCTTTCCTGGGCGGTTCCTAGGTAGTTTCCCGTACCAGGCGCTCCACGATCTCCAGCGCCGTCACCCCATCCGCTTCGGCGTTGAAATTCGGGACGAGCCTGTGGCGGAGCGTGGCGACCGCCATCTGCCGCACGTCGTCGATGTCCGGCGTATGCCGTCCGGAGAGGATGGCGCGAGTCTTGGCACCGAGGATGAGGTATTGCGACGCCCGCGGGCCGGCGCCCCAGCTCAGCCAGTCTTTGATGAATTGGGGAGCATCGGCACCCCTGGGGCGGGTCCGCGTGGCGAGCCGAACGGCGAACGCAATAACATTGTCGGCTACCGGGACTCTGCGCACGAGGTCCTGATACGCGATGATCTGCTCGCCGGAAAGCACCTGGTGGAGTTGGGGGGCGAACAGGCTGGTCGTTGCCTTCACGATCTGGATCTCCTCCGCGGGTGAAGGATATTCCAGCCAGAGATTGAACATGAACCTGTCCAGCTGCGCTTCGGGAAGCGGGTAGGTGCCTTCCTGTTCAATGGGATTCTGGGTGGCCAGAACAAAGAATGGTTCCTCCAGCACATGTGTCTGTCCGGCTGCGGTCACATGGTGCTCTTGCATCGCCTCGAGGAGCGCGGCCTGGGTCTTTGGGGGTGTGCGGTTGATCTCGTCGGCCAGGACGATGTTGGCGAACACCGGCCCCTGGATGAACTTAAAGGCCTTGGTGCTCCCCGCCCCTTTTTCCTCAATGATCTCGGTGCCGGTGATATCGCTCGGCATGAGATCGGGCGTGAACTGGATGCGGCTGAATTTCAACTCGAGCACACGTGCGAGCGTGCGGATGAGGAGTGTCTTGGCCAGCCCGGGCACCCCGACCAGCAGACAGTGTCCGCGGGCAAGGAGCGCGGCCAGAAGCTGCTCGACGATGGTTTCCTGCCCGATGATGACCTTGCCGATCTCACGCAACAGGGCGTCGTAGGATTCCTTGAGTTGTTCGACGGCGACGACGTCGTTCGATGGTGCTGCCAGGGGTCGTCCCAAGCGAAAAGTCCTCTCTACAGATTGATCTGCCAGAATATCTTGCTGCGAAGCTCGGTGATCCAGGCCTGATAGTCCTTCTGGCGCTTGAAGTTCAGGGCCATGGCTTCGATCTTGTGATAGTCCTGTTCGAGGGTCATCCTGTGCGCCGGCGTCCGCTTGCGAAGGAGGACGATCTGGTAACCATAATTGGTGCCGGAAGGTGCCTGCGATGAAACGCGGAACGGCTTGCTGATCTCGCCATCCTTCAAATCGGTCACCGAGGGGGACCAGTCCTTCTCCAGCTGTTCCAGGTCGACCGGGGGGAGCAAGCCACCGATGAGGTTGGACTCCTTGTCTTCGGAATACTTCTTTGCAAGCTCGGCGAAGCTCTCGCCTTTCGTCGCGCGATCGCGCAGCGAATCCAGCAGCGCAATCGCCGAGCTGTCGCTGTTCTCCGATCGCTGGATGCGAAGCAGAATATGTCGTGCGTGTACCGCGTCGCCGCGGCGCTCCAGGAGCTGGACGACATGGAAGCCGAAGGCGGTCTCGATGATATTGGAAACCTGGCCCAGGCCGAGTGAGAACACCGCGGCCTCGAATTCGCTGACGAATTGTCCGCGCCGTACAAAGCCCAGGTCGCCGCCCTGCTGGGCTGATCCCTGGTCCTGCGAGTTGCGCCGGGCGAGATCGCCGAAATCCACCCCCGCCTTGATGCTGTCCACCAGGTGCTCCATCGCGGCGCGCGCCTCCTCTTTCTGTTTGGCGCTTGGCTTGGGGGTCACGAAGATGCGGGACATCTCCAGTTGGTCCGGAACCGGGGGAAGGCTGTCCTTGTAAGTGTTGTAGAACTCCTCCACCTCGAACCGCCCCACCGTTGCGTTGCCCACACGCTGTTGCTGCAGGCGCTGCGCAAGGAGGTTCTTCCGCATCTCATCCCGGTACTCTCGCTTGATCCGGCTCAACGGCATGC
>Ga0316605_10000625_pt1 | contig 23697 bp, 34 predicted proteins | sample OWC_soil_day20_n_FD_207666 | JGI IMG/M metagenome (GOLD analysis project Ga0316605, IMG submission 207666) | Wetland soil microbial communities from Old Woman Creek delta, Ohio, United States - OWC_soil_day20_noCT | ecosystem: Environmental > Terrestrial > Soil > Wetlands | place: USA: Ohio...
GCGACAACGTAGCGATGACGGTGAAGCTGATTGCGCCGATCGCGATGGAAGAAGGCCTGCGCTTCGCCATCCGTGAAGGTGGCCGTACCGTCGGCGCCGGCGTCGTTGCTAAGGTGATCGAATAATTCGGTGAAGACAGAGGGGCGATGAGTCAGGGGCAACACCCCGAATTTCCTCACCCCTTACTCATCACCCCTCACGCTCTTTAATAGCTCTTTGGGAAACAACATGCAAAACCAGAAAATTCGTATCCGCCTCAAGGCGTTTGATTATCGTTTGATCGATCAGTCGGCGCAGGAAATTGTCGATACCGCCAAGCGCACTGGCGCTGTTGTGCGCGGGCCGGTCCCCCTGCCGACGCGTCGGCAGCGCTTTGATATCCTGCGTTCGCCGCACGTTAACAAGACTTCGCGCGATCAGATGGAGATCCGGACGCACCAGCGTTTGATGGATATCATCGATCCGACGGACAAGACAGTGGACGCCTTGATGAAACTTGACCTGCCCGCAGGTGTTGATGTCGAGATCAAGTTGCAGTAGTGAGTGATTTGCAGATATAATCTGCGGTTTTTCGGGGATAGCTCTCTGTAGACGGTGAGCTGTTCAAATTTGTATCAACATCGGTCGGCCAATCGCAGCTGACGATGAGGAGAATAAACATGAGTCTAGGCCTTGTCGGTCGCAAGGTCGGCATGACTCGCATTTTTGCCGAGGATGGTGCGTCCATTCCGGTAACTGTGCTAGACGTGTCGAATAACCGAGTGACCCAAGTTAAAACGCCAGAAACCGACGGCTATGCGGCCGTGCAGGTTGCCTTTGGCAAGCGCCGCGCCTCGCGCGTTTCCAAGCCCCTGGCTGGTCATTTGGCCAAAGCAGGGGTGGAAGCCGGGCACACACTCAAAGAGTTCCGTGTTGAGACTGCCGAGCTTGCCAATTTCAAGGCGGGCGATCAGGTAGCAGTCACCATATTTGCCGAAGGGCAGAAGGTGGACGTGACCGGAACCTCTATCGGTAAGGGCTTCCAGGGCAGCATCAAGCGCCACCATTTCAGTTCCAACCGTGCTTCGCATGGCAACTCGGTCTCGCACAATGCACCTGGCTCCATCGGTATGGCGCAAGATCCGGGTCGTGTTTTTCCGGGTAAGCGCATGGCCGGTCATCTCGGTGATGATCAGCGTACGCAGCAGGGGCTGACCGTGGTTCGCATTGATGTTGAGCGCCAGTTGTTGCTGGTCAGGGGCGCTGTTCCCGGTTCCAAGGGTTCGGACGTCATCGTGCGTCCGGCAGTCAAGGCATAGGGGGCGACATGGAACTGAATGTAATAAATCAGGAAGGCCAGGAAGCCGCCAAATTGCAGGCATCGGATCTTTTGTTTGGCCGCGAATTCAACGAAGCGCTGGTACATCAGGTGGTTGTTGCCTTCCAGGCTAATGCCCGTTCCGGCAATCGTGCCCAGAAAGACCGGGCGACGGTGTCGCACACGACGGCCAAGCCTTTCCGCCAAAAGGGAACGGGTCGTGCCCGTGCCGGTATGTCATCCTCGCCGCTGTGGCGTGGTGGTGGCCGCATTTTCCCGAATTCGCCGGATGAGAATTTCGAGCAAAAGGTTAACAAGAAGATGTTCCGCGCCGGTATGGCCGCCATTCTTTCTGAGTTGGCGCGTCAGGGTAGGTTGGTCGTGGTTGATGACCTCTCGGTTGATTCTCCGAAGACCAAGCTGTTTGCTCAAAAGCTCAAGGCAATGGGGCTGGAAGATCGTCTTCTGGTGATTACGGATCGCTTGAGCGAAAACCTCTATCTGTCTTCGCGTAATTTGCCCAATGTGTTGGTGCTTGAGGCGCATGAGACCGATCCCTATTCGCTGGTGCGTTTCCCCAAGGTGCTGGTCACCAAGAGTGCCGTTGCCAAGTTCGAGGAGATGTGGGCATGAGCGCGCTGAAACAGGAACGTTTGCTGCAGGTGCTGCTGGCTCCGCAGATTTCCGAAAAGGCGACTTATGTTGCCGACAAACACCAGCAGATCATTTTTCGCGTCGCTCCCGATGCGACCAAGCCCGAGATTCTGGCGGCCGTTGAGTTGCTGTTCAAGGTTGAGGTTGAAAGCGTCCAGGTGCTTAATACCAAAGGCAAGGAAAAGCGCTTCAAGGGTCAAGTCGGACGTCGTAAATCCTGGAAGAAGGCTTTTGTTTGCCTGAAACCTGGTCAGGAAATCAATTTTGCTGAAGGAGGGGCTGCATAATGGCGCTCGTCAAAGTCAAACCGACTTCTCCCGGCCGTCGCGGTGTTGTCAAGGTCGTCAATCCCGATCTGCACAAGGGCAAGCCCTTTGCGCCGCTGTTGGAAAAGCAGAATAACAAAGCTGGCCGCAATCACAATGGCCATATCACGGTGCGCCACCAGGGTGGTGGTCATAAGCAGCACTATCGCATCATCGACTTCAAGCGCGACAAGGACGGTATTCCGGCCAAGGTCGAACGCCTGGAATACGACCCGAACCGTTCGGCCAATATCGCACTGCTGTGCTACGCCGATGGTGAGCGTCGTTACATCATTGCGCCCAAGGGCGTGGTGGTCGGGCAGGAACTGATGAGTGGTGCTGATGCGCCGATCAAGAACGGCAACGCCAAATCACTGCGCAACATTCCGGTCGGTTCGACGGTTCATTGCATCGAAATGTTACCCGGCAAAGGCGCGCAGATGGCACGTGCGGCGGGTACTTCTGCGCAGTTGCTGGCGAGGGAAGGGTCCTATGCCCAGCTGCGTCTGCGCTCCGGCGAAGTCCGCCGCGTGCATGTCGAGTGCCGTGCCACGATTGGTGAAGTTGGTAACGAGGAAAACAGCCTGCGCAAGATCGGCAAGGCCGGTGCCCAGCGTTGGCGCGGCATCCGCCCGACAGTCCGGGGCGTGGTCATGAATCCTGTTGATCACCCGCATGGTGGCGGCGAAGGCCGCACGGGCGCAGGCCGCGTTCCGGTCAATCCATGGGGTCAACCGACCAAGGGGTATCGTACCCGCAAGAACAAGCGCACGAACAGCATGATCGTTCAGCGCCGTCACAAGCGATAAGAGGTAGAAAATGGGACGTTCACTTAAAAAAGGCCCGTTTGTCGATGCCTATCTGATCGACAAGGTGGAAGCATCGCGCGCCACCAACGACAAGCGCCCGATCAAGACTTGGTCACGCCGTTCGACCATCCTTCCCGAATTTATCGGGCTGACCATTGCTGTGCATAACGGCAAGCAGCATATTCCTGTATTTGTTACGGAGAATATGGTCGGACACAAGCTTGGCGAGTTTTCGCTGACCCGGACGTTCAAGGGTCACACCGCCGGTAAAAAAGTTGTCAAGAAGTAAGGAACTGACATGGAAACTTGTGCAAATTTGCGGGGCGTACGCCTCTCGGCGCAAAAGGGTCGCCTTGTGGCCGATCTCGTGCGTGGCAAGCCGGTTGGTCAGGCGCTCGATATTCTGGCTTTCTGCCCGAAAAAAGGTGCTGGCATCGTCAAGAAAGTGCTGGAGTCGGCGATCGCCAATGCCGAGCACAATGACGGCGCTGACATCGACGAGTTGAAGGTGAAAACCATCTATGTCGAAAAGGGTATGGTCATGAGGCGATTCTCCGCACGGGCCAAGGGGCGGGGCAACCGGATCATCAAGCCGACTTGCCATATCTTCTTGACTGTTGGTAACTGAGGACAGGTAATGGGACAGAAAATACATCCGACCGGCTTCCGTCTTTGCGTCACGCGCAATTGGAGTTCGCGCTGGTTCGCCAAGGGCCAGGATTTTCCGGTGATGCTCAACGAAGATATCCGCGTCCGCGAATATCTCAAGAAAAAACTGGCGCATGCCTCAGTTGGTCGCATTCTGATTGAGCGCCCGGCCAAAACGGCTCGTGTGACCGTTTTCTCGGCGCGTCCGGGCGTGGTCATCGGCAAGAAGGGCGAGGATATCGAACAGTTGCGTGGCGATTTGCAGCGCATCATGGGCGTTCCGGTGCATGTCACCATCGAAGAAATTCGCAAGCCGGAAATCGATGCCAAGTTGATTGCCGATTCAATCGCCCAACAGCTTGAAAAGCGCATCATGTTCCGTCGCGCCATGAAACGTGCCATGCAGAATGCCATGCGCCTTGGCGCACAGGGTATCAAGATCATGAGTTCGGGTCGCTTGAATGGCATTGAAATTGCCCGTAACGAGTGGTATCGCGAAGGCCGTGTGCCGTTGCACACCCTGCGCGCCGATATTGACTACGGTACTTCGGAAGCCCGCACGACCTACGGGGTGATCGGTATCAAGGTCTGGGTTTACAAGGGTGAGATGCTGGCTCGAAATGAGCAGCCGGAGGTTGTCGAGCCGGCCGCTGATGAGTTGAAAAAAGCACCGCGTCGCAGCGCCAAGCCTGTGGTTGAGGGCGAAGCCAAACCGCGTACGCGCACCACGGTCAAAAAGGCCGAAGGTGAAGCTGCGCCAGCGGCGCCGGCACCGGCCAAGCGTGTTAGAAAGGCAGGGGCGTAAACATGTTGCAACCGAATCGTCGCAAATACCGCAAAGAGCAGAAAGGCCGCAACACGGGTCTGGCTACTGTCGGCGCCAAGGTTTCCTTTGGTGAATGGGGCTTGAAGGCAATCGCTCGTGGACGTCTGACGGCGCGTCAGATTGAGGCGGCCCGTCGTGCCATGACGCGCCACATCAAACGTGGTGGCCGCATCTGGATCCGTATTTTCCCGGACAAGCCAATTTCCAAGAAGCCGCTGGAAGTTCGTATGGGTAACGGCAAGGGTAATCCGGAGTACTGGGTTGCCGAGATTCAGCCGGGCAAGGTTTTATATGAGATGGACGGAGTTGACGAAACGTTGGCACGGGAAGCCTTTGCGCTTGCCGCCGCGAAATTGCCGATTGCCACCATCTTTGTCTCTCGTCACCTGGGGTGATCATGAAAGCAAAAGAACTGAGAACCAAGAGTGTGGACGAACTCAACACGGAGTTGCTGGATCTGTTGAAGGCGCAGTTTGGTCTGCGCATGCAACTGGCAACCCAGCAGTTGTCCAACACCAGTCAAATGTCGAAGGTGCGCCGTGATATAGCTTGCGTGCGTACTATAATCCGTGAAAAGGCGGTACAGCAATGAGCGAGACCAGCAAGAGCAAACCGACGCTGATTGGCCGCGTGGTGGGCGACAAAATGCAGAAGACCGTGACTGTTCTGGTTGAGCGCAAAGTCAAGCACCCGGTTTACGGCAAGGTCATGACGCGTTCCAAGAAATATCACGCGCATAACGAAGGTGACAACGCCAAGGCTGGCGATTTGGTCGAGATTGAAGAATCACGGCCGATTTCGCGCAGTAAATCCTGGCGTGTTATCAACGTGATTGAAAAAGCGATAGCAATTTAGCGCACGGCGCTTGCGCCAATGAAAAGTGGCCGGTATAATCCAGCCTCTTTTTTCGCCGCCCGGTAATTCGCCGGGTGGGTGTAAATACCAACCCGTACGGGTTCCAAGACTGACTGCGTAAGCGGTGCAAGTTGGAGTGAAACATGATTCAGATGCAGACAATTCTGGACGTCGCCGATAACACTGGCGCGCGTTCGGTGATGTGTATCAAGGTGCTCGGTGGCTCCAAGCGGCGATATGCCGGGATTGGCGACGTCATCAAAGTTAGCATCAAGGATGCCGCACCGCGTGGCCGCGTTAAAAAGGGCGATATCTATAGCGCAGTAGTGGTGCGCACGGCCAAGGGTGTTCGTCGCCCGGATGGCTCCCTGGTGCGCTTCGATGGCAACGCCGCAGTGTTGCTCAACAACAAGCTGGAGCCAATTGGCACCCGTATCTTCGGACCGGTCACGCGTGAGTTGCGTACCGAGCGCTTCATGAAGATCGTGTCGCTGGCGCCGGAAGTGCTGTAAGGAGCGCATGATGGAAAAGATCAGGAAAGGTGACGCAATAATCGTCATCACCGGCAAAGACAAGGGTAAGCGCGGTACGGTGCAGGCACGAGTGGACGCTGAGCGCGTTATCGTCGAGGGCATCAATCGTGCCAAGAAGCATGTCAAGCCCAATCCGGTTAAGGGTGTGGTCGGTGGTATTGTCGATAAGGACATGCCGATTCATATCTCCAATGTGGCGCTGTTCAATCCCGCAACCGGCAAGGCTGATCGTGTCGGCATCAAGGTGCTTGAAGATGGCCGCAAAGTTCGCGTGTTCCGTTCGAGCGGCGAACTGGTGAAAGTTTAAGGAGTGGTCATGGCACGATTGCAGGACTTTTACAAAAAGGAAGTGGTGGCTGACCTGACCCAGAAGTTTGGCTACAAGTCAGTGATGGAAGTGCCGCGCATTTCCAAGATCACGTTGAACATGGGCGTTGGCGAGGCGGTTGCCGACAAAAAGGTTTTGGAAAACGCTGTGGCTGACATGCAGAAGATTGCCGGTCAGAAACCGGTGGTGACCAAGGCGCGCAAGTCAATCGCCGTCTTCAAGATTCGCGATGGTTACCCGATCGGCTGCATGGTGACCCTGCGTGGTCCGCGCATGTTTGAATTTCTAGACCGCCTGGTGACGGTTGCCCTGCCTCGCGTCCGTGACTTCCGGGGTATTTCAGGCAAGGGTTTTGATGGCCAGGGCAATTACAACATGGGTGTCAAAGAGCAGATCATCTTTCCTGAGATCGAATACGACAAGATCGATGCGCTGCGTGGCATGAATATCAGCATTACAACGACGGCGAAGACCGATGCGGAAGCAAAAGCTCTGCTCGCCGCGTTCAAGTTTCCGTTCAAGAATTGAGGGCATCATGGCAAAACTTGCTTTGATCAACCGTGAAGACAAGCGCCGCAAGCTGGTCGCGCAGTATGCGAAGAAGCGTGCCGCGTTGCAGGCGGTTATCGATAATGAAACTATGTCCGATGCAGAGCGTTATGCGGCGCGTTTGAAGCTGCAGCAATTGCCGCGTAACTCCAGTCCGTCCCGTTTGCGCAATCGTTGCCAGATGACCGGGCGTCCGCGCGGCGTGTTCCGCAAGTTCGGCTTGTGCCGTAACAAGATTCGCGAGCTTGCCTTGTCCGGCGAGATTCCGGGCATCGTCAAGGCCAGCTGGTAAGAGGAGATTCAAGAATGGCAATGAGCGATCCGATCGCGGACATGTTGACCCGCATCCGTAATGCCCAGCTTGCTGAGAAGGCATCGGTTTCCATGCCTTCATCCAAGGTTAAGGTGGCTATTGCTGCCGTCCTTAAGGATGAAGGCTATGTCGATGAATTCGCGGTGCGTCAGGAAGGGGCGAAAGCAACCCTTAACATCAATCTTAAATACTATGCCGGTCGCCCGGTGATTGAGCGCATCGAGCGTGTTTCTAAACCAGGTCTGCGTATTTATAAGGGCAGCAACGACATTCCGCGTGTTATGAACGGTCTGGGTGTTGCCATTATTTCAACGCCCAAAGGGGTTATGACCGACCGCAAGGCGCGCGCCAGCAATGTTGGTGGCGAAGTCCTTTGCATCGTGGCGTAAGGAGTCAGTAATGTCGCGTATTGGCAAGAATCCCGTTGTTATCCCGGCTGGCGTTGAAGTCAGTGTCGGTGCTCAACAAATTACCGTTAAGGGGCCGCTTGGTTCGCTTTGTGCGCCAGCTCACCCAGCCGTAACGGTTGAGGTGCAGGGGCAGTCGCTGGTTTGCTCGCGAGTTGAGGGTGTTGCGAATTCCTCGGCGATGTGGGGTACCATGCGCGCCAACCTGGACAATATGGTGCAGGGTGTAACCAAGGGGTTCGAGCGCAAGCTCACCTTGGTCGGTGTCGGTTATCGTGCGCAAGCGCAGGGCGATACCCTGAATTTGTCGCTCGGCTTCTCGCACCCGGTAGCGCACAAGATGCCCGCCGGAGTCAAAGTCGAGTGTCCGACTCAGACGGAAATTGTCATCAAGGGGATCGACAAGCAGAGAGTCGGTCAGGTTGCCGCAGAAGTTCGCGCCTATCGCAAGCCGGAGCCTTACAAGGGCAAGGGCGTGCGCTATTCGGACGAACGTGTGGTAATCAAGGAAACCAAGAAGAAGTAAGGGTGATGTATGTTTAACAAAAAACTAGCGCGTCTGCGTCGTTCCCGTAAAACCCGGGCCAAAATCGCCGAGCTCAAGACGGTACGTTTGTGCGTCAATCGCACCAACGTTCATATATACGCTCAGATTATTTCGGCTTGCGGCAGCAAGGTATTGGCTGCAGCTTCAACGCTCGAGCCCGCACTGCGCAAGGATGTTGTCAATGGCGGCAACGTTGCGGCAGCCAAGGTGGTGGGCAAGCTCATAGCGGAGCGTGCCAAGCAGAGCGGCATTGAACAGGTGGCGTTCGACCGCGCCGGTTTCCAGTACCACGGCCGTGTCAAAGCGCTGGCCGAGGCTGCCCGTGAAAACGGCCTGAAGTTCTGACCGGGCGAGAGACGAGGACATAATGGCTAAACCAGAAAGAAACAAGAAGCCCCAACAGGCTGAAGAGCGCGATGATGGCATGCGCGAGAAGATGGTATCGATTAACCGCGTCACCAAGGTGGTGAAGGGTGGTCGTATCCTCGGTTTCGCAGCGCTGACGGTCGTTGGCGATGGTGATGGCGCCGTCGGCATGGGTAGCGGCAAAGCGCGCGAAGTCCCGGTTGCGGTGCAGAAAGCGATGGACGAAGCCCGTCGCAAGTTGTTCAAGGTCAAGCTCAAGGGCGGCACCTTGCACCACACTGTAATGGGCAAGCATGGTGCAACAACCGTGATGATTCAGCCGGCGCCGGATGGCACGGGCATTATCGCTGGTGGTGCCATGCGTGCTGTTTTTGATGTCATTGGGATTACGAATGTTGTCGCCAAGGCGCACGGTTCGACTAATCCTTACAACATTGTTCGCGCCACGCTACATGGCCTGAAAGCCATGAATACGCCGGCGGAAATTGCCGCCAAGCGTGGCAAGAGCATTGAAGAGATTACGGGGTAAGGCATCATGGCTGAAAACAAAATCAAGGTGACGCTCGTCAAAAGCATCATCGGAACCAAGGAGTCGCACCGTGCCACTGTGCGTGGCCTGGGGCTGAGAAAGCTCAATAGCAGTTCTCTGCTTGAGGATACCCCGGCTGTGCGTGGCATGATCAACAAGGTTTCATATCTTGTGAAGTGTGAGGGCTAAGGCATGAAACTGAATACAATTAAACCCGCCGATGGTTCCACGCATGCACGCAAGCGCGTCGGCCGTGGCATCGGCTCAGGTCTGGGCAAGACCTGCGGACGTGGTCACAAGGGACAGAAGTCCCGCGCTGGCGGATTCCACAAAGTCGGATTTGAAGGCGGTCAGATGCCTTTGCAGCGCCGTTTGCCGAAGCGAGGCTTCAAGTCGCTGGTGGCGGGCCGCAATGTTGAGGTACGCCTGTCTGAGCTGGCGCAACTGCCGGTTGCCGAAGTTGATCTTCTTGTCCTGAAGCAGGCTGGGGTTATACCTGCCGATGCGCTGTCGGCCAAGGTTATCCTTTCCGGTGCCATTGACAAGAAAGTGACGCTGAAAGGCGTTGGTGCGACCAAAGGTGCGCGGGCAGCGATTGAGGCTGTTGGCGGTTCGGTTTCCGAATAAGCAGAAAGAGCAGAGGCAGAGACTTGGCAGTGACTAGCAATCAGGTGGGCAAGGGCGACAAGTTCGCCGACCTCAAGCGCCGGCTGTGGTTTCTGCTGGGCGCACTGGTTATCTATCGCCTTGGCGCCCATATTCCGGTGCCGGGCATTGATCCCAACGTCCTGGCGGAAATGTTCAATACCCACAAGGGTGGCATCCTGGGCATGTTCAACATGTTCTCGGGCGGTGCGCTGTCGCGGTTTACCGTTTTTGCGCTCGGTATCATGCCCTACATTTCAGCTTCCATCATTATGCAGTTGATGGCGGTTGCCAGCCCGCAACTGGAGGCCCTCAAAAAAGAGGGTGAAGCGGGTCGGCGCAAGATTACGCAATACACGCGCTATGGCACGGTTTTTCTGGCCTTGTTCCAAGGTATTGGCATCGCTATCGCGCTGGAATCGCAGCCGGGATTGGTTGGCGAACCGGGTTTCATGTTCCGCCTGGTGACAGCGGCCACGCTGCTGACTGGCACCATGTTCCTGATGTGGTTGGGTGAGCAGGTGACCGAGCGCGGTTTGGGCAATGGTATTTCCATTATCATCTTCGCTGGTATTGCAGCTGGTTTGCCTAATGCTGTTGGCGGATTGTTTGAGCTGGTGCGTACTGGTGCCATGCATGCCCTGACGGCACTGTTTATCTGTGCGCTGGTGGTTTTGGTTACCGCATTCGTCGTCTTTGTTGAGCGTGGTCAGCGCAAAATCCTGGTTAATTACGCCAAGCGACAAGTGGGCAACAAGGTTTATGGTGGGCAGAGTTCGCATTTGCCTCTCAAGTTGAATATGGCCGGTGTGATTCCCCCCATTTTTGCTTCGTCCATATTGTTGTTCCCGGCAACATTGGGCAACTGGTTTGGCTCGGGCTCGCCTTCGATGAACTGGTTGCGCGATCTGTCTGGTACGCTGTCACCCGGTCAGCCCATTTACGTCATGCTCTACGCTGCCGCCATCATTTTCTTCTGCTTTTTTTACACGGCTTTGGTCTTCAATTCGAAAGAAACAGCAGACAATCTGAAGAAAAGTGGTGCTTTTGTTCCGGGTATCCGCCCTGGTGAGCAGACTGCGCGCTATATAGACAAGATTTTGATGCGTCTTACGCTGATTGGTGCGGCGTACATTACGCTGGTTTGTTTACTGCCTGAATTTCTGATTTTGAAGTGGAATGTGCCTTTCTATTTTGGTGGCACATCGCTGTTGATTATCGTTGTCGTCACCATGGATTTCATGTCGCAGGTGCAGGCTTATGTGATGAGCCATCAATATGAAAGTCTCTTGAAGAAAGCCAACTTCAAGGGTAGGCGGTGACGTAATAGGCTGAATATGTCCAAGGAAGATCTCATCGAAATGCAGGGGGAGGTGGTTGAAAATCTCCCCAACGCAACCTTCAAGGTCAAGCTGGAAAATGGACATGTCGTACTGGGTTTTATTTCGGGCAAAATGCGCATGCATTACATTCGCATTTTGCCGGGTGATAAGGTGACGGTGCAGTTGACACCGTATGATTTAACGAAGGCGCGGATTGTTTTCCGCGCCAAGTAAGACGAATTCTCTACGCAACAAACCGTAGGGCAAGGAAATCACGGCTGCTTTCCGAGCTTTACAGACGAGGAGTGAAACATGAAAGTGCAACCTTCAGTGAAGTGCATTTGTCGCAATTGCAAAGTCATACGACGCAAGCGTGTCGTGCGCATCATTTGCAAAGACCCGCGTCACAAGCAGCGCCAAGGATAATTTCCTATGCGTATTTTGATTTCAATTATTTTTGTCACGTTGGGGTGATTCGATGGCCCGTATTGCAGGGGTAAACATTCCGAACCATCAGCACACTGAAATTGCATTGACTGCAATTTTTGGTGTGGGTCGTTCGCGTGCGCAGAAGATCTGCGACGCCGCCGGCATTGTTCGTTCTACTAAAATCAAGGATCTGTCCGATGCGGACATGGATCGGCTTCGCGAGGAGGTGGGCAAAGTCACTGTTGAAGGTGATTTGCGGCGCGAAGTGACCATGAACATCAAGCGACTGATGGATCTGGGTTGCTATCGTGGCACGCGCCACCGCAAGGGCTTGCCCTGTCGCGGTCAGCGTACGCGCACCAATGCCCGTACTCGTAAGGGTCCGCGCAAAGCGATTGCCGGCAAGAAGAAGTAAAAGGATAAGACATGGTCAAGACCGCGACGAAAGTACGCAAAAAAGTTAAAAAGAACGTGGCTGAGGGCGTTGCCCACATCCACGCTTCCTTCAATAACACCATCATCACCATTACCGACCGGCAAGGCAATGCCCTGTCTTGGGCGACTTCCGGTGGTGCGGGCTTCCGCGGTTCGCGCAAGTCCACGCCATTTGCTGCCCAGGTGGCGGCGGAAGCGGCGGGTAAAGCGGCTCAGGAATGTGGGGTCAAGAATGTTGAAGTCCGCATCAAGGGTCCCGGCCCTGGACGTGAGTCTTCTGTTCGGGCGCTTAATGCCTTGGGGATTAAAATCTCTTCTATCACGGATGTGACGCCAATGCCGCATAACGGTTGCCGTCCTTCCAAGAAGCGCCGCATTTAAGGAGAAAGACAAGTGGCTCGCAATCTCGATCCGAAATGCCGTCAGTGCCGTCGTGAAGGTGAAAAACTCTTCCTGAAGGCTGAAAAATGCTTTACTGAAAAGTGTGCGATTGAACGTCGTTCATACGCACCTGGTCAGCATGGCCAGAAATCTGGCGCTCGTCTTTCCGACTATGGCGTGCATTTACGCGCCAAGCAGAAGATCCGCCGCGTCTATGGCGTACTCGAAGGCCAGTTCCGCAAGACCTTTGCCAAGGCTGAGCAGAAAAAAGGTCAAACAGGTGAAAATCTGTTGCAACTGCTCGAGTCACGCTTGGATTCCGTGGCTTACCGCATGGGTTTTGGCGGTTCGCGGGCCGAAGCACGCCAGGTTGTTCGTCACAACGGCGTACTGGTCAATGGCAAACGCGTCAACATTCCTTCATACCAGGTCAAGCCGGGTGATGTCGTTCAACTCGTTGAACGTGTGCGTGCAACGATACGCGTCAAGGCAGCGCTGGAAGCCGCAGAATCACGCGGTTTTCCGGAATGGCTGTCGGTGGACGTCAAGGAAGGCAAGGGAACGTTCAAAGCCTTCCCGATGCGCGCTGAATTGCCCTCGACCCTCAATGAAGGTCTGGTCATCGAACTGTATTCCAAGTAATCGGCATTCGCCGGACTACTGAACAAAAAGGATAGCCAATGCAAAGCAGTGGACTTCTGAAACCGCGCATTATCGACGTGCAAAGCGCATCGCCGGTTGAGGCCAAGGTGATCATGGAGCCGTTTGAACGGGGCTATGGCCATACGTTGGGCAATGCCTTACGTCGTATTTTGTTGTCTTCCATGCCGGGCTATGCTCCGACGGAAGTGAGCATCGATGGCGTTTTGCATGAATACTCGACTATTGAAGGGGTTGAAGAAGATGTGGTCAACATCCTTCTCAACCTCAAGGGTATCGTGTTCAAATTGCATGGACGCGACTCTGTGGTTCTCAACTTGAGCAAAGAAGGAGCCGGTCCGGTTCGGGCGGGTGACATCGAGTTGCCGCACGACGCCGAAATTATCAATCCCGAGCATGTCATTGCCAATCTTTCGGTTGGTGGCAAGTTGTCTATGGAAATCCGGGTTGAGCGCGGTCGTGGCTATGTTCCTGGCACCATGCGCAATCTCGGCGATGCCAAGACGATTGGCAAACTGGTTCTCGATGCCTCGTTCAGCCCGATTCGGCGTGTGGCGTATAACGTTGAAAGTGCGCGTGTCGAACAGCGTACCGATCTCGACAAGCTGATCATGGAAATCGAAACCAATGGCGTGGTCGAGCCGGAGGAGGCGATTCGCTATGCAGCGCGTGTGCTCATGGAACAGTTGTCGGTCTTTGCCGATCTTGAGGGTACGGCGCCGACGGTTGAATCGTCGCGGCCGGTGCAAGTTGACCCGGTGCTTCTGCGTCCGGTCGATGACCTGGAACTGACAGTGCGCTCTGCCAATTGCCTGAAAGCCGAGAATATTTACTATATCGGTGACTTGATTCAACGTACTGAAAACGAGCTCTTGAAGACCCCTAACCTGGGTCGCAAGTCGCTCAATGAAATCAAGGAAGTGCTGGCTTCGCGCGGCCTGACCTTGGGAATGAAACTGGAGAACTGGCCGCCCGCTGGTCTTGAAAAGGCCTGACGGCCTGATCGATCGCAGCGGCCAAGGGACGCCTGCAGAACATAGAAAGGATTAACCATGCGTCACCGCTTGGGACTTCGCAAACTTAACCGTACCAGCAGCCATCGCTTGGCGATGCTGCGCAACATGACCGTTTCGCTGTTGCAGCATGAAGCGATCAAGACCACTCTGCCCAAGGCCAAGGAATTGCGCCGTGTCGCCGAGCCCATGATCACTCTCGGCAAGACACCGACGTTGGCCAACAAGCGCCTCGCTTTTGACCGTCTTCGCGATCGCGATACCGTAATCAAGCTCTTTGCTGAATTGGGGCCGCGCTATGCAGCACGCCCGGGTGGCTATTTGCGCATCCTGAAGTGTGGTTTCCGCAATGGCGACAATGCGCCGATGGCCTTTGTCGAACTGGTGGATCGTCCGGAACCGACTGAAGCGGTGGAAGTGGCCGAAGAACAAGCCTCCTGACCGCGTTGCGTCCTATCAAAAAAAGCCAGGTGTGAGCCTGGCTTTTTGCTTTGGGAAAACCGAACAGCTGACTTGGAAAAGCTCAGGAGAAAACCGCTCAGGGGCAGTCGACGAGCATGATGGAGACGTCGTCCGCTGCCCTCTGGCCGTCAAGATGACGCCCCAAAGCGCCAAGAATGGCGTCAAAGCGCCCTTTGCAATCCGTGTTGGCAATGGCTGCCTGTAGTCCGGTGCTCTCGAAGCGTGCTCCGTCCGAACCCTCGGCATCAAGGAGACCATCGGAGCAGATCAGAATTTGGCTCTCCGCACTCCATTGAAAGGTGTCGGGCGGAGTGCCCAGATCTTCGTTACCAATTATTCCGAGCGGTAGTCGGGTAGAGTCAAAGCAGCATTCGACTTTGCCCGTGTTGTCGATCAGCAGGGCTGGCGGCGTACCACCTACCCATATTTCACCGGTCAGCGTGTTTTCATCGAGACAAACCAGGCAGGCGGCAACAAAACGTCCAACCGGAACAGATTCACGCAATTGTTCGTTGAGTTCCAGAACAATTTTGCTGACGGAATGGTTGAACGTCGTCATGCCGTAGAAAACGCTGAGAATGGGAAGGACACTGATTGCCGCTGCCAGGCCATGCCCGGTGGCATCGGCCAGCATCGCATAGAATCGCCCCTCGGGCGTGCGCACGGCAGCGACGATGTCGCCGCTGAAGCGTTCAGCGGGGATGACCGTATAACGCAAATGCTCATCCTGTAGCCCCCGGCGGTGCAGTTGTTTCTGCATCAGGGTCATGGCGAGGTTCTGCTCGGCCTGGGTGGTGTCGTAATAGGCTTGTAATTGCTCGGCGTTGTCGCGCAGTTTGCGTTCGGTACGCTTGCGCTCGGTAACGTCACGAATGACGCCGATAAAGAGGCGGCCTTCTTCCAGACGGATTTCACTGACCCCCAGTTCGGCCGGGAAGATTGTGCCGTCACGACGCAAGGCCTCAACTTCGCGTTCGTAACCAACAATATGGGGTGGGCCGCCGGCAACGTAGGCATCCAGATATTGCTGGTGGCGGTTACAGTGCGGTTCGGGCATCAGCATGGAGATGTCTTTGCCCACCAATTCTTCGACCGACCAGCCGAAAATGGTTTCTGCTGCGGCGTTGGCGCTGACGATGGTACCTTGCGTATTGATGGTGATAATTGCTTCAAGAACACTGTCCGAGATCGCCTGCAGACGCTCGAAGGATTCGATGGCACGCTGTTGCAGCATGAGCGAACGTTGTATCGAGCGCATCTTGGCTTCGAGGACAACGAAATTGATCGGCTTGGTCAGATAATCATCGCCACCGGCTTCAAGACCCTCGACCAGATTTTCATCCCGATTGAGCGCCGAGAGAAAAACGATGGGAACCCAGAAGTCGCGCACCCGCTCTTTGATGCGGCGTGCGACTTCAAATCCATCAAGCCCGGGCATCATGATGTCAAGCAGGATTACGTCCGGCCTTTCCTCGTCAAAAAGGAGCAAGCCCTCATCGCCGTTTTCAGCCAGAATTACCTCATGCCCAAGCTTTTTTAGAAAAACGCTCAGAATATGGAGGTTGGTCCGGTTGTCGTCAACGGCCAGAACCTTGAGATTGGGAAAGTTGGTATCGAGGGCTGGAAGCATGGCGCCGGTTTGTCACCTGCGGTTAAATATCTGACAATCGTACCACGATGCTGCAGTCCTGTTGTTGCTCTGCACATCATGGACTTTGGCGTGGCAACGAGGCGGAAAAAATGCGACGATTCCCCGAAAATTAAGTAAAATCCTGCGGTTAAGAGACATTCTTCGAGTCTGGAGCGAGTTTGATGAACAAGAAAATGATGCGTCTTCTACCTGCAGTTCTGTTGGCAGCCTTCTCGTCGCAAGCTTCGGCTGCAGCGTTTCAGTTGCTTGAACAGAACGCCAGCGGCCTTGGCGTTTCCTATGCCGGTTCAGCAGCGGTTGCCGACAACGCCAGTACCATTTTCTATAACCCGGCCGGGATGACAATGCTGCCGGGCAGGCAAATTTCGCTTGGGGTGAATGCGATTGGTCCGAGCTATAAATTTACGAACATCGGCACTAATTCCACTTTCGGTTTGACCGGCAGTAACGGTGGTGATGCTGGTGGCTGGGCGGCCGTACCCAATGCTTACGTTTCCTGGCAACTGGCGCCGCAATGGTTTGTGGGGCTGGGAATTTCTGCGCCTTTTGGTCTGGCGACCGAATATGAAGATCCGAACTGGATTGGCCGCTATCATGCGCTGAAATCGGAAATCAAGACGGTTAATCTGAATCCGTCGCTGGCCTATCGGGTGAACGATAAGGTGGCGCTTGGCTTTGGCCTGAATTACCAGCGCATTGAAGCCGAGATGGGCAACATGGCCGCGCCTGGAACCATCGCCGTGCTCAAAGGAAAAGATTCTGCCTGGGGGTGGAATGCAGGCGCGCTGTTCAATCTTTCTCCTGCCATGCGTGTGGGTGTTTCTTACCGTTCAGCCATGAAATATGACCTGGAAGGCGATCAGTTTATTGGCGCAGCGATTACGCCCGTCAGAGCCAAATTGAAATTACCGGATACGTTCATTCTTTCTGTCTGGCAACAAGTCTCCGATCGCTGGGAGGCCATGGGTGACTTTTCCTACACGCGCTGGGATTCTTTGAATCGGCTGGATATCTACCATCGCGCTACGGGCGCTTCGCGTGGATCAGAGCCTTTTGGCTACGAGAATTCCTGGCGCATCGCCTGGGGCGCTGCCTATAAATATAACGATGCCTGGAAATTGAAGTTTGGTATAGCTTACGACCGTACGCCGGTCAGTGACTTGGTGCGTTCGGCTCGTGTTCCCGATAACAACCGCATTTGGTTATCGTTGGGAGCGCAATGGAAACCAGCCCGTGATTCTATGATTGATGTGGGTTATGCCTACCTTTACGTCAAGGATACCTATATCAACCAAGCCAAAACATTTACTTGGGGCGGTGGCAACGCAGCTACTTTGAATGGCCGCTACGACACCAGCGCCCATATTCTCGGCGTGCAGTTCACGCAGGGCTTCTGAACTTAGCTCCAGCATGGGGCCTAGCTTGAGCTTCGATTTTGCCGGATTTTCGCCGGGCTGGCGTGAGGGTCTGCTGGCGCTGATTGTTCTGCTGGCCCTCTACATGTTGCTGGAGGTTTTCCGTATTCGGCGCCTGCGACGCCAGAAGAGCAAGGCAGCCGAGGCTCCGCTGGCGTTGGAACCGGCAATCAAGGCATTGTCAGATGGCGCTGCGCAGGGGGCAGAAGGGTCAGCCGCTGTGGCTGACGGCGAGGACGAGGATGTCGCCTGGTCAGAACCGCCAGCGCATCTGGCGCAGGAGGCTTTTATGCGTGGTGTCGAGCGGGAACTTGCGCAAATGCGCGATGAACTCGATACCCTGCGCGGCGAATTTGCCGCCTTGCGCGAGGAATTGCGACATGAGTTAGGGCAGATCAAGGCCAGCCAGGCGGTTTCGCCGCTTTACAGTGATGCCATGCAGATGGCGGTAACGGGTTATGGTGCCGAAATTATTGCCGAACGCTGTGGGATTTCACGGGCGGAAGCAGAATTGGTGGCTTCTCTGGTTAAGAATCGGGAGCATTGAGCCATGGCGGATCACAGCGAAAACGACGAGCAGGAAAGCGAATTGCGCGGCAGGTTGCTCAAGCGCCTGGGAGTTGCTGGTGTTATGGTGCTCATATTGCTCGGGGTGTTGGCCTTTTTCGACTACCTGTCTTCCCGTCGTGAGGAAGTTACTCCCAAGGTGTTCACCAAGCCAGTGCCGGTTTCCCCAAAAAAGGAAGTGTCGCAGCCGGTCAAGCCGGCGCTGTCCGATCCGGCGACACCGGAAATGGCTGCCCCCGGCTTGAGTGGATCCGAGCAGCCAAACCAAACGCCAACGACAAGCGAAATGGCGCCGCCGGTTGAAACTGTGACAACGACGACAACGATAACGGCACCGGCCGCCAGGCCAGTAGCGCCAATCGTAAAACCGAGCGCTCAGCCAATCAAAACGACGCCAGTGCAAGCATCCAAATCAACGTCCCCGGAAACTGCGGCAACGACCAAGCCAGTGCCGGAAGCGACAGCGGCGCCGGTTCCAGTGCAGGCGGCAACCAGTCAGCCTGAGCCCAAGCAGGCGACGCAGACGCGACCAACGCCCCCCGTTCTGGTTGCCCCACCCAGCCTGCCGCGACTGCTGACCGGTTTTGCCGTGCAAGCCGGTGTCTTCACCAATGCCCGCAAAGCGGAAGAACTGCACGCTAAGCTGGCGCTGAATGGCATTCCTTCGACGCTGGAAGCGCGGGTTCAGGTCGGACCTTTCAAAACCCGTGCCGAAGCCGAAGCGGCGCGTGAAAAGCTTAAGGCGCTCGGGATAGACGGTATGTTGATTGCGCCACCTTCGGGCCGGCGTTGATTTTTACAAGGGTTCAAGCATGAGCAAAACCATCATTTCCACGCCGCTGGCGCCCGCAGCCATTGGCACTTATTCGCAGGCGGTGCGCGTTGGCGACACCGTTTATCTTTCCGGCCAGATTGGCCTTGATCCGCAAAGCATGCAAATGGTCGAGGGCATCGAAGCGCAAGTGACTCGGGTGTTTGAAAACCTGAAAGCTGTGGCGGAAGCGGCCGGTGGTTCCCTGGCCGATGTCGTCAAGGTCAATATTTACCTGACCGATCTTGCCAACTTCGCCAAGGTGAATGAAGGCATGGCGCGCTATTTTAGCGAACCATATCCGGCGCGGGCGGCGGTTGGCGTCAAGGAATTGCCGCGCGGCGCGCTGGTGGAGGCCGAAGGCGTCATGTTTCTGGCTTGATGAAAAACAATTCGGCTTCTGCCAGCGGTCAGCCGATTCGCGCTTCCGAAGCGCTCAGAAAAAAACTTGCCAAACTTGGTTTGCGCAGCAGCGTCGATCTCGTCGTCCATTTGCCCTTGCGTTACGAGGACGAAACGCGCATTACGCTGATCGCCAAGGCGCCGAGTGGTGTGCCGGTTCAGGTTGAAGCGACAGTTGTTTCTAGCGAAATCCAGTTTCGCCCGCGTCGGCAATTGGTCGTCTGGGTTGAGGATGAGAGTGGCCAGCTCTGTATGCGTTTTTTCAACTTTTACCCCAACCAGCGCGCCACGTTGGTGCCGGGTGCGTGCATACGTTTCTTTGGAGAAATCCGTGACGGATTTTTTGGGGCAGAAATGGTGCACCCCAGGTTTGCCAAGGCCAGTGCGGAAACGCCGCTGCCCCAAACACTAACCCCGGTCTACCCAACGACAGCCGGAGTCGCTCAATCTGCCCTGCGAAAACTGATTGTACAGGCCATCGAAACGGCTGATTTGCAAGAAACTTTGCCGCCGGAGCTGGATGCGGCATTGAGCTTGCCGTCTTTCGCCGAGGCGGTGCGCGTTCTGCATTTCCCGCCGGCCGGTGCGACGCAAGAGGCACTGGAAGCGCGCACGCACCCTGCCTGGCAGCGCGTCAAATTTGAAGAAGTGCTGGCGCAACAGTTCTCCTTGCGCCGTGCCTATTTGGCTCGCCGACAGCGTGGCGCGCCGGCACTGCGCTGCAAAGGCGAGTTGGCGCACCGTTTGTTGGCGGCGCTGCCTTTTGCCCTGACGGGAGCGCAGACCCGCGCCAGTAACGAAATTGTCGCCGATCTCGCCCAGCCTTATCCGATGCAACGCCTGTTACAAGGCGATGTCGGCAGCGGCAAGACCATTGTCGCAGCGCTGGCGGCCTGCCATGCCATCGAAGCCTGTTGGCAGGCGGCGCTGATGGCGCCGACTGAAATCCTTGCCGAACAGCACTACCAGAAGCTGCGGGGCTGGCTGGAACCCTTGGGTGTGAATGTTCTGTGGCTGGCCGGCAGCCTCAAGGCCAGCCAGAAAAAAGAGCAGCAGGCCAAGGCGGCGGCCGGGGCGCAACTGATTGTCGGCACGCATGCCTTGATTCAGGAAGGCGTTGATTTTGCCAAGCTGGGGCTGGCCATTGTCGATGAACAGCATCGCTTCGGCGTGCAACAGCGTTTGGCGCTGCGGCAAAAAGGTGGCAACCCGCACCAGTTGATGATGTCGGCAACACCGATACCGCGCACCCTGGCGATGAGCTACTATGCCGATCTCGACGTTTCGGTACTCGATGAACTACCGCCGGGGCGGACGCCGGTGCGTACCCGGCTGGTCAGCGTCGGACGGCGTGGCGAGGTGATCAGCTTTCTCGAACGTCAGGCCGCTGAAAACCGGCAGGCATACTGGGTCTGCCCGCTGATTGAAGAATCGGAAGCGCTGCAATTGCAGACGGCGCTGGAGACCTACGAACAACTGCAGACGGAACTGCCGCAATGTCGCATCGGCCTTGTCCATGGCCGTCTCAAGACCGACGAAAAGCAGGCCACGATGGCGGCCTTTCTGGCGGGTGAAATCGACGTGCTGGTGGCGACGACGGTGATCGAAGTGGGCGTCGATGTGCCCAACGCCAGCCTGATGGTCATCGAGCACGCCGAGCGTTTTGGCCTCTCGCAATTGCACCAGTTGCGCGGCCGGGTCGGGCGGGGTAGCGAAAGTTCTGATTGCGTGCTGCTCTACGCGCAACCACTCTCGCAACTGGCGCGGCAGCGCCTCAAGATCATTTTCGAGAATACCGACGGCTTTGAAATTGCGCGTCAGGACCTACAATTACGCGGCCCCGGCGAATTTATAGGTAGTCGGCAAAGTGGCGTACCCCTGCTGCGTTACGCTGATCTGGAAGCTGATGCTGATTTGGTGGAAAAGGCGCGAATACTTGCCGAGCAACTCTTGCGCGAAGCACCTGAGCGTGTCGAACGCCATCTGGCGCGCTGGCTGGGTGGGCGCGAGGAACTTTTGAAATCATGATTCGTCTGCAAGCCGCCATTTGGGCCTGGTTTTGGAAGATAGCGCTGCTTACGATAACGTCAGTGAGTAAGAAAAAAGCCAACCCCCAAGGGTTGGCTTTATTCATTGGTGGGCCCGCACGGACTTGAACCGTGGACCAAAGGATTCTAGCGCTCCCAACTTTCGTTGCTAAAGTTCAAATCGATAGATTAGATCTTCATTTACGCTACGGACTATCTCACCACCTTCTACGCTGAATGCCGAAGCGTTCAGTGCGGTCAGGCGTCGGGCGCTCAAGGCGGTTATTAAGGGGGCTATACCCCTCCGCTAGTCTCTGCACCTTCCGGAATTGTAACTCCGGCTTGGCTCAGGGTTGCCGTGCACACATTGCTGTGTGGTTAGGTTTCCCTGAATTCACCCAATTTTTCAATCGTCATTTCTGACGAAAGTCACCATTGATGAGTCCTCTGCTCTAACCAACTGAGCTACGGGCCCGAAACTGCAATTTTACCGACAAGCTGCTGTGTTAGCGAGTTGAAACTAAAACAAAACATCTTTCGCGCTTCCGAGAGGCAGAAGAATTCTGTCTGACCGACTGAGCTACAGGCCCGCGCGGGGGAGGATTCTACAGGGCAAGTCCGACTTGGCAAAATCGACGTTCAATTTCTAATGGCAAGCACAGTGGCGCCAAAGCAAAAACTGTCCAGCAAGACACGTCGGACTTAGCGGGCAAATTTCAAGCCAGCTGTTGTTCCTGAAACATTCAAATTGGCGCGCGCCTTCATCAGTGAAGATTTCAGCTCGACCTCGAAACGCCCCTGAACGTTCTTGTCGGCCAACACATCCGCTTTGCCGGCCGCAGAAATCAGCCCGGCTGTAATATTGATTCCAGGGAACTGCGTTGCGCCGCCGTCATGGCTGAAATTACCAGCCATGTCATTAAAAAGCGTTGTGCCGCCATTGAAGCTGCCCTTGATGACCTGCTTCATGTCAACGCCGAGCAGGATGCCGTTGTGAATGGCAAAGTTGCCTTCCAGGCGAGGCGTTTCAAAAAGTTTTTCGACATTCTCGCTACGCAAGAGGTACGAGGCCTTGCCATCCAGTTTGCCACCGCCAAAAACCTTGCCAAACATCTGCGCAATTTCCAGCCCCTTGGCGTTGACTTCACCCTCGGCAAGCCAGTTCTGTTTCCGCTTCAGGCGCAGATTGCCGCCCAAGGTGCCATCATAGAGCCGCCCCTTGAATTCTGTCAGCGTCAGTTCATTGCGATCCACTTGGCCGTTTGCTTCGACATCCTTGAACGTCAGCAGCGCCTGCGCCGGGATCGCCAAGGTTTCGGTGCTGAATTCAATACCGACTTTGTCGCCTTTCGCTAGTAATTCCAGCTTGGTTCTGTTTTCAGTGGCGCTCAGGACAATTTTTTGCCACTGGCCGTTTTCACCGATCTCGGCGCTGCCATCGAATTCAGGGAAAACCGCAAGTTTTGATTCGAACTTGAGCTTGCTGACGCCGACGCGTCGCAGACCGGCATTCTTTACTTCCGGCCGTGCAAAAAGGAGCATGGCCATGCCTTCCTCGCTCAGGCTTACCGTTTCAAGTTCAATCGACTTCGGGTTGAGGCTGTCACCGAACAGTTTGACCTTGCCCAGCTTGATCTGCCCATCTCCGACCGAAACCCCTTCCAGGCGCCAGTGCGGCTGTGGCAGCAGGGAGAAATAGACGCCACCATTGACCTTGACCGATTGCTGCAATAGCGCACCGGCTGACTTCTCGATTTGTGGAATCTTGCCGCTGAAGGAGATGACATGAACCAGCGCCAGGCCGATAACAAGTATTAAGAGCAGTCCAATAGCAATTGGTTTGCCCAATTTGAGCGGCTTACCGGGCAGTTTTTCAACAACGTGAGCTACAGGCGCTGCTTCAGGTCGAGAGCGGACTTCTGCTACCTTTTGCGGCCTTTGCTCTAATTCCTCTTCCTCTTCAATTTCCCGCAAGGCACGTTCTTCGGCTTCGCGTTCCGCGATTTCCCTGGCCTTCTCTTCGGCTTCTTTTCGTGCCTTTTCCTCAGCCTCTTTACGGGCCTTTTCTTCTACATCCTTCCTGGCTTTAGCTTCGGCTTCTTTCTTTGATTTGGCGTCCGCTTCCTGACGCTCTTTTTCTTCAGCGGCTTTCAATGCCTTTTCTTCAGCGGCTTTACGGGCTTTGTCTTCGGCCTCGCGCTTGGCTTTTTCCTCGGCTTCCTTGCGAGCCTTCTCTTCCGCTTCCTTCTTCGCCCTGGCTTCGGCCTCCTGACGCGCCTTTTCTTCAGCGGCTTTGCGGGCTTTGTCTTCGGCTTCGCGCTTGGCTTTTTCCTCGGCTTCCTTGCGAGCCTTTTCTTCCGCTTCCTTCTTCGCCTTGGCTTCGGCCTCCTGACGCGCCTTATCTTCAGCGGCTTTACGGGCTTTGTCTTCGGCCTCGCGCTTGGCTTTTTCCTCGGCTTCCTTGCGAGCCTTCTCTTCTGCTTCCTTCTTCGCCTTGGCTTCGGCCTCCTG
>Ga0316605_10000626_pt1 | contig 23672 bp, 20 predicted proteins | sample OWC_soil_day20_n_FD_207666 | JGI IMG/M metagenome (GOLD analysis project Ga0316605, IMG submission 207666) | Wetland soil microbial communities from Old Woman Creek delta, Ohio, United States - OWC_soil_day20_noCT | ecosystem: Environmental > Terrestrial > Soil > Wetlands | place: USA: Ohio...
AGCATTCTGGCTAATTCAACCTCACAGAGAATTGGCTGATTTGTTGACATTCTTTGGTGATTTGGATATATTTTTGCGCAATGGGGTCTAATGGATCAAACAAGGAAAAGGACGAACACCGCGAACGGTTGCTGGAAGAAATCCGGCGACGCGCGGAAGAAGCCGAGCTGAAGCGTATTGAAGAGGAGGATCGCTCATCGGGGGGCTCTCCAGAACATCCTCATGAGGTCGAGGCCGCATCTCCGTTTCCTACTCTTCAACCTCTCTTTCCGTCCTCACCTACGTATGAGGCCGAAAAAGAGCAGCGCGGCATGGTCCTCCGGGAGCGCCTCTCTATTGCGCTTGACAGGAGGAATCTCGAAAATGCCAGGGAGTTGCTGGCAGAACTCGAGAATCTCGATCCGTCTGATCCAGCGCTCAATGAATTCCGCAACCGCTTGCAGCGGTTCGCAACGGAACCTCCTGAACCTCCCCCTGAGATAACGATTCCTGTCGCGGCATCCCCCGCAACCGGGGCAGATTCCGCTGACACAGAAGCTCCTCCGGAGACAGTCGTCCCATCTGCGGAATTCAATCCGCCGCCTGATCCGGCATGGTCTCCTGTTGCAGCACCGCTGCCGGAAGAGCCTCCGTCTCCGGAGCCGGCTCCGTTTGAAGCACCAGCTCCTGAGGTGACAGTTCCGATCTACAGGCAGCCGTATGCGGAGACGCCGGAAGATGTCGGTTCGTTGTACGAATCGGCGGTCGCGCTTTACGAACAGGAGAAATACGAGAAGGCTCTTTATAAACTTGATCAGTTGTTGCTGAAGGACAGGGCGAATGAAGACGCGCTCGCGCTGCATCAGCAAATCGAGCGTGCCTGGCAACTGGCTGAGGTGATAAAGAAGGAAGAGGCGCAGCATCGGGCCGAAGAGCCGCCGCCGCCCCCCGTTGCACAACCCGTCATTCCTCAAGGGGGGAAAGACTCGGATTTCTGGGGTCCGACGGAAGTGCCGGATGTGAAGGAAGGTCCGGTTGTCGTTCCCGACACCTCAGCGCCTGTACGCCGACCGCAGATACCGCTGTCTGACCGGGTTGTGAACAAAGTCACCGATCGTGTTTCGAAAGTCCGTATACCGGTCAAACCCATACTGATAGGCCTTGGTGTAGTCGCCGCGCTGTTGATCGGGTATATGATTGTGAACGCCATCCTGACTGCGATTGTGCCGCCGGATCGGGTTCTCTGTGTCTTCCCCCCTTCTGTTACAGAAGGAACGCCTGAGGTGCAGGGACTCATCGACGCATTTGCGGACGATCTGATCCGTGATCTGGGGAGCGTGCAGGCAATTCACGTCGTGGCGTCGCCGACGGCATTTGCCACACGGCAGCGATCCATGCGCCCGCTCCGGATGGCACAGTCACTGAAAGCGGGTCACTTTGTCGTCTGGTCGCTTTCCGTGCGCAACAACGTACTCTCGGGCACTGTCATGGTGATGGATACGATCAATGCCCAGCCCGTCATGAGAACAGCGCTGGAATCTTCATTCGGCGATTTGCCCCGGCACCGTCGGGACCTTGCCCGGAAGGTTCTGGAGGCGATGGATGTGGATATTGCGGGGACCGATACGCCTCTTGACCGCCGGTCGCCCGCCTCCTCGAATGCAGGATACCTGTCATACCTGCACGGACGGGCCGCACTGCTGGCTGGTGCCGGTGAGAGTCTGGCGGTCGCCGTGACGGCATTTGAACAAGCCGTTCGGGAGGATTCTCTCGACGGTGATGCCTGGGCAGCACTGGGGTGGGTTCAGGTCCTTTCGCGTGAGAGAGCCTTTGTTCCGGTAAGGACAGATCTGCCGGTGGCACTTGGCAGTGTGGAGAGGGCGGTCCATCTTGGTTCCCGCAAAGCGGAGACATTCCGGACATGGGGTGTCGTGGAACTCCTGAACGGTGATTATGCGAAGGCGCAGGGCCGTCTCGAAGAAGCCGTGGCCACCTCACCGAGTGATGCAGAAGCACTACGGCGGCTGGCAGTCGTGCAGACGGCGCGCGGGCGCACTGATGATGCCCTTCAGACGGCGCTTGCCGCGGTGGCAGTCGATCCGCTGAATGCCCAATCCCACGTCACTGCCGGATTGATCCATCAGTTCCGCGCCGAATATCCCGAGGCGGAAGCGCAGTACCGGCGGGCGGTTGCGGAGGACCATGCGGACATTGTTGCGGCGGAGTTGCATGCGGAAGTGCTCGTGTATCTGCAGCGTGCGGATGATGCGCTGGCAAATGTGACGGACATCGCCGCGCGGCGTCGGACCGACCCCGGTGCGTACTACCAGCTGGGTCGTATAGGGCAAACCGGCGGCAGACCGAAGTCGGAATGGACCAGTGCATTCGAACAGTCGCGGTCATTGCTCGAAGAGCAGCTCCGCGCGCGGCCGGACAGTGCGCTTGCGCTTTCACAGTATGCGCTCACACTCACGCGGCTCGGCACATTCCGCGATGCAGCTGCGGCACAGCAGCGGGCACTTGCGCTTGCCCCTGATGATTACCGCATCCTGTACAATGCCGCGAGAATGTACGCATTGCAGCGGGACCAGCAGAAGGCGATGACGCACCTTGCGCAGGCGATTGACCTCCGGTACGATCTGCGGAGGATTCTGGATATGGATCTGTTCAACCTCCGCACGGACGGGGAGTTTTTGCGTTCGGTAACGCGGTAGATCGGTACCGCACCAAGGAGTGACATTCGTGGCCGAAATCGACGACGCACAGCGACAGGAACGACGCAAGAAAGCCGGCGATCTCTTGAAGATGGCTGACAAACTCTTCAAGGGAAACGATTTCGAGGGGGCGGCGCGTATTGTTGCGATGGCGATGGAGACCGATCCGCAGAACGCGTATGCTCTGGCGTACCAGGAACGGGTCAGGTACGCGATTGAACAACGGGAGACACAGAAGCGGGAAACCCCGGCTGGCGAAGGGGGTGCTGGTGCGCCGGCCGGTCAGGGGCAGAAACCGGACGAGGCGCAGCGCAAGGCGCAGGAAGAGATTAAGAAGAAACTCGAAGATGCCCAGCGCAAGCTTACGCAGGAGCATGTGAAGGCCCAACCCGCACACGCGAAAGGTGCTGCGCCGGGAGGTGCCGCCGCACCGGCAAAAGCTGCTGCGCCACCCAAACCTGCATCGCCCGTAAAGCCCCCGTCTCCTGCTGCTGTCAAACCGGCTTCGGCTGAACAGCCCCCGGAACCTCAGGCCGCTCCACCTGCCTATCCCGATCTCCGGCCAGATCTCGAGGAGGCTCAGGCGAGCATTCGCGACCTCGAAGCCAAGCTTCGGGAGGAACAGCAGAAACAGGAACACCAGCGCCAGCAATTTGAGAGCAACCTCCAAACCCGGCTCAAGGAACAGCGTGAAGAGATGCTGGCAGAGTTCGAGCATCTGGAAGAGTCGTTCAAGCAGCGGTTGTCTGTCGAGGAGGCGCGCTACAAACAACAACTCCAGTCCCTCAGCGAGAGAGCAAGTACTGCGGGGAGTCAGGGGGAGGCTGAGCTCAGGCAACGGTTCGACGCGGAACTGGCGTTGCGTCTCCAGGAAGCACGGACGCAGCAGGAAACTGCGTTACGGCAGCGGGAGGAAGAGCTGACCCTTCGCTTCAATGAAGAGCTTGCAGCACGGGTGCACGAGGCGCAGCAGAAGGCTGACGCAGCGTTGCAACAGAGCGAGCAGGAGCGCACAGCCCGCTTCAAGGAAGAACTCGCAGTACAGATTCGTGAGGTCCAGCAGAACGCCGATGCAATGCTGCGGCAGAGTGAGGAAGAGCTGACGCGCCGCTTCAACGAACAGCTTGCATCGCGGGTCCGTGAGGTGCAGGAAAAAGCCGATGCCGCATTGCGGCAACGTGAAGAGGAACTGAAGACCGCGCATGATGCATATCTCGCCGCGCGGCTTCAGGAGGAACAGACCCGGCAGGAAGAGGTGCATCGGAAGACCATGTCTGCTCTTGATGAAGATCGGCGCGCGATCGAGGAACAGCTTGCACGCCGGTTTGGCGAAGAGTCCGCCCTGCGGCTTCGTGACATGCAGGAGAAAACGGACGCCGCATGGCGCCAGCGCGAGGAAGAGCTGAAACAACGGTACGAGGCAGATCTGGGCGTCCGGCTCCAGGAGGAGCTCGCCCGCCAGGAAGAGCTGCGCAAGCAGGCGCAGGTTGCTGCGGCAGAAGCGCGTCGCGCGCTTGAGGAGGAGTTGGAGCACCGCTTCGAGGAAGACCTCAACCAGCGGTTGCGCGATGTGCAGGAGAAGGCAGAAGCCGCCCGGCAACGGCTGCAGCAGGAGATGCAGGATCGTCTCGCGGCCGAAATGCAGCGACTCGAAGCACAGCGCGCCGAAACGGACCAGGTCCGGACAACAGAGGAACAGCAGAAGCTGGATCAGCTCCGGCAGGATCTTCTTGCCGATGCCGAACAACGTCTGACGGAAGAACGTGCTGCCCATGAAGCGGACCGGAACCGTATGGAACTGGAGATGCAGACACGCCTCGCGGCGGAGTCCACCAGGTTCGAAGATCTTCGGCGCGAACGCGATGATCTCCGTACTCAGGTGGAAGCACTTCAGGAATCTCACCGCCTCGAACGCCAGCGCTGGGAGGAAGAAGCGCAGGCCCGCGTGACGGCTGAGTCCATACGGGCCGCGGAAGAAACACGTAGGCGGCTCGAGACACAGGCGCAGGCTGAACGCGAGACCATTGTTGAGCAGGCCCGCAGTCAGGCGAATGACGAAGCACGTGCTGCGCTGGAGCACGAACGGGAGCTCGTCCGCCAGGACCGGGATCTTCTCGGGCAGGAACTCCGTCGCCTCGATGATGTGAAACGGAACACCGTCGAGGAAAGCCTTGCCTTCCGCCAGCGCCTTGAAGAAGAAACCGCCGAACGGCTTGATGAGGATCGCACCCGTCTGGCTGAAGAAGCCAGACTCGCCCGCGAGAAATCATCCCGTGCGCTCGAGGAAGAAATGAAACGGCATCTTGCGGAACTGCAGGCCCGGTTTGCTGCCGATCTGGAGGCGCGGCTCGCGGAAGAGCGCCGCCGCTTCGAAGAGGTGCGCACACAGGAGCAGTATGCTGAGCTGGAAGCACGGCGGCAGGCGGCGGAGGCAGCCGAGCAACGCGCCGCGGAACAACTCAGAGACCGGCTCCAGGAAGAACGGCAACGTCTGGAGCAGGACTATTCGCGCACTCTGGAGGGGGAACGCGCCCGGATCGAGAACGAACTGCGCTCCACCTATGATGAGGGCGAACGACGGCGGGAAGTAGCGCGGGCGCAGGAAGAAGAGGTCCGGCGGGTGCGACGTGAACAGGAAGAGGCCCAGAGACTTGCCCAGGAAGAGGCTGCCCGGGCAAAGCAGGAGGAAGACGCCCGCAATTATGAGCAGGCAATCCGTGATGCCATCGAAGAAGGCAGACGGCTCGCGCAGGCAAAAAAGATCCGCTCCTACATGGAGCAGGCAAAGCAGTACCTTTCTGAAGCACGCTTTGAAGAAGCGCTTGGTGAAGTGACTCGTGTCTTCCGGCTCGAGCCGGAAAACAGCGCTGCGCATGAACTGGAACATACCATCTACACGGCGCGCACCGAGCATCAGCGTCGCACCTGAACTCCGGATGTGGATCCGGCGCTGCCCCCGTCGAGGGCTGCCGGATCAAAAGCAGACTCTCTCTCCGCGCCATCCAACCCGCAACTGTCGCTACGCACACACGATGCACACTCTGAAACGCCGCGAGTTCAACCGCCTTTCCCTCCCGATACAACGAACGGGCGGAGACGATCCCCCGCGGGCCACCGTCTGACGACGGAGACCAGCGATGCAAAGGTCATTGCAGCCTGGCAGCCGGATGCCGTAGGACTCAGTGCCGCACCGGAGCGCTGCGTGGGCAATGAGTGCCCAGAGCGCCGAGAAAACGTTGATCTGCGCCCGGACTGTCGGTTTCCGGCGATTTACATTGTGCAGCAGATATGGTATATTACAAACTTAGGAGAGTTTTCACATCCAGGAGGATTGAAACACCCGCGATGAAACTGAACCGCATTGGCATCCTTACCGGCGGTGGCGATTGCCCCGGCCTCAACGCGGTGATCCGCAGCATTGCCAAACCCGCCATGCGCCATTTCAATGCCAGGGTCATCGGCATCATTGATGGATATGAAGGGATGGTTGAGGGGAAGCACAGGGAACTGACGCCGCTCGACGTCACCGGCATTATCAATCAGGGAGGAACAATCCTGGGCACGTCCAACAAGGGCGACCCCTTCCACTTCCCGATGGGCGATCGCAATAACGTACGGATTGTTGATGCATCGCAGCAGGTGATTGATCACTACCGCGACCTGAAACTGGATGTGCTGTTCACGATCGGAGGAGACGGCACACAGATCATCGCGCACAAGCTGTCCGGGATGGGATTGTGTGTGATCGGAATTCCCAAGACGATCGACAACGATCTGGAAGCCACGGATCTCACGTTTGGTCATGATTCTGCCCGTGCTGTTGCCACCGAGGCACTGGATCGTCTGCAGACAACGGCTTCTGCTCATCACCGGGTCATCGTCCTAGAGACCATGGGGCGCTACGCCGGCTGGATTGCGCTGGGGGCAGGGGTTGCAGGAGGTTCGGATATCATCCTCATTCCCGAAATCCCGTTCTCATGGGACAAGGTCTTTGAGACCGTGCTCATGCGCAGCCGGGGGGCGAAGTTCAGCATCATCTGTGTTGCGGAAGGGGCAAAACCCCAGGGTGGCGATATCCTGGTGAAGGAAATTGACAAGAAGCGCACCGACCCTGTGCGCCTTGGCGGCATCGGGGAGCTGGTGGCAAAGCGGATTGAAGACGAGACGGGCGTGGAGACCCGGGTTACCGTTCTGGGTCACGTGCAGCGCGGCGGGAGCCCGACAGCGTTTGACCGGATCCTTGCTACGCGTTTCGGTGCGGCGGCCCTCCAGGCCGCGTCCGCCGGCGAATTCGATGTGATGACCAGCCTCCAACGGAACGACGTTGTCACAGTACCCCTGAAAGACGCTATAGGTCACCAGCGCCTGGTGCCGGTGGATTCGCAGCTTGTCTTCGTGGCACGGGCTGTGGGAACCTGTCTGGGAGACTGAGCCCCGCAGCATTCTTCAGTACAATAGTCAACGTCTAGCGCCGGGAGGAAGAGACTTTCTTCCCGGCGTTAAACTTTGTGCGTGTATGCCCCTCGTCATCGTGCCAGTCCCTGGTCATTTCCAGCCAGAACACGAGTCCCCGCCAGCTGCCGAAAGGCCGATAGTACTCTTCGATGCGTTTGTCCTTGACCTGTTTTCCCCGGGCATGAAGGCGCGCCCATTGTGCGCGCACCCAGGAGTCAAGACCGAGATAGTCATACCGGCCGATGAGTTTCAGGAGATTTCCTGCGGCGTAAGGTCCGATCCCGCGAATGCTGCACAGGCCGGCATACAGCTCCTCCGTCGGGCGTGCAGAATGCCGCCATTCCTCAATCGGCAGTGCTCCTGATGCTACCTGCTCTGCCAGCTCGATCAGTGCCCGTGAGCGGTACCCTGTGGAACAATCACGGCGAAGCTCTTTTTCGGACGATGCGGCGAGTGCAGACGGCAGAGGGAATGCGGTGAGCGTATGCTGCCGTGTCCCGAACTTCTCCAGCAGTTTCTCGACCATGATCACCGTCAGACGCCAGGTGCAGTTGGTCGTGCAGATCATTTTAACCGCATCCTCGAACATCGTCGGTGCACGAAGCAGTCTGCCCGCCCTGCGACGGGCGATCCAGCGGTAATCCGGCTGCCGGCGCATCGCTCTGTGAAAAGCAGAGAAGTCCTCATCCAGGCGCAGGCAGAGGCGAAGTTGGGCGGCGACTTCCGCCCGGTGGCTTGCAGACAGCGTCGGGGGACCCGTGCACGCGACGGCAACGCCACGCGACGATGCCCGCAGTGTGCAGTGCACAAGCGTGCCATCCCGGAGCTGGAGCACTCGCATGAGACGTTCGTGGTCGGCATCAAAGGAGAACGGCAGGAGGTCGCACCAGCCATGACTGTAGGCCGTGTGCCAGAAGGAAAAGTCGCGGGGAGTCCCGATGAGTATTCTTCCGGTGCGTGTCATGTCGTGAGCAGGCTGTGGATTTGTGCCTGTGGACTTCCGGGCTCTGTGCGGATTCCCTCGCGGTCCATGTCGAGGATGTAGGCCACCATCTGATCCCACGAGGTGATCGAACGCATGATGTCGCCGATGGTTTCCATGCGCCTGCGCAGCTCCTCCTCGGGAGGGTCCCATGAAGCCGGCGCATGGAGTTTCATTTCCAGACGGGCAAACAGAAGTGCAGTCCAGAGACGCCGCTCATCGGCATCCGGGAACTGCCCGCGCAGGCTATCCAGTCTGACCTCCAGCGACCGCACCACTGCCCATGGTGTTGAGGCCAGCGCAACAAGAAACGCTTCGTCGCGCATGGCGAGCATGATGCGGAGTTCTTCGAGAAGTTCTATTTTCTCTTCAGGTGGACGGAGATGTGCCGGGAGTACTGTGTACCACCGCGGCTCTGGGACCATGGGTCACCTCGTTGGTCCGGCGTGCGATGCGCCTGCGCCGGCTTCGGACAGCCCGGCCTGCTTCATCCCATCGATCGGCATGATGACTACACAGCCGGAGGCTGCATCCCGAACGCTGTCCATTCCTCCTTCGCCGGACCGTAGATGCCGGGAAGGGCCAGGCCGCAGAGCCGCATCACGACGGTCATCTGTCCCCGGTGATGGATCTGATGGTGGACGAGAATCTGGAGTGTGAGACCGCGTGCCCAAGATTCGCCATACATCTCGTCCTCCACCAGCAGGGTGGCATCATTCCACTGTGATTTCACCTGCTCAAGCAGAGAGATAGCCACGGTGTTGTAAGCGTCGAAAATTTCTTTGGCGGTGGCGGGAATGGGAGCTTCAGGTGACACTCCGGCGAGGTGCAACCCTGTGCGGTTAGCCATCTCGGGGATCGAGGTCACGCAATGCCATGCGAGCCGGCCGAGCGTCCGGATATCGGCATGCACTTCCTGCTGCAACGACTTCGTGGTCAGGTGTTTGAAAATCTTCTGTGTGGCTTCCACCTCTGTCTGCCAGAGGCGTTCAAAGTCTGCGATCGTCCGGATCATATGGGCTCCGTGGAATTTGCGTGCGAGGTGTCAGTTGTGTAAGAGCGTATCACTCGTGCGGGACCGTGTCAGTAGTGTGGAATCGTTATGGTTGAGTATTGTGTGGACGGGGGAACGTGGTTGAACGGTCCTTATCCCACGGTGCCGGTGAAGAGAGACTGGAGATTCAGTGTGGGCACACGGCTCTTGCTGGCCAGCGAGACGTACTTCCGGGCGAGGGTGTCTTTACCCACGCCCAGAACCGTGCTGACAAGTCCAAGAGCCTCCGCGTACTCGGCGGGGGGAAGCTCTTTCAGAATCCTCACCCAGATCGCTTCCTCGAGGACGTTGAACGCGGTCTGTACTTCCCACAGATCGTATCCTGCCTCGAATCGTTCGAGAGCGATCGCGTCCGCGTGTGCGATCATGGGGCCGAGATTGCGTTCTTTTGCCGCTCTGGCCGTCAGAACAAACAGGGCCTTCAGGCGTTGATGGGTGTTTTCTGTTCCGGCTTGTTCATAGCTGTGCAGCCGGGCGCGTTTGACCGCCTCCTCGGCGTCAGTCAAAATCGCTGCCGCGCGTTCATGCAAGAGAGTGTGAAGATCCATGGTTCAATCCGTGGTGAGATGCTGGAGAATGTATGAGCGAAGATACGGCGAATCCTGCTCTTTCGCAACGAACAGACATTCAGAGAGAACCAAGAGAGAACCCTGCGTGAGGCAACAAGCGAATGCCCCCCCGAAGAGAGCCTTCCCTGAGGCACTCGTGTTGGCATGCCGGTCAGGCGGGTTGATCGGTGTCACTGCGCAACGTATCAGGGGAATTGGCGGGCGGCGGTTGCTTCCAGTCAATGAAGACACGCCGTCGTGCCGGCTGGCAGGTTGGACAGAAGAACACATCGTATCCGCGAACCCCTTCCCGGCGAATTGTTGAACCGCATCGCGGACACGGCGAACCCTTCCTGTTCCGCACACGCATATGATCGCGGACCTTGATATGGATCGGCTGGCGGGCATCCGCCACCGCGCGTACACCGTCGCTCATGACGTCCCGTATGGCGCCGTACAACCGCACCCATTCGTCAGGATGCAGCGTGCCGGCGAGCGTTTTCGGATGAATCTGAGCGGCAAACAGGATCTCGTCGGCATAGGCGTTGCCGATGCTGTCCAGAATTGTGCGATCGTTGATCAGCGCGCGGACCTGCATGCGGGGATGTTCAGCCGCGCGGCGCCTGAGCTCTTCGGGCGTGAAGTCGGGAGAGAAAACATTGATACCGAGCGTCCGGAATCCCGGAATGACGGCATCATTGCCCGTGTGCACCAGATACACCTTGGCCATCTTCTGCTGGTCACAGATGTTGAGGCGTGTGCCGTCATCGAGATGAAGGCTCACGCAGATATGGCCGAGCGCGCGGTCGGGTTTGCGCTGATGCTGTATCTGACCGGCGAGCATGAGATTGATGACCAGCTCGAGGGTTGCGCTGACGGTCAGCCGCAGGAAGGGTCCATGGATGTGGATGCCGGTGATCGTGAGTGACTTGAGCGCATGCCCGAGGGGATCACCCACAGCGTTTCTGAGCACAACCGGCTGGCGCAGCTCCGCTGCTGTGATGGTGCGGCCCAGAACATGGCGGCGGAGGTAATCGCATATGTAGAGGAGATCGGGAAGTTCGGGCATCCGCGTGGCTTGCGATCAGGATTGGGCGGTATCCGGCAAGGAGACAGGCCTGGTGTACCATTCGCTCTCGTATGAGAATGCCTGGTTTCTGCCGCGCCGCTGCGCCTCGAACAGCGCCTTTTTCGCCGTGGTCAGCACTGTGTCAATCGTGTTCCCGTTGCGCGGGAATGCAGCGAGTCCGATACTCACGCTGGTGTGAATCTTCCGCAGCGTCCATTCCTGTTCGGCGATCCGAAGCCGGAGGTGCTCGGCGAAATCCTGCCCTCCCTCCAGCCCGGTGTTCGCCAGCAGCAGGATGAACTCATCGAATCCGTAGCGCGCCGCGGCATCGACAGGCCGAAGGAGCAACTGGACAGAGCCCCCCAGTTCCTTCAGCAACTGATGGGACACATCGTACCCGTATGTGTTCACAGTGTCCTTGAAATTGTCGACATCGAGAATGAGGACGGCAAAATTCTCGCTGAATTCCTCGGCACGCTCCATGGCGGCCCTGAGCTTCTCCAGAAAAGGAGGGTACTTCTCGAGTCCGGTCTCCCTGTCCACCCTGTCCAACCGGATGTTTTCATCGTGCAGGGAGGATTTGATGACGGCGATGCCGGCGATGTCGGCAAACAGGTGCAGCAGCTCGACATCAGCCAGCCCGAGGGCACCGGGTTCTGCACAGTCGACATGCAAATAGCCGAGCGTCTGCTGGTCCACCGCAATCTGGAGACAGATGCATGAGCCGAAGGGGTGTTCGAGTGCTATCTCGTCTGCCAGCGCCGGATCACGTGTGCTGTCGGGGATGACGATTGGCTTCCCCGTCCAGAGAAGCTGCCCTATCGAACTCGTGGCAATCCTGCGGCGGAACGAATTGCAGAACGTGAGTGACAGATTGTAGCACTGATCGATACGAAGATATTCGCTCTTCGGGTCGATGAGGGCTATGGCGCAGGTCTGGCAGTTGAACGTCCGGACAATTCTGTCGACGATGAGTGACAGAACCCGTTCATGATGGGTGGTGGCTTTGAGGGTGCGGACGATTTCGGCAAAATAGCGGAAGCATTGCTCGTTGACCGGGTGCATGGCGTTCATCCTCCGCTTGTGGTTGATGATACCGGCCCCTTCTATAATCTGCAAAGTTCCGGGCTCGTTGTCAATGTCAGCGTCCACTTGCTTTTTGCCCGCTACAAACGTATGTTTTGTTATACCGTTAGGGGTGTCCTGCCCGTTCAGCAGGACTGAGAGTACACCCTGGAACCTGATCTGGATTATGCCAGCGTAGGAAAACGGAAGCAGCTCAGTGATTCCCTCGTGTAAGCCGTCTCTCCAGGTCACTCCTACGGAGAAACGGCTTTTTTCGTTGAATGGCGGGAGGGACACATGAAACACCTCTGGATTCTCCTCGTGATCGGCATCTTCGGCTCGCACGGCGCTGCGGCGCCGGACGGGGCAATCCGCGTTGCTGTTACCGACGCCGAGCGTCACACGCCGCTTGCGGGTGCCCATGTCTCCGTGTCCGGAATCACCAGGGCTGGATCCACCGATGCCGGCGGCATTTGCGAGCTGATGGACATCCCCGCCGGCTCCATTACCCTCCGCGTTGCGTTTGTGGGGTACAGCACATTCAGCGTCTCACTGGAAGTGCACGAAGGGGAAACCATCTCCGTCGCGGTTGCGCTGAAGCCGGCTGTGATCCCCGTACAGCCGATTACCGTGACGGCAAGCCGGGGGCGCGAGCGGGAGACGCCGGCGACGTTTTCTACGCTCGGGCGGCAGGCTATCCGTGAGCGATACACCACACAGGACATCCCCGTCCTCCTGTCGGAACTCCCCTCCACGACATACTATTCGGAGAGCGGTACGGGGATCGGCTACACCTATCTGAATATCCGGGGGTTCGATGCACGACGCGTGGCGGTGATGGTGAACGGCGTGCCGCAGAACGATCCGGAAGATCACAACGTCTACTGGCTGGATTTCCCCGACCTTGCGGCGAGCGCTGAAGATATTCAGGTGCAACGTGGAGCGGGAAGTGCTCTCTACGGCGCTCCTGCCATCGGAGGGTCCGTAAACGTTGAAACGTCTCACTTCGCCCGCGAACGATCGCTGCGTCTGTCCGCCGGACTGGGCAGCTACAACACGCGCAAGTATTCCGCGTCGTTTTCTTCCGGACTTGTGGAAGAGCGATACGCCATGCATGCCCGGTTCTCCCGGCTGCTCAGCAGCGGATACCGTGACCGGGCATGGGCTGACTTTACCAGCTATTTTCTTGGATTCACCCGGTACGACGAATCCATGACCACCCAGCTGCATTTCTACGGCGGCCCTGTTGCCGATGGCCTGGCCTACTACGGAATTCCCAAAGCGGACGTGAAGGACCCGCAGCGGCGGCGCGCCAATCCCATCGCCCGTTCCGAAGAGATCGAGAACTTCTCGCAGCCACACGCTGAACTCCTTAATGAGTGGCATCTGACACCTGCCCTCACGCTCAACACTACTGCATTTCTCGTATTCGGAGACGGCTTCTTTGATTATGACGGATCCTGGGCCCCATACTCGTACTACCGGTTGAGCAGGGCCAACGGCTTTGCGATCGCTGGTGATCCCGACACATTGTATTTGCCCGGCGCACTGATCCGGGCACAGGTGTCGAACCGCCAGTGGGGGATCCTTCCCCGTCTGACGTGGATGCACGGGGGCGGGGAACTCCTTCTCGGAGGAGAATTCCGGTTCCATCGTTCACTGCACTGGGGACGGCTTCAATGGACCCAGGAACTTCCCCTGGGAGTGCCGTACGACTACCACTATTATGAATACAGGGGCGCGAAGGATATCCTTTCGGTCTATGTCCATGCGCTGCAGAGTGTCGCCAGGGATGTGAAAGTGATGGCGTCGCTGCATTACGTCTACAACCGGTACCGTCTCTATGATGAGAAGTTTGTGGGAACGGACTTCACTCTGCCGTATCACTTCCTCAATCCGCGGCTCGGTGTGAACTACAACCTTGATGACCGCTGGAACGCGTATGTGAGCATCGGTTTCACGTCGCGGGAGCCCCGCCTCAAGAACCTGTACGATGCTGCCGAGGCAAGTACGCCCGCGTCATGGGGCGCAGTGGTCCCGCAGTTCGCCGTGGACGCGACCGGCCGATTCGATTTCAATCACCCTCTGGTGAAGCCGGAGTCGCTGCTGAATCTGGAGCTCGGATGCGGCTATACAAGTGATGTGCTGCGGTTCTCCGGCAATGTGTACTGGATGGAGTTCATGGATGAGATTGTGAAGAGCGGACAGGTCGACCGGTTCGGCCAGCCGATAACCGGCAATGCCGACCGCACACGGCATCTCGGCATCGAACTGAGCGGATCTCTGCGGCTGACTGATCACCTGGACCTTTCTGCGAACGCAACGCTCAGCCGCAACCGGTTTGTCCGGCACATCGACTTCTCCACCGGAAGTCCGGTGGACCTGCAAGGCAATTCCATTGCGGGTTTTCCGGATCTGCTCGCGAATGTGCGGTTGACATACAGACAGGAAGAACTGATGCTCTCGGTGTCAGGCCGATATGTCGGCAAGCACTACACTGACAATTTCCGGAACGAGCATCGCACCGTCGACCCCTTCTTTGTGAGCGATGCGTTCGCTTCGTACACATTCGTCAAGCTCTTCAACGATGTGGATATAGAAGCCAGAGTGCATGTGCAAAATCTCTTTGACGTTCTGTACGCCGCCTACGGAGAAGGCGACCAGTTCTTTGTCGGCGCAGAACGGAACGTTTTTGTTCAGCTTTCCTTCACGTTGTAGCAGGGAGGATTCACTGCATGACCACGCTTCTTCTCTGCAACGGGGAACGGCCTTCCGGCCCGCTTGCGCGCCGATGCGTCCGCATGGCCGATCAGATCATCGCCGCTGACGGCGGGGCAAATGCTGCGCGTGCGCTCGGATTGGTTCCGGACCTCATTATCGGAGATCTGGATTCGGTCACGGCGGCCACGAGGCGGGCATTCGCGGGAGTGCGGACGCTGCATATCCGGCGGCAGGACAACACGGACATCGAAAAAGCGCTTGACTATGTCCGGACCCACGGAAAAGGCCGGGTGATTGTGCTCGGCGCCACCGGGGGACGGATTGACATGACGCTTGCCACGCTGTCGGTCTGCTGGCGGTACCTCTCTGCGCTGGACATGCTGATCGCGGGGGAGGGATGGTATGCAGTTCCGCTGCGAGGCACGCGCGCATTCGACGCACCACCAGGAACCCGGGTGAGCCTTGTTCCGTTTGGCCGGTGCTCGGGCATCACGCTGCGCGGTCTCCGCTTTCCGCTGAATAACGGCACGTTGCGGGTTGGGGAGGTCGCTGTGAGCAACGTGGTGCGGTCCCGCCGGTTCAGCGTGACGGTCAGGCGCGGCAACCTGCTTGTCGTGGTTTTTGCACCGATCCACAGTGGTGTCTCCTGAGTCGCGGATGAATCCAACCGATCCCGTGCTCCATTTCGCAACCGGCGACGCTGTCGTGCTCGTTGCCTACGGTGCTGCAGTGCTGGGAGCTGGCTGGCTTGCGGTGCGACGGCAGCGGGGCGGAGGCGCGGCGGAATACCTTCTGGCCGGCAGGTCGCTCACGGTCCCCCTTTTTGTGATGACACTGGTCTCCACCTGGTACGGCGGTATCCTGGGTGTCGGAGAATTTACCTACTCCTACGGAATTGCCAACTGGGTCGTCCAGGGTGTTCCGTACTATGTGTTTGCCCTGCTGTTTGCATTCCTGCTGGCGGGGAAGATTCGTGAAAGCAGTCTCACGACAATTCCCGACCGCCTGGAACAGGCATATGATCGCCGCACCGCGCTGCTGGGAGCGGGACTCACGTTCGTGCTCATGACTCCCGCGCCGTATGTCCTGATGCTTGGCATCCTGCTCCAGATGATCACGGGATGGAGTTTGCCGGTGTGTGTTGTCGTCGGCACCGTTGTTACGACCGTGTACCTCATTGCAGGCGGCTTCCGGGCCGACGTGTACACGGATGTACTGGAGTTCGTTCTGATGTTTGCCGGATTCGGGCTCATCATTCCGTTTGCCGTCAGCACCTTCGGAGGATGGGATGTGCTCAGCGAGCATCTTCCGCCGCTCCATCTGACCCTGCACGGAGGCCATTCCGCTCAGTTCATCCTGGTCTGGTTCTTTATTGCGCTGTGGACCCTGGTCGACCCTGCGTTCTACCAGCGGTGCGCGGCAGCGTCGTCCGGTGCTGTGGCCCGCAAAGGCATCCTCTGGTCTATCGTGTTCTGGATCGTGTTCGACATGATGACGGTGACCGTGGGACTCTATGCCCGTGCGATCCTTCCTCCTCTCGGTCAACCCGTCATGGCGTACCCGATGCTCGCGGAGCATCTCCTTCCGCCGGTGGCGAAGGGCCTCTTCTTCACGGGCCTCCTCGCCACAATCATGTCGACTCTGAACACGCTGGCCTTTGTGTCGGGGACTACGCTTGGCAGGGACCTGGTGATGAGGCAGAGGCGGCGGGGAGGGTTCGCTTTGAGCGGGGGAAGAACCGAGGGCGTCGATCAGCATGAGGCATCCGGCAGAGATCATCGTATTGAGAACGGGATGGACCTTCACACCGGGGCGGATCTTCACGCTGGAGAACGTCGCGGCGATCGCACCGAGAATGGAACCGAGACTCTGTCAGAAAAGAAGTGGGTGCAGGCCGGGTTGCTGGTGAGTGCGCTGCTGGCGGTCGTGCTTGCGCTGTTGATTCCCTCCGTCATAAAACTCTGGTACACTATCGGCACGGTCATCGTTCCCGGACTACTGATTCCGCTCGTGAGCACATATTTCCCTTCTCTCCGGGTAGGTGCTCGGACAGGCTTCAGCGTCATGCTGGCCGGATGGCTGACCTCGACGGTCTGGCTGCTGGCGGGCTGGACACGAGAACTTGGAGTTTCGGAGTACTATCCGTTCGGTATTGAACCGATGTATCCGGGGCTTGCTGTGAGTGTGCTTCTGTGGGCGTGGGGCCGGCTGACCCGATCCCGAGAATCTTAGCTGAGCTTGATCTGGTACTGCTGGATCTTGGTGTAGAGCGTCTTCAGGCTAATGCCCAGGACCTTGGCGGTCTCGGCTTTGTTCCCCCGGAAGCTTCTGAGCACACCTTCGATGTGGAGGTGTTCGATTTCCTTCAGAGCCATTGCCGTACCGAGCTTCTGATCTCCCGCGCCACCTGAGGGGAGTGCCATTGGCGCATTGGGGAGCGAAAAATCCTGTGGTTCGATGACGCCGTTGCGGCAGAGTATAGCCGCGCGCTCGATCACGTTTTCGAGCTCCCGGATATTCCCCGGCCAGTCGTAGTCGATGAGCACCTCCATCGCTTTCGGAGAGATGGTGGTTTTCACCTTGGTTTTCATACGATTGGCGAGGAACGAAGCGACCAGGAGCGGGATGTCCTGTTTGCGCTGACGCAGCGACGGGATCTCGATAGTGATGACGTTCAGGCGGTAGAGAAGGTCTTCGCGGAATCGCCCCTCGCGGACCTCATCTTTCAGATTCTTGTTTGTCGCGGAGAGGATGCGCACATCCGCATTGAGCGTCGTGTTGCCGCCCACTCTTCTAAACTCACCGCTTTGGATGAAGCGAAGGATTTTGGGCTGTACGATGGGACTGATATCGCCGATTTCGTCGAGGAAGAGCGTACCTTTATTGGCGATCTCGACGATACCCGGTTTCATTGCCCGGGCGTCGGTGAAAGCCCCCTTTTCATATCCGAACAATTCGCTTTCGATAAGCGTATCGGGGATGGAAGCGCAATTGACGGTGACAAACGGGGCATCCGCACGCAGGCTGTTCTTGTAGATGAAGTTCGCAATCAGTTCCTTGCCCGTCCCGCTGGGTCCCTGCACGAGCACCGTGGATTCCGTGGGAGCGACCTTCGCCGCTATTTCCAGGACTTTCTGGAAGGTTTCGCTCTGTCCGACCATCTCGTGAGTGCCCTGGAGGCGATCAAGGGCATCTTTCATCAGGAGGTTGTCGATCATCAGCTGCCGGCGTTCCAGTGCCCGGCCGATGGTGGAGAGCAGCTCATCGGCTGTCGTCGGCTTCGTGATGTAGTCGTATGCCCCGATCCGCATGCATTCGACAGCGGTTTTGACATCGGAGGCTCCGGTGAGCATAATGACTTCGATACCGGGGAAGTTGTTCTTGATGAACTTCAGCACCTCGATCCCGTCTACTTTCGGCATTTTTACATCGAGGAGGACCACGTGGTACAGTTTGGTCTGGACGGCATTGATTGCCGTTACTCCATCCACCACGGTGTCCACAGAATGACCGGCTGTACTGATGAGGGACGACAGAAGATACCGGAAGGTTTCTTCGTCGTCGACAACGAGGATCGACGAGTCTTTTTTGGCCATGGTCTTGGGCATTTAGTCCATGCCTATATAGAGAAAAACCCTTTCAAAATCAACCGTTCATTGATTTTTACCGCTTCAGTTCGTACTTTTTCGAATGTCAAACCTCTCTCCCTCGCCCATGCGCATTACGGAACGCTTCATCCGCACACTTCCCAAGGTTCTCCTGCACGATCATCTGGACGGCGGTCTGCGGCCACGCACGATCATTGAGCTTGCCAGGGATCAGGGATATGAGGATCTTCCTACAACCGATCCGGGAGAACTTGCCAGCTGGTTTCACCGCGGGGCCCGGAGGGGGAGCCTTCCGCTCTATCTTGAAGGCTTTGCCCACACGACCGCGGTGATGCAGACGGAGGAAGCGCTGGAGCGGGTTGCCTATGAAATGATGGAAGACATGCACGCCGACGGCGTCGTGTATGTCGAGACCCGTTTTGCCCCCGTATTTCATACGCAGAAGGGCCTGCACTGGGATGATGTCCTGAATGCCGTGCTCAAGGGTCTCGAGCGCGGGAAAAAGGATTTCGGTGTGGAGTACGGAGTGATTCTCTGCGCCATGCGGAACATGAAGCTCTCGCTGGAGACGGCAGAACTGGCGGTGGACTTCCGCGAACGCGGTGTGGTGGGCTTCGATCTCGCCGGTGAAGAAGGAGGCTATCCGCCCAAGAAACACGTCGATGCCTTCCACTATATCCAACGGGAAAACTTCAACATCACCATTCATGCCGGCGAGGCATTCGGCAAAGAGAGCATCTGGCAGGCCCTGCAATGGTGCGGTGCCCACCGCATCGGCCACGCAACCCGCCTGATTGAGGATATCGGTCTGGACAAGCACAGCGACAAGAAAATCGTGCGCATGGGGTATCTTGCCCAGTACGTGCTGGACAAGCGCCTCCCGCTCGAGATCTGTCTGACCAGCAACGTGGATACCGGAGCAGTGAAGAGCGTCGAGGAGCATCCGTTCGGTCTGTACTACAAGTACAAGTTCAGAGTCACGCTGAACACCGACGACAGGCTCATGAGCGATACGACGATGACCAAAGAGTATCATATTGCTCACAAGGTCTTCAAGCTCTCACTGGCCGATCTCGAGAAGCTCTCGATCAATTCAATGAAGAGCGCCTTTCTCCCGTACAATCGCCGGATCCAGATCATTTACGATGTCATTAAGCCGGGTTTTGCCTCAGCCCGGAAGAAGGCAGCGAAGAAGAAGGCATGACTCTCTACCTCGTCCGCCATGCTGAAGCGAAACCACTCGGCGGTCCGATAACGACGGATACCGCCCGTCCCCTCACGGTCGAAGGTGAACGCACCGCGAGGCAGATGGGACGCATGCTGCTCCGTTTAGAACCCCACCGTCCGCTGATCGCGTGCAGTCCGTACCTCCGCGCGGCCGCCACGGCTACGCTGCTCGGCGAGGCATGGCCGGATACACCCGTTCTGGAAACCTGGGACGAGCTTATCCCCGGCGTTCGTCACAAGGAGCTGCTCTCGCGGATCAATCGCACTTCTGCGTCTGCGCTGGTGCTGGTCGGACATCAACCTGACATGACCAATTTCCTCGCCATCCTCGTTGCCGATGCGGCAACGGAGATAGCCATGCCGCCTGCTGCGATGGTCTGTCTGACGCTGGCGACGGGAATCACGACAAGCAGCGGGCGCATGCACTGGCTCGTGACACCCGAGCTTGTACGCGCTATTGCGCCCGGACTCTGACGGAGGACCCCATGCAGATCACCGTGGTTCCGATTGAAAAACCGGCCGACATGAACTTCCTTCTCGGCCATGCACATTTCATCAAGACCGTAGAGGATCTGTACGAGGCGATCGTGCAGACGAATCCGGCGATGAAATTCGGCCTCGCCTTCTGCGAGGCCTCCGGTCCCTGCCTCGTCCGTGCAGCAGGCAACGACGACCGCCTTATCGAGCTTGCCAAAAAGAATGCTGTCGCACTTGCTGCAGGGCATACCTTTCTGGTGTTCATGGAACAGGGATACCCGGTCAATATCCTGAATGCCGTGAAGAATGTCGCAGAGGTCTGCCGTGTGTTTTGTGCCACCGCGAATCCCACGGAGGTGCTTGTCGCAGAAACCGCACAGGGACGCGGCATCCTCGGCGTCATCGACGGCGAAAGGAGCAAGGGGGTGGAAACCGCTGACGATGTGAAAAAACGGAAGGAGTTTCTCCGGGCCATCGGCTACAAGATGTGAGCCATGTCCCTCAGCGTACGTTGCATACAGACACACTCTAACCATTCACGCTTCCTCTAGCTTGAAGGAGAACAACCATGAGAACATTCCGCATGGGAGTGCCGGTGATCGTAACGGTATGCATGCTGCTGCTGGCGGGCATGCAGGACGCGTACGCGCAGAAAAAGAAGACGACAACGACCAAAGCCCCGACCACGACGCAGCAGACTCCTCCCCCTGCATCGCAGTCAGCGCCCAAGATGGGGAACTCCCTCAAGGACCTGCTCGGGAAATTCAAGGGCGAACTCACGACGCTCGGCGTGCTCAAACAAGTTGAGTTTGACTATTTCGCGGTTGAGGAAGAGGGGACGCTGGTGATGTATCCGATGAGCACCATCAAATCCATCAAGGTCATCAAGCCTGCGGAACCCCCGGCAGAGGAAGAAGCGGAAGAGGAGGCAGAAGAGCCGGAGCCGATGCCGAAGCTGGATATCCGTCTGCAATAAGGAGATGCTCATGAAAGTGCCGGTTGTGCTTGTTGGTGCACTGCTGCTCATCGGTTGTGCGCCGTCGCAGGATGATGTGCGCCGCATGGTTCAGGACGAGTTCCGGAGCCATGCTGCAGCGTCCTACTATACTCCCACCAGGGTCATCGGGCCGTACACGCCGGCCGTGCAGACCGGCTCGCTGGTTTTTGTGTCCGGACAGATCGCCCTCGATCCGGCCACAGGCCAGATGGTCCAGACCGACATCGAAACGGAGACGCGGCAGGTGCTGAACAACCTCCGCACCGTGCTGGCAGCCGCAGGGTGTGACTCCTCGGACGTGGTCAACGCCACGGTGTACATGAAGAACATGAATGACTACCAGCGCATGAATGCTGTCTACGGCACGTTTTTCCCGGAAGAAAAGTACCCCGCGCGCGTGGCAGTCGAGGTCAGCAACCTCCCGAAATCGGCCAACGTGGAGATCGCAGTGGTGGCAGTGAAGTGAGATGATTGCAATGATGAGCACACGATGATGAACGCCCAGAGCATGAGTCCGCACCCCGTTCGCGCTCCTCGCGGCAGCGAAAAAAGCTGCAAGGGATGGGTGCAGGAAGCGGCACTCCGCATGCTGATGAACAACCTCGACCCCGAGGTGGCCGAAAAGCCGGACGAGCTGATCGTCTACGGGGGGGTTGGGAAAGCCGCACGCAATTGGGAGTGCTACGAGGCCATTGTCAGGACGCTCCGGGAGCTGGAAGATGACGAGACCCTGTTGGTTCAGTCCGGCAAACCCGTCGCCGTCTTCAAAACCCACTCGCAAGCACCGCGTGTGCTGATCTCTAATGCGATGCTGGTTCCACAATGGGCAACCTGGGATGAGTTCCGCCGTCTTGAAGCGCTCGGGCTGACGATGTACGGGCAGATGACGGCAGGTAGCTGGATCTACATCGGCACGCAGGGAATCCTGCAGGGGACGTACGAGACCTTCGCCGCAGTTGCGGAACGTTCGTTCGGCGGCTCCCTGGCGGGCAGGTTGCTGGTTACCGCAGGCCTGGGCGGCATGGGCGGCGCGCAGCCTCTCGCTGCAACCATGAACGGCGCGGCATGCCTCGCCATCGAGGTGGATCGGTCGCGTATCGAGCGCCGGCTGCACACCGGGTATGTAGACACAATGACGGAACATCTGGATGAAGCGCTCCAGATCGTTCAGACAGCGAAAGAACTCAGGGAAGCCCGGTCTGTTGCGCTGCTCGGCAATGCGGCCGAAGTGCTCCCCGAACTCCTGGCCCGCCGCATTGTCGTAGACGTGCTGACGGATCAGACCTCTGCCCATGATACCCTGAACGGATATGTGCCTGCGCACATCCCGTATGAAGATGCCCTCCATCTCCGCGGCGCCAACCCGGACCGGTACAAGACCCTCGCCAGAGAATCCATTGTCGAGCACGTGCAGGCGATGCTGGGACTCATGGAGCGGGGGGCGGTGACCTTTGACTACGGCAACAATATCCGCGGCGAAGCGCTGGCCGGGGGGCTCGGGCGGGCATTCGACATTCCGGGCTTTGTGCCCGAATACATCCGCCCGCTCTTCTGCGACGGGAAGGGTCCCTTCCGCTGGGCTGCGCTGTCCGGCGATCCCGGCGACATCCACCGCACAGACCAGGCATTGCTGGAGACGTTTCCAGAAAACGTCGCACTCCGCCGCTGGATTGAAAAGGCGCAGAAGCGCGTGCACTTCCAGGGGCTGCCCGCGCGAATCTGCTGGCTCGGATACGGTGAACGGGCAACCATGGGACGCATCTTCAATGATCTGGTTGCCCGCGGCGAGGTCCGCGCACCGATTGTCATCGGCCGGGACCATCTGGACTGCGGCTCTGTCGCGTCACCGAACCGCGAAACGGAAAAAATGCTGGATGGCAGTGACGCTATTGCCGACTGGCCGATTCTTAACGCGCTGTTGAATGCCACCGGAGGCGCCAGCTGGGTGAGCGTCCACCATGGCGGAGGGGTCGGGATGGGACTCTCGATTCACGCGGGCATGGTTGTGGTCGCCGACGGCACCCCGGAGGCAGCGCAACGGCTCTTCCGTGTGCTCACGTATGATCCCGGTCTGGGCATCGTCCGGCACGCCGATGCAGGATATCCGCGGGCGGTGGAGAACGCGCGGCGCCACGGCTTGAAGATGCCTATGCTCTGACAACGGGCAACGCCGTTTCAGGTTCACTTCTTCCTTTCACCATCATGGAGGCCCCAATGCACGGCTTCGGTCACGTTGAAATTCCTTCGACGAACTTCAAGCGAACAAAGAAGTTCTTCGGCGCGGTGTTCGGATGGACATTCGAGGATATTCCCGATATGGACTATGTGCTCTTCCACGCCGGTTCCCAGCCCAACGGGGGGTTCTTCCTGGTCAAGAAGATGCCCAAGAAAGGGCAGGTGAACGTCTACATCGAAGTGGAAGACATCGATGCAAAACTGAAGGAAATCAAAAAAGCGCGGGGAAAAGTGCTTGTGAAGAAGACGGAGATCGGCGGCATGGGATGGTTTGCCCAGTTTGCGACGCCCGACGGCTGCTATCTTTCACTCTGGCAGACAGCTCCCAAGCAGGCTCCGGAAGGCGGCACGCAGGCAGGCGGATAATAACTCATTGACCGGGAACGAGAAGGTCCAGCACACAGGGCCGGCACCAGCCGGCCTGTGTGCGTCGTGCGTGCACGCACGCATGCAGGCGTCGGGACGCGGCTCACACTTCGTCCTGTGCACGCTCTCCCGGGTGCGGCCCGCCTATCCGAAATACCCCCGTCTTCCCGTACAC
>Ga0316605_10000629_pt1 | contig 23460 bp, 21 predicted proteins | sample OWC_soil_day20_n_FD_207666 | JGI IMG/M metagenome (GOLD analysis project Ga0316605, IMG submission 207666) | Wetland soil microbial communities from Old Woman Creek delta, Ohio, United States - OWC_soil_day20_noCT | ecosystem: Environmental > Terrestrial > Soil > Wetlands | place: USA: Ohio...
TCAGCTTGACGCCCAAGGCCTGGCACCAAGCATGCAGCTCGATCAAGTCGAGCCGGCGTTCTCCGCGCTCACACTTGCTCACTTGGCTTTGGGTCATGCCCAGCCGGTCCGCCAGATCCACCTGGGTCAGCCCAGAAGCCTCCCGTGCCTCCTTCAAGCAGGCCAAGAAGACCTTCTGTTCTCTTGAAACGATGGATTTCTGCATGAACCACTAGGGGAGAGCCTAGAGGTCACGCTATATTCCCGATTGGAATAGTCCAAAAAGGACTAAAACCATTCCCGGGAGACCCAATCATGATGCTGCTTTCCAGGATCCTTCTTACCTCCAGCCTCTTAAGCGCTGCACTGACCTTGGCGGCGATCCCCCCTCCGCCTGAGGTTCACATCCCCGCAGCCGGCCCGGTCGCTCAGGACCTCGTATTTCAGAAGGTGTTCAGTCCGGCGAAATTGGAGGGGTCGTTTCAATCAAGCCTGGTCAATGTCGCCGACTTCAAGGCCGAGATCCACATCAACGGGGTGGGCACGAACCTGATCGCTGATCTGGTGATGAAAAAGGTGGTCCTTGATGGTCGGGGCAAGGGGCCTACTCCTGATGGCATCCGCGCCAGTGTGAGTCTCGTGGAGAGCTTGGACGGTCTCGTCATGCACGAGAATCCACCCTTTGAATACCTCCAACTCAATCAACAGCTGATCGAAGAACGGGCGTCTACTACGGTCCAGGCCGAGATCTACAGAGAGTCCCGGTTGTTGGGCAACATTCGGGACGATCGAATGTCCTGCCTTCGAGAGCTGTATTCACGGTTCTACCGAGGGTGGATCGTGAGGGTGCAACTGGGAGATTGGCGAGAGGACTACTACTTCTTCTATCCACGGAACTCGAACCAGCTCCTGGCACTCGCGGCCATCAAAATCAGACCGGTCCCGAATGAGGCAGAGGCGACAGCATTTCTCAATCGGATCCAGCCCTTGTACGGATTCAGGAGTGAAGGGACCTTGGTCAATGGCTTTAATGAGGGGGCCTCCAGGGGCAGCATCTGGTTCCAGAGTGTGGGTGAATCAAACTGGAGTCGTACGGCGGCGCCTGATCCCAGGGGGATCAAGAAGCTCTGGATCACCCCCTCCTGGTCACTCTACGTGACCGGACTCTTCGAACTGGCGAGGACGAAGTGGCTGGATCAGAAGCGTCAGGTACTCGGGCTCCCGACCAGTCAGGACGTGATTGAAACCATGCTGACTGATCTGAGGGCTCAGGTTGAGCGATCAGGGGAGCTTGGTGCAGCGATGGCGGCCTTCAACAAGCTGTCTTACCTCGTCGAGGCGAAGGATCGCCCCCGACTGGCGGAATTGAACACCCAGCTCATCAAGGCTACCCAGCGGGAGGAGGATCTCCGCGCGGCGACTCAGGCAGCGCTGGAGGAATCCCAGCGATCAAAGGCAGAATCTGAGGCCAAGGCGGCACTCCAAGCTAAGCGTCATGAGAAGCAGACCGCGGATGCGGATGCGCTCGAGCGAGCGAGGAAGAATCTCTGCGAATGGTACGGAACCCGAGACTACCTCCAGAGGCTGGTTGACCACGAGAACCAGGTACAGGCTGCATCTGGAGTCACGGATATGCGGAAGCGATATGAACTCGGTCAGAGCCTCGTGATGGCAAATCAGCTAATCAAGGAGGGCAGGGCGACCTTCCGAAAACTATCCCGTCGCGAGTTTGATCGAGCAAGGGATTGCAAATGAATTTGGACAAGCTGAAGCGCCCAAGCCTGGGCTCTTCTGGCTTCGCGGACCTATTCCGGTCTGAGCAAGGGCGCTAGGTTTCTTCAAAGTACTCATCATCCTTAAGGTCTTCCCAACCGGTGATCATCGCCTTGATGTTTGAGAAGGGGGTGTGGCCGGTGGTGGTCAGGTAGACATGCCCGATCAAGAAAGCCACTAGACCGAAGGCGCCAAGGACGTGGACCACGGCGATGAACCAGAGGATCTGGGGAGACCAACCGAGCGCATGTTGCAGGTTTGGATAGAAATAGTAGAGGGCGCCCGTTGTGATCTGCACTGGGACGATGAGAACCTTGAAGCCAAGATAGGCCAGCCTCTGGAGGGGGTTCAGCTTGGCCATCCGGTGTTTCTTTACGGGGTGCGGGGCTCCCTTGAAGATGCCGGTGAGGTAGAAGGCGATCATCTCGCGGAGGAACGTTCGAGTGGGGATGTACTGACGCCACTCTCCGGTGGTGACATGCCAGAAGATGGCGAAGACGATCAGGGTCACCAACGCCACGGCCAGAACATTGTGGAGCATGACGGCCCGTCGGAATCCGAAGAGATGGAAACCCATCCCGCGGATTTCGAATCCGGTGAGCATCATCGTGAGGATCATCAGGGCCTGGGCCCAGTGCCAGAATCGTTCGAATCCTTCATACAGGACTACGCGTCGCATGGGATCTCCTAGTGGCGGACGTGGGTGTAACGGAGGAAGCCGTGGGCGCCCACACCGGCAAGGGTGAGCAGGATCACGCCCAATCCGAAGAGGTCGACGCCTTTGCCCCGGTCGCGGCCGGGCAGGTAGAACCCGGGAACGCCGGCGAGCCGTCCGTTCCGGCTATGGCACTCCGTGCAGGACAGGGCCTGCTCCTTGGGTGCGACCATGTGTGTGATGGGCCAGAGCATGGAAGTCTTCACGAACCCATGCTGACCGCTGTATGGCAGACCGGCGGTCTCCATGCCCAGCTTGATGGCCACGTCCCAGTTCCAGTCACCCCAATAGGCACCTGAACCCTTGGGACCCGCTGTGTAGGGGGCCACGAACCTGTTCAGGACCGTGTCGTAGGGCTGGCTGCCTTCGTGGAATTTGAACGGCCAAATCTTGGCGCTGGGATCCGCATAGGAACCTTCGGCTGGATTGAGGACGACCCTCCCGTCCGCGGGAATGGTGATGGTGTCGGTCAGGCGGGTGAACCGGAGGTTGCCGTTGTACCAGATGTAGGTCGGCTTGACGTTTCTCTCCCAGAGCATCTCGCCGTGGATGCTGTTGTACGTTTCGTATCCCTTGGCGTCCTCCTCCTTGTAGCCCCTCCCATTCTTCAGGCGGCCCGCGGACGCCCAGTCCCAGTAGGTGTTGGTGGGCAGGGTGCCCCGGGCAAAGGTGGGGATATGGCAGGTCTGGCAGGCGACCTTCTGGTAGTGGCGGTTCAGGACGTAGGACCCGTGAGGCGCGTCCGTGTGGCACGCCGCGCAGGACATCCGAGACACGCCCTCCCCTGCGAATTTGGGCAGTTCGCGCCGGTCTGCCGGAATGACGTAGTTGGGACCGCCCACCTTGTGCGCATCTGAGGTGTGGCAGTCCACGCATTCCATGCCTGCGCCCTGCTTGGACAGGTGGACATCCTCGGCCCGGGGCGCCTTCAGGATGGTGTCATCCAGGTCTCCGTGTTTCGTCGCATCCCCACCTCCGCCGAAGAAATGGCACACGCCGCAGTTGCGGTTGGTGGGGGCGCCCACCTTCTGAGCCACCTCAGCGAGAGACACGCCGGGATTCGGGAAACCGGCCTTCTCTTTCTCGTAGTCTCCGGTGGTGTCATGACACACCAGGCAGTCGACGTTCTCCTGCCGGGTGAAGTCGAAGGTGCTGTCCTTGAATCCGTAGCCAGCGTGACACCGAGCGCAGGATTCAGTGTTCCCACCGATGATGGAGATGCAGTAGTTGTTCACCAGATGGGTGGATTTCCCGTAGCCATCCTGACCGTCCTTGGCGACATTCCAGGTCCAATGAGACGTGGCCATCACCTGCTCGGCGGCCTTGGTATGACAGGTCAGGCAGGCACGGGTGACGGCGGGGCCATCGCCTTCCGCAAAGGGGCCTTTGAGGATCTTGAACTTACTGTGATCCGCGGTCTGCCTGCGTCCTTTGGCCGAATGGAGGGAGGTGTAGGATCCATGCCCTTCAGGATTGGTCCCGCCTGGCTGCTGGGCCTGCACCGGGGTCGGCGTGAGCGCCAGGAGCGCCATCAGGGCTAGGAGCACTTGCCTCGCCTCCGGAAAAACTGGGTTGATCGGTGGATAGGGCATGGAAACTCCTGAACGGATGACGGGGCGATGTGGAGTGCTTCCTGGCGCTGGAAGCAGCGAGATGAAGCGCGGGATCATACGGTCATCCGCCGCGGGCCTCGGGTTTGACCGCAAAAGCTGCGTGGCCGTGCCGGCTGGGATGGATGATGCGTGAACTGCAATGCCCAGCCTGGCGGAAGTGTGGGCAAGGCTTAGGCGCCCTCGCCACAGGAGCGTCCCCACTGCGCTGACCCATGGTTAGGACCCTTCGCAGAACCGCGCAGGGGGATGTGCCGGCGCTGGCCTGCCTACCGCGGGTCTCGCGCGTGGTGTCCTGACCCTTGGCAGCATGCGCCAGGATCGAGGTCAAGGGATCCGGACTCGTAACGAAGGGCTGCCTCTTCCGGGGAACACCGTTCCTTCAGGATCTTCACCTGGATTCCTGCGCGCTCCAGTGCGGTGCGCGCTCCGGCACCCATGCCAAGACAGATCACCGCCTGGCAGTCCCCCAACAGCTGGACGAACCGGTTGTGGTCATGGGCGTGGGCATGCACATCTTGGTGCACGGCCTGGTCATTGATGCGGATCTCCATCTGTGAGATCCGGCTGTTGACGAGGCTTAATATCACAAAGGTCGGGCTTCGACCGAAGTGGTCCGAAATCTCGTGGTGGCTATCCATGGCGACAGCGACTTTCATGGGTCTCTTTCTAGTTCTCGCCTGGCGTGACCAGGCGGCGATGGGGGGAGGTGGCCGGGCGGATATCGAGAATGGGCGCGCCATCTTCGACATCAAGGCCTTCTACGTGCAGGAGACCTTCTTCTGGATTGAGATCGATCACCCTCGCTCGCAGGAATTCGATGGGATTCGGGCGCAGGAGATGGTTGGTTGTGAAGACGCCCGGCACGCCGTCCCCTCCCTGCCAGGACTCCGAGGTCATCTGCCCGGAAGGCGCGTGGTACGTGAGCACCCACAGATCGATGCCACCGTACAGTCCCTGAAGGCCGGAGATGTAGGGGTGGAAGAACTCAAGGGTGGCGCGGCCTCTCGGAAGGAAGTATTTCGGGATCTTCGTCTTCTTCCTGAGGGTGGCGTGAACTAGGCCGATGGGACGGATGGTAAAGGCCACAGACGGCAACTGGGCTTGATTCACAAGCTGCTCACGAGTGGGATCAATCACGGGAGCCCTCCGGGGTGTTGGCAAGTGATTGGACGCGGGCATGAACGCACATCCGCGGGATCAGTGCCTGGCCTGGTTCTGGAGGGTCATGACGAGGTTGTCGAAGAGGGCGCTGTAGGTCGTGGCGCCGTGGATGGTCTCGATGGAGGAGGGAACCTCGATGACCTTCAGGTTCGAGTGCTCACGAAAGGCCTCGGCGTATTCCACGGGGGTGTTCGGATCCAGGAGAATGAAGTCCGCCTTCATCTGCTTGATGTGAAGCAGCAGCTTCTGGGGGTTGGGGAGTTCGCCGGGCGTGCCCTTGCAGACGAGGAATTCAGGGCCGCCCATGGCGGAGAAGTTCTGCCAGCCGCACTGGGCGCTGAAGACTCGCATGCCGTGAAGGGGCTTCAGCGCCGCCTTCCAACGTTCGATGTCCTTTGCCAGTCCTTTCTGGAAGGCTTCCGCATTGGCCAGGAACAGGGCCCGGCTCGCGGGCCTGAGTTCTCCAAGACCCCTGGCAATCTGGCGGGCGATCTTGCCGCCGTTTTCCGGATTGAGCCAAAAGAACGGATCTCCCGATGCGTAGGCAGGATCCACATAACCCGAGCAGGTCGAGGTTGGGAGGTTGGTACGGACCGTTCCCCTGGATACGTCGATCCACTTGGGCTCGGTGCCCTTCCGTACGCTTCCGGCATTCCTGAGCACATCGGAGATGGCAGCGGATTCGTTCAGGAATCCCGTCCACACCACCGCCTCGGAAAGGGCCAGACGGGCCTTGACCGTGGATTCGACCTTGAGGTCGGACCGCAGTATGCACCCCTTGAAGAGGTTGACGGTATCGACCTGCCCACCACCGACGGCTCGGACGATTGGCTCGATGTCGATGACCGCCACCGCGACGGTGATGCGTCCAGCCTTCGGCGGAGGAGCTGCGGCCGATCCAAGCGTGCCCAAGGCAAGGCATGCCAAGGCGAGGCGAAGGGTTCGAGTCAGTTCGTAGAGGGTCATTTCAACCTCCCGGTACGTTGAGTGGAAAGGGGTTCCGAGGCAAAGCGGGATCGCCCGCTCGGGAAGGCGGCCTTGGTTTCTCTGCTCTGTGGACTGAGGGTTTCTGAAGCCTCTCAGCCGACAGGTTCTTCAATGTTGGGCAGGTGCCTGGGCTGGTTCCCGACGGACCGGATGTGAGGGTTCCAGGCGTGTTTGGCGACATGGGCCCGCGATGGGGCGAATTCCATGAATCACCGGGGGATCATCAAAGAACGCCCGGCATGAGTTGAAAAGCAATAGCATTGCCAAAAAACGCAAATCAATTGTTTTCAATTAATAAATATTACTAATAAGTTAAACAACGATTTTGGAATTGCAATTTGCAAGGCCTGATCTGACTCATTTCATTGCGGGATGCAGGGGTGGTCAATCCCGCCTGAGCTTTCGCCACAAGGTGGTCGTGTGGATACCCAGATCCTTGGCGGCGGCCGTGCGATTCCCGCCATGCCGCTCGAGCGCGGCCTGGATGAGCGCCATTTCCTGGCTCCGAAGGTTGGTGCCGGGAGAAGGCTCCCCCATCAGGGAAGGCCTGCGGGCCGACCCCGCGAAGGCCGACGGCAGGTCGGAGGGCTGGATCTGGGCATGCCTACACAGTACGTAGGCGTGCTCGATGGCGTTCTCGAGCTCGCGAATGTTGCCCGGCCATTCATGGCGCATGAATTGGTCCATGACTTCGGGCGCGAATCCCTGGACCTGCCGTTCGTGGAGCGCGATCTGGCGGTCCAGGAACCTCCTGGCCAGGGCGGGGATGTCCTCCTTTCGCTCACGAAGGGGAGGGATTGCGATTTGCATGACATTCAACCGGTAGAAGAGATCCTCGCGGAACCTTCCTTCCTTGACCTCCTCGCTCAAGTCCCGGTGCGTGGCCGCAATGAATCGGACATTCGCCTTTAAGGTGTCGTTTGACCCAAGAGGCTCGTAGGTCCGCTCCTGGATCACTCGCAGAAGCCGAACCTGGAGGGCGGGAGAGATGTCTCCAATCTCGTCCAGGAACAAGGTACCGCCTTCAGCGACTGCGATCCTTCCCTTTCGGTCCCGCTTCGCATCCGTGAAGGCCCCGGCCTTGTGGCCGAACAGCTCTGCTTCCAACAGTGTGTCGGGAAGGGCGCCGCAATTGAGGGTGACCAGGGGTTTCCGGGCGCGGGAGCTGAGTTCGTGAATGGCCCGGGCCATGAGTTCCTTCCCGGTGCCGCTCTCGCCTTGGATCAGCACTGTGCTGTCGCTCTGGGCCAGGAGAGGCAGCAGCTTGAAGATTTCCCGCATCCGGTGATTAGCTGAAGTCATCTGGTGGAAGGTTGCCCGGCCTTCGGCCGCCTTTCGCAACTCCTCCACCAACGTCAGGTCTCTGAAGGACTCGACGCCGCCGACCACGTCCCCCGACTGATTGCGCAACAGCGCGGTGCTGACGCTGATGGAGACATTGCGGCGGGCGGAGGTGTGGATGTTGACGTGCTTATTCACCAGCGGTGATCCGGTGGCCATCGTTTCCTTCAGGGCGCAGGAACCTTCACAGATGTCCGCGTTGAAGACGTTCCAGCAGGGTTTGCCGAGGGCCTCTTCGGGCGTGATTCCGATGATTTCTGCAGCGGCCCGGTTGAAGGAGGTGATGCGGAAGCCTTCGTCCACCGTGAACACGCCATCGTTGATGGAATCCAGGATCGTCCGGAGGTCGTTCGACAGATTGCCGGAGGCCGCGCCAACTTGGGACTTCCTGGTGAAGTATTTCATGGGCCCCTCCGGCCAATGCATTATGCATTGGTCATCTATGATAGCTCCAATATTTTGTTTATATTCTCAAATAGGAATTATTTATTAAGCCTTGTAATATAATATATATCTATCATTTAATACTTCGATCCGATTTGAAAAGAAGGCCAGGTTAACCTGGGGTCTTCGGCCATTCGCTACCAAGTCATCAATCGAGTAACAACGATTTCTCCCAGTCCCCGCCACTCACCCGCTCTCGTTGGTGCCTGAATTCAATTGGGTTAGGATTGTGTAAATTCAAAAGTATTTATTAATTATATAGGAATATGATACATTCCTGTGGTTGGTCAACTCTGAGGCTCTGGCTGAGGAGGACCGGATGAGTGACTAGGTGCGACTCCAAATCTCCAGGAGGCCAGCTGAAGGTTGCCCCTTCCCGTAGGGATAACCCGGGCTTATGGAGTCTCGCCTCTGAACCTGGAAGGAGAATTCATGCCCAGCGCTCCTCGGATCCTGATCGTAGGCGGTGTCGCAGGAGGCGCCAGCGCGGCGGCCCGCGCGCGGCGACTCTCTGAATCTGCAGACATCGTGGTTTTTGAACGCGGACCGTATGTGTCCTTCGCAAACTGTGGCCTGCCTTACCACATCGGCGGCGTCATCTCCGATCGATCTCGGCTTTTGCTTCAGACCCCAACTAGCCTCAAAGCGAGGTTCGCAATCGATGTGCGCGTGAACACAGAGGTGATCTCGATCGATCCGGTCGCACAGGTCCTGGTGGCCAGGAACCTGCAGACTGGAGAGGAGACCAGGGAACCGTACGACGCCCTGATTTTGAGTCCGGGCGCTGAGGCGATCCGCCCTCCCATTCCGGGTGTCAACCTGCCGTGTGTCTTTACACTCCGGAACATGGGCGACATGGACGCGATATTGGGAGTTGCGTCGAAGAGGAATGCACAGAGGGTGTTGATCGTGGGAGCAGGCTTCATTGGCCTCGAACTGGCCGAACAGTTTCGGCATAGAGGGATGGACGTTTCCCTCGTGGAGCGGCTCCCCCATGTTCTGGGTTTGGCGGACATCGAAATGACCTTTCCTTTGCATGAGGAATTGAAACGCCACATGGTCGATCTAAGGTTGGGGCGGGCCGTGGCGGCCCTGGAGCCGGACGGTGAGGGTCTTGTGGCCGTATTGGATGATGGAGATCAAATTCATTGTGATTTGGCGGTTCTGTGTATCGGGGTGAAACCAGAAGTCGGTCTTGCCCGACAGGCCGGCCTAGTCATCGGCCCCTTGGGGGGCATTCAGGTCGATGACCAGATGAGGACGAGTCAGCCCAAGATATTCGCAGTCGGGGATGCCGTGGAAGTGCGCGAGTGGGTAAGCGGGGACCAAGCTTTGATCCCGCTGGCGGGGCCCGCCAATCGTCAGGGCCGGATAGCAGCGGAAGTGGTCCTGGGGAGAGACAGTCGATACAAGGCCACGCAGGGGACGGCCATTTGCAAGGTATTCGATCTCAGCTTTGCCATGACTGGGTTATCAGAAGCCACTCTGCAACGGAAGGAGATGGCCTATAAGCGTGTTTACGTGCATCCGGCGGACCATGCAACCTACTATCCCGGGGCCCACCCCATCACCTTGAAGTTGCTATTTGATCCCACAGATGGCCGGATTCTAGGCGCACAGGCTGTTGGGGTTTCCGGAGTCGACAAGCGAATGGATGTCATCGCCGTCGCTCAGCGCGCGGGCCTAACGGTGTTCGACCTGGAAGATCTTGAGCTTTGTTACGCCCCTCCTTTCGGAAGCGCGAAGGATCCGGTGAACATGGCTGGGTTTGTCGCTTCGAACGTACTTCGCGGAGACATGACACTCTGGGAGCCAGAAGACATTGGACATCTGGCCGAAGACCAGATCCTGGTGGACGTTCGGACGTCCACAGAGTTTGCGCAAGGCACGATTCCAGGATCTATCTGCATTCCGCTAGACCAATTGCGAGACCGAATAAGCACTTTGCCGAAGCACACTGAATTTCTTGTGTTCTGCCAGGTGGGGGTGAGGGCATACATTGCGTCGCGAATACTGGCTCAGCACGAGTTCAAGGTTCGAAACCTTTCCGGCGGTTACCGCCGATACACCATGTGGGAGGGGGTGCGCACCATCCCATTGGCCTGCGAAGCGATCGTGCAGAATCCGGATGGTGATTAGGGTCGCATGATCTTCCTCGGCCGGTGGTTCCAACCGAACCGGCTTCTCGTTGCACTCGTTTCAGGGAGCGCTCATGTTCAGCCCCATTTTCCAGAATCACTACTCAGACAATGTCTCTCATTGTTATGGGTGTGGGCGGCTTAACCGTCTCGGGCTGCAGATTTGTACCCAATGGGAAGGAGACGAATCTGTCACCAGGTTCCACCCACGGCCAGAGCACACGGCGATCCCTGGGTTTGTCTATGGGGGTCTCATCGCGTCACTGATCGATTGCCACGGGACTGGAACCGCTGCTGCTGCCATGTACCGGGAAGAGGGTCGTTCCATGGACAGTCAGCCCCCTCATCGATTCGTCACAGCTTCCTTACGCGTTGACTACCTGGCGCCAACTCCGATCAATGCTGTCCTGGAAGTTCGTGGACGGGTAAGAGAACTATCAGGCAAGAAGGTGATCGTTGAAGCGGCTGTGTTGGTGGGTGGTCAAGTCACAGCCCGAGGAGAGGTCGTGGCTGTACGGATGCCCGAAAGCTTGATGGCCCAACAATAAATGATTCAACCTTGGGTACTTCGTGATCGTCTAACCGAGCGCACGACATAATTAGTAATGCCCACTTCCCAAATTGTCGATTCATAAGACTGAACGTGTTGTGCTGTCGGAGCAAAGCATGAGATCCAGCATTCTTGGTCGGACACTTATCCTGTTTCTCATCTTTGGTCTGGCCATGGGAATGGTCTTCCCAATCTATGCTCAATTCTTCGTGGAGTGGAAACCGGGACTGAAGGCATGGTTCATGATTGGCTGCCTGGTGGCAGGTCTGATGATGGGAGTTGCCAATTATGTAATTCTGCACCTTGTGCTCATCCGTTCCTTGGTACGATTGTCCGCAGTAACTGCGGCCATTGGGGAAGGAGATCTTACGAGGACTTGCTCCATTAGGAGCCGTGATGCCATCGGTCGGATTGCCGATGGGACCAACGCTATGGCTCGAAGCCTCCGCAGCTTGGTCACTGGGGTCAATTCCTTGGGCGACCAGGTAGTCCAAACAAGCGATCGGATGAGGGGAGGTATGGTCCAACTCGCCGGTCGAATGCAATCAAGCACTGGTGGAGCCGACCATATCGCCGCTGCGGTGGAAAGTCTGGTTGAGGGATTCGAGGTGATGACCAATCACGTCCGTTCTGCGGCCGAATCCGCGCAATCCGCAACCCGTGTCAGCGCAGAAGGTGGCGAAGCCGTGGCGGAAACCCTTGAAGCCATGCATGGAATCGAGAAATCTGCAGAGTCTGCCCATCAGGCGGTGGATGCCCTCGGGAAAGTCACTGAACGGATCGGCCTCATCATTCAGGTCATCGGAGAAATCGCCAACCAGACGCAACTGCTGAGCCTGAATGCCGCTATCGAAGCGGCCCATGCGGGCGACCAGGGAAAAGGGTTCGCAGTAGTGGCCGAGGAGATCGGTAAGTTGGCTAGCAAGGTGGGTGAGTCGAGTCTGGAAATCAGTTCCATGGTGGAATTGATCCAATCGCAAGCTTCAGCCTTGGTCGAGGTCATCCAGAAGGAGTCCATGGATGTTCGAGAGGGCAGTGCCAGAGCCCAAAGTTCTCGCCTGGCACTCGAGACCCTGGTTCGTCAGGTGGAGGAAGTTCATAGCCGAATCTGCCAAATTGAAGAGATAGCCCTCGACCAAGCAGACAATGTGACCACCATCGGGCGGCATGTGCAAGAATTCCGTGCAGTCGTGCATGAAGCCAATTTTGAATGCCAGCAGGTGGCAGATGGGACGGAGCGTCTTCTGGTGGAATCAAGAAATCTCAAGAGTCAGTTAGACCAGTTCAAGATTGCTTGAGGGTGTTAGTGGCAGATGCCAGAATCCGGTTGGCCAGTCTGGTCAGAATGCATCTGAATCCATTGGGTTCCCGTATTCGCTGATCTTGAGCTGGTGCAAGTAGTGGAAGTGGAGGGTGTCATAGGGCTAGTTCGCCCTAGCTTTCCACAGATCCGGGTGACCAGGGCATTGGTTTAGCGTAGGCCTGTGTGGATTCTGCAGGATTGGCCGGGCCACCTGTGGGGTGCATTGGCGCTCGTTGCCTTGCATAGCACCAAGCCTTTGCGGAGTTCAGGAGCTGTCCTGGGCTATCGCGTGCCAGAAGTTGGTCGCCTAAGGGAAGCCGAGGTAGAACTATTTTCACGACAGTCATACATGACCATAATCACATATAGTATTGGCAATTGACACCTCTTGTGTCATCAAAGAATGCCGCAGGGATGCTCGGTTCACAACTTCCTTGACGGTTGCACCTGGGCTGAGAGTCCGCCACTTAGGTGTACGACTCGATTACCGCGGTCGGATTGACCCTTCCAGTATCCCTGCCCTTCCACATCACCAGATGAGTCCGGTTCAGATCTCCAAGGAGAAACCATGAAACGAAACCGCATCGCTGACTTGAAAATCATTCTGGCCATCAAACGCAATCAAATGGGCGAAAGCGCATCGGTCATCGCCACCGAGTTTGGCATTTCTGTACGAACCTTTTTCCGGTGGAAGCAGCAATACGCGGGACTAGATTTGGACGGACTCAAGCGACTCAGGAGACTGGAGCAGGAGAACCAAAGGTTGCTAAACATGTTGGCACGGAGAGATCAGGATCTGCAGTCGCTGAGGTGTTTGATCAAGCAGAATTGTGTAGGGCGTGACCTGGATCTAGGACGATTCTCCGCTATCCTCGGACACAGCGTTGATAGCTGTGCCTGATGCCTGGGGTAGCGTTGCATTGGCATCCCGGTCCCGAGTCCATCCAGACTGGCGAGACAGATATTGGGGGCTTACCGGTAGCAGGCGACCTACTTTCCTTCTTCTGCTCGTGTAGACCGATTCAAGGTTTCTCTGACCTTGATCCTGAGCCGATTGGGCGTGAATGGTTTCTCAAGAAAGGGAACGTTGGCTTCCAACACGCCATGCCGAAGGATGGCGTCGTCGGTGTACCCAGACATAAACAGGACGGCCATATCTGGGTGAGCCGAGACTGCAAGTTCCGATACCTTCCGTCCGTTGATGCCCGGCATGATCACGTCCGTTACCAGCAAGTGGATCCGTTCCGTGGAACGAAGGCAGATCTCGGTTGCCTCTTCCCCGTTCCTGGCCTCCAACACGGTGTACCCCGCCTCACGCAGGGTGTTTCCGGCTACCTCGCGAACCATGTCCTCGTCCTCCACCAGAAGGATTGTTTCATTGCCTCCTTCATCTAGGGCTGGTGAGACGCTGGCATCCAGCGTGAGTTGGTCTTCGCGGTGCATCTCTGGGAAATAGATTTTGAAGGTCGTACCAACACCGAGCTCACTGTAGAGCCAGATGTGCCCGTGACTCTGCTTGACGATCCCGAAGACGGTGGAAAGGCCGAGACCAGTCCCTTTCCCGGGGCCCTTGGTCGTGAAGAAGGGTTCGAATATCCTTGCTTGGGTCGCCTTATCCATACCGTGGCCGGTATCGCTGACAACCAGTTTGGCGTAGCGGCCTGGTGTCACACCGTGGTGATCGCGAGCGTAGGCTTCATCGAGGTCGGCATTTCCGACCTCGATGGTGAGCTTGCCGCCATCCGGCATCGCGTCTCGGGCATTGATCGCCAGATTGAGAATCACCTGCTCCATCTGGCCAGGATCCGCGAATATGGTTCGAAGCCCACGATTACAGAGAATCTGAAGCTCGACTTCCTCCCCCAGGAGCCGCTGAAGAATCGGGCTTAGGCCTTCGAGAGAAGCGTTGAGGTCGATGGCTTGCGGTGCCAGGATCTGCTGACGACTGAATGCAAGGAGCTGTCGGGTGAGTCGAGCGGCTCGCTCAGAGGCCAATAGAATTGCACCAAGGTGTTTGTCTTCGCCGAGCTTCGCTTCAAGGGATTGAGAGGCACTGAAGATGACCGTTAGAAGGTTGTTGAAATCGTGGGCGATGCCTCCGGCCAGGCGTCCCACCGCCTCCATTTTTTGGGATTGTCGAAGCTGATCCTCGCTTTGCTTCAGGGCAGTGATGGCCTCCTGAAGTTCTGCCGTGCGTTCCTCGACCCGGGTCTCAAGGTGGACCTGGAGGTCCCGCAGTTGTCGGTTCGTTTCCTGAATTTCCTGTGCCCGCTGGAAGACTTCAGCTTCCATACGTGTGGCTTTGTCCTCCAGCTCTGAAGTGAGGCCTTCCTGAGCCATGTGCGCCTCCTTGAGACGTACAAACTCGGTCACGTCTTCCACTCGATGAATGATGTAGGAAAGGTCACCCCTAGGCGAGAGGACTGGGGTGTTTATCGGGCTCCAGTAACGCACCTCGAAGCCGCCTCCGTCCGAATGAGGGCGTTGGATGTCATATTTTTGAACTGCCATGACATCAGGTCGCTTCTGAGACAACACGCGCACGAGTGAAGCGCGAAGGTTCGCGACCCCCGTTGCAGTCAGATCGTCGGGATTGTCTGGGAATACCTCGAATATGCCACGACCCAGGACATCCTCACGGTGCGTCAAGGTAGCTGAAAGGTAGGCGTCACTTGCAGCCACAATCCTGAGCCCTGGATCCAGCGCGAGATACAGGCTCGGGACGGCTTCGAAGAGAGCCTGGAAGTCAGGGCCGGGATTGTCGGATGTGGAATTCGCAAACGTCATTTGCGGCCTCCGATTCAATGTTGGCGCTATAAAGTGGGAAGTAGCGCTTACTCACGAGCGTTGAACAGTATTTCGGCCATGATTTCTTGCCGTTCCTCAATGGACAGATTCGACGCATCGCCGGCATCCCTGAGCAGGGTGCCTTCGATGTGATGCAGAAGACAGGAAACAAGCTCGGGTTTCCAATCTTGCTCTGGGCAGATGAATGAGTACCGGGTCGCCTTCCTGAATGTCACTTCAGTGACGCCGTCGTATTCGGAGATTCGGCCTGGAGTCGTCCGGCCAACACTCGCGAGGCCCTTGAACATGGCCGTCATACTTCCGAAGGGGGCCATCAAGATCGGAACATCAGTGGGCCATGGCTTGAGCTGGACTTCGATCGGAGCCGGACGGATGGCGTGGTCTGTATCTTGTGGCAGAGATCCAGCTATCCGACGGATCAAAGCCTGAAGCTCATCCCACGTCTCGCCCTGACACCCGTAGCCGAAGAGGCGATCCTCGCGGGTGGATCCCTTCGGACCTGGGGTGGCTCCAAAGGCCACGAATCCCCCAGCCAAAGATTCAAAGCAATCGAACTGAACTCGGCTGGGCATGGGGCCTCCAAAATGAATTGGTAAGGGTTCACCTGGGCTCGCAGGTGGATCGTGGGTCTGCTTGAACCAACGGGACGTGTTCATAGATGAAATAAGGACCCATGTTCTCAGGGCTATTGCAGCCTGCGCAGAGCGGGACAATATAGACAGTCAAGTCGCCGGTTTTTCTGACAAGTCCACCGTGCTCAAATTTGCCGGAGCACCCTACGGCGCTGCAATTGACCTGGAGCATGGCAGCGAGCTTGTTCGGATTGAACCTGATCCAGTGGTCCTTCCAACTAGTACAAGCGCATTTCAGATTGGCTGTATTCGGAACATTGATCACTTGCATGGGATTTCCCTCCATCGCTGTGATGTCATCTCCGGCTACATGTGACCTTCGGGTCCGCCTGAACCAGCGCAATGCAATCGGGAATGAAGAACGGGGTGTCGTTGTCGGAGCTGTTGCACTCCGAACAGAGGGGAACGATATAGATCGAATGATCGCTATCCCCACGTACCCCTGCCTTCCTCACATGCCCGCCGTGTTCGAAAGCTCCTGGGCACCCTGACCTGCAGCATTTGTGTTGAGCCTTCGCGACAGCCTTGTCGGGGTGGTAATTGATCCAATGATCGCTCCAGTCCTTACACGGACAGGTCAAATCATCTTTACCTGGCACCCTGATCACGAGCATCTGACCTCCTACGCCGCCAAGCGGTGGCAGATACATGCCTCTGAGATAGCACCGAGGGGTCGCGCGATTCCGGCAATATCGGTCGAACGGTCGTTTTTAGGTCCCCAACGGTATGCGTCTGTAAACACGGCCTGATGGCTGGGTCCCAAGGCGATAACAGGCTAGGGGAAAGGATGGTCCATGCCTTCGGGGCATGGGCAGAAGAATGAGTCGCCTCGCTTGATGTCGTGCCGATCCTTCACGGAATCTTCACAACTCTTAACAACGGGAGGATCTTGGATAACCCACCATCAAGGAAGAAATCTCAACCCTTTGATGGAGGCTTCCCCGTGCCGAGTACTTTCCTTAGAACAGCTTTTATATTCCTCCTTAGCTTGCTACTTCAGGGGCAGGACCTGCGAATCCATCACATTAATGTGGGGCAAGGGGACTGCACACTCATTGTGTCTCCAACCGGGAAGACGATCTTGATAGATGCTGGGAACAACGGCGTCGGCACGTCCAAGGTGCTCCCCTACCTTCAGAGCCTCGGATTATCGAAGTTGGACTATGTGGTGGCGACGCACTACCACGCGGATCACATGGGTGGCTCCGACGAGGTGATCAATGGGCTGGGCGGGATCAACGTGGGCACGGTCTATGACCGTGGCACGATTCACGCCGTTCCAACCACGGTCACTTACACTTCCTATGTGCCAGCAGCGACTTCGGCCGTAGGGGGGCGGCAAACCCTCTCCACTGGAATGGTCATTGATTTGGGAGGGGGCGCTACCCTCAAGTGTCTTGCCACGGACGGATCGGTCCTGAACTACGGGGCAATCCCATCTGCGACGAGTTCCGAAAACGACCTAAGCAATGCGTGGTTGCTGAGCTTCAACGAATTTCGCTATTTCACCGGCGGTGACTGCGGAGGTGAAACGACCTATTACGCGGACCTTGAGACGCCCATTTCGCTTGTGGTGGGCCAGGTGGATGCCTTCAAGGTGAATCACCACGGCTCTCAGTATTCGACGAATCAAGCTTTCTTGAACGCGCTCAATCCCACGTCTTGTGTGATTATGGTTGGCGATGGCAACAGTTATGGCCATCCGGTGCAATCGATTCTCGATCGCTTGGCGACAGCCAACTGCTTCACCTACCTCACCGAGGCTGGTAACGGCGGCATCCTTGCTCCAGGCCATGGCGTGATTGCCAATGGGAACGTCGTTATTTCTACGACAGGGCACAATACCTATGCGGTGTCCTACGGGGCACAAACGAACACTTACCCCCTTCATCTCGCGCCATCCAGCAATATCGCCGTCAGCCTGAACCCTGTCAGCGCCTCGATTTCCACGGGAGGAGCGGCCCAATTCACCGCTGCGGTCACGGGCACAGCGGACACTGCTGTCACTTGGACCTGTACGGGCGGAACGATCAGCAACGCGGGGCTCTATGCCGCAGGTGGCACCGCTGGCGTTTTCTCCGTCAAGGCTACCTCGACGGCCGACACATCGAAATTCGCAACTGCCTCCGTCACGGTATCAGCACCTACGCCAGTGACCGTGTCCATTGACCCAATGTCTGCCTCTCTTTCTCCGGGCGGGACCCAGCAGTTCACAGCCACTGTGAGCAACACCACCAACTCCGGGGTGACCTGGACCAGCACTGGCGGGTCCGTCACTACCACAGGTCTCTACACGGCCCCAACCACGACAGGCACCTTTGCTGTTACGGCGACCAGTCTGGCCGATGTTACGAAGAGCGCCTCTGCCACGGTTACGGTGACTTCGCCTACGAGCACGACCTTTAGTGAAGTGGAGTCGAACAATACCACTGGGACCGCAAATGTGGTGGGAGATGGCGTCACCAAGATCATCGGGTACTTCCCCAGTGCTTCCGACAATGATGATTACTTCGCGGTGACCCTTCTCGCGGGGCATACCCTGGTGGTCGACATGGTCGGTCCCACGGCCTCCAGCCAGGACTACGATCTATACCTTTACAGTAGCGGGGGTACGCAGCTGGCTAAATCCACGAAGGCTGGGACGACTGAGCACGTGTCCTACAAAAACACCAACGCCTCAGCACCGAAGACTATCTACATCAAGGTTCATCGGTATTCAAGCTACAGCTATGCCACTCCATACACGTTGACTCTCAGCCGCTAGAAACTGACCTACCGCCCGTGGGGCCATCTCCGGGTGGCCCCACGGCTTTTTTGTACCCACCGCGAGAAGATGACCCAGGTATACCTGCCATAGAGGTTGTTCATTCGGACTGAACTGGGAAGCTGTTGCGACTACACAAAGGCCTTCTTGGAGATTGCCTGGATGAATCCCCACCCTTCAACACGGACATGTCAAATCAGTCGAGGACCATTGGTGCGGTGGGTCCATGGGCAGGGTTGGACGGTCAGCCTCGCGACACCATCCCAACAAACCCGAATGCCCCAAAACGGGCTAATCATTGGAGAACGGCAGCTGAGCATTGAGCCTTCAGACATGGAAGCGGGGAAGGGGGACTTTTCGAAGGCACTCTTTCTCCATTTTGCTGCTCCCTCCGTTCAAGGGGGCGCGGCGCCCATCTGGCTCAGCTTTGGAGAATTTAAAATTTTGGGTTAGGAATTCAATTTGGGCTGTAAGAAGCCCGCAATCATGTTTCCCAATTGAGCCTTGCAGAGAGCCTGGTCCAGCCCGGGATCCAGTCCAAGGAAAGCTTTCCCGCCATTGGTCACACTGATCAGCACGTTTGCAGACAAATCTGGATCAAGGCTTGGATCAATTTGACCCCGTTCTTGACCCTTGCGAAGGAAATCCGCGATCAACCCCCGTAAACGCTGGATGTGATCGCTCACGATTTTCGCTATGACTGGGCTGCGTCCGGTTTCAGCCATGATTTCCATCATCAACACACGGCTTGTGGCGTCGCTTACTTCCCTTGTAGCCAACATGGCTTGGACCAGGGATTGCGCGGCATCAGTAGCATCCATGATCTCTACAAGGGAGGAGATGGCTTGGTCCATCCCTAGCTCCGCCATGCCACCAACGATGGCCTCCTTATTCTCGAAATAGTGATAGAGATGCCCTGGACTGATTTGGGCCTCGGCACAAATGTTCGAGATGCTAGCCCTGTGGAAGCCATCCCGGACGAAGCACCGGATCGCCGCTTGCAGGATCGCCAATCGCTTCTCCTGGTGTTTGACCGGATTGGTTTTACGCAAAGCGGACCTCTCCTTTCCTAGAATGTTCACTCTAACATGTCTTGACTGTGGGGGCCGGCTGCTCAATAGTAATTAGAGTGATCGATCTAATTAATCAATCATTGTATTAGAACGTCTTAGAGATCTATGGGGCCAAGTGAGCGCTGATGGTCACCCCTTTTGGAGGTAAGCAGTGAATCTCGAATCTGAACGACCCGGGTCCAGCTTTCTTCATCGCTGGGCAAGCCCATTCACCCTCCTCGTGTTCGGGCTGGCAACCCAGGGCCTTCAAGCGCAAGAGCTTACTAATTCTTGGAAATTTGTCGTAGGCGTCGGTGCCATCAATCAGCCTAAGTTTCCTGGCAGCAGCGAGAGTATGACCAGGGCCCTTCCGTTCATCGGCATTGAATACGGCAGGGTATTCCTAGGCGGGGCGCCAGGGGCGGGGATCCCCGCGGGCCTTGGCGCATACCTCTACCGAGACGCTCGGTGGACCCTGGGGATTGGCCTAGGTCAGGATTTGACCAAGCCCCGCAAAGAAGCAGACTCCGCACGTCTACGCGGGCTTGGAGACATCGACTCGACTCCTTTGGGGGCGATTTTCGCCAGTGGCCGATGGCCATGGTTCGCCATTCGAGCCAGCGTCATTAGCGATGTCGGCGGCAAAGATGAGGGAACCAGAGCTTCTCTGGACATGGAAGCGAAATACCACGTTTCCAGCAAGGTCACATTGGCCGCCGGGCCCGGGGCGACATGGGCTGACCGGAAATATCAACAAACCTTCTTCGGGGTGTCTAAAACTCAGAGTTTAAATTCTGGGCTTGAGGAATACACGACTGGAAGCGGCATCAACAGCCTGAGGTTCTCCCTGTCCATGGACCTCCGTCTGAATCGCCAGTGGGTCTTGGGAACGCGCTTTACGACGACCGCTCTGAATGGGGAAGCAGAAAGGAGTCCGATTACCGAAAAGAGGAGGGCCAACACTTTGGCAGTGTTTGGGATGTACCGATTTTAGGATGCTCCCCGCAATAATGCATCGGGTACTGGGCGCGTGAGCAGATCACTCCTTCCATGTTTTAGTCTCATATCGCGGAGATATCCATGCTTAGAAGCACGCTTGAGGCCCTGCTGGGCAGCATTCGTAATGGAGAGGATCGGTTGCTTTGGAATCATCCGGATATCCGCCAGGTGCCCGATTCACTTTCACTATCCAGTTCTGCATTTCTTGATGGTATGGAAATCCCTCCTCGCCACGCAGGAACGGGCATTGGTAGTAATGTTTCACCACATCTGAGATGGTCAGGTGTGCCCACACAGGCTGTTGAGCTCGCACTGGTCATAGAGAACGTGCCCGTGCGGCGTAAATGGCCGCCCGACCCAATCCCTCTTATTGCCACGGGGATCTCCCCATCTATCTCAGAATTCACTGAAGGGGATCTGAGCTCAGGCATTATTCCGGCCAATATTCGCACATTCGAAATTTGTGCCTTTGGCCACACCGGGTATGTTGGCCCAAGAGAATTCCACCACCATCGAACGCATCAATTCGTGTTTCAGCTATTCGCTTTGGATGTCAGCTTGAATTGGCAACTACCTCCAACTAGAAACACTCTCCTTAAAGCTATCCGCGGTCATGTGATTGCCAGGGGGCGCCTTGATGGTTTTTTTGCCCAAGCAAGAAGAACTGCGGGTTGACGTCACTCCGTCCATGACATTGGAAAGAGATCACAGAACCGAGAAGGACGATTCTCAGCGGACCTGAGGAGAGCCTCCTGGCGAGTCGACTGTGGAGGGACCTGGCTATGTCCCCAGAGGAATCAGAGAAGAAGCATGCTGTCTCAGGGGGCGTTACTGGGGGCGCTCCAATCGACCTGATCTAAGTCATGGGGTAGCTGAGCAGAAACTTGCAGCCTTTCCCCGGGCTACTGATGACCCGCAAGGTCCCTCCATCACCTTCCACCAGAAGCTTAACCGTAGGCAGCCCGAGACCGGTTCCTTTGCCCTCGCCTTTCGTCGTGACGAATAACTCAAAAAGATGCTCAAGCACAGAGGGGTGCAGCCCCGGGCCTGTATCCTCTACCTGAATCTGGGCTCTCGGACCTTCGGGGCTGGGGAGTGCATTGAGCCGAATTGTCACCTCACCGCCGTCTGGCATGGCGTCCTTGGCGTTGCTTACTAGATTCACTAGGATCTGTTCCAGGTTGGACTTTCTGCTGAGGACGGGGAAAGATCCTGGTGACAGATCCATCTGGAGTCCGATGTTGTTGGGAAGCAGCATCCTCAGCAGGTCTTCCAGGTGAGCCAACTCCTGGGCCAAGTCCAGGGTTCCGGGCGGTTCCTGGTCCTTCCGGGCGAATCCCAATAATCGCCTGGTGAGCGAAATAGCCCGATCAGTGCTGGCATGAATGCGAGAAACATGTTTGCTAAGGGCGGCTGGGATCGCCTCCAGATGTTGCTCAATGAGTTGCACGCTGGTTTGGATGACGCTCAGGAAATTGTTCAAGTCATGGGCGACGCCGGCACCAAGCGTGGAGAGCGTGTTCAATCGCTCTGTGCGTAACAGCACAGCCTGCATAACCTCCAAATCCTGAGTGCGCTCCTTGACCCGTCGTTCAAGGGAATAGTTCTGCTTACGAAGATCTTGCAGCAGCATGAATTGACGGAAGAGCAGCAGGAAGCTGAGCAGAATGAAACCGATTAGGGAGGCCCTTGCGAGCCTCCCTTGCATCAGAAAGCGTAGGAGAATCGCCGTCGCAGCCAGGGCAAAGGCGGCATAGGGGAGAAGTTCCCAGGTTCGGCTGCTCTTTTGGGGCAGACCCGGATAGTCCAGCGGCACCCTGGACCAGGCGGCAAGACCCAGAATTAGAGGCGCAAGGGCATAGACACTGGCGAGTGGGAGGGCTGGCGCCCAATCCTGGACGAAGCGGTGCTGGATGAGCGCAATAAAGACGGCCCCGAGCATGACATTCAACAGTACGAACCCGAGTACACCTCGGATCCTCCGAGGATCCTGCTCCAGGAAGATCAGAGTAATGCCTCCAAGCAGAATCAGTCGCGTACAGGAGGCCACCAGGGCCAGATTGATGACGTTGTGCGAGCCGAATTCTGCGCTCCAATCTGTGAATGGCAGCAGGATGACCAGTATTGATCCCACAAACAGGAAGCTGCCTGGGATGTTGCGGGCCCTGAGGCGCAGACCCGTGGAACGCCATGGAAACAGTAGTAAGCCTGCAGTGGCGAGTCCTAGGCTAGCGACGCCCAGGACCACCGGGCCCGAGGTCCTTGTTGGCAGGAGGCCAGGGAAACGGTAGACAAGACCCGCGGCCAGGTTCGCGACCGTCAGCAGGATTAGTGATGCCCCTAGGAAACGCCAGCCGCGAGCCTCTCGTGGGAGCTCACTGGCCCTGGCAAACGCCGCCAAGGCACTTAAGAGGTTGGCCAGGGCGCAGATCCCGGTGAGTGGGAGAATGCACTCTTCTCGTGGACGACCCCACAAGGAAGCACCCAGCACCAGTGTGCAGGCAACGATTAGGAGGGCAGGGAGCAGGACCGGGCGCTGGGCACGAGCCATAAGTGGAGGATCGCCCGGAACGGTTCCGAGTTCTTTGAACAAGGACATTGCTCCCAAGGGATGAAGGCTGCGAATGGGGTAAGGCTGCGCGGACCTGAACCTGACGAGAATAGCGAGGAATCACTGTGGCGCGCTCTGCTTCGTCTCTATCGAAGGCACCGCCAGATTCCATCCCGTTGTTACTTTGATCAAGCCCCGGATTGGACACCGGAAGGATCCGCCGCAACGGCAGTCTGGCCGATCGCAGAGTGGTGGGGCTCAGATTTCTTCGGAAGGGGACCTCCCTGGCCTTGATGTCCAGAATCTGCTGCCCTGGCGCCCGCAGGAGCTTTGCATTCTCGATCTCCAGAAGCTTCAGGCACCTTGCACCTGAGATTGGCAGGTCCCGTATTTGGCTTTCCATCGGTAGAAGGTTTTGCCCGAGGTCTCGAGCCGGTGGCAGGTGTCCGCCGTCTTTGTCTCTGCCTTGTACCGCTTCAGCGCTTGGATGGTCTGCACCTTGCTGAAACAGATCTTTCTCGTGGCTTCGCCTCTGTTTCATTGAAATGGGTTCCGCAGAATATTCAGACTCATTTACAAGGAAGACGTCATTTCCCAATCGGTATAAGCTAATTGCCAATCCAAATCTGACTTTGTGGTACGGTTGCGAA